>Ga0207675_100004874_pt1 | contig 12935 bp, 10 predicted proteins | sample KBSSwiS42_FD_184305 | JGI IMG/M metagenome (GOLD analysis project Ga0207675, IMG submission 184305) | Switchgrass rhizosphere microbial communities from Kellogg Biological Station, Michigan, USA - KBS Switchgrass S4-2 (SPAdes) (version 2) | ecosystem: Host-associated > Plants > Roots >... | reverse complement strand
CACCCGCATCCCCCGCGTCAGCGACTCGGCCACGTTCTCCGCCGCCTGCCGCCACACATTGCAGGTCAGGAACAAACTGTCCCCGTCCTTCCACTCACCCGTGGAGTTATCGCGGAACCTGGGCGTGGACGCCACCCGGAACCGGGCCACGGGCTGGCCGGCCGGGGTAAAACGCAGTTCCGGATCATCGACGAGGTTGCCCGCGATCGTGATCTGGGTATCGCCTGCTGCCATCGGGGTACTCCAGCTCGCTAACGGATTCTGCTGGTGGGAGAAGAGGCCAGGGTTCAGTGGTTCTCGGGCCGCGTGACCTTGGTACGCAGGATGGTCTCGTTCAGGTTGAGCTGGCGGTCGAGCTCGAGCACGACGCCCGGCTCCGCCGTCAGGTCCACCACCGCGTAGAAGCCTTCCGACTTCTTCTGGATCTGGTAGGCGAGGCGGCGCTTGCCCCAGATGTCGACCTTCTCAACCTTGCCGCCACCACCGGTCACGACCTTGAGGAACTGGTCGAGTGACGGCTGGACGGTCTTCTCCTCGAGGTTGGGGTCGAGGATGATCATTAGTTCGTAGTGGCGCATGGGCGTCCTGAGTCCTCCTCTGGACTGGTGCGGCCACGGTCCTTCCGTGGCAGGAGGTGTCGCGGACACGAGCCGACGCAGGTAAACAGCCGGGTTTTCCGCAGCCCGGTCAGTGTACCCAACATCGCTGGCACGCGGTAACCATCTCGCTGAGGCGGCCGGGAAACCTGTGGATTCCTGACTCCGGCGCGGGGGAAGACTTTCCGGTGAAAAACCTTCCTGGAGGTGGTCACCGTGGCAGGCACCGTCGACTCCGGCCAGCGCCACAGCATCCTGAACTCGGACGGGCAGCCGCACCCGGTCCAGAACATCCTGACCATCATCACGCTGGTACTCGGCCTCGTGTCTTTCGCCCTCGGCATGGTGATCAGGAACGCCCATACCGGCGCCGCGGTGATCATCATCGCGACCGCCACCGGGCTGGTCTCGTGCCTGGTCGGGTTGTACGTACAGATGATCTCGGCCACCCGCGAGCAGCGGATCCTGATCGTCACCGGCATCATCGCCGGGTTCGTCGGGCTGGCCCTCGGCCTGTCCAAGGGCGGCTTCGTCCCCTGACCGCTGGCATCACCCTCCGGGCGTTAGGCTCCAGTTACTAGGCTTGGGGGCATGGTGCGCATCGGAGCCCACTTCCACGTTGACCACCCGCTAGACGAGGCGATCGCCCGCGGCGCGGACGCGGCCCAGTTCTTCCTCGGCGACCCGCAGGGGTGGAAGGGCCCGGTGATACCCGGCGGCGATCCGGCCGCCGTCCGGGACGCCTTCGCCGCGGCGGGCGTCGACATCTACATCCACGCGCCGTACATCATCAACGTCGCGACCAGCAACAACCGGATCAGGATCCCGAGCAGGAAGATCCTCGACCAGCAGCTCAAGGCGGCCGCGTCGGTCGGGGCCAAGGGCCTGATCGTGCACGGCGGCCACGTCACCGCGGGGGTGGCGGCCGAGGACGGCCTGGAGAACTGGCGCAAGGCGGTGGAGCGGATCGAGCGGCCGCTGCCGATGCTGATCGAGAACACCGCGGGCGGCGACGGCGCCATGGCCCGGTCGCTCGACGCGATCGGCAGGCTGTGGGACGCGGCGACCGAGGCGGCCGGCGGCGACGGCGCCAACCTGGGCTTCTGCCTGGACACCTGCCACGCCAACTCGGCCGGCATCGACCTCGCCGACGCGGCCGACCGGATCAAGGCCATCACCGGCCGGATCGACCTGGTGCACTGCAACAACTCGCGGGATGAGTTCGGCTCCGGCCGGGACAGGCACGCCAACATCGGCACCGGGACCATCGATCCCGCCCTGCTGCTCGGCGTGGTCCGCGCCGCGGGCGCGCCGGTCATCTGCGAAACCCCCGACGAGAACGGCGGCCTGGCCGCCGACATCAGCTGGCTGAAGCAGCACCTGGCCGGCTAGCCCCCGATCTGGTTAGCGCTGGCCCGGTCGATGCTGAGCCCCCGGCCGCCGGGGTTGAACCTGAGCCTGAACCGGTCCTCGGCGTGGTCGAGCACGCCGCCGGCCGGATCGTCGGTGCCGAGGGCACGCACCACGTCCCGTTCGGGATTAATGATGTCCCGCACCACGTAGGCGGCGAGCAGGCCCACGGTGAGGAACCTGGCCGCCAGGGTGGCGAAATACCATCCGCTGCTGATGCCCTGGTAGCCAGTCACCTGGTAGCCCTCGGCGGAGTAGACGAAGATGAGGTAGCCCCAGATGCCGAAGAAGTACGCCACCTCGGCCGCCTGCCACAGCAGGTAGGGCCACAGCCGGGGACGGGCCAGCACGGCCAGCGGCACCAGCCAGACGACGTACTGCGGCGACCAGACCTTGTTCGTCATCAGGAACGCGGCCAGCACCAGGAAGCACAACTGCGGCAGCCGCGGGCGGCGCGGCGCGGCCAGCGCGAGCACGGCGATCGCGGCGCAGGCGACGGCGAAGAACACCTCCGTCAGCTTGTTCAGCGCGCTGAGCTGCGGGTTGCCGAGCACCGGCACGTTGAAGTGCTCGAACATGTACCAGACCGAGCCCCAGTCGGCGCCCCGGTCCTTGCTGAACACGTAGAACCGGGCCCAGCCAGACGGCGCGACGATCAGCACCGGTACGTTCACGGCCAGCCAGGTGATCACCGCGGCGGCCAGGGTCTTCCCGAACTCGCGCATCCGGCCGGCCCGCAGGCACAGCAGCAGCAGCGGCCCGAAGACGACCAGCGGGTAGAACTTCGTCGCGACCGCGAGGGCGAGCAGGATGCCGGCCCACACGACGCGGCGGGCCGCCCAGGCGGCGATGCCCAGTGCGGTAAACGCGAGCGCGATCAGGTCCCAGTTGACGAAGGCGGACAGGATCAGCGCCGGGGACAGCGCCACCATCAGCGCCTGCGCGCGCCGATCTGAACCCTTGGGTCCGGCCGCCCGCGCCGTCGCCAGCACGCCCGCCACCGCGCAGACCGCGAGCAGCGCCACGGTGACGTCGAAGAACTCACGGCCCCTGACGGCCTCGCTGACGTTCCGCACCAGCCAGGCCGCGGCCTGCATGGCCCCGCCGATCAGCACCGGGTACTCGACCGGGTGGCCGGTGTAGGGCACCTTCCCCGCGGACAGCCCCTCGTTGTAGTACAGCGGGTAGATGTCGGTATAGCAGGCGCGCTGGAACTGGCTGGCGTAGGAGTTCCAGGCACCGGAGCGGCATGGGGTCTTCTCCAGGAACGCGAGCACCATGCCGATCACGGACGCGGCCACCAGCACACCGGTGCTGCCGAGGGCGGCGGTCAGGCCGGCGGGGCTGACGGGGCGTCCGGCCCCGCCGCCGAATCGCGTATCCGCCGACTCCGGGACGTCCACCCCCATATCTAACCGTGTTTCCTGTCAGCTCGCCTCCGGGGCCTTCAGCGCGCCCTCCTGGTCCGCTGCAGCCGGCGGCGGGCCCACAGGGGCAGGCCGGTCACGACGAGGCCCACGCCCCCGGTCACCGGGCCGCCACCCAGACCTCCGCCGTTGCCGCCGCCGAGACCTCCGCCGTTGCCGTTGCCACCGCCTAGGCCGCCACCGCCACCGCCCGTCGAGCAGGTCACGATCCGCGGGTCACAGGAGAAGGTGGGCCACGGGGTGGGGTTCTCGCCCTGGCCGCCGCCCTGGCCGCCGGGCCTGCCGTGGTCGTGCTTCTTGGGCTTCTTGGCGACGTTGCGCAGGTTCGGCGGTACCTGGTTCCAGGTCTGGCCGGTGAAGACCGGGGTCGGGAACGGCTCGACGCCGAGCGGGACGAACATGTTCTCGGCGTAGGTGTGCCAGATCGAGGCCGGCCAGGTGCCGCCCATGCCGCCCTGGGACAGCCCGCCGAGCAGCCCCAGGGTCTGCTTGGCCTCGCCCGCCTTGCTGCCCTGCTCGTTGGTGAACAGTGCGACGGCCAGCGTCTGGCTCGGGATGGCGCCGATGAAGAACGCCGACTGGGCGCTGTCGGTGGTACCGGTCTTGGCGATGATCTCCTGGCCGTTGCTCATGCCGGCTCCCGGCGCGGTGCCGTAGGGCGCGTCGTCCTTCGACATCGCGTACTGCACCTGCGAGGCCAGGTTCTTGTTCGCCGTGGGGTCGGGGCTGAACACCGGGTAGCTGGTGACCTTGATCGGGATCGGCGGGGCGCTGTTCTGGGTGTTGTGGCCGATCGAGGCGACGACGTGGGCGCTGTGGTAGACGCCGCCATTGTCGATCGTGGCCAGCATGGAGGCCTGCTCGAGGACAGACAGGGACGCCTGGCCGAGGGCGACGCCCGCCTGGTGCTTCATCCCGTAGGGGTTCTCTGGGCACGACGCGGTGATGCAGGCGGCGTCGGTGTTCACGCCGAACTCCTGCGCGATGTTGGCGACGGCGGTACCGCCCACCCGGTGCCACAGGTCGGCGTAGGCGGTGTTGATCGACACGGCCATCGCTATCTGCGGGGTGTACGGCCCGTTCTCCGACTGCGAGTCGTTGTGCACGATGTGCGAGCCGGACACCATGGTCGTCGTGGAGTACGCGGAAGGCGTGCTGTCCGGGGCGATGTAGAGGTTGTTGAACCCGTTGAGCGTGCTGGTCTGCACGTTCATGCCCGCCTTGACGGCGGCCGCCAGGACGTACGGCTTGAACGAGGACCCGACCTGCTCCCGGTTCTGCGACGCCATGTTCCACTCGCAGTTGATCTTCGCGCAGAGCTTGCTGGTGATGACCTTGCCGGTCCCGTTGTACTTCATCCCGATGTAGCCAGGCCCGCCGTACACGGCCTGGATCGCGCCGCTGCCGGGATCCTCGAGCACCGCGGCCGCGTGCATGTAGCTGTGCGTGAACGGATGGCTGCTGGCGTTGATCTGTGCTTCGTTCTCGCGGACGGCCTCGTACAGCGCTGCCATCTTCTTGTCGTCGACGGTGGTGCGGATGACGTAGCCGCCGTTGTAGATCTGCTCCTGCGACAGGTGGTAGGTGCTCTTGAGCTCGGTCTGCACCATGTTGAGGACGTAAGGATCCCAGACGTCGCGGCCGAGGGTCTGCGGGACGTGGTTGCCGGGCACCGGGAACTTCATCGCCGCGGCCTTCTGCTCGGTCAGCGTCCCCATCTGCACCATGCCGTTGAGCACGTAGTGCCAGCGGGCCTCAAGCTGGGGGCGGTACCGCTGCAGCGGGTAGGTGCTCGGCTGCTGGATGATGGCGGCGATCACCGCGTCCTGCGCCACGGTGAGCTTGGCGGACGGCTTGCCGTAGTAGGTTTCGGCGGCCGCCTCGATCCCGTAAGCGCCCTGCCCCAGGTAGATCGTGTTGAGGTAGTTGGTGAGGATCCACTGCTTGGACTTCTCCTTGGCCACCTTCATGGCCACGAAGATCTCCTTGATCTTGCGTCCGAGCGTCTGCTGGGTGCCGATGCCGCTGTAGTACTGCCGGACGAACTCCTGGGTGATGGTCGAACCGCCCTGCAGCGAACCGTCGTTCCCGGTGAGGTCCTCATAGGCGGCCCGCGCGATGCCGGTAGGCGAGATGCCGCCCTCGTTGAAGAAGTTCCTGTCCTCGGCGGCGACCACCGCGTTGATCATGTCCCGGGGAATCTCGTCGTACTGCAGCATCTTCCGGTTGGTGGTGCCGAACCGGCCGATGAGGCTGCCGTCCTTGGAGTAGACCACGGACTGCGAGAAGCTGGTGGCCGCCAGGGCCGCGGTGGGAACCGGTGTCTTCTCGTAGGCGAAGGCTACGGCGACCGCGCCGAGCGCGACGATACCGCCGACGATACCGAGCAGCACGCCCACAGCCTTGCGCAGCGTCCAATGCCGCCACCAGCTGCCCTTGACCTTGACCGTTGGGCGGTCGAGCCCGCGCCGTCCCGGACCTGCGAGGCCCCGGGGGCCCCGCGGCCTTCGCGGCCCGCCAGGACCGCCGGGGCCGGGGCCGCCCAAGCCAGGACCACCCAAGCCGGGACCGTCCAGGCCGGGACCGCCTAGGGCCGTGCCACCCGGGCCGCCGACGTGGCTCCCGTGCCGGCCCCGAGCCGGGAGCTCGGGCGTCAGCAGGCTGCCGGTGGCCTCGTTGTCCCAGTTCAGCTGCGTGGATTCCGTTGGGTCCTCCACGCGTGCGTAGCTGCCGTCACGGTGGCCCCCCGGCGCGCGGCCGTGATCGGGGCGCACCGCGGTGCCGACGCCTCCGCGCCCGGCCGCCCGGGACCGGTCGGCTTCGGGGCCGTCACCGAAGCCCGCTTCCGGGCGGCGGAACCCCTGGGTGTCCCAGCCCGTGGAGTCGTATCCCAGGTCGTAGTCGACGTCTCCTGCGTTGCCCCGATAGCCCCCGTCGGCCGCCGGGCGACCGTGCCCAGCCGTGCCTGCGTCGCGATACCGAACGTCAAAGTCATCAGCTTTGCTGCTCACGCGTCCTCGCTGGTGGCTCGGAGGTCGCCGCTAGCGGGAATGCGACCTCTACCTGAAGGGCGGGCTCGCCGAACCCGGGAACCCGCCGAACCCAAACGTTACCTCCTGGAGACCATGTTCACCGGCTGGTCAGTGTTACCGCTGGGTTACCGGCCAGGATTACTGGCCGGGATAACGGCCCGGACAAACTGCCCGGGCTTACGGACCGGGATGCTGGCCCGGGTTACCGGCTGGGGTTACCGGCTGGCTCTGGCTTCACTGGCTAGCTTTACTGGCTGGTCCGCGCCCGCCGCCTCCGGCGTACGGCTGGCTCGCCAGTGCCGAGAACGTAAGAGGTAGCGAGGTGGTTCCACCCGCAACTCTGACAGACCTCGACCACATAGACCCGGAATTCACCGTATTCGGCTGCCATCTCCGCTAGTTCCCGCGCCTGCTTGACCCGTCCCTCGTACTGACCCAGCTCGTCGCCGTAGACGTACGTCACGTGGGTGAGCTTGGCTTTCCGGCAGATCGGGCACCGGTCCTCGGTGGGCTCGCCATGGAACTTCGCGGCCCGCAGCAGGTACGGATGAGCGTCGCAGACGTCGGCGATGGTCGTGCGCCCGGAGCGCACGGACGCGAGCGTGGCCCGGCGGGCCAGCCCGTAGTCCACCACGGATCGCCTTGACGTCATATTCGCCAGCGTACGTCGGAACCGGGCGTGAGCCGAGCCCGGATTGCCCGCACCCGTACTTGTGCCGTGCACTTGCGCGCCGGCAAACCGGCGCATACGATCCACATGTATCGGTTCGATACATCGTGGCGATCTAACGATCTGATCTAACGGTTCGATCTAACGATCCGAAGTATCGCCACGAGGCATCGCACCGCAACATACCGGGATACCACGACCTTTTGGGGGAAAGCGTGGGACGCAACCGCTCCGGGGTACTCGAGCTCGCCGTGCTCGGGCTGCTCAACGGAACGCCGATGCACGGCTATGAGCTGCGCAAGCGCCTGTACACCGTGCTGGGCGCGTTTCGCGCGCTTTCCTACGGGTCGTTGTACCCCTGCCTGCACGAGCTTCAGGACGCCGGGCTGATCACGGCGGAGCAGGACGAGCCGGAGCCGCCAGCGCCGGCTGGGACGGCGCGGGCGCGGGCGGGCCGCCGGTCACTGAAGGTGTACCGGCTGACCGCCGACGGCAAGGAGAGGCTGGCCGACCTCCTCGGCGAGGGCGGTCCGGCGGCATGGGAAGACGACGGGTTCGGTGTTCACTTCGCGTTTTTCGGGCAGACCAGGGCCGACGTCAGGCTCCGGATCCTCGAGGGCCGGCGCAGCAGGCTCGAGGAACGGATGGAGGCCATCCGGGCGGCCTTCACGCGCACCAGGGAGCGTGTGGACCGCTACACCCTGGAATTGCAGCGCCATGGCCTGGAATCAGTGGAGCGGGAAGTCCGGTGGCTGAACGAGCTGATCGCATCTGAGCGGCAGGCCAGCGGACCCGACAACATTTCCGAGAATTCCGAGAAGGAGTCATCCTGATGGGTAAGGTGCGCATCGCCATTGCTGGGGTGGGCAACTGCGCCAGCTCGCTGGTGCAGGGACTGGAGTACTACCGGGACGCCGACGACGGCGCCCGCGTTCCCGGCCTCATGCATGTCCGGTTCGGGCCGTACCACATCAGCGACGTCGAGGTTGTCGCCGCGTTCGACGTGGACGCCAAGAAGGTCGGCTGCGACCTAGCCGACGCCATCCACGCCAGCGAGAACAACACGATCAAGATCGCCGAGGTGCCGCCGACCGGCGTGACGGTGCAGCGCGGGCCGACCCTGGACGGCCTGGGCGAGTACTACCGGGAGATCATCACCGAATCCGACGAGCCGGCCGCGGACGTGGCCCAGGTGCTGCGCGAGACCGGTGCCGAGGTACTCGTCAGCTACCTGCCGGTCGGTTCCGAGCAGGCGGACCGCTACTACGCCCAGTGCGCCATCGACGCGCGCGTGGCCTTCGTGAACGCGCTGCCGGTGTTCATCGCCTCCGACCCGCAGTGGGCCGCCAGGTTCACCGAGGCCGGCGTGCCGGTCATCGGCGACGACATCAAGTCCCAGGTCGGCGCCACCATCACGCATCGCGTGCTGGCCAAGCTGTTCGAGGACCGCGGGGTCGAACTGCTCCGCACCTACCAGCTGAACTTCGGCGGCAACATGGACTTCATGAACATGCTGGAGCGCAAGAGGCTCCAGTCGAAGAAGATCTCCAAGACCCAGGCGGTCACCTCCCAGATCCCGCACGAGATGGAGCGTGCCGCCGTGCACATCGGCCCGTCCGACCACGTGCCGTGGCTGGACGACCGGAAGATGGCTTACGTCCGGCTGGAGGGCCGCGCGTTCGGCGACGTGCCGCTGAACCTGGAGTACAAGCTCGAGGTGTGGGATTCGCCCAACTCCGCGGGCGTCATCATCGACGCGGTGCGCGCGGCCAAGATCGCCCTGGACCGGGGCATCGGCGGGCCGGTGACCTCGGCTAGCTCGTACTTCATGAAGTCACCGCCGGAGCAGTACGGCGACGACGTCTGCCGGGACCTGGTCGAGAAGTTCATCATCGGCGAAGTCGCCCGATAACGTCCGCTGGCCACGCCCCCTAAGCTGGAAGGCGTGGCCAACGGGTCCAAGTCAGCGGTCTGGGCCGACTTGCGCGCGGTGCTGGCCGGGCGCGACTTCCGTCGGTTGTTCGCGACCCGGCTAGTCTCGCAGGCCGGTGACGGCATCGTCACCGCCGGCGTCGGCACCTACGTGTTCTTCAACGCGACCACGTTCCCCAGCCCGGCGGCGGGGGCGGCGGCCTTCGCGGTCCTCTATCTGCCGTACTCGCTGATCGGGCCGTTCGCCGGGGTCTTCATCGACCGCTGGTCCCGGCGTCAGATCCTGGTCCGGTCGGCCCTGCTCCGGTCGGTGTTCGTGGTGCTGACCGCGGCGTCCATGGCGCTGGGCAACCGGGGGGCGCTGCTGTACGCGGCGGTGCTCCTCGTCCTGGCCGTGAACCGGTTCTTCCTGTCCTCGCTCTCCGTCGCGCTGCCGCACGTGGTGGCCGAGGACAAGCTGGTGATGGCGAACTCGGTGTCGCCGACCATCGGCGGCATCTCGGCGACCATCGGCGGCATCGTCGCCCTGGGCCTCAACGTCGCCACCGGCAACACCGAGCGCGGCGCGGCGATCACCTTGCTGTTCGGCGGTGCCTGCTACGTGGCGGCGAGCCTGGTCGCGGCCACCATGGCCCGCGACCGGCTCGGCCCGGCCCGGCCGGACGGCCGAGAGGGGGCACCGCCGCCGCGCGGGCCGCTGCTCGGCGAGCTCGCCTCGGTCGCGGCCGGGCTGGCCGACGGCGCCCGCTACGTCGTCCGGCGGCGCGGCCCGGCGGCGGCGCTCGGCGCCACCGGCGGCTTCAGCCTGCTCTTCGGGCCGCTGTTCCTGATGTCGGTGCTGCTCTACCGCAACTACTTCTACCGGTCCAGCGTCAGCGTGGCCGAAGGCCACTTCGGGCTGCTGGTCGTCCTGGCCGGGATCGGCTACGCCTGCGCGGCGCTGGTAACCCCGCCGGCCACCAGGCGGCTGTCCAAGCCCGCCTGGATCACGCTGATGCTCCTGGCGAGCGCGGTGGTGACCCTCGCACTCGGCGAGACCTTCCTGCAGGTCGCCTACCTGGGCATCGGGTTCTGCCTCTACCTCACCCGGCAGGGCGTGGCGATCTGCGCGGTCACGATCTTGCAGGAAGACGTGGACGACGCCTACCGGGGCCGGGTGTTCGCGTTCTACGACATGATGTTCAACGCCGCCTACGTAGCCGGGGCCGCGCTGAGCGTGGTCGTCATGCCGGAGGACGGCCACTCACCGCTCCTCGTCGCCCTGGTGGCGGCGGGCTTCGCCGTGGTCGCGGCCGCCTACTGGCTGGCCGCGGGCCGGCGTCAGTCCTCGTCCGGCGGCTCAGGCGCGGAGATCCCCTCCGCGGCGGCCCAGTCGAGCAACAACTGAGTGACGCGCTCCCGGCCGAGCTCGCCCTGGTTGATCCGCAGCTCGAGCAGGTAGTTGTAGGCCCTCCCCACCACCGGACCGGGGGGAACGCCGAGGACGCGCATGATGTCGTTGCCGTCGAGTTCGGGCCGCAGCCTGGCCAGTTCCTCCTGCTCGCTGAGCTCCGCGATGCGCTGTTCGAGGCCGTCGTAGGCGCGCGCCAGCCTAGCCGCCTTCGCCCGGTTCCGCGTGGTGCAGTCGGCCCTGGTCAGCACGTGCAGCCGGGTCAGCAGCGGCCCGGCGTCGCGGACGTAGCGCCGGACCGCCGAGTCGGTCCACTCGCCTTCCCCGTACCCGTGGAACCGCAGGTGCAGCTCGACCAGCTGGGACACGTCCCTGATCACGTCGTTCGGGAAGCGCAGCGCGGTCAGCCTGCGCTCGGTCATCTTCGCGCCTTTCACCTCGTGCAGGTGGAAGGCGACCCGCCCGTCCGGCAGCAGGGTCCTGGTCTTCGGCTTGCCGATGTCGTGCAGCAGCGCGGCCAGCCGGACCGTAAGGTCGCCGTCAAGCCCGTACCGTGGCTCCAGTGCGATCGCCTGCCGCAGCACGGTGAGGCTGTGCTGGTAGACGTCCTTGTGCCGGTGGTGCTCGTCGGCCTCCATCCGGAGCCTGGATACCTCGGGCAGCACCTCGTCGGCCACCCCGGTCTGCACCAGGACGTCGATGCCGAGGGCCGGATCGGGGGTCAGCATCAGCTTGGTCAGCTCGCTGGTGATCCGTTCGGTGGACACGATTTCCAGGCGTTTCGCCTGGTCGGTCATTGCGGCGCGCACGTCGTCCGCGACGGTGAACCCCAGCTTGGCCGCGAACCTGGCCGCGCGCAGGATGCGCAGCGGGTCGTCGCCGAACGACCGCTCCGGCGGGCCCGGTGTCCGCAGCACCTTCTCCCCGAGCGCCTCGAAGCCGCCGAACGGGTCGGTGAAGTCGTACCCGGGCAGCCGGGCCGCCATCGCGTTGACGGTGAAATCGCGGCGCCCCAGGTCTTCCTCCAGCGAGGTGCCGTACCGCACGTCGGGCCTGCGCGAGGTCCGTTCGTACTGCTCGCTGCGGTAGGTGGTGATCTCGAAGACCGCGTTGCCCTTGCGCAGCCCGACGGTGCCGAACGCGATCCCGACCTCCCAGGTCCGGTCGGCCCAGCCGCTGGCGATCGCCAGCACCTGATCGGGGGTCGCGTTCGTGGTGAGATCGAGGTCGCCCGGTTGCTGGCCGAGCAGTACATCCCGGACCGGACCGCCGACCAGCGCGAGTTCGTATCCGTGGCGCGCGAACAGGCGGCCGATCTCGGCCACTTCGGGTATCCGCTCGCGCAGCAGCGCGGCGATCGCTTTCCGCTGTTCGTTGCACATGGGCACGGCCATTGAGAGTAGCGACCGCGGGGGTCCCGCGCGAACAGCCGGGTTCCTGGCCGGACGCGGACCTTTTTCCAGACACTAGCATTCCAGGTGTGCGCGGCTTTGCGACGGCGAACCTCAGGCGGATCCTCCGGAAGGCCGCCGTGTTCGCCGTTCCGGCGGCGATCCTGGCCGGAACCCTGGCCGCCGGGCTGGCGTCGGCCGACCCGGCGCAGGCCAGCCCGGCCGAACGGGCCAGCGCGGGCCACCTCTCGGTGACCATTAACGCGATGAGCCCGTCGTACGCCGCGCCCGGCGCCACGGTCAGGTTGTCCGGCACCGTCACCAACGGCACCCGCCAGACCAAGGCCGGTCTTGACGTGCGGCTGTTCACCTCGGCGAGCCACTTCATCGCCCGGGACAGAATGGACGCCTACGTGTCCCGCGGCGTGGCCAGCGACCTGATCCCCGCCGGGAACCCGTTCTTCGTCTCCGCCAGCCTGAGGCCCGGGACCACCGCCTCGTGGACCGCGTCGTTCCAGGCCGATACGCAGGGAATCACGAGCTTCGGCGTGTACGGGGTGACCGCCCAGCTGCAGGACCTCGCCGGCAACGTGATCTCAGCCGACCAGACGCTGCTGCCGTTCTGGCCCGGATCCCGGGTGGCGGCCCTGGCCAGCCCGCTGAAGATCTCCTGGCTCTGGCCGCTCATCGGCCAGCCGCAGCAGAAGGTGTGCACCGCCACCCTGGCCAGCAACGACCTGGCCGGCGATCTGGGCCCGGCCGGACGCCTGTCCGCCCTGCTCGACGCCGGGGCGAGCCATCCCGGCGCCCAGCTGACCTGGGTCATCGATCCGGCGCTGCTCAGCGACGTGAGCACGATGACCCGCCGCTACCAGGTGGGCGGCCAGGCGACCTGCACCGGCGCCGCCCCCCAGCCGGCCAGCACGGCCGCGGCGCGCTGGCTGGCCGGGCTCAGGAAGGTCACGCCGGACCAGCCGACGGTGTTCACCCCGTACGCCAACGTGGACATGTCAGCCCTGGTCCATCAGGGCCTGACCCGGAATCTCGCCACCGCGTACCAGACCGGCGCGGCCGTGGCGGCCAGCGT
>Ga0207675_100004872_pt1 | contig 12938 bp, 4 predicted proteins | sample KBSSwiS42_FD_184305 | JGI IMG/M metagenome (GOLD analysis project Ga0207675, IMG submission 184305) | Switchgrass rhizosphere microbial communities from Kellogg Biological Station, Michigan, USA - KBS Switchgrass S4-2 (SPAdes) (version 2) | ecosystem: Host-associated > Plants > Roots >... | reverse complement strand
CTCATCGGTTGTCAGATAGTAATAAGGACGCCAGTGTGCCGCCTGGCTGATGCGAGCTTCCTTCGAACCACACCCCCACTTGACCACATTGTGACGCGAACCCAGTCCAGCCATTGGCCCAATCGAGTAAACATTTGTTTCGCTGGTGTTCCGCGTGAGAGCTTCGGCGAGACGGAAAACATCACCCCGACCAGTGCGCAGAAAGCTGTACCAAAGCCACAGAGGAGTTCCTAGTTCTGTGTTATCCCAGGCGTGGCCACCCCAGTCGTAATGCCAAACATGTCGCGCGGCCGAGTAGGAATGCATGAAATCGCCAAACTGCCAGTAGCCATACCAGTGGCGGGAGTCAACTTGTTTGTCGTAGTAGGCAAGCACTGCATCGAGGCCGTCTTCGATCGCTTTCTTAAAAGGAGTCGAGCGATCAGGCAAACTCCACACTCCGAAGACACCCGTCGAATGAATGTAAGCGGGTGAGGCAGCTAACAACGGCAAAATGCTGCCGGCCTGCGCTTGAGCAACCGCTGTCGCTCGAGCGGGCAGCGCGCTGGCGCTCGGATAGAGCATGAGTTCGCTCGTACGCGACACTCCATATGCAGTACTCATTCCCGGTTGAACATCTTCGTAAGAAGCGGCAAGACCGTGTGCGACCAGATCGTAATGACGCATGTCCATTTGTGGACCGTCAGGCGACCACAGCCACGCAGTAAGATCGGCAACCGGACTGCTCGCATGTCGGACCTCGAGCGCCGATGGATACGACTGCCAGAAATTCTTTACACTCAACGCAAGTCCACCTGTAAGGTCTCCAACAAAAGCTAAACCCGAGGCGCGCTTGCCGGCTGCGGAAGAGAGCCAGGTACTTTTCGGATTCGTACGTTTCTGAATCGTGAATCCTTCTGGACTTGTCTGTGAAAGTTTGAAGTCATCCCAGACTGCGTTTGATGCAAATTCGCCACGACCAGTGAAAGGCTGCCCTGTTTCCTGTGCGACACTGCCACCTCCAGGTTGAAGAGGTTCAGACCACACACCTCCTTCAGCACCAACGAATCGCACCGTGCGGTTCCGTGCTTCTTCGCGTAGCGGAACAGCGAACTGCACACCTAAGCCGCGCACGAAATCTTTTTCCTGATCTCCATCGAACGTGATCGTGTGCACCATGCGTACTGATGTCTGACCACTGTAGAAGTAAAGTCGCACGATGAACGGTAGCCACTCACGCTCCGACGTCGCTCCTTTATGAACTCCTTCGAACTTCACCACTGCTCTAACCGGGCCCGACTGCTCCACGTTTACTTTCTTAACCTTGCTAAGAAACCTTTCCCTGGAGGGTGAATCTTCAGGGTTCGTTTGGGGTCCGTTCTGCAAAATGCAAACAAGCTGCCCAGCGCCAACGACTGCGCGACCTTCGACTGTCATCGAGTCGACTAGATTTGCGCCACCAGCGACCGGGATCACGCATTTCAGTGCACCGGTATCAATCGAGATCGTCTTGCCATCATTCGTGACCTTAAGTGAACCAGAACTTTGTGAATGCCCCGCCGACAAAGTCAACGGGCTTGCGAGTCCAGCAGGTACGACCGTTGAAAACCCGCTCCACTTGAGCGAGCCGTCGGGCCAATATGCGAGTGGCCACGATTGCACAGGCAGATGTTTGCCATTAGCGGTTAAGGCGAAAGTCTCATTGCGTTTGACGGAGCCCTGCGGCCAGGGCACTCCAAAGCTCACCCCTGAATCCAGACTTAAGGCTTTGCCGTCGAGCAATTGGAGAGACACAGTTCCTGGCGCGCTTGGGCTTGCTGGACTTGAAGGCGCCTTGGCAATGACCGTCTTCAGTGCCTTCGATAGAGTTAAACCAGCACCGGCGGCGAGCGTCGATGTTTTTAAAAAGCCGCGTCGCGTAAGTGGAGTTTTCATATGGACGGGATTATCTGCATAGCTGGGATTTCCGCAATTGCTTTTCGCATATGCCCTGTGTTTTTGATTTCTCTGAAGGCGGTTTTGCGGCTGTGCCGCCTCCCGTGCGGAAAGCTTCCGGCTTTCCGTTTTAGCCTTAGAAAGGTAAGAGGCTTCGCCTCGGCGGCATAGCCGCCAAAACAGTAACGCGCTCGACGGAAAGCCGGAGGATTTCCGTCAAGGGAAGCGGTCACAGCCTCGAAGCAATCATCAGTTAATCTGGTTGTCGAACAAACAGGAAAGCGCTGTGGTGATTCTAGTATTAGCCAAATGTTCACCACAGAGACACATATACAGATACCTAATCCAGAATCGTGAAAGACCTCGAGCGGGAAACACTAGCTGTTTCCCCACTGACCGTTATCTTTAACGCGTAGGAGCCCGCAGGTATTTTTTCCAAGGGCAAGGCGGCGACGTATTGAATACGCCCCAAGGCATCAGCATCTGGCAACTCGCCAGGTATTTGGGCCAGGGCACGGCCCTCTCGAAACAGCTCTATGGTGAGCTTTGGCTTAGCGGTAATACCTGGCGGGATGTACACCGTGAAAAAGAATGGCACCTGCTTCAAAGATCTCTGGAGTGGCTCTCCCAGGTACGGGTACGCGATCATGTTGCCAACACGGAATGGATTGGCCCTGGTGTCATCTGCACCATTCGCCGGTTCTGCTCGCTTCAGAACAACAACGTCACTAAGCCGCAACCTGGCTTCATCAGAATCTGTAACTTCGAGGGTTGTACTGCGCACACTGGCACGACCGCTGGGCGCGTCATACGCGATCGTATCCAAAGTGTAGCGGTCAGGTGGAAGATTGGCTTCACGGTAAAAGAGAACTCGCTCTTTCTTTGCATCTTCAGCTTTATCGAGTGGACCGTTCAGTCGATACTGATTGCTTAACTTCGCGACTACTTCACCAGTCTGGTTTTTGATCAGTGTGACAATTGAGAAGTCAGTGTCGTACGACTTCTTGTCCTGGTCTACATGAATCGTAAAAGCCGACAGCGGAACGTCAGCCATTACCGGCACGAGACCTACTCGTTGACGATCCGGGAAACTAAAACCACCAACATAGAACGGAAAAGAATCGGCCTTCGGCGTGCTCTCCAAGGCCGCGATCGGCGCAGCTTCGTACGAAAGCACTGGTGAGTTAAACGTGTCCTTGATTGCGTAGTAACCTTTGCGACTCTGTACGGAGAGCCCCGTGCGTTTGAGTTTGACTTCAATCTTTCGAAAATGACCGTCGTACTTTTGATTGTTGGAGCTATAGCTCAACAGATAATACGAATGCAGATCCTCATCGACTTGTTGGATTCGATTCTTCAGGTCGTTCGAGTCGGTGATTAGAAATCCACCGGTTTCGTTCGCGAGTTGTCCCAGGCCACTATCCGGGTTGAGGCGAAGTAAATCTTCATTGCGTTCCAACCCCTTAGTCATGGGACCGTTTTGCTCTGCGTTTCCGAGCTGAGCAATTCGCAGCTCACTGCGCGAATTGATCTCTCGACCTGTCTCCGCCGTTTTACTCTCTGTTCTTAAACCCGCAACGTCAATGGAGTAGAAACTGACATTACCGCGATTCGCTGTATTGATTACCGACCTGAAAGCTCCATAGATGTTCGGTGGAAGGACCAAACCTTCTGAGAAAAATATGACTGCCTTACGTCCAGGTATGGACCGAAGTGAGGCCGCGAGGTTCAGTAGAGAGTGTGTAGTCGCGTTGCCCTGGAGATCGCGTTCCATCTCTTCAATTCCCTCCAGGTTTCGCAGTTGCATTGCTGCAGCGGCACGTCGGAATTCGGCGCTAGGGTCGGAATCTGCTTGTCCTGTCTGGGCACTAAGCTCAGCATTTGCAACGTCTTTTCTCACCTTACGCGTTTCCGCGTTGTTCGACGTGTAGAGAGAAGGCGCATGCACGCTAAATTTTTCAATGCCTGACTTTACTAACTGTGTGTCGTTAGTGAACGGCTGTAGAACAATCACTGAAAGGTCTGTAAGAAATACTCCGACCAGCTCGCTCTTTTTTGCACTGTCGCCGAGATAGCTGAGGGCAGCGTCGCGTGCGCGCATGCGCGACTCGGCTGAGACTCGATCAAAGACAAGCGCTACAGCGCTAACAGATGGCTCGGAACGGTCATTGACCTTTTTGTCCGTTACCTTCGGCTCATTCCTAGCGACCGAATCATCCTTCTTGTCGGTAGAAGTTGGGCTCTTGCCCTCGGCCGTTGACGAAACGAATCGAAAGGAATTGATCTCCTGCCTGACGCCGTCTTCATAAACTTCAAAATCTGAAACAGTGAGGTCCTTGACTGGTCGTCCCTTCTTATCCCTGACGACAACATCAAAGGGAACCTCGTCCCTGCGAATGACGACCTTATCTGGATCTTGTTGTTCAGCCGGCCGCTGAACTTGAGCGCGAGAGGTGATTGATGTGCCAACGACGCATGCAAGAGTAATGCAGCCGAGGACAACTGTAACGTGCAACCAGTTGCGCATAGAGTCACCTTTCCTGAAGAGATCAAAGGATTAGTATTCTATACCCAACCTACCTTGATTCGTGGTCAATTTCAGTAACACCAAGCCCGGTTGCACGATAGGCTGTTGTGAGTCCTCGACTTTGATGGTGGTTTGGTTACGAAGTGCGTTGTAATCCGCTTCAACTTTCTGACGATCCCTTCCGGAGTTGATCTCCACAGACTGATCGAGTTCCTTCAGTGACCCATCATTGTTAGTTTGCCAGGCGAAAGCAAGGCGGTTTCGCGGGGCGTCAGAGAATGACGGGCTGCCATTCGCCGGACCATTCTGGTAGGACCAACTGAGGATGCTCGCTTCCAACTCATGCCCATCACTCTCAACTTTCAGAATGATCGTCAATGCGTTCCCCGCGAGATCGATGACGCGATAAGTGCGACGTGGACCACCATTGTCGCCTGCATTTTGCCCTCGCCGGCCCTGAGATGGTGAAACTGAAAGCGGCGTGATCGGACCCGAAGCGACTCCTGACAACCCATCGCGTCCTACAACCTGCACATCTTTCGTCGCGACATCGAATTGAACAACTAACTCAGGCGCAGTTTTGTCTATATTCAAAGACACGCTCGTGGAGCTTACGTTGCCGGCGCGATCGGTTGCAGTCCCCGTGACGATCTGATTCGCGCCTTCAGTAGTTATGGTTACTGGCCCACTCTGCGACGCAACCCCGGACAGCGGATCCACTGCAGCGAAGCTCACGGTAACATTCGTGTTGTTCCATCCGTTTGCGTTGGGAGAAGGATTTCTCAACGCATTTATTGACGGCGCCGTCTTGTCGATATTCACATTTCCCACCGTCGCGTTAGCGCTGTTCCCGGCCAGGTCACTAACATTAAAGGTGTGAGACTGTCCCGCTCCTTCAGCCGTAAAAGTAAACGCGCCGGTATCCGTAGCTCCCGAAACAAAACCCGACAGATTGTCCGTGGCTGTATAGCTCGCCACTACGTCGGTATTGTTCCAACCGTTGGCATTCGGTGCCGGACTACGATTGGCATTGATCTGAGGCGCCGTCTTGTCGATGTTTACATCATTGATCGCGACCGAAGCTTCGTTGCCGGCCAGATCCGTAACTGTAAAAGTGTGCGACTGACCTGCGCCTTCGCTCGAGAAGATAAAAGAACCCGTCTGCGTTGCGCCTGAATCAAATCCGGAAAGCGCATCGGAAGCAGTAAAGCTTGTCTCAACGTCCGTATTGTTCCAGCCGTTGGCATTCGCCGGAGTTCTGGTCGTGGTGAACGCCGGTGCTGTCTTATCAATCTTCAACGTTAAGCTCTGGGGCGCCTCATTGTTGCCGGCCTTGTCTTTGGCGAACCAGGTGATAGTCGAGGTGCCTTCGTTGGTGATCGGAACCGCGACCGAACTCGCGAATGAATGGAAATTGTTGCCATTCAACACGTAGTCAATTTCGCTCACGCCGGTGCCGTCACCATCGGTCGCGTTGAGCGTCACCGTCACATCAGTGTTGTTCCAGCCAGCGGCGTTCGGTGACTGCGACAATGTCGCTAAGGTTACTGGCGCCGTATGATCTTTGTCGGCATCAGGCGCTGGCACGAGATCGTTAAGATAATGTTCGAGGTTTGAATATCCGTCAGCGCCGATCGCCGCGCCATCGGCCGGATTTTCCGCGTTCAGACCGTGATCGTTTTCCCATGCGTCGGGAATTCCGTCTTGATCTGTGTCTGGCGGCGTCGGAAGTGAGTTCAACGTCGGCCATCCACCAACCTGGTTCTGGGAATCGATATGGCGTCCCGTTTCATTGCGAACTTCACCGATGACACGGGTGTCGACTGAATCTCGTACCAGTGAGTGGCCGGCGAGGTTTAATACGCGATCATAAGCACTGACCGATCCGTCGGTGTTGACCTGCGGAAATTGGAAGCGGGCCGATTCCTGACGCGTGTAGGAACCGATGATCATGCCCCATTCGGTATTCGCTCCGTCGTGCGCTCCGTTGATGTTGCTATCGATCGAGTTATTCGATTGATAGATAAGCGTGTTATTACTGCCGCCATTGAACGCTCGACTCCGCTTCGACGCCGGAGTATCAGGCCCGGCGATCAGATAATTGCCGACGTAATTGAGTCGCGGTGTTCCTTCACTGGCATCACCGCTGTAGCCGGCCTCATTGCCCCAGTCAAAGATTATGTTGTTGACGAAGTCGAGACCGATGTTATCGCCCAGTCGTGGATTCCGGCTGTCGTGATGCGCATAAAGATTGTGATGATAGGTCACGATGCCGTTCAGATAGCGAATCAACGAGCCGTAGCCATGCGCTCCCTTGATATGGCACGAATTCTTCATGCTTTCGGTGATCAACGACCACTGCACAGTTACCTTATCGGATTCAGTTACTGAAAGGACTTCGTCGACGCTCCAAGAGGCAGAGACGTGGTCCGCGATAACATTCGTCGACTTGTCGACCGTGAAAGCATCGTCCTGATAGTTGGGACAGTTCACATCACCCGGACGGAATCGCATATAACGCACGATCACGTCGTGAGTACTGTTGACGTCAGTAGTCCAACCAGCGACCGTGATCCCATCGCCGGGTGCGGTCTGCCCTGCCAGGGTCAGGAAAGGTTTGTTGATGTTCAATCTGGATTGGAGAAAAATCGTGCCCGAAATATCAAACACGATTGTTCGCGGTCCATTTGCGTTTTGGATGCCAAATCGCAGGCTGCCCGGACCCAAATCATTCAGATTCGTCACATGATAAACATCGCCACCGCGCCCACCTGGAGTGAACGCACCAGCGCCTTCGGCGCCGGGAAATGCTCGCTGCGGAACGGCTTCAGGAGAATAGATTGTGAGGGTGGCTGACGTGCCGCCGCGGAAATTCGGATCATTGATGCCGGCGACAACACTGTATGTGCCGACGTCAACCGGCACGGTTGTCGATCCATTGTAGGTGACATTGACAGCAGTTCCTTGCGGCGTGACATCGACCGAGACTGGTTTCGGCGTACCATCAAACACTTGATACAGGTGCCCCAACGTCACAGTGGCAAACACCGGATTGATCACCAGCGTACCAGTAGCGCTGCCCTGGTAAACGGGATCGTTGATAGTCGCCACCACGTTGTAGCTTCCTAATGCCGACGGCGGAGTTGGACTGCCGTTGTAAGTTACGTTGATGTTAAGACCAGCCGGATCAGTGGTGATCGTCGGGACGATCGGAGCCCCGGTGAACGTTTGACTGAGATTAGTAAGGTTAACTGCGGCGGTTAATTTAGTAGACGGTGACCAACCTCCCAGGACAAATGTCGGATCACTCCACTGTGCCGCTTCTGCCGCAGACAGTTGTCGCGAGAAGGGTGCGCGTTGACTGACATCTACCAGGCCGCCGCCTGGAGTGGTGCTGTTGTATTCCCAGAACTGAACGTTAGGTGCCGTAGTCGCGTTATTCAACTGCCAACCAGCGGGAATAACCTGCGAGCCCATCTGGGTGTTGATGTAGACCACCTGACTGAACGGAAAAACATTCGGATCGATTCGCGCGAGCCACCCACCAGTAACTCCTGCAGCCGCCGTTAAGCGGCAATTGACGTAGACGTTGCCGTTCTTTCCGGACACATTTCGGATCTGAGTGTAGAACCCGTTTGATGTGAGCATCTTCAGTTCGCAGTTCTGGAAGAAGACCGCTCCAGTGCCCCACATGAAATCGACGTCACCTTCGATGTAGCTATCAGTGACAAAGCCACCCATGTTACTCGTGCCTGGACTTTGCAGTAGCAGCGTATCTTGGAAACTCTTCAGCGTGACCCGGTTCAGCACTACTCGCTGCGCGTTACCGCGGAATGCTTCCGCCTGTGAACCGCCTTTCGGCGTAGTGTTGATGAGCGTGATGTTCTCGAGGCTGAAGTCACCTCCGTCAGTCCCGAACATGGCGCGAGTCGTGGTCGAAGTGGGATTGAAGTTGTTGTTGTTTGCGTACTGAATAATCGTCTGATCGCGATTCTCGCCACGTACGGTGATGAACGGCTTGTTCGAGTTGATGTAGACGATCTCCGTGTACGTCCCGTTCTTAACCAGGATTACAACTCGCTTGTTGTTGTTGGCGGGAACGAAATCAACGGCGCCCTGCACCGTGCAGAAGTCTCCGCTACCATCGGCGGCGACTGTCAGTGAACTCGCCCCGGTTGGCGGTCGATCAGTCCGCGTTGAGAACTGCCAGGTTGTGATGTCGGAGAATCCGGCGAATGGCGCACCGCTGGCATCGGTTACAACACCCGGCTCGATCGTCACGTAGTAAGTTCGGTCGTATGCCAACTTCTGATGCAGATAGATCGCCGCCGTGTTTCCGTTCGCGATGATTGGGAAATAGTTGAACGAGACGGTGCCGTTGAGTCGCGATTGTGGCGCGATGCTCATGTCGATCGTGTCAATCAGAGTTCCATCATCCTGAAACACTCGCAGCCTGCCACTGTTACCGACTTTTACCGGTTGATTGAAATTGATTGCCAACGGTGAGTCGATGCAAAGATTGGTAGCGCCGTTGACCGGGGCAAACGAAGAGATGGTCATCGCCGACACCACTAAGAGTTTGGCCTGGTCACTCGTCACGCTACCACTCGAGTTACTTACCACCACGGTGTAATTGGCACTATCACTGATCTGCGCACTCGCGAAATTCAGAGTCGCAGCCGTGGCCCCCGGCATGATCGCGCCATTCTTGAACCATTGATAGAAAAGATTGTCTCCCGTCGCCACGACTGAAAGGCCGCCGGGTTGGCCCACTGTGACCGTTGTATCGTGCGGCTGTGTTGTGATGGAAGGCGGCGGTGGTACCGGATCGATACTCACGTTGAGTGTCACCGGATTACTGTTCACACTGCCACTCGGATTACTGACTGTGGCGGTGTAACTGCCGGCGTCGCCAAGTTGAACATTGGTAAGGTTCAGCGTTGGAGTAATCGCCGAAGAATTAGTTCCGCCTGGAATCGGATTAGCGTCCTTATTCCATTGATAGCTCAATTGATTGCCGCTCGCACCAACTGCCATCGTGACGTTGCTGCCGACTTGTACTGTCAGGTTCGTTGGTTGCGGCTGGCTCGTGATCACTGGCAAGCCAGGCGTGTAATCGATTAGCCAATTTGTGAATTGGATCTTCTGCGCGAAAGTGTTGTTCGCTACCCGGAATCCGAAGTAGTCGAAAGCAGTGTTTGGAGTCGCACTCGATTCAATCGAAGTGAAATTCAGATTTGAGAGTGTGCCGCCGGTCACTGCCACCGAGATCTTGGTCTCGGTCGCACTCAGCCGCTCGATCAAGTAGCTCAGCGTGTAAGGTGTCGCGTTTGCCAGCGTCTGTCTGGTAGTCGCGCCGGTTCCTGGAATAGCGGTGAAGTCGCCAATTGAATTGAACGGATTATTACCCGTCAGGAGAGTGCGGCGCAGGATGGCGAATGGCGAACCCGTGCCACTCGGGAAAAAGTCCAAAGCGTAACCGGGGTCGTTCGCGAAGGAAGCGTCGTTCATTCCGCCTGTAAGATTGTTCGCGTTCCGTGTCCCGAGTGAATTCAAGACCCCGAACCTGATGTCCTGGCCGCCGGCCGTAAACCCGGTAAGGACAAAAGTCCCCGACACGCTGAGTTTGTCGCCAACCTTGAGATTGACCGGCGATCCTGAGTTGGTAAAGAAGCCCCAGAATGCCTCCGCGCTCGTCGTGGTCGTCAGATCGAAGGTGACCGATCCAATCGCATCGGTTCGCACGGTCGTGCTTCGCCCTTGGAAGAGTCGAATGGAATTGTTCGCCAGATCCTGGTTCTGACTGTTCCCGTCGGCGTAGGTGTCATTGACAAGTGTTGCCGCCCAAACGATGAAAGGAAGTGCGAGGACAGAGAGAACAACAAGGGTGAGCAACGCGATTCTCAATTTTTTCATTACTGTGAATCCCTTCCAGTTTGATGAGTGCATTTGTTTGTCAGGGGAACAAACCTGACTGATCTTGATTAATTCAATTTCGACCCGGGGAGTCTCAAGGGGCTTTTACAGCGCTAACAAACGCCCTTACCAGATGCGCAACCGACTCATGAAAGGTAAAGCCAATTAGGGAAAGAGACGCTGAAACCGCATCTGACAACGTGGTCCTCAAGGACGGACCAGACGGAGTTAGATCAGGACTTACGTTACTCGCAATCGAAATTTACTGAGCTTTATTAAATTAGGAGATATCTAGATTTCGGCCAGCACTCTACAACGGTCAAAGGAAGACGTCAAGGAATCAAAAGTCCTTGGCCAGCAGTGGACTGACCAATACGAATTTTCCCCTTCCCTGTCTATGTGCCAGAGCGCAGATTTAGTTGTAGGAACTTTAGAAACTGGTCCCAGTCGGACGGGATGGTCCCATGTCCTCCAGCGTGCATGTAGTAGCCGAGCGTATGCATGATTGGCTGTCCGGCGGCCGGCATTTGGTCGGTGTCCAGTCCCTGCTGGCCCAATAATCGATAAACCGGTGCTGCGGCGACCGCAGCAAGAAATTCGCCCTTTGGATCAGACCAAAAATCAGTGTCGCCAGTTTGCAGTAACACGGGCCGCGGAGCGATCAGGGCAATCAACATATTCGCTTCGACTGGTTGATGACCAAGGTCATCGGCGTATTTCTGATAGTTCGCTGCGAACTGATATGGATAGCGAGTTGGCGCGACCAGATGTTTCACCGTCTCACCATAGTTGCGACGGCTCAACGCCGCACCACCTTCGCCCGAGCAACTTGCTATCACCATCGCGAAGCGCGGATCGTGCGCACCCGCCCAAAGCACAGTCTTGCCGAGTCGCGACACACCGAAGATCGCGACGTGCTTTGCGTCGACGCCTTTGTCTGTTTCCAGGTAATCAAGCGCGCGACTCAGTCCCCACGCCCACGCGGAAATCGCACCCCATTCGTTCGGCGCAGGCTCCTTCTGTCCTGGCTTGAGATATAACGCTCGCACGCCATTCGGAACACCGCCATCAAAGTCAGGATCAATATCGCCGTAGTAGACAGTCGCAACTCCGAACCCCTGGGCCAACAACGGCGCAACATTTAACCGGCCAAAACTTCTGCCTTGTGCTGCTGGCACTTTCTTCTTGTCGCGACCCCACACTTCACCAGGTTTGATTCCCGGGTCATCGACCGTATTGGAGTTAGCCGTAAAACTCAGATTCAAGAGGAGCGGCACCGGCTTCTGCGCAGCAACAGGCAAATAGATCAGCAGATCCATCTTCGGGCCGCTTTTGTCCTTTGAGAAATAGACTGTCACCTGTCGTCGCATCGCCTTACCGTCTAACGCGGGTGTGCCTTTGTCGAATACGTCGAAGCTCATGTCTGCTGGCCGACCAGGGCTGCGCCCGTACTGGTTTTCCTCAAACAAGCTCACGATCTCAGGCCGTCGTTTTTGAAACCACGTCTTTGCATCACGCACGGGTTTGCCGTTAGCGAGTACGAGCGGATCAGGCAGCGTGTAAGTGCCAACCAGCGCTTCATCGTAGTTGACGGGAATGCCGGCAACCTCTTTCGGCGGCGCGTTCTGAGCTTGGTTTGTGGCACAGACTTCAGTCCGTATGAGTGGCCCAACACAGACCATCAGGCCAAGCGAAGTCGCAAACAACGCAAGCAGTCCAGAATATTTGAATGACATCGGTCCCTCCGTTCCCCATTTAACGCTGAAAGCGTTGAGTAATTCCAGCCCCGGTTAACGCTGAAAGCGTTGCTCGTATCCTTTCTCTTATGCTTTCGCATAATTAATGATTGTCCGCTGCCGGTGATGTTTGGGCCGTGTTCGACGGTGGACTACCTCGACCGACGCCATGGCAGGCTCCACAGTCCGCGCGCCGAGAGGATGGCGGAGAAGAGTCCGAGCACGCCGATCGCGATCAGCGTCCAGACGAAAAAGAAGTGTCCGCTCGTACCGGCGAGCCTGCTGGCGCCGCCGACACCCTTCCCCCTCATATGGATGTAAGGGACAACCAACGAAGAGAGCGACCCGAGGAGCATGATGATGTACCCAGACCGCCGTTCGGCGAGGACCAAGATTCCAAACAGCAAGACGACTGTGATGAGCACCCCACCCACCAAGTTCGAAAGCCCTCCCGGTTCAAACCCGCGCACTATGTCGTGCGCCAGGTGAAACGTGAGAAAGAGCACCAAGAGCAGAGACGTGATGGTTAACATTACACTGTTTTTCATTTGATACTCTCCTCGTGGGATGACGTGTATCTGACCTACGGGCGGAAGGCGATGGATGTTTCAGATGAGAGTATCAACGAACTCGTCGATCGGCTGAAGAACAAGTTTATTCAGAGAACAAGTAGGGAAGGGCGGTTTATCCCCGCTGTTGCCTCAGAACACCCTGCGATTCAGAGTGCTCAGTAGACAGCCTCGGGGGTAAACCGCCCTTCCGTACTTGTTCTTTCTAGGACTCTGTTTCCTTCTCAAGCGCGTTCGCCAACAGCAGAATGGTTCCGCAGAAAAGCAGCGTGTCGA
>Ga0207675_100004871_pt1 | contig 12938 bp, 12 predicted proteins | sample KBSSwiS42_FD_184305 | JGI IMG/M metagenome (GOLD analysis project Ga0207675, IMG submission 184305) | Switchgrass rhizosphere microbial communities from Kellogg Biological Station, Michigan, USA - KBS Switchgrass S4-2 (SPAdes) (version 2) | ecosystem: Host-associated > Plants > Roots >... | reverse complement strand
CAGGGCAACTACGTGATTATCACGCTCGAGAATGGTCAGCAACGGGAGTACACCGTTCCCGACGGGTTCACGTTCACTGCCGAAGGCAAGTCCGCCACGGTCAAGGAGCTGAGGAAGGGCATGAAGATCTCGGCCACGAAGATCGTCGCGGAACCAATCCACGAGATCTCGAAAGAGATCGTGATAATCGGTAAGGGTCCCAAGTAAAGAGCAGGGTCCGGCTTTAGCCGGACTCTCGCGGTTCAACGAGCCCCAGAAGGAAGGCGTAGCGCAAGAGGCCGCTCTGGTGCGGAAATCGAGCTTCTGCACCAGAGGCGTGCGATGGGATTCTGCTGTCGTGACGCCTCGCCGACGACCTGGAGACGCCGGGCTCAGGTACAAATCCGCACGAACTGCAGCGGAGAGAAATGCCATGTACTACGTTGTTCATCGGGTCCTTACATCGCGCGCCGTTTTTCGAATGAGCATGCTCGTGATCCTTGCTGGCGCATTCGGGCCCGAGAGCGCTGTGGCGCAACAGGCACCGGCCACTCAATCCCTTCCGCAGGTCATATCCTGCGTCGCCAAGAAGGGTGAACGGCAGGTCTGTGCGGCCGATACGGCCGCGGGGGTCGCGTTGTTGCGCTCGACCGGCGAGTCCAGTTGCTTGCTGGGAAAGACCTGGGGATATGACGACAAGGGTGTGTGGGTGTTCGATGGTTGCGGCGGCGAATTTGCGATCGGCAGCACCAAGGAGGCGAGCGAGGCGAGCGACTTTGTCGGAACGTTCGAGCCCTACGGTCAATTGCGTACCCACCTGGCCGGATTCAATGACACCGCGGAGGTGCAGGACAACGCCACTCGCGTCGGCATCAATTTCCGAACCCGGGGCGCAATCAAGTTGTTCGCCGGCACCGAGTGGGGAGTGAATCTCGTTCAAAGCACGACTCAGTTCAATCTCTCCGCGAATGGGCCTGGAGACTTCGGTGTCGTCGAGACTGAAACCAATCAAGTGTTCAACGCGCGGCTAGGTTTTGTCGGCATCGATTTCGGACCACTGGGTCGGGTGGCCATTGGGAAACAGACAGCGGTCCATTACGACGTGACCAGCTACACGACCGACCGATTCAATGTGTTCGGCGGCCAGGGCACATCAACCTACGTGGCGGGTACTGACGGGGGAGCGTCGGGTACCGGCTTTGCCGACCGCGTCGTGAACTACCGGAACACGATTTTCAAGATATTCGAAGTCGGGATCCAAGGGCAGTTCCGCGGCACTGACGCCAATGGCGTCGGCGCTTCGCTCCAGGTCACCGTTCTGCCGGGAGTGAAAGTTGGCGGGGCAGTGACTCACACCAACTGGCCGCAGACAACCCAGGATTTAGTACGAGACTTGGGCGGCAATGCCGACTACACGGCCATTGGTGCTCGCATCGACTGGCGGATCCTGCAACTGGGGCTCGTCTACTCTCATCAGAATGACGGGGACATGGTGCAGGTCCCGATCGGGAGCGTGAACACTCCGGTTGCATTCGATGCGAACGGCGTCGAATTGTATGTCCGTGCAGGAGTGCGACAGTTTGGAGTGATTGGCGGGTTTACTTACCTGGAGCCGGACGTGAAAGACCCGTTGCTCGATCCCGACTTCAAAACCGGGTATCTGATCCTGGGAGGTGAGTGGTTCGTTGCCCGGACCGCGAAGATCTATACGGAGAGCAAGATCGATCTCGACAGCGTGACGGCGACGGGAGCTTCAGGTGACAGCGTATTCACGATCGGCTTTCGTTACGACTTCTTGTGGCGCGTCAGTCACCAGTAGGAAGCTAACGGGCTGAGCCCGTGCTCCTTTGGACAGATGCGAGTCGGTCGAATCGAGCCAAGGTGTGCTATGTGCCTCATCCATTCGCGCACAGTTTTGATGGCCGCGCCCATCGGTGCGGCATGGAAAGTAAGGAAGTGGATCATGAATCAGCCTCACTCATTGGCGAGAACGGTCTCGGGCATTGCTCTGATCATCTTCGGCACCACGGGTGTTGGCTTCGCCCAGGATGAAGGTGTCAAACAGGTCGAGCAACTCATTAAGAAAGCAAACGCCGGAGTCGAATCAATCAACGACACCAAGCTGCAACTCCAGAAAACGATGGACGCCTACAACGCCGTGCTCGCGCCAGACGTGAAGGATCGTCGCGATGCCTACAAGAAGCTCCAGAAAGAGATGGCGACATCCGAGAAGAAGCGCGCGGTGGTCGCGACGCGCAACGGTGAGATGAACGTGGAGGCGAGTAACCTCTTCAAGAATTGGGAAGGGTCAACAGCCGCGATACAAGATGCCGAGCTGCGCCAGCGTAGCCAGCAGCGCCTGGCACAGGCGAAAAAACGTTACAGCGAGATTCAGGCGAACGGCCAGGGCGCGGCCTCTCTATATACGCCGTTCATGAAGGCACTACAGGATCAGGTCACCTATCTCGGTCACGATCTCAACCCCGGCGCGGTGACGAGTTTGAAACCGGAGGCCGACAAGCTCAACGCCCAGGCGAAAGAGCTGTACTCCGCGATCGACAAGACGACGGCCGCGGCAAACAGCAACATCAGCCAGCTGCGCGCCGATTAATGAAGGCGCTTACACAAAGCAGGATGGCCGGCGCACCCAGTCGGCGCTGCGATTCTCGTGGCGTCGTCTCTCAACTTGAACAGGAAGGAAGACCATGGCTATGTCCAAGCGGCTTGCCGCGGAAGCACTCGGGACCTTCTGGCTCGTACTGGGCGGTTGTGGGAGTGCCGTTCTCGCGGCGGCATTTCCTGAGGTGGGGATTGGGCTCGTGGGAGTGTCTCTGGCCTTCGGGTTGACGGTTCTGACCATGGCGTACGCGATCGGGCACGTGTCCGGCTGCCACCTCAACCCGGCCGTGTCGGTGGGGCTCGTCGTGGGCGGACGCTTCAAGTCGTCGGAGTTGCTTCCTTATGTCGTGGCGCAGGTGGTGGGGGCGATTGTCGGGGCCGCCGTCCTGTATTTCATTGCCAGCGGGAAGCCCGGATTCGATCTGGCCGCTGGCCTGGCGTCGAATGGCTACGCCGAGCATTCGCCGGGGAGCTACTCTGCCGCCTCCGGCTTCGTGATGGAGGTCGTGATGACGTTCATGTTCCTGATCGTCATCCTCGGTGCAACGGACAAGCGGGTCCCCGCCGGGTTCGCGCCGATTGCGATCGGCCTCGGCCTGACCCTGATTCACCTGATCTCGATTCCTGTGACCAACACATCGGTGAACCCCGCGCGAAGCACCGGCCCCGCCCTGCTGGTGGGAGGGTGGGCAGTGGCCCAACTGTGGATGTTCTGGGTCGCACCGCTCATCGGCGCGGCACTGGCAGGTGTGACTTATCGATGGTTGGGAAGCGAGGCTCCAGGACCTGATGGTCTCAAGCGCGCCGGACTGGCTTTTCAAGAGGCGCCTGTGAGCGGGGCGGGCGTTTGAAGTGGTCACGCCGCCTCCGTGGCGGGAGATTCTGTTTTGGCGCTCGCGGTGGTTCACGAGCGCGAAAGGGGGAGGTTGTGCAGACCTTCAGTCGACGAGCATTCGTGACAGGGTTGGGGATGCTGATCGTCCCGCTGATCGCCCGTGCGCAGGAGGGAGAGAAGAAGGAGGACGCCGAGAAGAAGCGCGAAGAGAAGAAGAAAGAAGCGGAGGAGAAAAAGGACGAGGCGAAGGACAAGGCTGCGGATGCGGTGGACGACAAGGACAAGGTCGTCGATGGCCCCGGGACCGATCGCAGCCAGGACCGGCGGCAGGATCGACGGCGCGATGAAGTCAAGTGACGAATCGTTCTGGGGCTCGCTCTCCTGACGAGACGAGCTGATCCGGTTGGTGGATCGACATCTCGCTCGCCGAAGAGGGGCGAGACGGCGAGGTCCGCCACTACAGGGTGATCGCAGGCGACCTGGAGGCGATCGGGAAGGTCGTTCATGCGATTGCTGCGTCGATCGAGCCGGCGAGCAGACGATCAGCAGCAGCAGTCAACTCGTGGTCGCCAGGCAGTCGTGCGGGCGCCAAGGCAACGCAGCGCGGCTACGGACAACGCCACGCGGCAGGGTGTGCAGCACGGAGCGCCGGAAACACTCCCTGGCGGTCAGCGTCATCGTGCGCCGCTGATTCCCGTGCGCGTGGTCCTTCCAGCGAAAGGTGACTCGCTCGCCGTCGTAGTCGATCAAGCGGTGGTTGCTGAGTGCGACGCGATGCGTGTAGCTGCCCCAGGTAGATATGCACGCGAATTCGCTGTCAACGCCGTGGTCGGTGGCGTCCTCGTCCTGCCGTTGTACCTGGCCGTATTGGTGATGCTCAAGGGAATGCAGTCGGTCGTGGTCCTGGTGCGGCCGCTCGCGGCGTTGTTCCCGGAAACAGTGCCGGCTGAAAACGCCTTGGCTCTGTTGGCAGTGCTGTTTATCTGCTTTGTCGTCGGCGCTGCCGTGCGTACGCGGGCAGGACGAGTAGTCCGAGAGCGTATGGAGACGTCGTTCTTTGGAAGACTCCCCGGCTACGCTCTGTTTCGCGGCTTTACACAGCGGCTGGCAGGAGGAGGTGATCAGAACATGTGGAAGCCGGCGCTCGCCGAAAATCGAGGATGCTCTCGTCCCCGCGTTCATCGTCGAGGAACTCGACGACGGCCGCTTCACAGTGTTCGCGCGTCAGTACCAACACCGTTCGCCGGAGCTGTCTACATTCTCAGACGCGAACGCGTACATCTCGTCGACATTCCGTTCACCGAGGCTATCCAATCCGTCTCGCGGTGGGGAGCAGGGTCGAAAGAGCTCGTGGCAGCAGTGAGGAGAGAAGCTCTTCGAGACGCAATGCCGAAACGACTGCTTGAGGATCCCGACGGGTGTTGCGGACGGTGCAAACCCGCCGAACCCCGTCCCGGCGCTTCAACGGACACGACGACCGCGTCCTGTTTCGCTCCCGGCAGCGACCTGACTTTGACGGATCAGTGCCGCCCCCCTCCCACGAATTGACGGCGACGTGCAAAAATTATGCAGCGTCGGGCGGCTGCAGCCGCGACAGATCCGGCAGCGTCTGGCTCAGCAAGATCAGCTCATCACCTTCGCGCAACGGTCCCGCTTCCCCGCCAACCGGGTTGAGCATCATTGTTTCACCGCGATAGAGCCCGATGAGAAGGCACGCCTTCATATCCGTGCGATCGGGCAGGAACACGTTTGCCGCTGCAACGAAATCCATCCCGACAAGTTGGGCAGGCGCCTTCACCAGGTACATCTCGTTGGCATCGCGCCGGACCGACAACAGCTCTTGATAAACGCGTGTCATGCCATGAAAGAGCGAGGCACGTGCCATCAGCCGCAATCCGAAGTCGGCGGACGAGATGACTTCATCGGCACCCGCCTTGCGCATGTGCGCCCGATATTTCGGATCCTGGCACTCGGCCACGATGTTTGGCTGGCGCTCTTGCACGAAAACGCTCTTGACGGCAATGCAGCACACGATGGTTTTTCCGTCGGCGTGCTGGTCCTGGCGGTCATCCGACAAGATGACGACGGAATGCGCTTGCGCAACCTTGGCGCGGCGCAGGATCACTTCGTTAGCGGGGTCACCTTTGACGATATAGACGTCGTTGAAGGCCGCGTCATCCAGTTTGTCAGGCAGCACGACTTCGTCGGGTGTGTCGTGAATGATCACGACTGGCCGCTTGTCGGTGACGATACCGCTGTGCACTTCGCGTATCCAGTCCAGTGCTCGCGGCGACCAGTTGCACAGCACTAGATGGTCAGACATTTCAAGATTAGACACCTCACGACTCCTTAGTGCGCGTTCGATCAGGATCGACGCCACGCTGGCCGTGAACAAACCGGCCAAGGCGACACCGACGACAAGCACGGCGGAAACCACGAGTCGCCCAACAGGAGAGTTGGGCGCGTTGTTGAGTCCGCTGAAGAGGGTGACCCAGACGTTCCAGAGGGACTCGCCCATCGTCTCGTACTCTGGATTCGTGGCACGCTCCGCGAAGTGGAGTGCTGTGCCGCTGACGATCCAGATCACCACGATGCCGGTCAGGATTTTCCAGACTTGGTGGCGGTTCCACGCCGCCAGCACGCTCAGCAAGGTGTCGCGCCATGACGCCTTGTCCCGAGCTCGGCCCAGTTCGCTCAAAGCCGTGCCCCTGCGCCGGAGGCATAACTCATGTCATTTTCCGTGTACGAGGCTGACGCCGGGAGCGACACTGACCGCCGGAGTGGTGTCATTGATCGCATAACGACGATTCAGTCGACTACGAAGACCACGAAACAGCTCTACGTGTCCTGTCGTCTCTTTGTCAACGCGATGGGGTGGCCTCATAGGCCAACGCGACTTTTGTCAGCTCCTCGCGAACCGGAGCCCACGCCGCAGCCGCCGAGGAATTCGGTGGGAGCTTCAACGTCGCGTCGATCATAACCGAGCTCCCCTTCAACAGCGCGTTCGCCTCCGCTACGCCCTTCTGCTTTTTTCCCAGCGCGGCGTTGAGCGCCCGCGCGCTGCTCTTCATTGTGTCGACGTTCTGAATCGCAGTCTTACGGCTCGCGGGTGTGAGGTTGGTGTTTGCGGCCAGCGCGCTGTCGTAGGCGTTTCGAAAGGCATCCATGTTCTTTTCGACATTTGCTGCGACGGTCACGAGCTCGTCGTCGTTGAGCCGCCTGGCTTGTTCGCCAAGCGCTTTCTGTCCGGGCCTGAGCAGGGACGAGTTGTACGCCGCCGAGAGGCGCCGAAAGTCGGTCGCGAGCACGCCCCACTCCCGGGATCCTCGGAACCCCGCTGGTTGCGTGGATGCCCACGATTCGAGCCGCGTGGCGTACTGTAGAAGCGACAGCACCTCACTGCTGGCCGAGTAGTTCGGAGAGAATCTCTCACGGGCACGCCGAACCTGATCCTGCAAATCGTCAAAGAACTCGTTGGTGTTGACCTCACCGCGTGCGCCCTTAATAGTCGAGTTCTTCAGCTTGTCGTCAAGAGCGGCTTCGAACGCCGAGCGCTTCTTCTCGATACTCTCGAGTAGCGCCTTGAGCTCTTCATCCGACAGGCGTTCATTTGCAGTTACCAGCAGAGGTCCGCTGGTGTCCTTGATGGTCGGTGTTTCGGATGTAGCGACGGGGCCTGGCTCGGCATCCTTGACGTCGGCCTTGTCGGAGGGCGGCGGGCTCTTCAACACGTCGTCGGCGGGTCGGGTCGCTTCGTTGGCCGGCTTCGCGCCCGCCGTATCAGCCGGCGGGTTACCTCCAGCTGGCGGCGGTGACTCGGTTCTCCCACATCCCCCCAGCGCGAGGATGCTGCAAGTTGTGGCCAGGAGCCAGGTAAGTGTCATGTGTTTCTCCGTGAAGGACCGAAAACCCCATTCACGCGGCGATGTCAGAGACTGCAGGTCGACTAAGTGCCGTTACGTTGGAACCCGCCACGACATGTAGTGATGCGCCGGCGGGGACACGTCGGCTCGCGCACAGATTCTTGAGAAACTTGCGATCTGAGTGCGGCCGATTCTGAGCACGAGCAAGACATGTACCTGCCGTCCACCTTCAGGCAAGAACTCGGAAGACCGTCGACCACGTCGAGCCCAGGTGCAGTTCGTTCGTTCGCCACACGCATCAGGCCCTCGAGTGCGAGGCGACGTAACAGGCGGTGAATGCCTGATCGCGAGAGAAGCCAAGGCCTCGAGTCGATTACGGTACTCTTCCTCGGTGCGGTTCCGACTGAACCCCGTCCTCTGGACACTCGTTGCCATTCTCGCCGCCGGCGCCGCCGGCTACACCGCGGTGCGACTCGATCGCGCGGAGCTCATCGACTTCGCCGTCCCGCGCGTCGCGGCCATGCGATTTCTGGCCCACGAGCGGCTGTATCGACCGGAGGACGGTCACTACCAGTCCAAGTACTTCCCTGCGTTCGCGGCCCTCATGGTGCCGTTCACGTGGCCACCCAAGCAGGTGGCCGAGGCAGCCTGGTTCACCCTGACAGTGGCCATGACATGGGCATTTCTGCGACTCGCCCTCCACACGCTTCCGGAGCGGCGGATGTCGATGTCAGCGTTGTTGTGGCTGATCCTGCTCCTGAATGGCAAGTTTCTGGTCAAGGAACTGGCGTTCGGTCAATTCAACCTGCCGCTCGGCCTGCTGCTTCTGGGCGCCGTGATCGCGGTCCGGCACGGGCGCGGACTTGCAGCCGGCGGTCTCATCGCCGCAGGCGTATTCATCAAGCCGTACGCGCTGGTCCTGCTGCCGTGGCTCGTCTGGACCCAGGGGTGGCGGCCGTTGATGCCGTTCGCCATCGTGGTCACCGCGGGCCTCGCGCTCCCCGCCGTTTCGTACGGGTGGGAAGGAAATATCGCGCTGCTTCAGGGCTGGTATCGAACGGTCGCGGACACAACAGCTCCGAACCTGCTGGCTCACGAGAACATCTCGCTTGCGTCGATCTGGGCCAAGTGGCTTCACCCTGGTCCGTTGGCTTCGTTGCTCGCGCTCGGGTCGGCGGTCGCGACGGTCGGCGCCGGCCTTTTCGTGATCCAGCGCCGAGCGGTGGTCGCCGAGCCGAATTACCTCGAGGGTGCCTACTTCTTCGTCCTCATTCCGCTGCTCTCGCCGCAAGGTTGGGACTACGTGCTGCTCCTGGCGATACCCGCGTACATGTGCCTGGTCGATCGGTGGCGCGAAACGTCTCATGCGTGGCGGGCCGTGGCGATGGTCGGATTCATCCTGACGAGTTTTGTCGTTTACGATCTCATGCGGCGTCCGCTGTACTTCTTCCTGCTGAACTGGGGCGCCGGGAGCGTCGGTGCCGTGCTGATTGCCGCGAGCCTGGTCCGGTTGCGGTACCGCGCGCTCGCATGAACGCCATCCATCCCTTCCATCTCAGCCTTTCAAGCGGTGACATACTTCGTGGCATCCATCTCCCGGCTGCCGGGATAGTCACTGAACTCTGAAGAACCGGCCAACCCACTGAGGTGTCTGCCCGCTTCGTACGCAGTCCGACTGCGAACTGATGTCTGAAGTGCTCGTTGTCGACCGGCAAGAACTCGGAAGACCGTCGGCGATTCGTCGCATCGCTCTCGTAGGCCTCATCGTCGTCGCCGGCGTCTGGGTGTTCACCTTCAAGGCGAAGATGCCCGACTTCGAGGTCTACTGGCGGACGGGGGCGCGGGCCGCGCACGCGGAGCCGCTCTACCGCGTCACGGACGGCGAATATCAGTTCAAGTATTTCCCTGCAGCCGCGGTGCTGGCGATTCCTATCGGCGCACTGCCGCATCCCGTCGCGAGAGGCGTCTGGTTTGGCGCCCTGCTGGGGGCACTCGTCGCGGTTCTCAGGTTGAGCGTGAGGACGCTGCCCGAGCGACGCAAGCCCGAGGCGGTGCTGCTCGTCGTGCTGATCGTGAGCCTCGGCAAGTACTACGCGAGGGAACTGGTCCTCGGACAGATCGACCTGCTGCTCGTTCTCATCGTTATCAGCGCGATGCTTGCCTTGAAGGCGGGCCGCGAGGCTCGGGCCGGATGGCTGGTGGCGCTGACCGTCATGGTGAAGCCGTACGGCCTCATCCTCGTGCCGTGGCTCATCGCCCGAGGACAGACGCGATCAGTTTTGGCCGTTGCCGCGGGCATGGCCGTGGCGTTTCTGTTGCCTGCGACGATTTACGGCCTGGCGGGAAGCGTGGCGCTGCATCTGGACTGGTGGAGAACCGTCAGCGCGACCACCGCCAGGGTGGCGACGCATCCCGACAACGTGTCGCTGGCCGCGATGTACGTGAAGTGGTTCGGTGCGACCGCGACCGCGAGCACGTTCACTGTCGTTACGGCCGTGGCACTGCTCGGCCTCGCGGCGGCAGTCTTCCTTGGCAGAAGACGTGTGCCCCAACCGGACGGGCTCGAGGCTGGGATCCTGATCGCGCTGACGCCGCTCCTGTCGCCGCAGGGGTGGGACTACGTCCTTGTCGTCTGCACGCCGGCCGTCGTCTGTCTCGCCAATTACATCGACCGGCTTCCGCGCGCGCTGCGGCTGCTGTCGGTCGCAGCGATCGCTGCCATCGGTTTGCATCTCTTCGATCTCGTCGGCCGCACTGCTTACTATGCGCTGATCCGAATGTCGGTGGTCACACTGGGAGTGGTCGTCGTGATCGCGCTGCTGGGTGTTCTGCGCGTGCGGAAGGTAGCGTGAGGTTCGGGCCCTTCCCCCTTCTTCTGGGGCGAGCTTCGATACGCCGAGGAGCTTCTCGACATGGGTCGGCACTTTGCCGGGCGTGCAGTACATGATGTCGCGAATGAGAAGCATGCCCACTCTCCTTGGACAAACAGGACTCCGGAGCTGCGACTGAAGAACTCAGGACTCGATACTCAAGGCGCGCCAGGACCGAGACGACCCGGATCGACGTCTCGAGTGCGATCCCAGGGCCACTTGCCTCTGGAAAGATTCGCCGCGCCGCGCGAGGGATTGAGAAAGAACCGCAGTGTATTGCGCAGGACGACCTCTGGCTGTCCATTCGCTTCAGGATTTTCGCGTCGATCACATGCAGGCGCTCGGCGCCCCGGTGGATCGCATACGCCGCTACCTGGCGCTGACGCTCGCCGAGAAGGCCGCGAAGGCGAAGATCTTTTACGATGTCTATCGCGATGAGCGCCCGGGGGCCGGACGGATCGTCGCGGAGTACTGGCTCTACTCCGTCGAGAGCCGTTATCGCACTCAGCGCGGGTTCTTCCCCTTCTCGTTCGACACCTCACACCCCAACGACTTGGAGCACGTCTTCCTGATTCTGGCGCCGCGTGCAGGCTCTTTCTCGGACAGCGACGATCCCTCGACGGGCCTTGTCATCGAACGGATCGTCGCCGGCGTGCACGATGGACGCGTTCCGAACCACGTGACGCCGATCAATGCGGGCGCGCGCCTCGCGGAGCGGCCCCTGCTCCTCGTCGAGCTCGGCTCACACTCTCTGGCGCCGGACGTCGACGGGGATGGAAATGTCCGCACGAACTTCGATATCGAGCCCAGACGCATCACGTGGGGCCTGCACGATACCGGTCGCATCTGGGCGTGGCGATCACCCGACGACGCACAACGTCGAGACGCGCGTGCCTCGACGACCTTGATACCGGCAGGAGCGCCAGGCGCGGAAGGCGATCGAACCTACGAGCTCGCTCCGATGACTTCGGTCGACGCGGCCTTTCGCAGCCTGGCGCTCGCTCCTGCCCAAGAGGAGTCGGCATTTCGCGGCCAGGTGAATCCGTTCAAGCGGCTGTTCGGCAAGAACGGGGGGTGCGGCTGCCTTGCGTCGACCTTCGTCGAGCGCCGACCACGGTAACGCCGGTCGCGTGTTGAACGACAGCGTCGAGCGCCAGCGGGTCTTTCAGTGGGCTTCACCAATACGTTCGACAGCTATACCGTGATGCTCGGCGGGCGTTTGACAGTGCCAACGCCTGGCCGACCGTGGCCTGCAGTAACCGCCGACGTCGGCGTGATCTTTCCGGCTGGTGGACCCGTACTCGACGCCGAGCTCCTCGCCTCCTACGAAATCGACACGCAGGTTGACCTGATCGGGGGCGCTGCCTGGCTGGCCGACGGCAGCGGCGAGCGTCAAACCGACTGGCTGGTCGGCCTGCAACTGCAGCTCGGTCGCATCCGACTGCGTGGTGCATTCAGGCGCGGCGGCACGCTCAACGACGACCAGGCCGACTTCCGTATCCAGTACGACCTCTGGAAATAGGCTGTTGTAATCGAGCCGTCTTCATCGTTCGCTCGCCACACGCATCAGGCCCTCGAGTGCGAGGCGACGCAACAGGCGGCCCGCGGCCGCGGCCAGATCGCCGGGCAGATCTGCTGACACGGCCTCACTGGCTTGCACCACCTGTGTCTGGACCACGTGATCGGTGCGCGTCAACTGGAACTCGACAGCTCCAACCAGTCGTGTCCCGCTTCCAGTTTCGAGATGCCAGACCAGAAGTGTGGCGGCGACCGCTGGTGCACTCGCTACATCGACCAGTCGCAGAACGGGACTCGACGTCAATTCGAGGCGGAGTGCCGTGTCCAAGTACCGATCTGGGGCGGATGACCATCGCCACACGGGGTCTTCTATGAGCTCGCCATCAGGTTGTTGGTGAAGCAGGCGACGGCCGATGTGCCCACGCGCTTGCGTATCGAGCAGCCGGATGGAGGCCGCGGTCGTTCCGCTCGTGCCCGGCCCGGCGGACGCCGGTGCCTGCGGCGCCATCAGTTGTGGCTCGATCATGCGGCCCGGTATCGTCTCGGGGCGTTTCAGCTGGCACGCGCCGCCCACGAGGCAGACGAGCAGGACGCAGATCACCAATCCTCCACGCATGACACATGTCATCGCTTATCTACCGGAGGTCGCGGACCGTAGACGACCGACTCCGGCTGCTCCTGCAATTGCCTTGCGAGATCGCGCAGCTGATCGAGCGAATCGCGAATGGCCGGCAGCGTGCGCCGCAAATCGTCGGCCGCCAGCGCAGTCTGGTCCGCCGCCGCACGCGCCGACTGGTTCGTGGTGGGGAGGTCGGCCGCCTTGATCGCGGCGTTCGCATTTTCAACGAAAGTGACCAACGTCCCGTCAGTCCCGATCACCCTCTCGAGGTCGGTCGCGATCTTGTCGATCTGGCCGCTTGTCGCGGAGAAGAACTTCCGTGAGTCGGCGCTCAACGCCGGGAGCTCGCTCTCCTGAAAGATGCGCTCGACGTTGGTGAAAAATCGATTGCTCCGGTCGAGGCTCTCGGGAACTTTGCTCACGATCTCCGTGACTGTTTGAAGCGCGGCTTCGGCGCGCTCCAGGATTTTCGGCAGTCGATCCTGCACCGTCGCCAATGTCGTGGGCACCCACGGGACGTACGGACGGTCTGGCGTGAACGCGAGCGTCATCGGCGTCGGCGGATTCTCCGGCACGTCGAGCAGCAAGTACGCTTCCCCCGTCACTGGATTACTCACCATGCTGGCGCGAAGATT
>Ga0207675_100004868_pt1 | contig 12940 bp, 10 predicted proteins | sample KBSSwiS42_FD_184305 | JGI IMG/M metagenome (GOLD analysis project Ga0207675, IMG submission 184305) | Switchgrass rhizosphere microbial communities from Kellogg Biological Station, Michigan, USA - KBS Switchgrass S4-2 (SPAdes) (version 2) | ecosystem: Host-associated > Plants > Roots >... | reverse complement strand
CGTCCGTCATCTCGCTGACGGGGCGGAACAGGCCGACGCCGGCATTGTTGACGAGCGCGTCGAGGCCGCCGAAGCGGGAGACGGCGGCAGCGCACGCCGACGCCATGTCGCCGGCGCTGCGGACGTCGGCGCGCAGGGTCAGAAAGGAGCCGGGCGCTGCCTGTTCGCGCGCTGACCGAACCATTGAAGACCGATCGTGCGACGCGCTAGCGGGGTACGTACGACGCTGGCCGCAGCGTGATGCGCGCGTCTTCTTCTTCGTCATAGAAGACTTCGTGCGACAGATCGGGGCTCTCCAGCTCCTCGCGCGAGCGGCTCAGGTCGCGGGTGGTCTCGGCCAGACGATCGGCGAGCACTCCCGTGAATTGCCAGAGCAGCTTCATGCCCAGCTCGTGCTCGCTGCGCAGCAGGTCGTAAAAGGACTCCCGCGAGATCACCAACAGCTCCGTCATCGTGATCGCCCGTGCATGCGCAGACCGGGGGCGGTTGCGCAGCAGCGCCATCTCGCCGAAGTGCTCGCCGGCGTGCAGCTCCCTGACCATCGCCTCGGCGCGGTACACCCCGACCGTTCCGCTCAGCACCAGGTACATCTCCCCGCCCACGGTGTCTTGCTCGATGATGACGGCGTCCGGATAGAAGCTCTGCACCTCGGTCAGGGCCAGCACCCGCAAGAGCTCGCGCTCGTCGAGCAGCGCGAACAGCCGCGACTCGGCCAGGGCGCGCCGCTTGGCGGACAGGCTGGCGAGCACGCGCGAGTCGTAATCGCCCGCGTGCCCGAGCGTGAGGCTCACGGCAGTGATGTTGTCCTTGCCTCCGAGCTCGTTGGCGCGCTCGATCAGAGCGTCCACGACGTGCTGGCCGTCGTCTCCGAACAGCGCGACCCGCAGCTCGTCCGTGCTGCCCTCGCCGCCCTCGAAGTAGCGATAAAGCCCGTCGGAGCAGAGCAGGATGCGATCGCCCTCCGCGACGTCGATCACGAGCGTCTCCGCCTCGCAGTGCTCGTAGATGCCCACGGCGCGCGTCAGGGCGTTCTTCGGCGCGACCTGCGTCTCGGGCGCGGCCGGCAATTTTCGGCAGCGGATCAGCTCGTTGTACACGTTATGGTCGCGGGTCAGCTGCTCCAGCTCCCCCTGCCGTGAGATGTAGGCGCGGCTGTCGCCGACGTTGACGACGAAGGCGTGGTTGTTCAGCACCAGCACGGCGACCAGGGTCGTGCCCATGCCACGCTTCGCCGGATCCTGGCTCGCCTCGCGATGCACGACTTGCGAGGCGGCGTTGGCGGCCAGCTGCAGCAGGCTCGCCACATCGTGCCGGGTGACCTGGACCGGCGCATTCTCGCACTCGATGTAGTCGCGCAGGGTCTGTTTGGAGGCCAGGAGCGCATCGCGAAACGCGCGCACAGCCAGCGCGCTGGCCACAGCGCCTGCGGCGTGGCCACCCATGCCGTCACACACCACCGCCAAGCCGAGCTCGGGGTCGATCAGGAAGTTGTCTTCGTTGTGGGCCCTCGCCCGTCCCTTGTCCGTGCGTGCCGCCATCACCAGGGTAGGCCGCACGTCGCTGCGCGCGGCGATGGAAATCCGCGCCGAGGTAGGTGCGAGCGACTCGGGACTGGGAGCAAACGATTCGGGAAGCATGTCCCTAGCGAACGGATTCGGGACAGCGGCGTTGAGCAGAAAATTCCAGAGATTGCCATCACCCCCGGTGTCAAGGCGATGACATCCCCCGGGGTGTTGCTGGTCGCGCTCGATGGACGCTTCGCGCGGGGCATTTCGCCCCATGCATGCCCGCGGGGTGAGTGGTCAGAACGCGGCCGAAGGGGTCCGGCCTTGCTGCACAATGAAGGCCCAGCTAGCTTGAACCGTTGCACTTCGCCCCGTGGCCAACCGCCGCGTGGCACTTCCCCTCCCGGCCGTACCCATGCTTCCGAACGAAGTCTTCCCGAGCGACCAAGTCTTCACCGATTTCTGCGATCACGATCGCAACTGGGGTCCCCTGCTGTTCTTGCGTCCCCCCCAGGTGGAACGCATCAGCCCGCTGCGCACCGCAGCAGGGGCACTGCTCTTGGGCTTGCCATACGGGCTGTTCGCCACGATCGTGCTGGCGCTCTTCGCGCACCTCTTTTCTCGGCCCCTGCCGTCCTTGCTGCCGTTTCCCTTGCTCTTGACGCTCGGCTACTGGCTGGTGGCGCAAGTCACGCTGGCGCGCGCCTGGAACCGGCGCGCCACGCGCCTCGCGCGCCTGGCGCGCTGGCGCTGACGCGGGAGCTCAGCGCCCTCGAGCCGGCGATTCGCTCGCCAGACGCTGCAGGCGCTCTTGCAGCCAGGCGTCTCCCGCGAACAGCTTCACGCTCGTAGCGCTCGGTTGCACGTCCACACCCAGCGACAGCGGCGCCGCCTGAAACAAGAACACCGCGCGATTCTGCTCGGCGCGGCGCACCAGCCGACCCTTCACGTCGATGGTCTCGCTCTCGGCGCGATCGACGGACAGCTCCTGCCGATCCGGCGAGAGATCGAGGCTGCCATGCACTCGCAGGTCGCGCAGCGCGAGAAAATTCGCTGCGCCCCGAGGCAGCTCGTGCACGCCGAGCAGCGAGAGCACCGGCTGGGCATCGTCCCCCGCCGCGACAAAGTTTGCCGTGCAATGCTGCGCCTGGGGTGCGCACGCGATCTGGTCGAGCTTCAGACTCAGGCGCCAGCCATCGATGTGCGTGTTCGGATCCCGGATCTGCACCGGGTCGAGCTCGAGCGCCACTGCCGAGAACCGCAGCTTCGAGCCCGGGCCCCGCCAGCGCACTCCCTCGAGCGCCAGCCTGCCGCTCTGCTGCACCGACCAGTCGCCGTACGCGAAGCTCAGGTCTCGAAAGCGGGTCTCTGCGCTGCCGCTGGCCACGCCCTCTCGCCACACGAGCAGCGCATGCGTTCGAGCCAGGTACGCCGAGCGCGGCGAGAATCGACCCGGGCGCAGACTCTTCGGCAACGCCTCCAGCTGATCGAGCGCGAGCCCCTGCAGGTCGAGCGCGAGCGTCTGCGGAACCGCAAACGGGAAGGCCTGCGTCAGCTCGGAGTGCAGCTCGGCCTGCTCGAGCCGAGCCAGCTGCCTGCCCTGCGTGTCCAGGCGCGCGTCGCGCACTCGCAACGTCGCCGCCAAGGGCGCCTGACCCCGCTCCGGCAGCGCCCCCGCGGCGGGGCCATGCGCGGTCAACGACAGGCCCAGCCCGGCATTCCAGGGACTCTTCACGTACACGACGCGCGCAGACGCGTACTCGAGAGCGAAGTCGTCCAGCCACTGGCCTCGCTCGGCGGCCGCCACCAACGCCAGCTCCCCTCGACCGCCGGAGAGCCCCTCGAGCTCGGGCCACAGCGCGGACACGAAGCTCAGGTCCACGACCTTGCCCGCCAGATCGACGCGCGCGGCGAGCCTGTCATGCCACTGCTCGACGAGCGCCTCCAGCTCGGTCTGCGGCAGCTCCGCGTGCAACTGCGCGCGCTCCACGTCGAACACGCGCTGCTCGGGACCGTAGCTCGAGCTGCCACCGCGCAACGCGACGTCACTTCGCTCCACGGTCAAACGCTGCAGCGGCACGAGCTCGAACCCGCCGCTGATCAGCGCGTCTCCGCGGTAGCGCAGCTCCGAGAGCCAGAGCTCGTCGAACTGAGCGGCGAGCCCGGAAATGCGTACGGGCCACAGGTACGGAGGCGGACCCGATTCCGATTTCGTGATCGGACCCGACAACGGCGGCAGCGCCGCCAGCCGCCGCTCGCTCAGCTGCTCGAATTTCGGTCGCAGCCGCAGCACGAAGTGCTGCCCCGTCACTCCGTCGACCGAGAAGCGCCGCCGCAGCAGCTCCCGCAGCAAGATGTTGGCGCGCCCCTTGGGCACCTCGAGCTCCAGGTGCACGTTGCTGTCCTGCACCTCCAGATGCAGCTGACGCAGCTGCACCACCCCCGGCCAGACGCTGAAGCTGTGGCCCGTCTCGACGCGCAAGACACCGCTCGCATGCATGAGCAACCAAGCCAGCGCCCCGCTCAGCAGCAGCACGTTGACGACCAGAGCGTGCAGGAAGAAAAGGAGAGCGAGCGCGAGCCCAATCTGGTAGGCGCGAAGCCCAACGTGTCGCCCGAGCAGGCGCCCCGGCGACCAGACCCGTCGCAATACGGATCCCGAGCGCGCCGGCGGCTCCTGCGCCGCGCTGATCATCGCGACCACCCCGCCGTCGAGGCGGACGTGGAGGCGATCCCGACCCTCATCCAACGCTGAACGTCTGCTGCGAGCAACCCTTGGCATATGCGAGCAGAAGCCTGGTGCTGCAACCTCGCGCTGCGCTCTGACGCGCTCCGGGCCCAGATTCCGGATCACGGCAGCAGATCCAGCGAGGCGGATTGCCTCGGTCGTTGCCCGGGCGCCCCTGCTCCCTGCTCGGGCCCCGGCGACGCCAAAGTCCTTGCCTGGCACCCCGGAAGCTCCGCACCATGCCGAACATGCAGCGCGCGAGCTCGGGTTCCGGCAACCGTCCCTCCCCGTTGCGCTGCCTGCCCGCGCTGGCCGCCTTCAGCGTGCTGACCGTCTCGCTCGCGTGCGCCAAGCACGACGTGCCAGCGCGCGCTGAACCCCTGGCGCAGGGCTCGGCGACCCCAGCGCAGGAAAGCACGCCGCCCGTGTCGGCGCCGGGCGCGAGCCCCGTCGATCGCCAGGGGCTGCCCTGGTACGAGGACGCCCCCGAGGCCGCGTTCGCCGCCGCTCGGGCCGCGGGCAAGCTGGTGTTGGTCGATCTCTGGGCGCCCTGGTGCCACAGCTGCCTGTCGATGCAGAGCTTCGTGCTGACGGCCGCGAACTTCCCCGCTCTCACGCAGCGCTTCGTGCTGCTCGCCGTCGACACCGAGCGCGCGGAAAATGCCGCGTTCTTGCGCAAGCTCCCGGTGGCTGTGTGGCCCACGTTCTACGTGGCGAGCCCGGATGCCGAGGTGCTCGGCCGCTGGCTCGGCACGGCCTCGGCTGCGCAGTTCTCGCGCTTTCTGTCCGAGAGCGACCACACTGCCGAGCTGCGCGGCAGCGACCGCTTGCCTGCCAGCGATCCGCGCGTGCCGCTCGCGCTCGCCGACCAGCTCGCGACGCGAGGCAAATACCTGGAGGCCGCGCAGAGCTACGCCCGGGCACTCTCGCTGGCACCCGCGGACTGGCCGCGGCGCCCGGAAACCTTGGTGGCTCAGATCACGGCGCTCTCCAAGGCGCGGGCCGAGCGCGCTTGCCTGGAGCTCGCTGGCGCGGCGCTGGAGCAGACGGGTAACTCCGTGAGCTCCGTGGATTTCTCCTCGTACGCGCTCTCGTGCGCGGACGCCGCGCCCGCCGGCGACGCACTCGCCGCGAGCGTGCGCACGGCGGCCGAGCGCAAGTTGCGCGGGGTCTGCGAGCAGGCGGTCTCGGAGCTGACACCGGACGATCAAGCCGATGGCTGCGCCAACCTCGCCGAAGCGCGCAGTGCGCTCGCTGATGAGGCCGGCGCGCGCGCTGCCCTGCAGCAGCGGCTGGCGATCCTGGAGCGCGCGAGCGCTGGCAAGCCGGATGCGGTCGCGGTCGCCCTCGACTGGGCGCTCACCGACACGCTGATCGCGCTGGGGCGGGCCGAGGAAGCCGCCGCGCGCGCTGCCCAGCGCGAGCGCGCGCTGCCCGACAACTACAACCCGCCGCAGTACCAGGCGAAAGCCTACAAGGCGCTCGCGCGCTACGACGACGGGCTCGCCGCGCTCGAGCGCGCGCTGCGGCTGGCATACGGGCCACGGCGCGTTTCGTTCTTGACCTTGAAGGCAGACTTGCTCCTCGGCGCCGGGCGCAAGGAAGAGGCACGCCAGGTCGTCGTCGATCAGCTCGCCCAGTACCGCGCTCTGCCCGAGGAGCAGCGCCAGCCCGCGCAAGAGGCACGGATCGAGAAGCGACTAGCCGACTGGCATTGAAGAGGGGTCAAGGGGTCCGGGGGACGAGGACGGATCTTGACCCCTCGAACCCTTGACCCCTTGGCCCCTCTGCTTGTGTCCCGAAGTCGACTGGGTATGCTCCAAGCCCATGGAGTTATTCTTCAGTCGTATGTCCGGCAACTCGGGACGCTCGGTGTTTGCCCTGTACGAATCCGGCGCCGAGTGGACACAGCGTCCCATCGATCCGCGCGCGGCGCAGAATCGCCAGGCGGAGTACCTGGCGCTCAATCCCATGGGCAAGGTGCCGGCGCTGCGCGATGGCACGTTCACGCTCTGGGAGTCGAACGCGATCAACTTCTACGTGGCGGAAAAGTACCCGGAGAGCCGGCTGCTGCCGAAATCGCTCGAGCAGCGAGCGGCGGTGCAGCGTTGGCTCTACTTTCAGGCGGGTCACATCACGCCGGCGTGCATCTCCGTGTTCCGCGCCACGCATGCGCGCTCGCAGGCCTTCTGGGGCTATCACGGTGACCCTCGCGCCGCGGAGAGCGCACGCAAGGAGCTCGAGAGGTTCCTGCCGGTGCTGGAGACCGCCCTCGCGGACGGGCGTGACTGGCTGGAGCGAGAGTTCTCGCTCGCGGACATCGCGTACGCGCCGCACTTCACGTTCATCAGCGAAGGTGGCTTTTCTTTCGCGCCCTATCCAGCCATCGCGCGCTGGTATGAGCGCATCACGGCACGGCCCGCCTGGCAGCAGACCGTGCGGCTTCTGTACCAGGACTGACTGGCGCAGCACGGACGGCGCTCGCGCATTCAGCCGGGCGCGACCTCCTGGATCGAGCCGTCGGGCAAGTGCTGGAGTGGAGCTACCTTCACACAGCGCAGGTGCGTCACACCGCCCGACAGCGTGCTGTCATGATAGAAGAGGTACCAGCGCCCCTGGAACTCGACGATCGAGTGGTGCGTCGTCCAGCCGAGCACGGGCGCGAGAATTCTGCCCCGATACGTGAACGGGCCCGTCGGGCTGGAGCTGGTCGCGTACACCAGCAAGTGCGTATCTCCGGTGGAGTACGAGAAGTAGTACGTGCCCTGGTACTTGTGCAGCCAGCTCGCCTCGAAGAAACGCCGCTCGGTATCGCCCGCGAGCAGCGCTGCGCCGGCGGCGTCCGTGATCACGATCTCCTGCGCAGGGCTCGCAAATGCCGACAGGTCGTCGTTCAGGCGCGCGACGCGCGGCCCGATCGCGGGCGCGTCGAGCGGCGGCTCTTTGCCCGCCGGATCGTACTTACCCGTCTGCCAGCGCTGCAGCTGGCCGCCCCAGATGCCGCCAAAGTACAGGTACGCTTGGCCGTCGTCGTCGATGAAGGCGCACGGGTCGATGCTGAAGCTGCCCGCGATCGGCTCGGGGCGAGGCTGAAACGGTCCCTCCGGACGCGCGCTCTGGGCGACCCCGATGCGGAAGATGCCCTGCCGGTCCTTGGCCGGGAAGAACAGGTAGTAGACGCCCTTACGGTAGGCGGCGTCCGGCGCCCACAGCTGCTTGGTTGCCCAGGGCACGTCCCGTAGATCGAGCGCGCGCCCGTGTTCGATCACGGGGCTCTGCAGATCGTCCATGGACAGGACGTGGTAGTCGACCATGTCGAAGTGAGAGCCTTCGTCATCGGCCGGCACGTGGCGCTCGACGTCATGCGACGGGTAGATGTAGAGCCGGCCCTCGAATACGTGAGCCGAGGGGTCCGCCGTGTACAGGTGAGTGACCAGCGGTTGCCCGGGCTGCACGGGAGAGCCGACGTGAGGCTGTCCCGTGGCGGCTGATGCGCCGGAAACCGTTTTCCCTCCGACATTCTGCGATCGCATGTGGGATCGCTACCACCCGAGGCCGAGCGCTTTCAAGCCGGTGCCCGCTCCAGCACGAGAAAGTTTATGAGCGGGCTGGAAGGGGATGACATGCATGTGACAGGGGCACTGCGTGCGCCCACCGCGATCTCGGTCATACTTCCAGAAGCAGGCTCGTACTTCGAGCAGTGTCCGTCCTGCGCGGTCCGGCTCCTTCCTCTCGGGGAGGGCTTTCTCGCCGCGGCGCAGGCCGAGGAAGCGCCGCGCGCTCCGCGGCAGCTGGGCGGGCTCGCGCGCGGTGATCCAACCGCCAGCAGCGCCCGCGGCGAATCTTCATGCCTCAGGCGTCCTCCCCTCCTCTGTCCGCTGCCCACCAGCCCAGTGTCCCCGCCCCGGCGCTCGCCGCGCGGGCGCTGGGGGCACTGTCCACCGTGCTCACCCTGGCGATGCACCTGGCCGTGCTGCTGGTGTTGTTCGTGCCCTGGACGTGGCCGTTGATTGCGCTCGCAGTCGCCAGCTACACGCTGCGCATGTGGGCGATCACGGCCGGCTACCACCGCTACTTCTCGCACCGCGCGTTCAAGACCTCGCGCGCCTTTCAGTTCCTGCTCGGGCTGCTCGGCACGATGGCGATGCAGAACGGGCCGCTCTGGTGGTCGAGCTGGCACCGGCGCCACCACCGCTACTCCGACACCCCGAAGGACGCCCATTCGCCGGTACAGCGTGGCTTCTGGCACGCGCACATCGGCTGGTTCCTCGACGGCAGCCACGATCGGCCGAACCTCGCCAACGTGCGTGACCTCGCGCGCTACCCGGAGCTCCGCTTTCTCGATCGCCACAAATGGCTGCCGCTGGTGGTGTACGCCGGCGCCATGTTCGCACTGGCGGGCTTTCCGGGTCTGGTCTGGGGCTTCTTCGTGAGCACCGTGGCCTGCCTGCAGGCTACCATGTGCATCAACTCGCTGGCGCACGTGTGGGGCTCGCAGCGCTTCGAGACCGGTGACGGCTCGCGCAACAATGCCGTCCTGGCGCTGTTCACGCTGGGCGAGGGCTGGCACAACAATCACCACCACGACATGGGCTGCGCGCGCCAGGGCCTGCGCTGGTGGGAGCTCGACGTGACCTACGGCACGCTCCTGGTGCTCGAACGACTCGGTCTGGTCTGGGATGTGCGGCGTCCGAACGAGCGCAGGCGTTCTCGCGCGACGCGCTCGGCAGCAACGCTCTAGCCTCGGGCGTGCCCGCAGCACGGCGGCGGCTCAGTGCGAGCCGCTCTGCATCAGGTTGGAGCAGCCCGCGGCGCTGCCCGTGTCGCAGGCCAGGGCGAAGAGCCCGCGCGCTCGAGTCGCGTCGCGAGCCACGCCCTTGCCGTGGGCGTACAGTGCGCCGAGGTTGGAGCAGCCCAGGGCGGCTCCGGTGTTGCACGCTTGCTCGTACAGGCGCACGGCCTCGCTCAGGTCGGCCGCGGTGCCTTCGCCGCGCTCGTACAGGACGCCGAGGTTGCCGCAGCCATCGGGGCTGCCGCCCAGGCAAGCGCGCTCGAAGGCGCGGAAGGCGGTCCTCGCGTCCGGGGTCACGCCATAGCCGTGCTCGTAGATCACGCCCAGGTTGTTGCAGGCGACCGCATCACCCTGCTCGCAGCCCTGGACAAAGGTCTCGAGATCGTTGCTGGCCGCGCCCTGGGCACTGCTCGGGGCGCCGCCGCGTAGCAAGGCGAGGCAGCTGAGGACGCCGAGCGCCAGCGCCGAAACGATGGCGAAGCGTGCGCCGGGCGCGCTGGGCGCGCTCAGCCGTGCCGAGGAGCCGCTGAAGGCGATGCTCGGCGGCTCGTGGTCGTGGGCGTTGTCCGCGAGTTCGACGGCGGGGTCACGGGAGGTGCTGAGGTGGCTCATGACCAGTCCCTAGAGCACGCTGCATGCCAGACCGGTTGACCGCGATTCCCCTCGGATTTTTCTGCTCGGCCCGCGCGCGCGGCCGGACCTCGCCCGGATCTGGGAAGGCGCGATCCCAGTTCTGGGATCGGCTAGCGAGGCAGCGGCAGGGTCACGACGGCGCGCGCACCCGAGCCATCGCTGCGAGTGCTGAGCCGCAGCTCGCCCCCATGGGCCTCCGCGATCTGTCGCGCCAGCACCAGCCCGATCCCCGAGCCGCCGGTCTTGGTCGTGAAGAACGGGACGAACAGGTTGGCGGTGTCCGCCACGCCAGGTCCGTCATCATCCACGTTCAGCTCCAGCATCGGTTCGCTGACCGCCCAGTGCACGCGCACGCCACCGTTGCGCTCCAGGCTTGCGTCCACCGCGTTCTTGACCAGGTTGATCAGCAGCTGGTCGAGCTGATCCGCGTCGGCCAACAGCGAGATCGCCGGGCCACCCAGCAGCTCGACGGAGAGCCGCCGTTCGAGGCCGCAGACCCGAGCTGCCCAGTCTGCCACGGGCACGGGGCGCAGCTGCGGCGCGGGCAAGCGCGCGAGCCTGGAGTACTCGCCGATGAAACGGGCGAGCCCCTCGGCCCGGCGCGCCACGATGGACAGGCCGGAGTTCAGATCCTCTTGCCAGTCGTCCGGTCGCGTCGGCTGGGCCATCAGACTCTGCAGGCTGTCGGCGACCGAGCGGATAGGGGCGAGCGAGTTGTTGATCTCATGGCCCATGACGCGGATGAGCCGCTTCCACGCGTCCCGCTCTTCCTCGCGCAGGGCGCCGCTCACATCCGACAACACGACCAGCGCGTGTGGCTCTCCCGCCAGTCGAAATGCTCCTCGGCGCAGCTCCCAGTGGCCGCTGCCGAGCACCGGAGAGTCCTTGATGGTACGGGCCGCGGCCCCCTCGAGCAACTCGGCCAGACCGAGACTCGACGCGCGCTCCAGCACGAGCGTGTCCACCGGTTTGCGCAGCACGCGCGCCGCCTCTGCGTTGGCGAGCTTGACCCGACCCTGCTGGTCAAAGGCCAGCACCACCACGTGCACCTCTTCCATCACCTTGCGCAGCAGCGCCCAGGCTTCGATCTCGCCCAGGCGATACTTGCGCAGACTGTCACCCAGCTCGTTCAGCTCCCACAACACATCGCCGAGCGGGCTGGCGCGCGGTGCCATGCGCACCCGGATCGCAAAGTCGCCTTCGCGATAGGCCGTGAGCACGCTGGAGATGGCGCGCAGGCGCAGCGCCAGCGCAGCCCCCACCCGGTTGGCCAGGAAAGCGGACGCGCACAGCGCCAGGCCCAGCGCGATGGCCGCCTGCCAGGCCCCGTGCGCGGACGCGGCGATCCAGAGCGCGCACAGCGCCGGTGGCAGCGCCACGCGAAAGACCCGCCAGTATTCCGCGACTCGCAATGCCCAGGCAGCGCGCGCGGTCGGCTGCGCGGGCTGTGCAGGGGCCGATGTCACTCGGGGACCTTGATGCCGAGCGCCTGCAAGCGCCGGTACAGGGCACTGCGCGACAGGCCGAGCTCCGCCGCGGCCGCCACCACGTTGCCTTCGGTGCGGCGAACGGCGCTGCGGATCAAGAACGTTTCGGCGTCCGCGAGCGTCATTCGCTCCAGCTCGGGAACATCCGCCGGTGGACGCTTGAGATTCAGATCCGGCAGATCGACGAGGCCCGCCTCCGCCAGCACCACGGCTCGCTCCACCACGTGCTCGAGCTCGCGCACGTTGCCGGGCCACGGGTGGCCGAGCAATGCATTCATCGCCGCCGGAGTGAAGCCGTTCAGCGGCTTGCGATAGCGCGCCGTCTTCGTCTTCAGAAAATGCGCAGCCAGCGCCGCGATGTCCTCCGCGCGCTCTCGCAGCGGAGGCAGCTGCAGCTCGACGGTGTTCAGCCGGTACAGCAGATCCTCGCGGAAGCCGCCCGACTGCGCCTCGCGGGCCACGTCGAGGTTGGTGGCGGACAGCACGCGCACGTCTGCGTGCCGGGTGCGAGAGGACCCCACCGGCTGATACTCCCCGCTCTGCAGCACGCGCAACAGCTTGGCCTGCTGCGAGGCCGGCATGGTGCCGATCTCGTCCAGGAACAAGGTTCCGCCGTTGGCGAGCTCGAAACAGCCGATGCGATCGGTCTTGGCGTCCGTGAACGCACCCTTGACGTGCCCGAACAGCTCGCTCTCGAACACCCCATCCGCGAGGGCTCCAGCGTTCACGGGCACAAAGCTCTTCTGAGCTCGCCCGGAGGCGGCGTGAATCCAGCGCGCGACCACGTCTTTGCCGGTCCCGTGCTCGCCGGTGATGAGCACGTTCGCATCCGAGCCCGCCACGCGCTCCATCAGCCGCCGCACCGGCGCCATGGCGGCGGACGTGGCGATCAAGTCCGGTAGGCCCCGCTGCTGCTCGCGCTCGGTCTGCGCCTGAAAGCGCTCGACCTGTTCGGTCTTGCTGCGCAGCTCCAGCTGCACGCGCAAGATGCTGAGCAGGCGCTCGTTTTGCCAGGGCTTCTCGATGTAGTCGCTCGCCCCTCGCTTCATCGCCTCGACCGCTCCGGAGACGCTGCTCCAGGCCGTCATCACCACGATCGGCAAGTGCGGGTCGCGGCTGCGCACCCAGGTGATGAGCTCCAGCCCTTCCCCGCCGGAGGTGGTGTCCCGCGCGTAGTTCATGTCGAGCAGCGCCAGATCCAGCGACTCGCTTTCGAGCATGGATTGCACGCCCGCCGGCGACGAGGCCTGCACGACCTGGAAGCCCGCACCTTTGAGCAGCAAACGCAGCGCCTCGCGGACGTCGCTCTGATCGTCGGCAACCAAGATACGGGCGGGTCTCGTCGTAGCCACGATGCTATTCATACCTCAAACTGGCGCAGGCCAAAGCGCGCGTCGGAGAGCATACCGGCAAGCATCGCGCCGCTCTCACGCCGCCGCCGAGACGTCCTCCACGATGCGGCCATCGAAGAGCCGAATGCAGCGCCGCGCCCGCCGTGCATACTCGCTGCTGTGCGTGACCACGCACAGCGTCGCGCCGGCAGCGTGCAGCTCACCGAGCAAGTCCATCACCGCTTCGCCGCTCTTCGAGTCCAGGCTGCCGGTTGGCTCATCGGCGAGCACGATCGCAGGATCACCAGCGACCGCGCGCGCCACGGCGACCCGCTGCTGCTGCCCGCCGGAGAGCTCCGCCGGATAGCGCTGCGCGTAGGGTGAGAGCTGCGTCGCCTTGAGCATCGCGTCGGTGCGGTTGCGGCGCTCATCGGGCGCGACCCTCTGCATCTTGAGGCCGTACG
>Ga0207675_100004866_pt1 | contig 12942 bp, 10 predicted proteins | sample KBSSwiS42_FD_184305 | JGI IMG/M metagenome (GOLD analysis project Ga0207675, IMG submission 184305) | Switchgrass rhizosphere microbial communities from Kellogg Biological Station, Michigan, USA - KBS Switchgrass S4-2 (SPAdes) (version 2) | ecosystem: Host-associated > Plants > Roots >... | reverse complement strand
ATTTGAAAGACATTCAACTGATGAAAGAACTGGGTGTAAATGCCTATCGTTTTTCACTTGCCTGGAGCCGCATCATACCCGATGGAACCGGCGAGCCAAATGAAAAGGCTCTGGCCCATTATGATCAATTGATTGACGATGTAATAGCTGCCGGCCTCGAACCTGTCGTGACCCTTTATCATTTTGATTATCCCGTTGTATTGATGCAAAAAGGCGGATGGGGCAACCCGGAAATGATAAAATGGTACACCAACTACGCTTCGGTTATATTAAAACGATATGGAAAGAAAGTAAAAAAGTTTATCACGTTCAACGAACCTTACATCGAATTCTTTTTGGTGGAATACATGCTCAACCTGGATCAAAGTAAGGAATCCGCAAACGTCCGCTATGCAAAAGGAATGCAGAAAGCACACAGGCAATTACTGGCCAATGCTGCAGTCATTAAAATGTATCACGACATGAAGTTGGGCGGTTCAGTTGGAATAACGCTCAATCTTTCTCCCTGCGTTCCGATGGATGAATATAATACCAATGACATTAAGGTCACTTCGCTCCAGGATGAACTTCTGAATACCATTTTTCTGGATGCCTTGTATAAAGGCCACTATCCTTCCCGCGCAATTGATTCACTGAAAAAATATGATCCTTCATTTCAACCCACCAAAGAAGAAATGAAACAGATAGCGGACAACAAACCCGATTTTCTGGGAATTAATTTTTATGCGCCGGCATTTGTGAAATACGATGCAAAAGCTCCGATGTCAACTACCTGGTTGGAAAATAACCCGGATTCCATTAAGTCGAATGGTCCTGTGCGTCCTGAATATTTACATAAATTGCTGATACACTTAAAAAACGAGTATGGCAACCCGCCAATGATCATTACTGAAAATGGCGCAAGTTTTAACAACAATGAGGACAGCATTGTCAGCGGAAAAGTAAATGATGTCTTAAGAGCCGACTACATCAAACGTCATATTTCGTCAGCCTTGCAGGCAAGAAAGGAAGGCGCCAACCTGCAAGGGTATTTTGTGTGGAGTGGCTGGGATAACTTTGAATGGGTGTTTGGTTATACCAAGCGATTTGGAATTATTTATGTAGACTATACCACACAACGACGCACTCCGAAACAAAGTTATTACGTGTACCGGGAAATACTGAGAGACCAAAAATGATCCCTGGTAAATCATTTAATGGTTTAACTTTTACAAAAATTATACTCAAATGCTTGCAAAATCTATTTTGCCCGGTCTCTTATTAGCCATTTCGTTTTATGCCGGTAATGCACAGAAAGTGATACAACTTTATGACGGCAAGGCACCAGGATCAGAAAAATGGAGCTGGGAAGAACGGGAGAATTCCAAAAACATGTGGAATACAAAGATGGTGTACAATGTCGTGCAGCCAACCCTCACCGCCTACCTGCCGCCTTCTGAATCTGCAACCGGTACCGCGGTAATAGTTGCGCCCGGTGGTGCCTTTCACATTCTTTCTATCGAAAGCGAAGGTATTGATGTTGCAAAATGGCTGAACACAAAAGGAGTTGCGGCGTTTGTGTTGAAATATCGCGTGGTACATATGGATACCGATGATCCCATTGGTACGCTCATGAAGAAAATGGGCGACTTTAAGAAACTGGATGAAGAAAATGATACAGTAGTAACGATGGCTGTTTCAGACGGATTAAAAGCAATTGAATATGTACGCAATCATGCAGCTGAGTATAATGTAAATCCAAAGCGTATCGGGTTTATGGGTTTCTCTGCGGGCGGCACCGTAACAATGGGTACCGTGTTTAATTCAAATGCCGCTAATCGTCCTGACTTCGCCGCACCCATTTATGGATATATGAATGCATTAAAAAATCAAACGATTCCGACCGATGCGCCGCCACTTTTTATTTGTGCTGCAAGTGACGATCAGCTTGGCCTTGCACCGCATAGCAGTAATTTGTACAATTCCTGGATCGCAGCAAAGAAAGAGGCTGAGTTGCACATGTATGTAAAGGGCGGACATGGTTTTGGCATGCGCAAAACGGATATTCCCACGGACACATGGATAGAACGTTTCGGTGATTGGCTGGATGTACATGGCCTGTTATGGCCCGAACATCCCACCGGGTGGCGCGCAACAGTCACACAAAAACAGTTGAAGCAATGGCAAAAAGACGCTGAAGAGCTCCAGAAAAATGACTGGCCGTGGCTAAACCGCTTTGCGGAAGAAAACAAAAAATTATCCAACCCCAGGCAGGGTGAAAGCCGCGTGGTATTCATGGGTAATTCAATAACTGAAGGATGGAAGAATATTGACTCGGGATTTTTTATAAATCACCCTTATATCAACCGGGGCATAAGCGGTCAGACAACACCTCAAATGCTGCTTCGTTTTCGCCAAGATGTAATTGATCTACATCCCGCAGTTGTCGTAATTCTTGCCGGCACCAATGATATTGCGGGAAACACGGGTCCAGCAACACTGGACCAGATCCTCAACAACTTAAGCTCGATGGCCGAGCTTGCAAAATCCCACAATATAAAAGTGGTACTATCCTCTGTGCTACCTGCTTACGATTATCCCTGGAAGCCCGGACTCCAACCCGCAGAAAAAATAGTTGCCCTTAATAAAATGATAAAAGACTATGCAATTAAGAAAGGCTTTGTGTATCTCGATTATTTTTCGCCAATGGCCGATGAAAGGCATGGACTGAAAGCCGGACTTGGTGATGACGGCGTGCATCCCAATCTTGCAGGGTATAAGATAATGGAACCATTGGCGGAGAAAGCAATTAAAGATGCGTTGAAGAAAAAATAGACCTTGTTGTTGACCTGCTTTGAGAATAATGGTTAAATGGATTGATTTTGCATGTGAATTGCCTCATTTGGGCTATCCTTTCGATTGAAATTTACTGACCTTCATGTTGCATTTTTAATATACAATAATGTATTGCTTGCCGCTTCCCGCACATAGAATTAAATGCTTCCTGCATGATCGTGTCAATCGCCCGCTGTTCGGCGATACCTGCCGAAGTGGCTCTTCAATATCTTCTCAATCAAATAATCTTTAAACAACGATAGCTATGGCCAGAAACCCGCATTATTTTTCGCAGCTCGCCCATATTGAAATCCTCTCTCCCAAGATCGACGAATCAATCCGGTTTTTTACAGATATAGTTGGACTGGATGAAACAGGTCGCGACGAAAAGTCTGTCTACTTCCGGGCGTGGGGTGATTATTTTCATCACACACTGAAAATAACAAAGAGTGAAACGCAGGGCCTGGGCCATTTGGGTTGGAGGGCAGATAGCCCCGAAGCACTTGAAGATTGCGTTGCGTATCTCGAAAGTACCGGTGCCGGAATTGGATGGGATAAAGGTGACGCCGGTCATGGCAAAGCTTATCGTTTCAAATCTCCCGATGGTCATGTTCACGAAATCTTCTGGGATGTGGTGTGGTTGAAAGAAACAGGAGATAAGAAAAGCATTTATGCAGATCGCTATGCAAGCAATCGGCGTTTTGGCGCCAACCCGCGGCGCTTTGATCACGTTACGTACATGGTCGCAAAATTCAAGTATGCAGAAGAAAAGAAATTTTGGAAAGGTTTGGGATTAAGAAATCCGGATGAAGTAAGAATTTCAGACGAAATCCCCCCAGTTGGTGGACTATGGACAACGGCCAACTTGTCTCATGATATCGCGGTATTCACAGATCCGAATATAGAACCTAACGAAGGAGTGCTCAATCATATTTGCTTTAATTATGATAGCCGTGAAGAAGTTTTGCTTGCCCTGGATTATTTCGCTGAAAAGGGTTTCAAGAGTGTAATGGGTGCCCCCACACGCCATAAAGCAGATGAAGGATTTTTCTTTTACATAATTGATCCGGGCAGCGGTTATCTTTTCGAATTCTATGCTTGCGCCCGGTTGATCTTCGCTCCTGATCACGGGCCCGACGTTCATTATCTAAAAGACAATCCAAATGATGCATGGGGTCATGCGAATCCTTTTGCGGAAATGGGGAAGGGAAAGAAGTTGGGATTGACGGAAGGAGTTGTGAAACCGCAGGATGTTTGATGATTTTGGAATTTGGAATTGGGATTTTGGAATTAGGAGGTCGTTTAAGGTCACTGCATTGTCAATTGGTTCTATAAAACAAAACAATAAATAGTGCACATCCTGCACGGATGAAAACCAAAAATCCAAAACCAAAAATCCAAAAATTAATATTGATCCAGGCTATTAAACCAATAAATAATTTTAGGTATTTCGGACTTAAGGAGATCCGAAATCCGAAATCTAAAATCTAAAATGGCTATGTGGCACTATTTTCCCGGGCAGTACATGCCCTCTTACCAGGTAAACCGGGCATTGACCCAAGCACACTATGGTGGTGGTGAGTTTGCTGAAGTACTAGAAGTAGCCGCGGAAATAACTCCGGGCGATAATGAAAGCTTTCACCAGGCATGGTCTAAAATGGGAAATAAAGTCTTTGAATTGGCAGCAGAATATTTGTCAGACGAAAAAAATGTTTCTGCGCGAAGAACTTTTCTAAGGGCATTTAATTATCTCCGAACTGCTGAATTCTTTTTGAAGCCATCAGACAACAGGAAATTGCCCACCTACTTAAAAGCCAGAGATGCCTTTTTGCAGGCCGTTCCACTATTTGATAATAAACCAAAACAAGTTGAAGTTCCTTTTCAAGATTCGTTTTTGCCGGGCTATCTTTTTTTACCCGAGGGAGTAAAGAATCCGCCGTTGATGATCATGTTTGGAGGCCTCGACAGTCTTGCTGAAGAATTATATTTTGGTCCCTGCCAGCATCTGAACGAGCGTGGTATTGCCCTGCTTGCCATGGATGGTCCCGGCCAGGGCGCATCGCTTCGGTTGAACCATATTTATACGCGGTACGATTTTAATGTTGCAGGCTCTTCGGTGTTGGATTGGACGCTTCAAAATTTAAAGGACGACGTAGACACAAACAGTATTGGCATCATGGCCGTGTCAATGGGTGGTTATATGGCAGCAAGATGTGCAGCGTTCGAGCCAAGGTTTAAGATTTGCGCGGTATGGGGAGCCGTGTGGAGTTATTATGATATATGGAAAAACAGGCCCGATAATCATCCGCTGGCTGAGATCGTGCAGCACATAGTTGGTGCAGAAAACATGGCTGACGCAAGAGAAAAACTAAAGAAGTTCACACTCGATGGGGTTGCAGAAAAAATTTCCATGCCCACCTACGTTTTGCACGGGGAGGATGACAGGCAAAATTTTGTAGAGAATGCATATAAGTTACGTGACGCATTGACCTGTGAGAAAGTGGTTGAGATTGTGCCAAAGGAAAGCAGCGGATCTGCGCATTGCCAGATCGATGATTTTACAAAGACTTTCAACATGTATGACTGGATACAACAAAAAATGTCTTCGCGGGCACCTTCTCCTGCTGTTTCAAAACCAGTGAAGGAAAAAGCTTGACGGTTAATAAAACAAAGTAGAATCAAAATTTATGCTACGACAAATAAAGAAAGGCATCACTTATGCCGAATCGAAAGAAGCAGATTTAAAAGTGCGTGCCACCGTTGAATCTATGCTTAATGACGTTGGCGAAAGAGGCGACGCTGCCGTTCGTGAACTGTCTGCCAAACTGGATAAATGGTCACCCGCATCTTTCAGGTTGTCGGACGAACAAATTGAAAATATCGTTTCGGATCTGCCACAACAGGTAATTGATGATATCAAATTCGCTCAAACTCAGATCAGGAATTTTGCACAAAAACAAAGAGATGCCATTAAGGATATTGAAGTGGAAACATTACCAGGTGTTATCCTTGGACATAAAAACATTCCTGTTAATAGCGTCGGCTGTTATATACCGGGCGGCAGATACCCGATGGTGGCCTCAGCGCATATGAGTGTATTGACGGCAAAGGTTGCCGGCGTAAAGAGAGTGATTGCATGCACGCCCCCGATAAATGGAGAGATACCTGCGGCTACTGTTGCTGCCATGTATATGGCCGGCGCTGATGCGATTTATATACTTGGAGGTGTACAAGCTATAGCAATGATGGCTTTGGGAACAGAAACAGTTACACCAGTTGATATGCTCGTTGGACCCGGTAATGCGTACGTTGCAGAAGCCAAGAGACAACTTTATGGAAAAGTCGGAATTGATTTATTCGCCGGACCAACTGAAACGCTGGTGATAGCTGATGAAAGTTGCGATGCGGAAACCTGCGCGACCGATCTGCTCGGGCAAGCTGAGCATGGACCAACCTCTCCGGCCATTCTTCTCACCACAAGTGAAAAACTCGCAAATGAAACATTAAAGGAAATCGAACGACAGTTAAAATATTTACCTACTGCCGATATGGCCAGTATGTCGTGGAAAGATTATGGACAGGTGATCGTTGTCGACACAGAAGCGGAGTTGATCACGGAAGCCGATCGCATTGCAAGCGAACATGTGCAGGTGATGACAAAAAATCCCCGGAAGTTCCTTGATAAGATGACGAATTATGGAGCGCTGTTTCTTGGCGAAAGAACAAACGTTGCGTTTGGAGATAAAGTCATCGGAACGAATCACACATTACCCACAAAAGAAGCAGCGAGGTATACCGGCGGTTTATGGGTTGGCAAATTTTTGAAAACCTGCACCTACCAGGAAATAAGAACGGATGAAGCAAGTGCATTAATAGGAGAATACTGTTCCCGGCTTTGTGCAATAGAAAACTTTGCCGGCCATAAGGCCCAGGCTGATCTCCGGGTAAGAAAGTACAAGAACAAAGTAATTGAAGTAAGTTGATACTGGATATTGAGATATTAAGATATTGCGGAAAATCATCAACCGGGTAATATCCTAATTTCCAACCTGCCGGCCGGCAGGCCGGTATCCCAATCACACTGTTTCAAATGACCAATTTGAAAAACAAAGTTGCGGTAATAACCGGCGGTGCCGGTGGCATTGGCTCCGCCATCAGCAAGCGGCTTGCTTCCGCAGGCGTAACGGTTATTGTTACTTATAACAATAATGCAGATAAGGCATTTGAATTGGTGCGTGCACTGGATGGAAATAATCATGCTGCTGTTCATGCCCCGGTGGACAAAGGCCCCGAGTTAAAAAAATTGACTGATTTTGTAGCTGGCAAATATGGCAAGCTTGATATACTGGTGAACAATGCAGGAATCACAACCCATGTTCCGCATGAGGATTTAGATGGATTAACCGACGACTGGATTGACAAAATTTTCAGCATAAATTTTCGCGGATCATTTGCCATGATCAGGGCTTGTAAAAACTTATTGTTACAAAGTGACGACGCTTTGATCGTAAACATTTCATCAGTTGCTGCCATTTCAGGAATCGGGAGTAATGTGGCTTATTGCGCCTCTAAAGCGGCTATCGATAGCATGACTCGTTCACTGGCAAGAGCATTAGCACCAACGATCCGTGTTGTATCGGTGTCGCCCGGATGGGTCATGGGTGACTATGCAAAGAATGTTAACGCTGAGTTTTTACAAAAGCAATTGGATGCAACTCCGCTAAACCGGTTTGCAGCCCCGGAAGATGTAGCAGATGCGGTGTTTGCACTGGCAACTACATTAAAATTTACCACCGGAAGTGTAATACCGGTGGATGGCGGAAGACTGTTGAAGTGATTTCGGATTGCGGATTTGGGAACCCTTGATACCATTAAGGTTTTCCCTATTGCAAGCGTCCGAGATCTGAAATCCCAAATCCGAAATCCAATATCCGATATCCGAAATATCATAAAAGTGAACTAAAATGAAAGGTAACAAGGTTTTTAGCTACGAAAATAAACTCCTCATCTTGTTGAGTTTTATTTTTGGATTCGTCCTCTTCGACCGGATGGCCTTAAACTTCCTCGTCCCTTTCTTTGAAAAAGAGTTGCATTTAAATAACACTCAAATCGGGCTCCTTGCTTCACTGCTGGCGCTCGCGTGGGCCATTTCAGGTTTTGCTGTGGGCAGGCTGTCTGATAAAACCGGTCACCGTAAAAAGTATTTACTTATTTCAGTTGTCATCTTTTCTATTTGTTCATTTATATCCGGGCTCGCGGCTTCGTTTGCATTTTTGCTGGTAGCGAGAATCATCATGGGCTTTGCAGAAGGACCCGTATTACCGTTGACGCAATCAATTATGGCCGATGCTTCATCTGAACAGCGTCGCGGATTCAACATGGGTTTTATGCAAAGCTTCGGCAGTAATTTACTGGGAACCGTGCTCGCGCCTATCCTGCTTGTGCAGTTGGCTATTCAATTTGGATGGCATAACGCGTTCTTTATTGCCGGGGTTCCGGGTCTTTTGCTGGCATTATTGGGTTTCTTTTTTATTAAGGAAACACCAGCGAAACGAAGAGAAAAGGCAGTTGCGAAAATTTCAGAATTATTAAAGCACCGCAATGTTTGGGTCGCCATCATGCTGAGTTGTTGTATGATGACGTGGATGTTTGCGCAGATTACTTTCCTGCCTAAATACCTCGTAACAATAAAGCATTTTAGTGAAGAAGATATGGGAAAAACGATGGGGGCTTTTGGAGTTGGTTCGATCATATGGGGAGCTGTCGTTCCGGCCTTGTCTGATAAACTTGGTCGCAAGCCAGTGGTTATATTCTTCTTTTTTATGTCGATGTTAATGCCCTTGTCTGTTGTATTCGCAGGAAACGATTTTGGACTTGTTGCCCTCCTGGTTTTACTGGGCGCCACTACGATGGGTTGCTTTCCGGTTGTGCTGGCAACCATTCCATCTGAAACGGTACCGCATCGATATATTGCACAGACTTTAGGTCTTGTGATGGGAATCGGTGAATTGGTGGGCGGGTTCGCTGCGCCTGCCTTGGCGGGATGGTCGGCTGACCGATTTGGCATGAATGCTCCTTTCATTATTGCCGCAGGGGCAGTATTGATAGCTGCATCAGCCGGTTTCCTCTTAATTGAAACGGCTCCTGCAAAACTTAGGAAACAAACAAGAGGCGAAGGTCCGCAGCAAGCTAAACTGGAAATTGTCTGATAAAGTATAAATGATAAAAGATGAAGTTTGTAACGTTCAGGAATGCAAATGGGGAAGTTAAAGCCGGATGGATAACAGGTGATGGTGTAGTAGACATGCACCTGGCTAGTGGTGGCGCGTTGCCAGGTACCATGCTTGAATTCATAGATAATAACGAAGAAAATTTTTCATTGATAAAATCCCGTGGACTTGAAGGTGTGGCGGCTACATACAAATTGAGTGAAGTGAGATTACTGGCGCCATTGCCAAATCCCAGAAGCTTCAGGGACTACATCGGATTCGAAATGCACATGCTGAATGCATCCAAAAGTTTTGGCCATAAGATCGGCGAAGCCTGGTATGAGATGCCAATTTTTTATTTCACCAATCATCACGCTATCTACGGACCGGAAGATGAAATACAAAGACCGGCAAAGGAAACCAAACTGGATATTGAACTGGAAATAGCCTGCATCATCGGAAAAAAAGGAAAAGACATCAAAAGGGAAGAGGCTAATCACTATATTTTTGGATATACCATTTTTAATGACTGGACGGCAAGAGCCATTCAAAAACGGGAAATGGAGATTCCTTTGGGGCCGCACAAAGGAAAAGATTTTGCGAATTCAATTGGCCCATGCATTGTTACTGCCGATGAAATGGAACAATACCGTGTCCCATTTTCTGACTCATTCTTTGAGGCGCCTTTGAGAGTGCCTGCTGTAAAGGGTGACCGGTTCGATTTGAAAATGACATCGAGAATCAACGGTAAAACAATCTGCGAGGGAAACTATAAAACTGCTTATTTCAATTTTGCCCAAATGATTGAAAGGGCATCAGAAAATAATGTAACCCTAATGCCCGGCGATATTTTAGGCAGCGGCACTGTTGGTTGGGGTAGTTTGATTGAAAATAATTTCACCGTGCATCGTCCTCTTGAACCGGGTGACGTTGTCGAGTTGGAAATTGAAGAAATTGGTGTCTTAAGAAATAAAGTCGTTTAGAAATCGATATTAAAATACCTGCCTGCCGGCAGGCAGGTTAGATATTGGAATATTGATTTCCAAGGAAACAACCCTAAATATCCAATATCTTAATATCAAATATCAAAATATGATCCTGGAACTTGCAACAATTGACATAAAAAAAGGAACAAATAAAGACTTTGAATCCGCATTGGAAAAGGCACAACATGTAATCAGTAAGTCGAAAGGATATATTTCACACCAGTTTCATCAATGTATGGAGCAGGATAATCGTTATGTGCTGCTTATACGCTGGGCGACACTGGAAGATCATACAAAAGGATTCCGGGAATCTGAGTTATTCAAAGTATGGCGTGCATTGATCGGACCTTATTTTGAAAATCCTCCGTTTGTGCAGCATTATGAATTGAAGTTTGAAATGTAGGAGAGTGAAAAGCAGATATTGAGATATTGGATATTAGATATTTTATAACTCGTTTATAGAATACTTCCATTGAATTGGGCCAATATCCAAATATCACGATATCCAAATATCAAAAACCAGGAAAAATGAAAATAATCGACCTGTCAGTAACAATTTCTGAAAAAATAAAGGAGCCGCTGCCTACAAAGATTGTTTATGAAGACCACAAAGAAGGTGCAAGAAAAATGGGTGGAAAATTGTTTGAAGGACTAACAGATGTGTTTATAGATGGCAATGGACCCGCGGGCGAATTTTTATCTGTTACCAGCCATTGCGGAACGCATGTCGACGCGCCGTATCATTATTTCCCGACTTCAGAAGGCAAGCCGTCAAGAACCATTGACGAAATGCCATTAGAATGGTTTTTCCAGGATGGAGTGGTATTGGACTTTACGGATAAGCCTGATGGTTACATGTTTGAACCCGAAGATCTCAAAGAAAAATTAGCTGCGATTAATTACACACTTAAGCCATTCGATATTGTATTGATCCGTTGTGATGCAGATAAAAGGATACATGATGATGATTTTGTAAGGATACACGTGGGCGCTTCAGCCAAAGCAACACATTGGTTAATTGACCAGGGAATTAAAGTCATGGGTACCGATGGTTGGGGCTGGGACATTCCATTGCATATACAGGCAGCAGATTTCCGAAAAAATCCACGTCCGGGTATTATTTGGCAGGCACATTATGTGGGAATTGAAAAGGAATATTGCCAGATAGAAAAATTGGCCAACCTTGACCAGTTGCCACCATTCGGGTTTAAAGTAGCTTGCTTTCCGTGCAAAATAGAAAAGGCGAGTGCGGGATGGACAAGGGCGGTTGCAATTTTGGATTTTTGAATTCGGAGGGTTGCTCAGACCAAAGTGACATCTGCGATTTAGTGTGTTGATTCAATCTTTTAGAGAAACAATATTCGGGGCGGAAAAAAAATCTGAAAGCAGGATTCTGAGATTCCGAATGAATTGAGGTAAATATTTTATTAATAGATCAACATTTCGGTACGGAAACATCCGAAATCCTGCGGCCGCCGGAGGCTTGCCGCAGGCGCGACCGAAATCTAAAATCCGAAATCAAAATGTCGTCAGTAAAGAAAGCTCTAATTGTCGGTGGGGGCATCGGTGGCTTGTCGTCAGGTATTGCCTTGCGTCGCGCCGGTATTGATGCAGAAATTGTTGAAATAAAAAAAGAATTTGATGTTTATGGTGTTGGCATCATTCAACTGGGAAATGCTATCCGTGCATTAGACGCGATTGGTGTTGCAGAAGAGACTATAAAAAGAGGCTCGCCCTATGGAATGGTAAAAATGTGTGCCCCTAATGGATACCAGTTCGCCGAAACCGGTACTCCACCCATGAATCGTTTTAATGTTATTCATAATGGCATTTCACGCCGTATCCTGCATGATGTGCTGTACGAAGCTGCAGTTGCCAATGGCGTAGTCTTTAATATGGGTGTTACGGTGACAAACATCCAAAACGAAACAACGGGTACGACCGTAGAATTTACCGATGGCACGAAGAGATCTTATGATCTATTAGTAGGTTCGGATGGTATTAACTCCAAAGTGAGGAGCCTTATATTTGGGAATTATGAAGCGAGATATGTTGGTTCTTCTGTGTGGCGCTATCCTTTTAAACGGCCTGCAGAATTAGACACCGGATATATGTTTTTTGGCAAAAAAACGAAAGTCGGATTGATCCCAATGACGAATGACAGTATGTACATGTTTATCGTTGCTGCTGAAGGTGATGACAATCCTTACATTCCGAAAGAAGAGTATGTTTCGCGAATGAAAGCTCACTTGAAAGAGTATCCCGTTAAGATGGTTGCCGACCGAGTTGAAGAAATTACCGATACTTCAAAGGCTGTATACAGCCCATTAAAAACTTTAATGATGCCGGCTCCGTGGTATAAAAACTGCGTGGTGATGATAGGTGATGCCGTGCATGCAACTATTCCTCAATTGGGGTCCGGTGCGGCGCTCGCTATTGAAGACGCGGTTGTATTGGCAGAGGAAATCAGCAAAGACCAGCCTGTTGAGCAGGCATTAAAAAATTATATGAAGCGCCGCTATGAACGATGCAAAATGATCATCGATGTGTCAAACACGCTGGCAGATTGGGAACAAAGAGAATGGCGCGGAGAGCCGCTCCCCGAGGGCGCAAATGTGGGTATGCTGATGGGAAAGACACTGGCTTCGCTTGCAGCGCCAATCTGATACATTTCGGATTTCGGATGTCGCATTTCGGGTGGTTTACTAGTGGTTTTGCTTCTCATGTGTTCATAGATTCCGAAATCCAATCCCAATAACTATCGGGACCGACATCCGAAATGCTTTTGGCACTTTCCGAAACCTGCCTGCCGGCAGGCAAGTCATAAATCATAAATCCGAAATCAAAATGGTGCAACCACCAATTAGAAGAATTGTAACGGGACACGATAAAAGAGGCACAGCTGTCTTCGTTTCTGATGAGAAATATGAAAC
>Ga0207675_100004865_pt1 | contig 12942 bp, 9 predicted proteins | sample KBSSwiS42_FD_184305 | JGI IMG/M metagenome (GOLD analysis project Ga0207675, IMG submission 184305) | Switchgrass rhizosphere microbial communities from Kellogg Biological Station, Michigan, USA - KBS Switchgrass S4-2 (SPAdes) (version 2) | ecosystem: Host-associated > Plants > Roots >... | reverse complement strand
AAAAGATCAGGACTTGTGAATGTATTGATGATACAATTCTGCCAGTTCATCTTTATTCAGCCCATTATGAATCACCATTCGATATTTAAGGCGCCATCCGTCTTTTGACAATGAAACTGGGGTTCTTCCCGGGTAGGGGACATTTTGCATGCTTTTTTCTTTCCTTAAAATCCATGGCTGATGAAGCGTAAGGGGTTGGTCGCAAAAAACTGCAACACCTGTTTTTGGCATTGATGGGCCGTCAAAAGAACCGGAAAAATCCATCCATGGCCCTGCAGTTACGGCCGTTTCCTGCGGGGTAACCATTGAATCATTTGAGACAAACAAAATATCGTTTGGAAGCTTCAAACGAAGGCAAAATCCCCCATAACCTTTGGGATCGTCCGAACCACCCAGTTTCAAACTGTCGACGAGCGCGGATATGTGGATATTAAAATCTATTATTCGATATTTCGGATTTGATTTATACACCGTTATTAAGGTGCTTTCTTTAATGATGTCCGTTGGTTTGTTTCCGTCCAATTTTGAATTCCATATCATTTCCGACTGGATTGTCACATATTGATTTTTGTTTTTCACTTTCAGTTTGACGGGCTTCCATGAAATATTATCATAAACCCAGCCATCGCCAATACTTTTGTCATTGACCAGGATCTGATGCCAGGCCCAGAAAATACCATGGTGATAGGGATGATCGTCAGGGAAATCTTCCGTTAGGATCTTTTCATTCAAACTATACAACGGATGCACATATCCGCCCCTCTCATATTTTCCATCGAGGGATTTTGGCCGCTGCTGGTAGAACAAAATTTTTTTCCCCTTTTCCGATATTTCAATTCCCTCAATCGATTGATTTGTCTTAAAATTTTGACTAAATACTTTCACAAACTGAAAATTGAGGCAACAAAACAGGATCGTTATGTGAATGAGTTTAAATTTACACATGCTGGGCGATTTCGTCCTTCACAACATAATAAACTCGTTTAAGTTCATATATTCCCGGTCAGAAAAATAAGATAAATTTATTCATAAATCTTTTTTGCGCAATTGATCAGGGGAAATTGGACAGTTAAAATAAAACAGCAATCAATGATCCGGATAAATCCGGCCTTAAAGCCGTCCGACCTTCAGGCTAAGCTTAAGAGATTCTGGCAGCTTTCTGCTGAGAAGGTCAACCTTATTGAGACAAATTATGATACTTCAAAGGGTTCGCCTGTTTTCACTGTCAATGGTAACTATACCAGCAGGGGATGGACGGAATGGACCCAGGGCTTTCAATATGGTTCTGCTATTCTGCAGTTTGATGCTACGGGGGAAATTTCAATGCTGGAAACTGGCCGCAGAAAGACCGTTGACGCAATGGCGCCACATGTAAGCCATACCGGTGTGCATGATCATGGTTTTAACAATGTAAGCACTTATGGCAATCTCCTGCGGTTGATGCATGAAGGGAAAATTTCCTTCAATGAATGGGAAAAGGAATTTTATGCTTTAGCATTAAAAATTTCGGGAGCAGTCCAGGCAGGAAGGTGGACCAACATTAAAGACGGAGGATTCATTCATTCTTTTAATGGAGCACACTCGCTTTTTGTTGATACGATTCGTTCTTGCCGGGCTCTTGTACTTAGTCATCGCCTGGGTCACCAGCTCCAGGCTGAAGGGGATCAGCGTATCAGCTTACTGGATCGCGCAATTCAGCATATCAGATCAACTGCAAAGTATTCCATTTTTTATGGAGATAGTCGTGATACGTATGATGTCTGGGGGCGAACAGCTCATGAATGTATTTTCAATGTTAAAGACGGAAATTATCGCTGTCCTAATTCACAACAGGGATATTCCGGCTTTACCACCTGGACCAGGGGCCTGGCATGGGCCATGTGTGGTTTTGCAGAACAACTTGAATGTTTTGATGCAATGCCCGACGAGGGGTTCACTGAATTTTCGTCAAAGGCGGATTTACTGTCTTTGATGCTTAAAGCTGCACAGGCAACGTGTGATTTCTATATCATAAATACTCCAACTGATGGCGTACCGTATTGGGATACCGGGGCACCTTGTCTGAATATGATGAAAGATTATTTAGAAAAGCCCGCAAACCCATATAATGAATTTGAACCCGTTGATAGTTCGGCGGCCGCGATTGCAGCGCAGGGTTTGCTGAGGCTGGGCAGGTATTTACAACAAAACGGTGATGCGAAAAACGGGGAACGCTACTGGCATTCGGGGTTGACAGTCCTGAATACCATTTTTGATGAACCGTACCTCAGTACTGATCCAAAGCACCAGGGATTAATCTTACATTCCATTTACCATCGGCCAAATGGATGGGATAATATTCGTGACGGAAATAAAATACCAAACGGGGAATCGAGCATGTGGGGCGACTATCATGCCCGAGAAGCAGCTCTGTATCTTCAACGAATCATTAATAATGAAACCTACTTTACATATTTCAATATTCAATGAACAACAGCGAGCATAAGGATCTTTCCCGTTTGTGCATTCATACCATTACTACAAAGCCGTGGAAGATTGAAGACGCGGCCAGGCACTATGCGACAGCGGGTGTTAAGGGGATAACCGTTTGGCGCGATGCACTCGAAGGAAGAAATATCCCGCAAACCGGAAAAATGCTGGATGAACTTGGGCTGACAGTTGTGTCCTTATGCAGGGGAGGCTTTTTTGCGCACAAGGATCCGGGTAAAAGGAAGGTGGCGATTGATGACAACCGGAAGGCAATTGAAGAAGCAGCATCACTGGGAACTTCGATGCTCGTGCTGGTATGCGGCGCCGACCCGCGTCAATCGCTCGAAGAATCAAGAAAGCAAATCAGTGATGCGATTGCAACGCTTATTCCCGATGCATCAGCGGCAGGCGTCAAGATGACTATCGAGCCTTTGCACCCGATGTATGCCGATACCCGTTCAGCTATTAATACCCTGGGACAGGCAAATGATATGGCAGAAGCGTTAAACTCTCCCTGGGTAGGAATTGCAGTTGATGTTTACCATCTTTGGTGGGACCCTTTTTTAGAAGACGAAATAAAACGTTGCGGGCAAAATGGACATCTTGCTGCATTTCATATCTGCGATTGGAAGTCGCCGACTGCAGACATGCTACTGGATCGTGGCCTGATGGGAGAGGGTTGTATTCCTATAAAACAAATCAGGACGTGGGTGGAATCGACTGGATTCAATAGTTTTAACGAAGTGGAGATTTTTTCCACCTCGTATTGGCAGGAGGACCAGGGCGAGTTTCTTAAAAAGATAATAAGCGCTTACAGGGAGCATTCTTAAAGTGAATAGTGAATAAGCGTGTTAATAGCTGAGTAGGTCGAGTCACTACTCACCACTCACGACTCACGAAAATGCTACGAGCAAAAAACGGCTAATAAAAACCATGAAAGAGCACAAAGTCGGTATTATCATGAACGGCGTTACGGGTCGAATGGGAACCAACCAGCACCTGATGCGTTCCATTGTTGAAATAATCAGGCAGGGAGGCGTAAAAATAAATGCTGGTGAAACGATAATGCCCGAACCCATCCTTATAGGTCGTGATGAAGCTAAACTACAAACGCTTTGTAATTTATCGGGTATAAAAAAAATGAGCACTGATCTCGATTCAGCTCTTGAAGACGCAGGCAACATTATTTATTTCGATTCGCAGACGACGGGAAGGCGTTCCGATGCGGTTCGCAAGGCTGTAAAGAAAGGCAAACACATCTATTGCGAAAAACCAATTGCGGTAGATACAAAGCAGGCGATGGAACTATACCAGCTATGTAAAAATGCAGGTTTAAAAAACGGCGTTGTGCAGGATAAACTATGGCTTCCCGGGATCCTTAAAATTAAGCGTCTCATTCAGAAAGGTTTCTTTGGCAAAATACTTTCAGTAAGAGGAGAATTTGGATATTGGGTTTTTGAAGGCGACAGCATTCCGGCGCAACGACCATCGTGGAATTATAGAAAGGAAGATGACGGGGGGATAATTGTGGATATGCTTTGCCACTGGCGATACCTGCTCGACAATGTATTTGGTAAGGTAAAGGCAGTCTCCTGTCTTGGAACGACGCACATACCCGAGAGAATTGATGAGCACGGAAATAAATATAAGTGCACGGCGGACGATGCTGCATATGCAACGTTTGAACTTGAAGACGGTGTTATTGCGCAGTTTAATTCTTCCTGGACAGTAAGAGTGCGGCGCGACGATCTGTTAACGCTCCAGGTTGACGGCACAAAAGGTTCAGCGGTTGCCGGCTTACGGGAATGTTATACCCAGCATTACGGAAATACGCCCAAGCCTGTCTGGAACCCCGACATTCCTCAACCGATTAATTTTTTTGATGGGTGGTCGAAGGTACCCGAGCAGGAGAATTATGATAACGCCTTTAAGGTACAGTGGGAACTATTTTTAAAGCATGTTGTAAAGGATGAGCCCTTTCCATGGGATCTTTACGAAGGCGTGAAAGGTGTGCAGCTTGCCGAAAAAGGATTGGAAAGCTGGGAAAAAAGATGTTGGGTTAGTATTCCCGAATTGTAATGGTGTCTCACTTTGAAATATTGAACCACATAGGACATAGATCACATAGATTATTACATAGTGATTAGTACAAAGTCAAGACCTATGTGAATTCCTATGTTTCTATGTGCCTATATGGTTCAAGGTAACACGGGTCTCAAATTGCGGCATTTGCCGAAATTTAAATAGTTAGTGTTCATGAAGCGAGTAGCGTTAATTACCGGTGGCAGCCGCGGCATTGGGTTTGGAATTGCTGAACAGCTGGCTCAAAATGAATTTGACCTCGCTATAAATGGTGTTCGTTCCGAAGATGACGCGCATGATGCAATAAAAAGGTTAATGCAATTTGGCGCTGAGGTAATATACTGCCAGGGAAATATTTCGTCATCAACCGATCGGGAAAATATTATTGGTCGTGTAAAGAATTATTATGGCAGGCTGCACGTGCTTGTTAATAATGCCGGAGTTGCGCCCAAAGAGCGAAAGGATATCCTTGATGCTACGGAGGAAAGTTTTGATGATGTTGTTTCTGTTAATCTAAAAGGGAACTATTTTCTTACACAAAGAGCCGCAAACTGGATGATCGATCAGAAGAAAAATGACAATAGATTTAACGGGTGCATCGTCAACATTTCTTCCATTTCGGCAACAGTCGTATCAGTAAATCGCGGAGAGTATTGTATATCAAAAGCAGGACTTGGCATGGCGACTCAATTATTTGCAACACGACTGGGTGAGTTCGATATTCCGGTTTTTGAAATACGCCCCGGAATTATTGAAACAGATATGACGTCGGGCGTAAAGGATAAATACAACAAACTAATAGGTGAAGGATTATGTGTACAAAAAAGGTGGGGACTGCCGGTTGATGTGGGAAAAGTGGTGGCATCACTTGTCAAAGGCGATTTTGGTTATTCAACAGGACAGGTAATTATGGTGGACGGAGGTTTGACAATTCCGAGATTGTAAATCGACATGATAGCAGGTAGTATTTTCCAAATTTTAACACTTAATGAGAAATAGGAACAATGAATGACGAAAGAAAATTAATGTCTGCCATTAGTTTATGGATACTGCTCTGTTTATTCAGCGGATGCGGCTCGGACAACTCTCCAGGTGGTAACGATATATCGACAGATTCGTTGACAGTAGTCAAAGGTGAAGCTGTCTTTGACCAACATTGCAGTGGCTGCCACAGTTTTCGGCACGATGGTATCGGTCCAATGTTAAGCGGACTAACAAAAGAAGTCTCACCCGATTGGATACACAATTTTATCAAAGATCCCCAGCAGCAAATTTCTTCAGGTGACAAGCGGGCAAATCAATTACGTGAAAGGTACAAGGTGGTAATGCCTTCCTTTGCCGGGCTAAAAGATGCAGAAGTCGATGCTATCATTGCCTACATGCATACTCAAAAATCGTCGCCGAAGCAGGCAATAAAAATAGAAGGCGAATTACTTGATCCCATTCCCGATACCATTGCACTTTCAAATCTTGTAGTTGGTTTGAAACAGGTCGCACAAATTCCTGCATCGAGCGATAGCGGGCGATTGCCATTGACAAGAATTACCAAATTAGATTATCAGCCAAAAACCGGCGTCTTATTTATCAATGACCTCCGGGGAAAGCTATATAAGTTAGAAAACGGTAAACCAACGGAATTCCTAAATATTCCCAAATTGAAACCAAAATTCATTAATGAACCTGGACTGGCTACTGGTCTTGGAAGTTTTGCGTTTCATCCAGACTTTGATCGAAACGGACTGTTATATACCACTCATACTGAACCACCGGGTTCAGCCAAAGCCGACTTTACCTATGCCGACTCAATTAAAGTGACCGTTCAGTGGGTACTTACTGAGTGGAAGATCAATCCGGGAGGCATGCCGACTGAACCACAAAGCCGCGAACTTCTAAGAATTAATATGGTAACCGGAATTCACGGGGTGCAGGAAATTACATTTAATCCTGCCGCTAAGCGGGGCGATAAAGACTATGGTTTATTATATGTTGGAGTGGGAGATGGCGGTTGCGTAGAGAACGGGTATGAATTCCTGGCTCATAGCACACAGAAGGTTTGGGGTAGCATTCTGCGAATAGACCCGGCCGGAAAAAACAGTCGTAATGGTCAATACGGAATACCTGCCGATAATCCTTTTGCTAATAGTCAACAAAGCGAAACGGTCAAAGAAATTTATGCCTATGGTTTCAGAAACCCGCATCGTATCACCTGGACCAAATCCGGAAAAATGCTTGCGTGTAATATCGGGCAGGCTAATAGTGAAGCCCTGTATCTTATTATGCCGGGTCATGACTATGGATGGCCCTTGCGGGAAGGAACGTTCGCAACCCTGGAGATGCACGATAATTTGGGAAAGGTTGGGCCGCTTCCACCCAATGACAGCATTAATAAGATAACCTACCCGGTTGCACAATATGATCACGATGAGGGTCTCGCGATCTCGGGCGGATTCGAATATGTCGGAAATGCAATACCAGAGCTGAAAGGAAAATATTTATTTGGCGATATTCCGAGTGGGAAATTATTCTTCGTCAACATTGACGATTTGCAACAAGGAAAGCAAGCGCCAATAAAGGAATGGCAGGTTAAGGTTGACGGGCGCATCCGGACTCTCAAAGACATGTGTGGAAACGATAGAGTTGATTTGCATTTCGGAAGAGACGCGGAGAACGAATTATATATTCTGACTAAACCGGATGGGAAAGTGTATAAGTTGGTAAGTGCAAAATGAGATTGGAATTTGGAATTGGTAAATAGGTACTGGGACGACCCGAATTTCGGATTTCGGACTTCAGAATTCGGATTTGAATAAATCATCAACAAATTATTTTAATGACGACTAACTCTTCCAGGTCAATAGCCGCTGAACTTTCCCGCATTCCTGTTTTGGTTGCGGCATTGGGTTATTTGGTAGACATGTATGATCTGTTCCTGTTCAGTATCGTGCGGGTTCCCAGTTTGAGATCATTGAATCTTCCTCCCGAAAAGATAACTCAGGATGGTATTATGCTTTTGAACCTGCAAATGGCCGGTTTACTCATAGGCGGAATTGTTTGGGGAATTCTTGGCGATAAAAAAGGACGACTATCAGTTTTGTTTGGTTCTATACTGATTTATTCGCTTGCAAATATTGGAAACGGGTTTGTAAACTCAGTAGCTGCATATGCAGTGCTTCGGTTTATTGCGGGATTCGGTCTCGCAGGTGAACTCGGAGCTGGAATGACAATGGTGACAGAAATTCTGCCAGCCCGGATACGTGGATACGGTGCGACATTAGTAGCCACACTGGGAGTTTGCGGTGCTTTGCTCGCGTATTTGGTTTCTTACCTGTTTGACTGGCGCACATCTTATTTTATTGGCGGCGGGCTGGGGCTATTGTTGATGATGATGCGGGTAAAAGTTTTTGAATCCGGTATCTTTCTTAAGTTAAAAGAAAAAGGGGTAAAGCGTGGCGACATATTGATGCTGTTCAATAATAAAACCCGGCTACTAAAGTATCTTACCAGCATTGTTATTGGAATGCCGATTTGGTTTGTCGTTGGTATTTTAATTACTTTTTCTCCTGAATTTGGAAAAGCAATGAATTTGGATCAACCGGTTGATGCAGGCAAAGCAGTTTTGTTTGCATTTGCGGCGCAGGTAGCAGGTAACCTGGTCACGGGCACGTTCAGCCAGTATCTTCAAAGCAGGAAAAAAGTCATTCTCATATTTATTTTGTTATCGTTCGCATTTGTCCTTATTTATTTATTAGTTCCGTTCCGCGATGTAACCATGGTTTATATATTATGTGCCTGTCTTGGGTTTTGTAGCGGGTACTGGACTCTGTTCATTACCGTTGCCGCTGAGCTATTTGGCTCTAACCTGAGAGCTACTGTAGCTACCACGGTCCCCAATTTTGTAAGAGGCACGGTCATTCCTTTAACCTTTCTCTTTTTATGGATGAAAAGTTATGTCGGGACTATTTACGGTGCATTGATAGTTGGTATATTAACTTATGTTATAGCCATTCTTGCCCTTGTTTATCTTGAAGAAACATTTAAAAAAGATCTCAATTATACCGAGGATGCTTAAATGCAAAAGATGACGTTCATAGTAAGATCCATGCAACCGCAGGACATGGGTAGTGCCATTAAATTATCAAATGCAGAAGGCTGGAATCAAACAGAAAACGACTGGAAGCTTTTTTTAGAAAGCCGTGGAAATGTTTGTATGGTTGCCGAATGTGACAACAAAGTGATTGGAACAACCACTGCAATTAATTATTCAAACAATGTTGCGTGGATCGGTATGGTGCTGGTGGATAAAAATTATAGGGGTTTAGGAGTAAGCAAGGCACTTCTTACAAATATTCTAAAAAAATTAGAAACCTTTAAATCAGTTAAGCTTGATGCTACTCCTTTGGGTCAACAGGTTTATAAAAAGCTTGAATTTAAGGATGATTATCAAATTGCAAGAATGACAACTTCAAGAATGCATGATTTATCATCCGATGATATTAATGACGTTGTATCAGAGTCAATCAAAGAAAAGCATATTGCAGAAATTATTGCCCTGGATGAAGTTACTTTCGGTGCAAACAGAGCGCAACTTATAAAATACCTGGCAAGAAAATATCCTGGCAATGCCATGTTATTGAAACGAAATGACCGGCTTATCGGCTTCGTTCTTGGAAGAGATGGAAGCAAATATCACCAGGTTGGTCCCGTCGTGGCGTCCAGCCCTGCTGATGCCAAAATCCTGGTTGCAAAGGCGCTAAAGAAACTTGTTGACCAACCCGTTGTTGTGGATGTGCCACGCGATAAAGAAGCTTTGCTTGCCTGGTTGAGTTCAATTGGATTTACAGAACAACGGTATTTTATCCGGATGTACAAAAAAGAAAATCCATTACCGGGAATAACAAGCAATCAGTATTTGATATGCGGTCCTGAGTTTGGATAAAATAAATTTTTCAATGGCAATGATGCCTTTAATTTAAAACGATGAAAAATTAACCGCCCAAATTCGGAAACCCCAGATGCTTACGACCTGCAGAAAATTGGTGAGTTGGTTTGTTGCTCTTCGATAATTTCTTAATGCATCCTGATTATAAAGATTTAACCCGTGCAACGCTGGTGACCCAAAATATTACGGACTTTCGGGGTTAACGTTTTTTCTTTTCTTTTGAACGTTCTGCACTTGTGCTACTGCGCATTTCTCCCTGGAGGTATCCAACAACAGCCTCTGTAATGGTACCTGACATGACCTGGGTAAAAGGAGATACGACATCCACTTCATAACCCCCATATTTCCACTCCTCGGCCGATGGCAGATATCCGAGCCATCCGTTGGTATAACCGTAATAAAATGTAAAAGGAAAGGGTGATCGGTCGCGTACTTCATTCGATATTTCGCAAAAAAGTTCAACTGGAGCCGACCATATTGCCACATCATTATTAATTTTCAGAAAACGAACTGGCAGCTTAACCATATGGATACCATTCGTTGCTGTGCTGCTGTATTTTTCGAGATAGGGAGGCCAGGCCAGGTTTGTCTTTCGTGGACTCTCAACAGTCAGGCTGCCTGTAATTAATTTTACGGAATCTGACGTTGATAGTATTTTTTTATTTGCTTCAAGGATTTTGTTTCCAAGTAAAACGCGGAATTGACTCAAATGTCCTGCTTCAGGGTCAGGATAAACACTGTAAATCGGCGCAAGATTTCCTGCTGCGCCATTTATAAATAAAACAGGGACACCGGTTTTTTGCTCAACATATTCGGCAACAATTCCCGGGGCATCACCGCTGATCTGGAGTTGTCCTCCTAATACTGTTCCGTGGATGGGATAATTGGGGATAAGAGCAAGCGGACTTCCATCTTTTTTTTCAATCCGAATGAGTCCGATGCGCCTGTCAACGGCGCCGTCCGGGTTAAGCCCAATCGAAGCCTTATCATCAATATCAACTGCACGCCTGTTAATATTAGCCTGTGAAAAGCCCCAACCTACTCCGAGCCTTGCAGGTTGAAGTTTTTCACGAGCTTCGATTATTCCGTTGATGAGTGTTTGTTCAACAAAGGAAGTGTAGGCGGTATCAACAGGATGTTTGTAACGATCGCCCATGAAAACCTCAGCCAGGCCAGGAACACCAACTTCCGGAGCGGAATGTGTGTGAGTGGCCGACCACCAGAAATTGACCGGGTCGATACCCAATTTTTTTTGCAGCATTGCGGCCACATGATCATATTCTGATGGAGATATCAAACAGATATCGGTACTTACCAGGCAGAATTGAGTAATGCCGTCATCAAGTACAATAATACGATGGTAAATACTGTCGTGTATTCCAGCGGAGAGCCTGGGCCCATAACCAAGAAGTTGTTTCGGCGTATTCGGAGTAATATTCACTTTAACAGCAGCAGCCCGGAATTCGTTCACTTTAGAACTGATGGGATTTTGCTGGCCGGATGTCTTTACATTAAAAATGCAAAGAAGACCAAAAACCAAAATTACTTCTGCATTATTCAATATTGACGCTGGCTTTTGATAAGTAAACATTTTCTGAAATTTAGTTTTGTCTTAAGAATGCCAGCAGGTCAGCCATCTGCTGGTGGTTGATCGTCTTTTCAAAACCAGAAGGCATGGCGGAAATGTTCATGGCCTTCAAAGACTTAATATCCCGGCGGTTTATTGTTCTATCTACCATTCCATTGTTCCTCAGCGTTATGGCGGAAGGTGTTTCACTTGATATGATTCCCCGTACTGATTCACCGTTGTTCAATTGAGCTTCCCACAAATCAAACCCGCTGGAGATAGAAAGATTCGGATCAAGGACATTAGCCATGATATCTTCGCTGATCCAATTATGTATAGTACCAAGATCCGGCCCTATTGCTACCCCCATTTTTCCTTTCACCGTGTGACAAATAGCACAACTTTGTTGATACACTGCTTTTCCCTTTACAGGATCACCCTTGAGCTCCAAAGCTTGCTGATATTCTTTATTGACATTTTTTCGCTCACGCTCGTTCTTTGTAAACACTATCCTGGCGCGGTTGCGCAGATTTTCATTATCTCCTAACATGATTTCTACGCTCGTGCCGAAAGATACACTGCCTGGTTTGATCTTATCCTTTTCCAGTGCATCTATAAGCAATTCCGTTCTTTGCGAATCAACCATAAAAGTTTTGATCGCCGCATTACGTATTTCTGGAGTAAGAACTGGCCACTGCTGTATCGTATATTCACTCACGGCAGTTCCTTTTATACTGCTAAGTGTATTCAAAGCTGCTAACTGCACAGGAAATTCTTCTCTCGGTACAAGCAGTTTTTTTAAATCATCTGCATAAGGCTGAGGATCACCGATAGCAATAAATTCAATTGCCTCTGCCCTTTTAACTGTGGACTGATTTGCATCCCGCATTACTGTGGCCGCCCTTTGGATGGAATTTTTTTTCAGCGTTGAATCTGTGATATCATTTACTTTCAACAGTTGCAGGGAAGCCTTTCTCATTTCATCTGAAGGGTTATCAAAAAAGGTTTCTATCAGCAGTTGCTGATCTTTAACAGAAATACGCAATGGTGATTTTCTGAATTTCAATCCTTCTGCCAGTCCCTGAAGTAAAGAAGCATGTTTGGTTGAAGGTGCCATTTCAATTAGCTGGTGAATTTCTTCCGGTTTTCCTCCTGCACCAACCATGGTTGTCAGGCGTTCCATCAATGACGTATATGCTGGAACATTGGCACGGTACTTACCCAGAACGACTTTCAACAATGAGGCAGTTTGCGACGAGGAAGCAGATAAAGCAGCGACCTGTACCCACGGGTCATTGATATCCGCGAAAAGAATTTGATTTCGCGCCTCGGCGGATTCAGGGGAATCAATGAAGCCAAGGGTCAGCAGCAATTGGAATCTTACTTTGGCATTGGGATCATTACGCATAGCCAACAAGGCATTGGACAGCCCGGGTGATTTGTTGAGATGAAGTTCTGCCAGTTGAACAGCATTTTCCCTGATGCCTGCTTCGCTGTCTTTTAATGCCTGTTCAATCTGTTCTTGCTTCAACTCTCCCAGGCCCTCTAGCGTCCATAAAGCATGTAACCTTCCCATCGCTGAAGGATTCGAGGTCATTTCTACCAGGGCGTGAACTGCATTTTTATCGGCCCGGTCTACCAACAAACGCTGGGCATTCATTCTCCACCAGGAATTAGGGTTCGCAAGATTGTTAACCAATTCTTCAATCGAAGCATCTCCTAATTTTAATCCCTTCGTCCACTCAGCGGGCTTCGCATCTTTAGGGGTGATCCTGAAGATCCTTCCCTTGTCAGTACCGTCGTATAAGTCTCCTGCATTAATCGCATCTTCTGACATCCATTCAGGAGATTCGATAACCTTGCGATAGTAATCAAGTACATATAA
>Ga0207675_100004864_pt1 | contig 12942 bp, 6 predicted proteins | sample KBSSwiS42_FD_184305 | JGI IMG/M metagenome (GOLD analysis project Ga0207675, IMG submission 184305) | Switchgrass rhizosphere microbial communities from Kellogg Biological Station, Michigan, USA - KBS Switchgrass S4-2 (SPAdes) (version 2) | ecosystem: Host-associated > Plants > Roots >... | reverse complement strand
CTTCGTCCGCTAACGGGATAAAATCGGCCCTTATGAACGGCCCCCTCTGGCGGCGGCCGGCGGCGGCGATTTCGCTGAGAACCGCGGCGGCGCTGGCGATTCTCGCCACGCTGGTCGCCGCTTCCGCCGCGGCGCAATTCCGCGGCGGGCGGTTCGGCATGCGCCTGCAGAACAACCCCCCGTACGACGGCGCGTTCCAGTATTGCCGCGCGATGTACCGCCGCCACCCGCAGGGCGACGGCGGCGGCTGGACGACCGACTACCCGCAGGCCGACGAGAACCTGCCGTTCCGGTTCTCCGAGCTGACCAAGGCGCCGGTCAGCCGCGACGAACGCGGCCGCTTCAACCACCAGATCGTCGGGCTCACCGACGAAGCGCTCTACAAGTGCCCGATCATCATCATGCAGGAGGTGGGGTCGCTGTATCTCGACGAGAACGACGCCGCCGGGCTGCGCGACTACCTGGTGAAGGGCGGCTTCCTCTGGGTCGACGACTTCTGGGGCGAGTACGCGTGGCGGATCTTCGAGAGCGAGATCCGCAAGGCACTGCCGTCGGGCACCTTCCCGATGATCGATCTGCCGAACGACCACGCGCTCTTCCACATGCTCTACGACGTCAACGGCGTGTCGCAGATTCCGTCGATCAACGTCTGGATCGGCACCGGCCAGACCTCGGAGCGCTTCGACAGCCAGGTGCCGCACGCGCGCGCCATCCTCGACGCCAATCGCCACGTCGTGGTGCTGATCACGCACAACACCGACTACAGCGACGCCTTCGAGCGCGAAGGAGAGGATCGCTCCTACTTCGATCGCTTCGCCGGCCTCGGCTACTCGTTCGGGATCAATGCGCTGATCTATGCGATGACGCACTGAGCGGGGGCTGGTGACTTGGGGCTGGAGGCTGGCTGTCACATCTCGGCTTGCGGCGGCGTCGCTGGGTCGCGGCTCCCGTAGCGCAGGCCTTCAGGCCTGCCACCGCCGCGCGGGCAGCCCTGAAGGGCTGCGCTACGACCGTTCTAATCCCCCGGGTCTCTAGCCAGCACGAGCGGTAAGCAACGACACCGTTTGCTGCGCGGCGATTCTTGGATCGAGCGCGGTGTCGGCGATGTTGCTGATCACGCGGGTGTGGTTGTGATCGACGATGCCGGCGCGCGACCAGATGCGCGCGGGCAGCCGGGTGACGTAGGCGGAGAAGGTATGGTGCCCGTTGCCCGGCCGCTCGCCGATGACGTGCACTACCGCCGCCTGGCGTGACGCCTCGACGGCGCCGAAGAGCGTCTCGCCGATGCGATAGCCGGCGCGCACGCGGCCGTTGACGACGACGATGTGCTGCGGGGCCGGGCGGAAGCCGGCAGCCGCCAGGCGGCGCCGCAGTTCCTCGAGATACGGGGCAAGATGCCCCGGGTCGGTGAGCGCGAGCGCGTTCAGGCCGTCCGAGACCACGACCTGCACGTCATAGGCGCCGCGCTGCGCGTCGCGCACCCCGCGCACGCGCGTGACCGATTCCTCCGACAACGTCTCGCCGGTCGGCGGGTGCAGGATGTAGTCGTCGCGATCGCGGCTGCGAGTCGTCACCGCCACGGGGTCGGCCATCGTCGACGCAAAGCCGGCGGGCAGCGGGGCGTGAATGCAGACCTTGGCGTCCTCGTAGAGGACGCGCACCTGCCGGTCGAGCGCCGGATCCATGTCCGACGGCCGCGCGCCGTGGCCGGATGCGATGAACACGCCGCGGCCGCGCACGCGCGCGAGGATCGCGTCGGCTTCCGCCAGCACCTCCGCCTCCGGCCGATCGTCGCGCCGTGCCCGCCGGTACTGCAGGTAGACCCAGCGCGGGTCGCCGAAGCGCGGCGTCGGCCGGCCGTCCGCGTCGATGACGCCGAGCCGCGTGAAGAACGCCCACATCCGATCGTCGACCTTGTAGCCGAAGCGCTCGCGCACCCGCACGTGATCCTGGAACGCGGTGGTCAGGTACGACAGCATCGGATCGTTGCGCGTCGGCAGCGCCATCAGGTACGCCGGGTTGGCCGGCATCACCTGCTCGATGCACCAGTCGAGATCGTCGAGCGTCACGTCCATGTGCAGCGTCGAGCAGATGTCGAGGCCGATCGCCAGCCCGTGCAGCTTGCCCATCACGGTGTCCTCGAGGCACACGCGCACCAGTTGTTCCCTGGTGCGGAACACCTCCGGGCCGATGAAGCCGGCGACGTCGTTGACGTGCACCCATGGCCGCCCCGCCTGCCCGGCGGCGCGCCGCGCGTCGGCCACCGCCGCCTGCAGGGCCCGCGCGAAGCCGTAGTTGCGCGACTCGTGCACCACCATGTCGAAGCCCTTGCCGTGGCCGTTGGTGGCGTCGGCTCCCTGCCCGGTCTCGAAGTAGAGGCCGAAGCGCCCCGTGCGCGAGGCGGCGTGGCGGCGCATTTTCTCGACGTCGATGTCGAACACCGCGTTGGCGTCGGCGACGCCGGCGAGGCTCTGGAACCACAGCGCCGTCGATCCGGGATGCTTCCGCTCGACTTCGGCCTGCACGTCGACGTGCGCCAGCACGCAGTGCGGCAGCACCTCGTCGAGGCCGAACGCGGTCACCAGGTCGCGCAGCGCGAGCTCGATGCGAGCGACCTGATCGACGTCGCTCGACACCGGGTTGGTGCCGAGGACGACGTCGCCGCACGCGTACGACCAGCCGTCGAGGACCTGCATGACGATGTCCTCGGGGTCGTCGGTCGGTGAATTCGGCTGGATCCGCGCGCCCATGTAGCCGCGGCCGCCGATGTTCGAGCCGGGCAGCGGGTTGAAGACCTTGCGCCCGACGGCGACGAGCTCGTCGTTCGACATCAGCTTGACCAGGCAGGCGATGAGATCGCTGGCCAGGCCCGGCATGATCCCCTTGATCGACGCTTCCGGCTCGTCGAGGGTGAAGCGCGCCAGCTCGCCGACGGTCCACCGCTCGATGCGTCCCTGCACCTCTCGGTCGACCTGGGCGTCGGCGAAGGCAACGACTTCGTCCTGGAAGATCGGATGCGCGAGGAGCGCGCGGACCGACGTATTGGCGAGAAGGCGCCGGCAATTCGCGCGCGACTCCTCGTCCGCCGCGGCGAGCCCCTGCGCGTCGTCGCCTTCCTTGAACGGATTGGCCGCGCCGAGCAGCTGTCGATACGTGACCGCGTCGAACGATCCGTGGACGCGCGTCAGCCATGCAAACAGGTCCTCGCCCGCCCTCACGTCGCGCACGACGACGCGGCCGGGCGCGGTAGAGGGCTGCGCCGTCATCATCCCCGGCACGGCGCGAACGCCGGCACCGGAGGCGGCGCCGGCCGCTGCGGCGGCGCCGCCGACGAGGAAGGTCCGCCGCTTCATCGATCACCTCCGTCTTCTGCGCATGGTAGCGCGCGCGTTGCGATCGCGCCACCGATGGCACGAGTGGGGGATGGATCCACCACCGAAGTGGGGCCATCACGCGCGCATGCTTCACACCCTTGGATCGTGCCCGCAAGAATCCGTGAAGCACGAAGTTCCGGACTCGGCCGAGAAAAGACTGCCGATCGGATACCTCATCGATTCGATCTCGTTTTCATTTCCGCCGTCCGCCGCGCGGTGAGCCGCGCGCAGGCGGATGTCGATCTCGCCCCACGACAGCTAGATAGCCGCGTTGCACGCGATGTCGCGTCGCGGCGCAGCGGCCGCATGCTCTCCGCCGCCGGAAGAGGTGCGGATTATGCAGCAGGCGCTGCGCTCTGGATACCGTACCCGGGAACGCACATGACGATGCGGCGCTCGCTCTCCACCGCCGCAGGCAGGACGACTTGCATCGGATAGAACGGGCCGCGCCCGACGTCCATCGATTCGTGTCCCAGCGTGTCGCCAACCGCGCCGACGCCGCGGATATCTCGCAGGAAGCGCTGCTCATCGCCTGCGCCAAGCTCGCGACGTTTCGCGGCGACAATCTTCATGCCTGGCTCTACACCATCGCGCGCAACCTGATCATCGATTACTACCGGTCGCAGGGGCGGTTCACCTTCGTGACCGTCACCCCGTCCGAGGGCGAGACCGAGCCGGCGCTGCAGATTCCCCACGACGCGGTGATCGCCGAGTGCGAGTTCCGCCAGCGGCTCACGTCGTGGCTCGATTGCTGCGCGCAGAGCCTCGACCTCGACGAGCAGGTGGCGGTGCTGCAGTCCGACGTCTACGACTATCGAGACAAGGACTCGGCGGCGATGCTGCACATGAGCGTGCCGAGTTTCAAGCTGCTGCTGCACGGCGCGCGGGCGCGCCTGAAGTCGATCGCCGCTGCAGGTCTGGCGGCGCCGCGCAACACCAGCCGCGGCGGCATGGTGCCAGCGCCGCCGGCGCAGGTGCGCTACCGTCTCGGCGTCAACTGCCGTCTCGACACGAGCGAGCTGGCGGCGCTCCAGCGCAAGTTGATCGACGGGCTGAAGCTCGCCGCGTTCTCGGCCTGTTTCTTCGTCAACGATCTCGCCGCGATCGGCGACCTCGTCGACCTGGAGCTGCTGCAATCGCTGCTCAACGCGTAGCTTTCCGGCAGCGTGCCACCGGCGAGTGCGCTCACTCGCTCGTCATCGTGTTCGTCCGCTCGAACGACAATCTCCTCCCGCGCACAGTTTTGTCATCCGCCGCGCAGACTATCGGTCGCTGACCCTCGTTCGTCTTTACCCCTGAGCAATTTCCACATCTGGAAGTGCGGTGAAAAGGGCCATGCGTGGCTCAGGGGGATGCGAATGTTTAGCATCAGTTGTCGTGGCGTGCGTGCGAGGAAAGCGTGGTCGATCGCTACGACGATCGCCATGCTCGTGTCGACGGGAGGACCGATCGCTCCGTGGTTCTCTCAGACGGTGAAGGCGCAGACTGCGCCGGTGGGCGCCGGGTTCACGTTGAACGCCGGCGACCTGCGGTTTATCTTGACCCAGATTGAGATCGCCCAGCAGCACTCGGCGGGCGCCGATCTCCTCAGCCTCCTTCCGGAATCGCGGGTGCCGTTCGGCCTGCGAACGACCGACGGGACGTTCAACCATCTCGAGGCGGGCCGGACCAACTTCGGCGCCTCCGACCAGCTCTTCCCGCGCATGACCACCGCCCAGTTCCGTCCGGCGTCGAACGCCGCCGGGGCGACGGCGTACACGCCGACCGGTGGGAACGTCACCGATCCGCGTCTGCGCATCATCAGCAACCTGATCGCGGATCAGACCACCCGCAACCCGGCGGCGATGGCGGTCAGCGGCTGTCTCACGCCGGCCGCCTGCGCGCCGACGGCCGACGCGCTTGGCACGCTGCCGATCGGCAACGTCGCGCCCGACGCCGGCCTGTCCGCGCCCTTCAACTCGATGTTCACCTTCTTCGGCCAGTTCTTCGACCACGGCCTCGACCTGGTGAACAAGGGCGGCGCTGGCAGCGTCTTCGTTCCGCTCCAGGACGACGACCCGCTGGTCACGCACGGACCTGACGGCATCGCCGGCAACGGCGACGAAACCCCCGCCGGCACGCCGATGATCCTGTCGCGCGCGCAGCGCCCGGCCGGCAGCAGCGAGGCGATCAACCAGACGACGCCGTTCGTCGATCAGAACCAGACCTACACCTCGCACCCGTCGCACCAGGCGTTCCTGCGCGAGTACGTGCTCGACGCGCAGGGCAACCCGCGCCCGACCGGCCGCATGCTCGACGGCGCCGGCGGCAACATCGGCAACTGGTCCGAGGTGAAGGCCAACGCGTTGAAGCTCGGCGTCGTCATGAACGACAACGACGTCTTCAACGTCCCGAGCCTTCAGACCGACAAGTACGGCCACATCCGCCGCCAGGCGGTCACCGGCCGGCCGCTCGGCTTCGCGCCCAACGGCGCCACGGTGGTGCTGAATCCCGCGGCCCCGGTGCCCAGCAGCGCGCTGGGACGGGTCAACCACGAGTTCCTGAACGACGTCGCGCACAGCGCCGTCCCGACCGCCGTCGGACCGGACACCGACACCGAGGTTGGCTGCAGCCTGTGCCCGACCACCCCCCCGGGCAGCTACGACAACGAACTGCTCGATCGGCACTTCATCACCGGTGACGGCCGCGGCAACGAGAACATCGCGCTGACCGCCGTCCACACCGTGTTCCACTCCGAGCACAACCGCCTGCAGGGCGTGATCAAGGCGATGATCGATGCGCCGGTCAACGCCGTCACCGGCGTCAACGCGTCCGGTGTGTCGCTCAACGAGCAGCAGCGCTGGCAGGGCGTCGACGCGGCGTCGGGCTGGACCTACGGCGAGCGCCTGTTCCAGGCGGCGAAGTTCGGCACCGAGATGCAGTACCAGCACCTCGTGTTCGAAGAGTTCGCCCGCAAGCTGGTGCCCTCGATCAACCCGTTCATCGGCGACGGCATCAACTTCGTGCCGACGATCAACCCGGCGATCACCGCCGAGTTCGCGCATCAGGCCTACCGCCTCGGCCACTCGATGCTGACCGAGACGATCGCGCGGACGATGCCGGACGGATCGTTCAACGACATCGCGCTGCTCGACGGCTTCCTCAACCCGCTCGAGTTCAACCGCAACCCGGCGAACCCGCTCGTGCCGTTGACCGCCAGCCAGGCGGCCGGCGCCATCTTCCAGGGCGGCACCCGGCAGATCGGCATGGAGATCGACGAGTTCGTCACCGAAGCGGTGCGCAATCGCCTCGTCGGCCTGCCGCTCGACCTCGCCGTGCTGAACCTGGCCCGCGGCCGCAGCGAGGGCGTTGGCTCGCTCAACGTGCTCCGGACGCAGTTCTTCGCCAACACCGGCGACAACGCGCTCGCGCCGTACGCCAACTGGTTCGACTTCGGGTTCGCGATCAAGCACCCTGAATCGCTGGTCAACTTCATCGCCGCCTACGGCCAGCACGCGACCATCACCGGCACGGTGGCGGAGCGCCGCGCCGCCGCGCAGGCGCTGATGGACACCGACGCGAACTTCATGTTCGGCAACGCCGCGCTGACCGGCCTCAACGACGTCGACCTGTGGATCGGCGGCCTCGCCGAGAAGCAGATCCCGTTCGGCGGCCTGCTCGGCACCACCCTCAGCCACATCTTCGAGATGCAGCTCGAGAACCTGCAGAACGCCGATCGCTTCTACTACCTGGAGCGGCTCGACGGCCTGAACTTCCTGACGCAGCTCGAAGGCAACTCGTTCGCGGAACTGATCGCCCGCAACACGACGCTGAACGGCAGCCAGTCGGCCGACGTCTTCGCGCGGCCCGACATGGTCTTCAACATGTCGGCGCAGGCAGCGTGCCCGCCGGGAACGCTGAACCCGCCCGCGAACTGCCCGATCGTGGACGATCCGTCCACCCCGGACGTCGACGAGCGGCTCGAACTGGTCCGCGACCTCGCCGGCAACGTCCGCTACGCCGGCCCGGCGCACGTCATCTGGAACGGCCGTGACGACGCCAACGGCGACCGGATCATCTCGAGCGAAGGCGACGACACGCTGCGCGGCAACGGCGGCAACGATCGGATCGAGGGCGGCGCCGGCAACGACAACCACATCGGCGGCGCCGGCAACGACATCCTCACCGACACCTTCGGCGATGACGTCATGAAGGGCGGTCCGGGCGACGACGTGATCAGCGGCGGCGCCGGCCTCGACCTGCTCCAGGGCAACGAGGGCAACGACTTCATCGTTGCCGGCGTTGACGAGACCGAGAACTTCGGCGGCCTGGGCAACGACATCATCTACATGGGCAAGGGGCTGAGCGAGTCGGTCGGCGGCGCCGGCGACGACTGGATGGAGGGCACCGAATCGCCCGCCAGCATCGCCATCGGCGACGACAACAACCAGTTCCAGAACGATCCGTTCGGCGGCAACGACATCGGCGTCGCCGGCCCGGGCGACATGGACTTCGACATGGAGGGCGGCGACGACATCATGGTCGGCAGCGTCCTGCCGACGCACCGGTTCGAAGGGATGCTCGGGTTCGACTGGGTCACCTACCGCGGTGAAACCATCCCGGTCGACGCCGACATGCTCATCAGAGGCGCAGTCGCCATCGTCGCGCCGCTCAACGAGAACCGCGACCGGTTCGACCTGACGGAAGGGCTGTCGGGCTCGAACTTCGCCGACCTGCTCCGCGGCGACGATCGCACCGCAGTCGAACTGGCCGACGACGGGCTCACCGGCGTGCCCAACGGTCACGTGCTGAATGCGGCGGGCATCGCGCGGATCACCGGCCTCGCGGCGATCCTGCCGCCGGGCGCCACCTCGTGGGGCGAGGGCAACATCATCCTCGGCGGCCCCGGCAGCGACCTGCTCGAAGGGCGCGGCGGCAATGACATCCTCGACGGCGACCGCTGGCTGAACGTGCAGCTGCAGGCGCCGAACCCGAACGGTGCGGGAACGATTCGCGTCAACAGCATGCACCAGATCAAGGCCGACGTGATTGCCGGCCGGATCAGCCCGAGCGCGATCACCTTCATCCGCGAGATCATCGCGACCGACGGGCAGGGTGACATCGACACCGCGGTCTTCACCGGCAACCTGGCGGACTACACGATCGACTCCGCCAACGGCCGCGTGACCGTCACCGACAACGTCGGCACGGACGGCACTGACACGCTGTTCAACATCGAACGGCTGCAGTTCGCCGACCAGACGATCAACTCGCCGGTGCCGAGCGCGACCCGCAACGTGCCGAACGTCGTCGGCCAGACGCAGGCGACGGCGACGCAGAACCTGACGAACGCCCAGTTCCTCGTGGTCGTGGCGTTCGCCAACGATCCGGCCGTCCTGGCGGGTCGCGTGATCAGCCAGAATCCGGCCGGCAACACCCAGGCCACCATCGGCAGCACGGTCGGGATCGTCGTCTCGCTCGGACCGGTGCTGGTGCAGGTGCCGAACGTCGTCGGCTCGACGCTCGCCGGCGCAACCGCGTCTCTGCAGAGCCTCGGCTTCGTGGTGACGAGCACCACGGTGGCCAACGCGGCGCCTGCGGGCACGGTGCTGACCCAGAACCCGGCCGCACTCGTCAACGCGGTCTTCGGTTCGACGGTCGCCCTCACCGTCTCGGGTGGTCCGGGGACCGGTCTCGTCGCGGCCTTCGGCTTCGAGGAGCTCGCGGGCACGACCGCGATCGACTCGTCGGCTGGCCCAATCAACGGCACGTTCGGCGCCGGCGCCGCAGCGCCGACGCGCGTGGCGATCGGCAGGTTCGGCCGTGCGGTGTCGTTCGACGGCGGGGACACGATCAACGTGCCGGATAATGCGGTGACCAAGCTCGATCTCACCACCGGCATGACGCTCGAAGCGTGGGTCAACCCGTCGTCGATGAGCGGCTGGGAGAGCGTGCTGTACAAGGATCGCGGCGCCGCGGGCACCGGCCTGCTGACGTATGCCTTGTATGCGCACGACGGCGGCACGTCGACGCCGCCCGCCGGGTACGTGCGGACGAGCGGGGCCGGCCCGGATCGCGGGATCGCGGGTGGCCCGGTGAATGCGCTGTTCCCGGGATCCGTCAACCGGTTGTCGCTGAACAACTGGGCGCACATCGCGGTCACCTACGCCGCCGGGACGCTGCGCTTCTACGTCAACGGTCTGCTGGCGAATCAGATCGTGGGCGCGAACCAGAACATCCTGACGAGCAACCTGCCGCTCCACATCGGCAGCAGCAACGCGCAGATCTCGGAGGGCTTCAACGGGATGATCGACGAAGTCCGGATCTACAACCGCGCGCTCACGCAGGCTGAGATCGCGACCGACATGAACACCCCGATCGTTCAGTAAACCCGCACGTCGCCGGTCCCGGCCGTTCTGCCGGGACCGGCTCTTTTTCTCAAACAGCAGGCAAGTGGACGGGGCCGGGCGCCATCGGGCGCCCGGTCCAGCCTTCGGCGACCGCGTCGCACGAAGGTTCAATCGAGGAGTGCCCCAGCATGCTCACACGACGCGAGATGATCAGACGCGGGTTCTTCGCTCCCGCGCTTCTGGCCGCCGCGAAGGGCGTCGCCGCGCAGGACGTCAGCGACATCGTGCTGACGCCGAGTCCCGCGGTCGTGCCATTCACGCGGCGGCTCCGGATTCCGCGGCCGCACCTGCCGCTGAACCGGCCAGGTGCGACGGCGCTCGAGCGCGCCAAGGCGCAATCCATCTACCAGCAGACGATCGCCGAGGGGCGCTTCGCGCATGCCCCGATCGGGCCCGACGGCAACTGCGACTACTACGACGTGGTGATGAAGCCGGGACTGCAGGAGATCGTCCCCGGCACCTTCACCCCGATCTGGGGCTACAACGGGGCCTACCCCGGGCCCACCTTCGTCGCGCCGCGCAATCGCACGAGCGTGGTGCGCTTCGTCAACCGGATTCCCGACATCACGTCGATTCACTATCACGGCGGCCACACGCCGCCCGACTCGGACGGCGTGCCGATGATGAGCTTCGGTCAGACCAGCGAGGTCTCTGCCGGGTCGCTCGTCGGCTCGCGCGTCAACGTGTATCCGAACGACAACCCGTTCGCGGCGACGCTCTGGTACCACGATCACGGCGAAGACTGCACCGCGCAGAACGTCTTCATGGGTCTTGCTGGCTTCTTTCTTCTTACTCCTAACCAGACCGACGAAGACGCCGACATCCGCGCGGTTGAAGCGAAGCTGCCATCGGGGTACGGGCGCTATGACATCCCGATGGTCTTCCAGGATCGTCAGTTCAACGCCGACGGATCCTTCCAGTACAACAACTTCGAGCACGACGGCTTCCTCGGCGATCGCTTCCTCGTCAACGGCGTGATCCAGCCCTACCTGCCGGTGGCGCGGCGCAAGTACCGCTTCCGCTGGCTGAACGGCTCGAACGCGCGGCAGTACCAGTTCTTCCTGAGCAGCGGCCACAAGTTCGTGGTCATCGGCAGCGACGGCGGCCTGCTGCCGCAGCCGGCCGACGTGGCCAGCCTGCGCATGGCGCCGTCGGAGCGCTACGAGGTGGTGATCGACTTCAGCCGCTATCCCGTCGGCTCGCGCGTCTATCTGCTCAACTGCCTGCAGCAGGTGTCGGGCCGCGGTCCGGAAAAGGTGACGATGGATTCGTGCACGCCGCTGGTCGAGTTCCGCATCACCCGCGACGAAGCCGACCCGAGCACGATTCCCGACGTGCTCGACGCCGGCGTCGCCCGCTACATCAGCGAGCACCTGACCGAGCGGCCGGGGCTGCAGGTCCAGAACTCGGACATCCGGCTGGAGCGCGGCAACGGCGCGTGGCAGATCAACGCGCGCTTCTACGACCCGAACCGCGTCGACGTCGTCGAGCGGCTCGGCACGCACACGACCTGGACGATCTTCAACACCAGCGGCGGCTGGTCGCACCCGCTGCACATCCACGACGAGGAGTTCTCGGTGATCAGCCGCAACGGGCAGCCGCCGGCGCCGCACGAGGCCGGGCTGAAGGATGTGTTCAACATCGGCCCGAACGACTCGGTGAAGATGGCCGCCTACTGGACCGGCGAGAAGAACATCGGCAAGTACGTCTTCCACTGCCACAACCTGGAGCACGAGGACATGCGGATGATGGGGATCTTCGAGGTGGTGCCATGAGCCGCCGGGAGCTCGCCACCAACGGCCGGCGCCGGGCGCTGGCATTCCTCGGGCTGAACGCCGTCGGCATCTGCGCGGCGGGCCTGGTCGACGCCGCGGCCGAACCGGACGAACGCGGCAGCACGCCGCCCGCGACGAGCGGCGGCGATTCCGACGAAGCGGCGCGGTCCGGGCGGATGCGCCGGCATTTCCCCAACGTGCCGCTGCAGACGCACGACGGGCGATCGGTGCGCTTCTACGACGACCTGGTGAAGGGACGCAAGGTGATCATCAACTTCACCTTCACCACCTGCACCGGCACCTGTCCGCGCACCTCGGCCAACCTGGCGCGCGTGCAGGAGATGCTCGGCGATCGCATCGGCCGCGACATCTTCATCGTCTCCCTGTCGATCGATCCGGAGCACGACACGCCGGCAGTACTCGCGGAGTACGCGCGCACCTTCGAGGCGCGTCCGGGCTGGACGTTTGCCACCGGCACGATCGCCGACATCAACAGCATCCGGCGCCGCCTCGGCCTCTACGACTCCGACGACATCACGCAGCACATGGGGCTGCTCACCTTCGGCAACGAGCCGGAGGGTCGTTGGGCGGCGACGCCGGCGCTGGATACGCCGAAGAACATCCTCTACTACGTGCTGCGGCGGGTCGACCCGTTCCAGTACACCGTGTGGCCCACGGTCAGCCCGCGAGCTTCGGCTGGCGGCAGCGGAACGGAGCGGTGACGCCATGAAGCGCACATCGAATCAGGAGGCGTTCACCATGCGCGTCAGACACGCGCTTACCCGGATGCCGGCGCGCGGCGCGCTCGCCCGCGCGGCGGCGCTGCTGCTGGCGCTGGCGTGCACCGCGTCGCAGCCGGCCGGCCAGACTCCGCCCGACACATTGGAACCGGTGGTCTGGATTGCGAGCCCCTACGAAGACGCGACCGTGTCGGGCACGGTCACCGTCAGCGTCGAAGCGTTCGACGCGAGCGGCATCGGCGGCGTGACCTTCGAAGTCGACGGCGCGGCGCTCGGCGCCGAGGACACCGCCTCGCCGTGGAGCTTCGCGTGGGACGCCGACGCCAGCGGCGCCGGCTCGCACATCCTCACGGTCGTGGCGCGCGACAACGCCGGCAACGCGGTCCGCTCGGACGTGGTGGCGGTTGTCGTCGGCGGCGACGTGACGCCGCCGCCACCACCACCGCCACCGCCGCCGGTCAACCACAACCCGGTCGCCGGCGCCGATTCGCTGACCTCCGCCGGACGCGTGGCGGTGAACTTCAGCAGCGCATCGCGGCGGTAGCCGTAGATCCCGATGTGCCGCCAGACGGGTGCGTCGCCGTAGAGGGTCGAGCGGGTGAAATAGAGCGCCCTGCCGGTGCGGCCGCCGGGCTGCATCGACAGCACTGCCTTGACCACGTCC
>Ga0207675_100004863_pt1 | contig 12944 bp, 15 predicted proteins | sample KBSSwiS42_FD_184305 | JGI IMG/M metagenome (GOLD analysis project Ga0207675, IMG submission 184305) | Switchgrass rhizosphere microbial communities from Kellogg Biological Station, Michigan, USA - KBS Switchgrass S4-2 (SPAdes) (version 2) | ecosystem: Host-associated > Plants > Roots >... | reverse complement strand
GCGACTTCCAGCTCGGCCAGGTGCGCGACATCGTGCTGGCCAAGCTCGCCAAGCGCGGCGTCGATGCGCGCTTCGTCGACTTCACCGGCACGCCCGTGCGCGGCGGCGGCGACGTCTGGCACCAGCAGGCACCGATCAAGGCCGGCATCGGAGGCGACGACGCCAAGCGGCTGCAGACGCTGATCAAGCAAAGCAAGCTCAAGATCCAGGCGTCGATCCAGGGCGATACGCTGCGCGTCACCGGCACCAAGAAAGACGACCTGCAGGCCGCGATCGCGCTGCTGCGCAAGGAAGCCGGCAGCCTGCCGTTGGGTTTCAAGAATTTCAGGGACTGATATGACCACCCCCGATCCGGCCTGCAGCCGCCTCCCCCTCGAGGGGGCAACGCCGGCGGACCGGTGGAGCCGGTTCCGCGGCGTTCACTCGGGCGCGTTCAGCGCTTTTGTCGCGTTGTTGTTCCCCGCCTTCGTGGCAGCCCAGACGGTCTCGATGGCCGGCAGCATCGGCGACAGCAAGGCGCTGCTGTTGATCAACGGCGCGCCGCACACGCTGGCGGTCGGCAACACCGTCAAGGGCGTGACCCTCAAGCGCGTGATGCCCGGTCAGGCCGAGGTCGAGATCGCCGGCAAGACGCTGATGGTCGCGATGGGCGGCGCACCGGCCAGCGTCGGCGGCGGCGCGGGCGGCGGCGCCACCGGACGCGAGATCCTGATTGCAGCCGGGCCCGGCGGCCACTTCGTCACCAGCGGCCAGATCAACGGCAAGGCGGTGCAGTTCATGGTCGACACCGGCGCCACCGTGGTCGCGATGGGGCGCGGCGAGGCCGAGCGCATCGGAATCGACTGGAAGAACGGGCAGCGTTCGCTCAGCCAGACCGCAGGCGGCGTGGTCGCCTCGTACAGCGTGTCGCTGACCTCGGTGCGCATCGGCGACGTCGAGGTGTTCGGCGTCAACGCCATGGTCCTGCCGGCCGAGATGCCGTTCGTGCTGCTCGGCAACTCGTTCCTGAGCCGCTTCGCGATGCGCCGCGACTCCAACGTGATGAAGCTCGAGAAGATGAACTGACGCGGCGGGCGGCGCGCCACGGCTGCCGTCGGCGCCGCGCCGGTCATACGCCGAGTTGCAACCGCTGCGCACAGCGCTCGGCCAGCTGCTGGTCGTGCGTCACGACGACGAACGCGGTGCCGTCCTCGCGTGCCAGCTGCAACATCAACTCGAACACGGCGTGTGCGGTGGTGCGGTCGAGGTTGCCGGTGGGCTCGTCGGCCAGCACGCAGCTCGGCCGCGCCACCAGCGCGCGCGCGATCGCGACGCGCTGGCGTTCGCCGCCCGACAGCTGCCCGGGTCGGTGCGTCAGGCGCGCGGCCAGCCCCACGCGCGCCAGCATCGCGGCGGCGCGCTCGCGCGCCGCCGCCACCGTGTCGCGCCGGATGCGCAGCGGCATCGCCACGTTGTCGAGCGCATTGAACTCGGGCAACAGATGGTGGAACTGGTAGACGAAGCCCAGGTGCCGGTTGCGCCAGCGCCCCTGCTCGGAGGGATCCAACGATGCGAAGTCGCGGCCCATCAACTGCACGCTGCCGGCGGTGGGCTTGTCGAGCCCGCCGACAGGTGCAGCAGCGTGCTCTTGCCGGAGCCCGAGGCGCCCACCACCGCCAGCGTCTGCGCACGCTGCACGGTCAGGCTCAGGCCGCTGAGCACCGTGACGTCGATCGCCTCGCGGCCGCTGCCCTCGCGAAAGCGCTTGTGCAGGCCCGCCGCCTGCAGCACCGGCTCACTCATAGCGCAGCGCCTCGGCGGGGTTGACGCGGCTGGCGCGCCAGCTCGGGTACAGCGTCGCGAGAAAGGCCAACGTCAGCGACACCAGCGCGATCGGCAGCACGTCGGCCCAGCGCGGATCGCTCGGCATGCGGCTGATCAGGTAGATGCTGCCGGGCAGGAACGCCACGTTCAGCGTGCGCTCGATGAACGGCACGATGACGTCGATGTTGAACGCCACCAGCAGCCCGAGCCCGACGCCCACCGCGGTGCCGAGAATGCCGGCGGCCGCGCCCTGCACGACGAAGATGCCCATCACCGAGCGCGGGCTCGCGCCGAGCGTGCGCAGGATCGCGATGTCGGCGCGCTTGTCGGTCACCGTCATCACCAGCGTCGACACCAGGTTGAACGCCGCCACCGCGACGATGAGCGTGAGGATGATCGCCATCAGGCGCTTCTCGATCTGCACCGCGTCGAACCAGTTGCGGTTGGTGCGCGTCCAGTCGCGCACCACCAGGTTCGGCCCGAGGGTCAGCGACAGCTCCTGCGCCACGCGGCGCGCGCGCTGCACGTCGGCCAGCTTCAGCTGCACGCCGCTCGGGCCCTCGAGGCGGTACAGCTTCTGCGCGTCTTCCAGATGGATCCACGCCAGCGCGCTGTCGTACTCGTAGTGCCCGGCCTCGAACGTGCCGGCCACCGTGAACTGCTTGAGGCGCGGCAGCACGCCCGCCGGCGTGACTTGGCCGCTCGGCGCCACCAGTGTCACCGCATCGCCAGGGCGCACGCCGAGCTGGCGCGCCAGCTCGGCACCGAGCACGATGCGCCAGGCGCCCGGTTGCAGGGTCGCCAGTGTGGTGTCGCGCAGCTTGGCGGCGAGGTCGGTGATGCGCGCCTCCTCGGCCGGCACGATGCCGCGCACCAGCACGCCGCGCAGCGTGTCGCCGTTGGCCAGCAGCGCCTGGCTGGCGATGAACGGCGCTGCGCCCACCACTTCGGGGTTGCGTCGCGCGGTGGCTGCGGTGGCCTGCCAGTCGGCCAGCGCGTAACCGTTGACGTCGAACACCTCCACGTGCGAGATCACGCTCAGCATGCGGTCGGTGACTTCCTTCTGGAAGCCGTTCATCACCGACAGCACGATGATCAACGCCGCCACGCCGAGCGCGATGCCGAGCATCGAGACGCCCGAGATGAACGAGATGAATTTGTTGCGACGCCCGGCACGGCCGGCGCGTGTATAGCGCCAGCCCAGCTGCCACTCGTAGGGCCAGTTCATGGGGGGCCGATGCTATCAGCCCGCGTGACATCGGGCGCGCACAGCGCCGCACCGATAATCGCGCCGCCCATGCAGTTGATCGTCCCGTTCGCCGGTGTGTTGTCGGAGTCCGGCCGCCACGCGGCACAAAGCCTGTCGTTGCCGCGCCTGGAACAATGGCTCGCGCGTGCGCAGGCCGGCCCTGCTCTCGGCGGCGACGAGCGCTCGCTGTCGGCACCGCACGAGCTCGCGCTGGCGCACGCGCTCGGCTGGCCGCTCGATGACGGCCTCCTGCCCTGGGCGGCGCAGGCCGCGCAGCGCGACGGGCTCGCCGTCGAGCAGCGCGCGTTCGGCCAGCTGACGCCGGTGCACCTGCACGTCGGTACCGAGCAGGTGACGCTCACCGATCCCGCCGCGCTCGCCTTGCCGGCCGCCGATGCGCGCGCGCTGTTCGATGCGCTGCACCCGCTGTTCGGCGACGCCGGCTTCACGCTGCACTGGGGCGAAGCGCACCGCTGGACGCTCGAGCACCCGAGCCTGGCCGAACTCGCCACCGCATCGCTCGATCGCGTGGTGGGGCGCCACATCGATGCGTGGCTGCCGGCGCACGGCGCGTCGCGCGCCTGGCAACGCCTGCTCAGCGAAGCGCAGATGCTGCTGCACGCGCACGCGGTCAACGCGCGGCGCGAGGCCGGCGATCTGCCGACGGTCAACTCGCTGTGGCTGAGCGGCTGCGGTGCGTACCGCGCCGCCGCGCAGCCGGCGCCGCAGGTGGACGACCGCCTGCGCACGCCGGCGCTGAACGAAGACTGGTCGGCGTGGGCCGATGCCTGGCATGCGCTCGATGCCGGCCCGATCGCCGCGCTGCTCGACGCGCCGGCCGATGCGACGTTGACGCTGGCCGGCGAGCGGCGCGCCGTGCCGTACGCGCGCATGCGCGGCTCAGCATGGCAGCGCCTGCGCGCCGGCTGGCGCCGTCGCGCCGCACATCAACTGCTCGACGGCTTGTGACACAGTGAGCGCCGTGAGCCCGACTCCGACGCTGGTGGCACGCGACGCGCCGCCACGCACCTGCCACACGCTGGAGGCCGCCGGCGTGCATCCGCTGCTGGCACGCCTGTTCGCAGCGCGCGGTGTGTGCTCGATCGACGAGTTGAGCGACGACGCCGCACGCCTTTTGCCGCCGGCCACGCTGAAAGGCACGCGCGAGGCCGCGCTGCTGCTGGCGCAGACGATCGATGCCGGGCAGCGCATCTGCATCGTCGCTGACTACGACTGCGACGGCGCCACCGCGTGCGCGGTGGCGGTGCGCGGGCTGGCACTGCTGGGGGCGCGCCGCGAGTCGTTGCACTACGTGGTGCCCGACCGGCGCGTGCACGGTTACGGTCTGACGCCGGCGATCGTCGAGTTGGCACGCGCACACGCGCCGGCACTGCTGGTGACGGTGGACAACGGCATCGCCAGCATCGATGGGGTCGCGCACGCGCAGGCGCTCGGCATCAAGGTGCTGGTCACCGACCACCACCTGCCCGCGGCTGGCCCGCACGGCATCTTGCTGCCGGCGGCCGACGTGATCGTCAACCCCAACCAGCCGGGCTGTGCATTCCAGAGCAAGTCGATCGCTGGTGTCGGCGTGATGTTCTACGTGCTGCTGGCGCTGCGCGCGCTGCTGCGCGAGCGCGGCCGCTTCAGCGCCGACGCGCAGCCGCGGCTCGATCGCCTGCTCGACCTGGTGGCGCTCGGCACCGTGGCCGACGTCGTCAAGCTCGACGCCAACAACCGCGTGCTGGTGGCGCAGGGGCTCAAGCGCATCCGCGCCGGCCGCGTGCAACCCGGCGTCGCCGCGCTGCTGGCCGCGGCCGGGCGCGACGGCGCGCGCTGCAGCGCCGAGGACTTCGGCTTCTCGGTGGGCCCGCGCATCAATGCCGCCGGGCGGCTGGCCGACATGACGCTCGGCATCGAGTGCCTGTTGACCGACGACGTGCAGCGCGCACACGAGCTGGCCGCCGCGCTCGACGCCATCAACCGGCAGCGTCGCGATCTGCAGCAGGGCATGCACGAGCAGGCCGAGGTGTTGATCGACGCGCTCCAGGCCGAGCGCGCGCAGCCACCGGCCGTCGTGTTGTACGACCCCGCGTTCCACGAGGGCGTGGTGGGCATCGTCGCGGGCCGTGTCAAGGACCGCTGGCACCGGCCAACGTTCGTCTTTGCGCGCGGCAGCGACGGCCTGCTCAAGGGCTCGGGCCGCTCGATCGCGAGCTTCCACTTGCGCGATGCGCTCGACCTGGTCAGCAAGCGCGAGCCCGACGTGCTGCTGCGCTTCGGCGGCCATGCGATGGCGGCCGGCTGCACCCTGCACGAGGTCCAGTTGGGCGCGTTCACGAGTGCGCTGCAGCAGGTGGCCGCCGAGTGGCTCGACGCCGCGGCGCTGGCGCAGCGGTTGTGGACCGACGGCGCCCTGCAGCCCGAATGGTTCGACCTGCCGACCGTGCGTGCACTCGAGTCGCACGTCTGGGGTGCAGGCTTCGAGGCGCCGCTGTTCTGCGACGACGCGCAGGTCCTGCAGCAAAGGCTGGTGGCCGACAAGCACCTGAAACTGCGGCTGCAGCTGGCCGGCGCCACGCGCGAGGCGATCTGGTTCGGCCGCACCGCGCCGCTGCCCGAGCGCGTGCGGCTGGCGTTTCGCATTGGCAGCGACAGCTTCCAGGGGTTGGAGCGCGTGCAGCTGTTCGTGCAAGCCGCCGCCGAGTGACGCGGCCCCCGCTTGCGGGGGCTGTTACGCCCACGGCCCGTTGGGGCCAATGCTTTCGTGCCAGCATCGGCCATGGCATCCAACGCAGCGTCCGCACGGCGTCACGTGGTGGTGCTCGGCTTGGCGCTGTGGCTGGCCGCGTGCGGTGGCGACGACGGTCCCAAGCGGGCGCCGCTGCCGGTGGGCCCCACGCCGCCGAGCGGCACCGGTCTGCCGCCGCGCGCGGTCACGTTCGCGAGCGGACTCGTGAACCCGTGGGGGCTCGCGTTCCTGCCCGATGGCCGCCTGCTGGTCAGCGAGCGGCCGGGCCGCCTGCGCATCGTCAGCGCCGATGGCGCCACGGTGTCGTCGCCGCTGACCGGTGTGCCGCCGGTGCACGCGGTGGGCCAGGGTGGCCTGCTCGACGTCGCGATCGACCCCGACTTCGCGCTCGCACCGTGGGTCTACTTCAGTTATGCCGAAGAAGACGCCAGCGGGTCGGGCACCGCCGTGGCGCGCGGGCAGCTCAGCGGCACGGCCCTGCAGAACGTGCAGGTCATCTTCCGGCAGCAACCGAAGGTGGCCGGCAGCGACACCAACTACGGCGCGCGGCTGGTGTTCGGCAGCGACAAGACGCTGTTCGTCACGCTCGGAGAGCGCGCCACCGACGATCCGTTGGCGCCCACCCCCGATCATGCACAGAGTCTGGCCACGCACCTCGGCAAGGTGGTGCGCATCAACCGCGACGGCACCGTGCCGGTCGACAACCCGTATGTCGGTGTGACCGGCGCGCTGCCCGAGATCTGGAGCGTCGGTCACCGCAACCCGCAGGGCGCCGCGCTCAATCCGCTCAGCGGCGAGCTGTGGCTGGATGAGCACGGACCGCTGGGCGGCGACGAGGTCAATCGCATCCAGCCGCAGCACAACTACGGTTGGCCGCTGCGCAGCTACGGTTGCCCCGACGGCACGATCGGCGGCACCGGCTGCGCGATCGGCGGCGGCACGCACTTTCCGAACTTCGACGAGCCGCTCGACAAGTGGGCGCCGGTGGGCATCGCACCGAGCGGCATGATGTTCTACACCGGCAGCGCGTTTCCCGAATGGCAGGGCAGCGTGTTCGTGGGCGCGCTGGCGGGCCAGTCGCTGTGGCGGCTGCCGCTGGTGGGCAACACGGTGGGCACGCGTGAGCAGCTCTTCAGCGACCTCGGCGAGCGCATTCGCGACGTGCGCCAGGGGCCCGACGGCTTCATCTACCTGCTGACCGACAGTGCCAACGGCCGCGTGGTGCGCATCGAGCGCTGAACGACTTGCTCGGATGCCTGCAGCGGCGTGGCGCCACCGACCCACCCGTTAAAATCGATCCGTGCTTGATCTGAACGCCGACTTGCACTGTCACTCGACAGTCTCCGACGGCACCCTTTCCCCCGAGCAACTCGCGCAACGCGCCAAGAGCAACGGCGTCGCGCTGTGGTCGCTGACCGATCACGACGAAGTCGGCGGCCAGGAGCGCGCCGCTGCAGCGGCGTGCGCGGCCGGCCTCGACTACCTGCCAGGCGTCGAGATCTCGGTGTCGTTCGCCGGCCAGACGGTGCACATCCTCGGGCTTGGCGTCGACCCCGATGACGCTGCGTTGCGCAGCGGCCTGGCCGACACGCGCGACGGACGCAGCCGGCGCGCGCGCGCGATCGGCGAGTCGCTCGCCGCGGTGGGCATCGACGGCGCGCTCGACGGTGCGCAGGCGCTGGCCGGCAACCCCGAGATGGTGACGCGCACCCACTTCGCGCGCTGGATGGTGTCCACCGGGGTGTGCCGCGACACGCATGAGGTGTTTCGTCACTACCTGGTGCGCGGCAAGCCCGGCTACGTGCCGCAGCAATGGGCCACCTTGCGCGACGCGGTGCGCTGGATCGTCGGTGCCAGCGGCATCGCGGTGATCGCGCATCCGGCGCGCTACCGCTTCAGCGCCAACGAGGAGTGGGCGCTGTTCGAGGAGTTCAAGGCGCACGGCGGACGCGGCGTCGAGGTGCAGACCGCGAGCCACGCCGAATCCGAGGTCGCGCGCTACGGCGCGCTGGCGCAGGAATATGGCCTGCTCGCGTCGCGCGGCAGCGACTTCCACTCGCCGGGCGAGAGCCGCGTTGAGCTCGGCATGCTGCCAGCACTGCCGGCCGGCTTGACTCCGGTGTGGAGCGCGCTGCAGTCGCGCATCGCCCGCGCCGCGTGAGCGGGCGCGCCACGCGCGGCGGTGCGTGCCGCGGCGTGACACCCCGGCGCTGCGCATGACGCCCATCGGCTCACTGCCGGCGCCGCGGCCGCTTGCCGGCATCGCGCTGATCGTCGCCACCGTGTGCTGCTTCGCGACGATGGACACCACGGTGCGCTACGTCGGCCAGCGCCTGCCGGTGCTGCCGATCCTGTGGGTGCGCTATGCGATGCAGGCCCTGCTGTCGGCGCTGTGGATCGTGGCGTTTCGCAGCGGCGGCTTTCGCACCACGCAACCGCGCTTCCAAGCGCTGCGCGGCACGCTGCTGCTGCTGTCGAGCGCGTTCACGTTCGTCGCGCTGCAACACATCCCGGTGCCCGAGCTGACCTCGATCAACATGCTGGGCCCGGTGCTGGTCACCGCGCTGGCCGGCTGGCTGCTGCACGAACCGGTGTCGACGCTGCGCAAGGGCCTGGTGACCGGCGGCTTCATCGGCGCGCTGGTGGTGATCCGCCCCGGCAGCGGGTTGTTCGGCTGGGTGGTGCTGCTGCCGGTCTGCGCCACGCTGAGCTACGCCGCTTTCCAGTTGCTGACCAGCCGCATGACGGGGCACGACAACGCCTACACCACCAATTTCTACAGCGGGCTGGTCGGCGTGGTGCTGGTGACGCCGGTGCTGTTGGCCGGCGACCTGCCGCTGCACGAGATGGTTCAGCAGGCGCGCAGCGCCGACCTGTGGCTGCTGCTGGCGATTGGCACCCTCGGGACCACCGGCCACCTGCTGCTGATCCGCGCGCTCGGCATGGCGCCGGCCGCCACACTGATGCCGTTCCTCTACGGCCAGATCGCAGCCGCCGCACTGGTCGCGTGGCTGGTGTTCGGCCACCTGCCGGACGCCTGGGCCTGGCTGGGCATGGCGATCATCGCGGTGTGCGGCGCTGCCACTGCGTGGCTCAACGTGCGCAGCGCTCAGCGCGCGCACCGCATCATCCCCGCCGCCTCGGCCGACACCGTGCTCGACTGATGTCGCAGTATTTCGAGGTTCACCCCGAGAACCCGCAGCCGCGGCTGCTGCGGCAGGCCGCGCAGATTCTCGAACAGGGCGGCGTCTGCGCGGTGCCCACCGACTCCAGCTATGCGCTGGTGTGCCACCTCGACGACAAGGCGGCCGCCGATGCGCTGCGCCGCCTGCGCGGCGTCGACGACAAGCACCACCTCACCTTGCTGTGCCGCGACCTGTCCGAAGTGGCCAGCTACGCGCGCGTCGACAATCGACAATACCGACTCCTCAAGCACGGCACGCCAGGGCCGTTCACCTTCATCCTCGACGCCACCAAGGAAGTGCCGCGCCGGCTGTCGCACCCTTCGCGCCGCACGATCGGGTTGCGCGTGCCCGACCACCGCGTGACCCAGGCGCTGCTGGCGCTGTTCGGCCACCCGCTGCTGGCCACGACGCTGATCGCGCCGGGCGAGTCCGAGCCGATGAATGACCCGCACGAGATTCGCGCGCGCTGGCAGAGAGTGCTGCAGGCGGTGGTCGATGCAGGGGCCTGCCCGATGCAGCCCACCACGGTGATCGATCTGACCGGCGACGCGCCGGTGGTGCTGCGGCACGGCCGCGGCGATCCGGCGCGACTGGGCCTGACGCTGGCGTGAGCGGCGCTACGGCAGCGCCGCGGTGACGACGATCTCTACCTTCCACTGTGGCTTGGCCAGTGCCGCCTGCACGGTGGCGCGCGCCGGCGCGTGGCCCGGTGCGACCCACTGCTCCCACACCGTGTTCATGATGTTGTAGTCGGCCATGTCGGCCAGGAACACCTGCGCACGCAGGACACGCGTCTTGTCGGTGCCGACGCGCGCCAGCAGCGCGTCGATCGCCGCCAGCACCTCGCGCGTCTGGCTGCCGACCTCGCGCACGCCGCTGCTGGACACTTGACCGGCGAGGTAGGCCACGCCGTTGTGCACGACGGCTTCGCTCAGGATCGGGCCGGGATCGATGCGCTGGATGGTCACGGGTGTCCTTTCTTGCGGGCGTGCGCGCCGGGGTGGTGATGCGCGGTCGGCTCGGGCGCATGGGCTTTCTGACCCAACTTGCTCTCGGTGCCGGCGAGCAGCTTGCGGATGTTGGCGCTGTGGCGCCAGATCAGCAGCAGACTCATCACGGCGATCGCCAGCGCGATCGCCGACGGCTCCCAGATCAGCAGTTGGTAGAACGGCGCGAACAACGCGGCGACGATCGAGGCCAGCGACGAGTAGCGGAAGAACACCACGATGATCACCCAGGTGGCCAGCGTCGCGAGCCCGAGCCACGGGTTGAACGCCATCAGCACGCCGGCCGCGGTGGCGACCCCCTTGCCACCCTGGAACCTGAAGAACACCGGCCACAGGTGCCCGACGAAGGCGGCCAGTCCGACGAACGCGATCGTCGTCTCGCCCCAGCCGAAGCGTGGCGACAGCCACAGCGCGAGCCACACCGGCACGTAGCCCTTCATCGCATCGAGCAGCAAGGTCAGGATCGCGGCGGCGTGGTGGCCCGAGCGCAGCACGTTGGTGGCGCCCGGGTTCTTGGAGCCGTAGCTGCGCGGATCGCGCAGCCCGAAGCCGCGGCTGACGATGACGGCAAACGACAGCGAGCCGATCAGATAGGCCAGCACGATGGCCACCAGGCTGCTCAACAAGGTCATCGCATTCATTGGGGGCGCCGTGGATCGGCGGCGAGTGTACGCGCCCTCGAGTCGTGAAATCGGCGCGCTGCGACGAGTCGATGCTGCGGTGCGCCAGCGGTACACTGCGCGCCATGTCGCGTCGCTTGAACCGCAGCACCCGCTGGGCCACGTTGCTGGCCCTGCTGCTGGCGACGCTGGCGCCGAGCGTTGCGCACGCGCTGCGCCACGTGCGCGGCGAGACGATGCCGTGGTCGGTGCTGTGCAGCGCCAGCGGCGGCATGCGCCGCATCCAGATGCCCGGCGACCCCGCACCGGGCCAGGCGCAACACGCTTTCGACCACTGCGCATCCTGCGTCCTGCACGTGCCGGCGGCGCCACCGCCACCGGCCCCCGCCGATCTGCACGCCCGCAGCGATCTTGCGCACACGGTTCCCGCACCGCTGCAGCCCGCACCGCGTGCGCTGCACACGTGGGCATCGGCGCAGCCGAGGGCACCGCCGGTCTGCTGAGCGCGCCGCGGCGGGCACTCGGTCCGCCCGTGCGCCGCGCGCGTCGCTGCGCCTGATGGAGCGACCGCGCAGCACACGCCGAGCGTCGACCGCGCCGATCGGGCGATCGACCGCTCGAGACCTCAGCCCTTCGAAGCGCGCCCCTCCGGGACGCTGGCCCATGAGCCAACCGATCACGCCGGCGGGAGCCGCCGGCCACTCGCATCACTCGCGTGAGGAAGCCTTCATGATCCGCAACATCCACTGGGCGGCAGCGCTGCTGTCGATCGGCGCCGCAACTTCGGCGCATGCGTCGTGCGGCTCCGCGTTCTGCACGTTGCTGAACGACCGCTTTGCACTCGGCACCTGGGACCATGTCGGCTGGAGCATCGACATGCGACTGGAGTCCGTGACGCAGGACAAGCTCAAGACCGGCTCCCACACGATCGACGCCAGCCAGGTCACCGGTGAGGAGGCGCTGGAACGGCACACGGACAACACCAACCTGGTGGCCACGCTGGAGCGTGCGTTCGACATGCACTGGTCGCTGGCATTGCGCGTGCCGGTGGTCAAGCGCGACCACCTGCACGATCTGATCGACGACACGACGGGTGCCATCGGACCGAGCGAACAATGGAAGTTCACGAAACTGGGCGACGTGAGCCTGCTGGCGCGCTGGCAGGACGCACAGCACGCGCCGGACTCGAGCTGGGCTGCGACCGCCGGCCTGAAACTGCCCACCGGCAGCATCGACGTCCGCAACGCCGACGGCGTGCGCGCCGAGCGTGCGTTGCAGCCAGGCAGCGGCACCACCGACATCGTGCTCGGCTTCGCGGGGCGACGCATGGTCGCGCCCACCGATGCGCTGAACCTGCAGGCCACGTGGATTCAGGCCCTGAACTCGCGCGAAGACTTCAAGCCGGGCCGCCACATCGAGCTGGCCGCCGGCTGGTCGCACGCGTTCACACCGGCGGTCAGCGGTGTGGTGCAGGTCAGCGTGCTCGACAAGGCCCGCGACAGTGGCGCGCAAGCCGAGCCCGAGAACAGCGGCGGCACCTTCGTCTCGTTGTCACCGGGCCTCAACTGGGCGTTGGGTGCGAGCGGTGTGCTGTACGGCTACGTGGTGGTCCCGGTGTATCAGCGCGTCAACGGCATCCAGCTGGTCCCCAGGACCAGTTTCGCGATCGGCTACACCGCCGTGTTCTGAATCTTTTTCTCTCGCATCCCCACAAGGAGCAGACCATGCATCGAATCGCGCAATCCATTTTCGCCTCGATGGTGCTGGCAGCCGGCGGCACGGCCTGGAGCCAGACCAGCGTCAAGGACCCCTGGGTGCGCGGCACCGTTGCGCAGCAGAAAGCCAGCGGCGCCTTCATGCAGATCACCTCGACCAAGGGTGGCAAGCTGCTGTCGGTGAGTACGCCGGTGGCCGGCGTGGCCGAGGTGCACGAGATGGCGATGGAGGGCACGACGATGCGCATGCGCGCGGTGCCGGCGCTCGACCTGCCCGCCGGCCAGGCGGTCGAGCTCAAGCCCGGTGGCTACCACGTGATGCTGATGGACCTGAAGCAGCAGCTCAACGCCGGCGATACCGTGCCGCTGACGCTGGTGGTCGAAGGCCGCGACGGCAAGCGCGAGACGCTCGAGGTCAAGGCGCCGGTCAGGCCGCTCGGCGCAGACGCCCCCGACGCGAAGAAGCACTGAGAGCTGCGCGCGTCACAGCGCGCAGCGCACTGGCTGCGCGCCCAGCCCCTCCACCAGCACGCGCGGCGCGATGCCCACGAGGTAGCCGCGTCGCCCGCCGTTGATCAGGATGCGCGGCAGCTCGAGCACGCTCGCCTCCACG
>Ga0207675_100004858_pt1 | contig 12954 bp, 14 predicted proteins | sample KBSSwiS42_FD_184305 | JGI IMG/M metagenome (GOLD analysis project Ga0207675, IMG submission 184305) | Switchgrass rhizosphere microbial communities from Kellogg Biological Station, Michigan, USA - KBS Switchgrass S4-2 (SPAdes) (version 2) | ecosystem: Host-associated > Plants > Roots >... | reverse complement strand
CGGCCGAAACCCTCACCACCCCACCCAGCCGCAGTTCAGAGCCCGGCGTCCACGAACGCGCGCCCGTGGCCGGCGTTGCACTCGACCACCGAGCGCGCGCGTACGCATGTGCGCAGCCGCCTCGGCGGGACGTTCTCGTCGATCCGGACCACCGAGCCGTCGCGCGCGAGCCAGACCAGGTCGAGCGGGAAGCGCATCGTGAACGTGTGCACCGACCAGCACTTCGGGATGTGCAGGGCCGCCGACGCCGGCATCGAGTCGAGCTTGGCGAGGCCCTTCAGGCGGGCGGCCCGGGTGTGCGCCTCGGCCACCCGGAGCCCGCCCGGGAGGTCCCGGCCGGGCAGGGCGTCGAGGCGCGAGGAGCTAGCCGATGCAGAACTCGCAGCCACCGGTGCCGCCACCGGAGGACGAGCCGCCGCCACCGCCGCCGGACGAACCGCCCGACGAGCCGCCCGGGGACGGGGCCGGGGTGCTCGGCGGGGTGTAGGTCGGCGCCGTGGATGAGCCCGGCGCGGCCTTGGCCTCGTTGGCGCGGGCCGCGCGACGGCGGGCCGCGGCACGGCGACGGGCTGCGGCGGCGCGGCGGCGCTCACGCGCGGCGCGGGCCGCCCGGGCGCGGCGGGCCTGCTCGGCGGCCGCGGCCTTCTGCTGGCGCGCGAACGCGAGCGCCTGGGCCTTCTCGGCGGCGCGCTCGTCGGCCGAGGTGTCCTGGGCCGTCGGCTCGGCCGGTGCCGGCGCCGGCGCGGGCTGGGTCTTCTCCGCCGTGCGCTGGGTGTCCTTGGAGTCCGAGGGCGACATGCTGCCGGCGAGCAGCGAGACGGCGAGCACCACGAGCGCGATGCCGGCGACGGCGTAGACCGTGACCATCACGGCCGGGCTGCGCAGCGCGGCGCCGCGCTTGCGCTTCGGGGCCGGCGGCGTGGCCGTGGCGGCGCCGAAGGCCGCCGCGCCGCGCGCGGCCGGGAACGGCTCGCCGGCGCCGTCGGCGATGACGGGGCGCGAAGGCTGATCGGAGACGAGGTCGTCGTCCCAGGCGGGCTCGTCGATGGGCGCCGGTGTGGCGGGCGCGGCGCTCAGGGAGTACGGGGCGGCGGAGGGCTCGGGCTCCGGCTCGCGCTGCTCGGGCTCCCGTACGGGCTCGGCGACGGGAGCGGGCTCCGTGGCGGCGGCCTCGCGGACGGCGATCTCGCCGGCCGGCTCGTCGGAAAGAGCGACCGGGGCGGGCGCGGCGTCGAGGTCGTCGGACCACTCGAGGTCGTCGTCCCACGCGTCGTCGAGGTCGGCCTCCTGGGTGCGAGGCGGGTCCTGGACGGCCACGCCGCCACCGCCGCCGCCGTGCATCGTCGCGTAGGCCACGGCGCCGCCGGCGCCACCGGCCGCAGCGGCGGCCGGGCGGGCGGCACGGGCGCGGCGCGAGCCGGCGCTGCCGTTCCACTGCCGGCTGGCGCGGGCCTTGCGGCTGCCGCCGCGCGAGGCGCGCAGGCGCAGCGAGAGCAGGACCAGACCCGCCAGCGCGATGACCCCTGTGATGATCACGATCTCCATATCGCTCCCCTACTTGGCGCTGGGTCCGGCGCGACCGTCCCCTTGCCTCCGTCTCTATGGTGGCAGTTGTGCCCGCGGGAGACCAGAGTCAGGCCACTTCCGGTTCGCGCCGGAACATCCCTCAGCCGACGATCCTGGTCCTCGGACTCAAGCCCGAGCGGCTGTTCGACAGCGAGGGCCGCATCGACGCCTTTCTCGAGCCGCCCACCCAGGAACAGGGTGAGACGCTGATCGAGGCCGTCCGCTCCGGCGCGGAGGCGGGCGGCCACGTCGTCGCCATCGTGCCGCAGTGGCTCAAGGGCGACGGACTGCTCCGCCTGCAGATGGTCGAGTCGGCGCTCGACGACGAGCACCTGACGATCCACGAGACCCCGCTGCCGCCGCTGGCCGCGGCGGTGCTCGCCTCGCTGGCGTCGGCGGTCGCGCCGCACCTGCCCTCGCGCGGCGTGCTGGTCTCGCTGCTGCCCGAGCTCGAGGCCGAGCTGCACGTCTTCACGTGGCTGGGGAGCGTCAGCGGGCTGAGCGTGCCGGCGCCCACCATCGGCCAGCACATGGCCTCGCTGAGCCCCGGCAGCTCGTTCGGCGTCTCGTCCTATCCCGAGCCGTCCGTGCACAAGCTGGGCCGCGACGGCGCCGGCGTTCCGCTGCCGCGGATCGAGCGCCCCTCGCGCCTGGCCGTCAGCGACCACGGCGGCAACGCCGGATGGATCCAGACCGTCAACGGCGCGCTCGGCGGGCTCGAGGTGCGGGAGGTCGAGCCCACGCCCAACGGCCCGAGCTGGTGGGGCACCGGCAAGCTGGTCGAGAGCGTCGCCTACCCGGTCGACGTGCAGCGGCTCGCGGTCGAGCTGGTGCAGGCCGCGGACCCCTGGACGTGCCGCTGGTGCCGGGAGGAGATCGCCCGCTCGCCGTGCCCGATGTGCGGCCATCGCGGCCGTCCGCCGCGCCGGCGCGCCGCTGCTCCGAGCGTGGCTCATCAGGGCGATCAACACGGCGCACGCACGTAAGTCGCTGGAGCGCCCTCGCCCTCGAGCTCGACGCGCGCGCGGTCGAAGTACGCCGCGCCCCCGCACAGCCGGGGGGAGGAGAGGCGGATCGTGGCCGGGTAGCGGTCCTTGCCGCCCGAGGCGCAGCTCGGATCGCAGTCGCGCAGCGTCAGCGTGCCGGTGCCCTCGGCGCCGCCGGAGTCCCAGCGCTGCCAGCGCAGGTCGTCGAGGGTCCCGTCCGCCGAGACGTCGAGCGACGCGGGCTTCACGCCGACGACGCCCTCGACGCCGACCACGCCGACCGCGCCCGCGTCGAGCGCGCTCGCGACCGTTGCCGACGGCGCCTTGCGCGGCGGCGCGACGGGCCGCGCGCGCTCGCCGGAGCCGGGCTCGGAGGGACCCCAGTCGCCCTTCACGGTCGGCGGCGCCGCCGACCGGTCGCGCTCCTCGGCGCCGCCGCAGCCGGCGAGCGCCAGGGCCATCGCGAGGATCAGCGCGGCGGTCCTCACTTGCCGCCGCCCGAGCAGTAGGTCGCGATCAGCGAGACGGCCTGCGCCTGGCGCTGGTCGTAGCGCTCCGGGAAGGCCGAGACCTGCACGTCCTGGGCGAGCTGGCCCGCGGTCATCCACGCGCGCTCCTGCCGGATCGCCCGCGAGATGAACTGCTGGGAGGCCCACACGGGGTTCATCCGCTGCTCGTAGGAGCCCCACGAGTCGCGCTGCTGGAAGAGCCCGATCGAGTCGCGGTCGCCGAACGGCAGGCTGTGCACGCCGGACTCGACGATCGCCGCCTCGTAGGCCGCGAGCAGCACCTTGTCGGAGGCGCCGAGCCGGCGCGCCACGGAGCAGATCGCCCGCGCGGCGGTCGGGTCCGGGGGGCCGCCGAAGTAGCCGCCGCCGGCTCCGCCGAGGCCGGAGAAGGGCGACAGCGGGCTGTCCCAGTCGATCAGGCGCACCTGCATCAGCACGTCCTCGAGCGGGCCGGTGAAGCCGCCGTCCGCGCCGCCGGAGCCGGCGCCGATCGGTCCGCCGGTCCCGGCGTCGACGTGCAGGTGGTTGTAATGGCCTGCCGCGCGCCAGATCGTGCGGAAGCCGAGCTCGCGCAGCGGCGCGATCACCGGGTCGACCGCGCGGACCTCGAGCGGATCGAGGTCGCCGGGGCCGCCGAAGTTGACGTCGAGGGCGCCGCGGCCGCCGCACTGGTAGTGGAAGCTGCCGTCGGTGTGGACCGGGGCGACGCCCCCGAAGGCGTTGTTCTCGCCGACGGCGAAGCCCTGCTCCTGGAGGAACTTGCCGAGCGTGACCACGTCGTCGCAGTCGAGCGGGCCGTCGCCGAGCTTCTCCTTGATCGCCTTCCAGTCCTCGTCGGAGATCTTCGGGACCGAGCCGCCGCCGGAGCCGCCGCCGCCGGGCAGCGGACCGATCGAGCTGCCGAGCCCGACCGAGGGCATCAGCTCGATCCGGGCGCGCGCGTGCGCCTGGCCCTTGGCGTCCTCCTCGTCGATGTCCTTCGCGCCGTCGCCGAGCTTCTGGTCGGTCGTGACCGCCGCCTTGACGTCGACGCCCTGGATCACCACCGAGGACTCGATCAACGTCGCGCCGTTCTTCTTGGCGTAGCGGCGCATCTGCGCGCGCACCAGGACCTCGTTGACCGGGACCGCGGTGGTGCCGCTCGAAGCCCACTGGGCGATCAGCTGGCGCTTGATCTCCTTGGCGCCCGCGAGCGCCGCGGCGTCGGCGGCGGTCTGCGCGTCGGAGCGCAGGACGGCGGCCTTGCCCACCTGGAACATCAGGACGCCGACCGCGAGGAGGGCGAGCATGATGACCAGCAGGCCCGGCAGGATCTGTCCGCGTTCCCCTTGGCGCATTCCGAGGCACCGAAAGGTAGGCGCGCGGGTCCGCGGCCGCATGGGCCGGGGGTCCCATCATGGTCCCGGGACCGGGGCTCAACATTCGCTTGGGACTCCCTTGGGCCCCGGTTCACGTCGTATCTTGGCCCGCATGAACCCAAGGCAGCGACGCGGCATCCTCCTGCTCACCCTCTCCGCTCTGGGCCTGCTCGGCGTGTTCGTCCTCGTGGCGGGGTATGTGTCCGATGTCCGCGCGGAGGTCGACCCCAAGGTCGAGGTGCTCGAGCTGGCCAAGCCCGCGGAGAAGGACAAGGCGATCACGGACGACATGGTCAGGACGAAGGAGCTGCCGCGCCGCTGGGTGTCCAAGACGGCGCTGCGCGATCGCGCGCGCCTGATCGGTCAAGTCGCGCTGGCGGACATCCCGGCCGGCAGCGTGCTGCAGGAGGGGATGCTCGGCTCGCCGCCCGAGCTCGCGTCCGGCGAGCGCGAGATCGCGATCCTCGTCGACGCGGAGACCGGCGTCGCGGGCAAGATCAGTCCCGGCTCGATCGTCGACATCGTCGCGACCTTCGGCGGCAACGACCAGGAGGGCGTCCCGGCGGAGTCCAACGTCGTCGTGCCGGGCGCGCGGATCATCGACGTCGGCCAGCCCGAGCTCAAGGGCGGCAACGGCGTCCAGGAGCAGCAGGCCGATCCCGCCACGGTCGTGCCGGTCACGTTCGCGCTCGATCCCAAGGAGGCGCTGACCGTCACCTACGCGGAGTCCTTCGCCGCCGAGGTCCGCCTCGCGCTGCTGCGGCCGGGCGAGGCGTCCGAGCTCAAGAAGAAGGAACGCGTCTACCGCCGTCCGACCCCCCAGCAGGGCCAGTGAGCCAGCGGCTCCTGATCGCGATCGCCGACGCCGACATCGCGGGCGCCGCCTCGGCGCTCGCGTCGGAGAGCGACGAGCTCGAGGTCGTCGACCGCGTCTCGGAGCCGGAGGAGCTCGCGCGCGTCCTGCGCCGGCTCGACGTCGACGTCGTGGCCCTCCACGACGCGCTCGGGACGGTCCCGGTGATGGACATCGCGCGGGAGATCGCGGCGAGCTTCCCCGAGGTCGGGATGGTGCTGCTGAGCGCCGACCCCGATCCGGAGCTGATGCGCGCGGCGATGCAGACGGGCATCCGCGACGTCGTATCGCTGCCGCTCTCGCTCGAGCAGCTCGAGTCAAGCGCCCGCGCCGCCGCCACGTGGTCGCGCGCCCTGCGCGAGCGGGTCTCGGGCGAGGAGACCGCCGTCGGCGCGCTCGCGGGCAACCTGATCGCGGTCGCGGGCGCCAAGGGCGGCGTCGGCACCACCACGGTGGCGATCCACCTCGCGCTCGCCGCGGCGCGCAACGCGCCCGGGCGCCCCGTCTGCCTCGTCGACTTCGACCTCCAGAAGGGCGACATGCGCGCCTACATGGACACGCCCTACCGGCGCAGCGTGGTCGACCTGGTCGAGGTCGCCGACGAGATCTCCGTCCGCCACCTGCAGGAGACGCTGTTCACGCACCGCGAGGGCGTGCGCATGCTGCTCGCCCCCGACCAGGGCGAGCGCGCGGAGGAGGTCGACTCCAACGTCGCGCGCAACGTGCTCGGCGCCGTCCGGGCGCGGCACGCGCTGACCGTCGTCGACCTCGGCGCCACCGTCTCGGAGGCGAGCGCGATCGGCGCCGAGATGGCCTCCAAGGTGCTCATCGTCTCCACGCCGGACGTGGTCGCGCTGCGCGGCGTGCGGCGCCTGCGCGACCTGTGGCGGCGGCTGCAGGTGCGCGAGGACGACCAGGACACGCTCGTGCTGCTCAACCAGGCCTCGCGCAAGCGCGAGGTCCAGCCCGACCTGGCCCGCAAGGTCGTCGGCGGCCGGCTGGCCGAGACGACGATCCCGGCCGACTTCGCCGCCTTCGAGGCCAGCGTCAACACCGGCTCGCCCGCGCGCCTGGAGGACCAGAAGCTGCGCGGCGCCTTCGAGGCGCTCGCGACCGAGCTCGAGGCGCTGCCCACCGTCGACGAGCCCGCCGACGCCGACGGCGAGCCGCGCGGCCTGCTCGCCCGCCTGTCCGGCGAGCGCGGCCAGACGACCGTCGAGTTCGCCGGCATCCTGCCGCTGCTGTTCGTGGTCGTGCTGCTGCTGTGGCAGATCGGGCTCGTGGGCTACACGTTCATGCTCGCCGGCCACTCCGCCCGCGAGGGCGCGCGCGAGCTGGCGATCGACACGACCGACACCAAGCTGGACCGCCCGTACGCGGACAAGGCGATGGAGGACCTGCCGAAGGCGTGGCAGAAGGGCGCCAAGGTCGACCGTCCCGAGGGCAGCACCGTGCGCGTGGCGCTGAAGGTGCCCGTCCTGCTGCCGTCGGTGCGCACGCACATCAAGATCACCTCCGAGGCGGGCACCGTGATCGAGGACGAGCCGCTGCCCGCGTCCCAGAGGGGCGGCCTGTGAGGCTGCTGCGCCGGCTCCACCGCGACCAGCGCGGCCAGGCGAGCGTCGAGTTCGCCGGCGTGCTCGTGTGGCTGCTGCTCGCCGCCCTGCTGATCTGGCAGCTGCTGCTCGTCACGTGGACCTTCAACCAGGCCTCCAACGCGGCGCGCACCGCCAGCCGCGTCGAAGGCCGCGACGGCAGCGGCACGAAGGCCGGCAAGGCGGCGCTCTCGCCGGGCCTGCGCGACCACGCGAAGGTGACCATGGCCGGCGAGAAGGCGACCGTGAAGGTGCGCATCCCGATCGTGATCCCGGGCCTGGACTCGCCCGACCTGCTCGCCACCAAGAGCGCGGAGCTGCCGGGCTGATGGGCCTCAAGGACCGCATCGCCTCCGAGCGCCGCGACGGCTCCGCGAGCGACGACGGCGTCACCTTCTACCGGCGAAGGCTGCTGGAGGAGGTCGACCTCTCCGAGTTCGCCGAGCTGTCCGCGCCGCAGCGCCGCGCGCGCCTGGAGCGCGTCGTCGGGCGCATGGTCAGCCGCGAGGGGCCGGTGCTCTCCACGAGCGAGCGCACGCGCCTGATCCGCCAGGTGATCGACGAGGCGATCGGCCTCGGCGTGCTCGAGCCGCTGCTCGCCGACCCGACCGTGACGGAGATCATGGTCAACGGCGTCGACGAGGTCTACGTCGAGCGCGACGGCCGCCTGACCCGCTCGGAGATCGCCTTCACCGACGAGGCGCAGCTCTACCAGACGATCGACCGCATCGTCTCCCAGGTCAACCGCCGCGTCGACGAGTCCAGCCCGATGGTCGACGCGCGCCTGCCCACCGGCGAGCGCGTGAACGTGATCATCCCGCCGCTGGCGCTGAAGGGCCCGACGCTGACGATCCGCCGCTTCCCGCGCCTGTTCACGCTCGACCAGCTCGCCGGGATGGGCTCGGTCGACAAGGAGACCGTCGCGCTGCTGCGGGCGATGGTCAAGGCCAAGCTCAACGTCGTCATCTCCGGCGGCACCGGCGCGGGCAAGACGACGATGCTCAACGCGCTGTCGGCCGCGGTGCCGGCGTCGGAGCGGATCATCACCGTCGAGGACAACGCGGAGCTGCGCCTGCAGCAGCCGCACGTGGTCACGCTCGAGGCGCGCCCGTCCAACGTCGAGGGGCGCGGGGAGATCTCGATCCGCGACCTCGTGCGCAACTCGCTGCGCATGCGCCCCGACCGGATCATCGTCGGCGAGGTCCGCGGCGGCGAGACGCTCGACATGCTGCAGGCGCTCAACACGGGCCACGAGGGCTCGCTGGTGACCGTCCACGCGAACTCCTGCGACGACGCGATCCACCGCCTCGAGACGCTCGCGACGATGAGCGACCTGCACATCCCGTTCGAGGCGCTGCGCGACCAGATCAACTCGGCGATCCACGTGATCGTGCAGATCGACCGCTACGCCGACGGCGGCCGCCGGATCACCGAGGTCGCCGCCGTCGCCTCCGAGCGCCGCGAGGACTTCCGGCTCGGCAGCGTCGCGCGCTTCGAGACCGACCCGATCGGCCCCGACCGCCGCGTGACCGGCCGCTACCACCACTTCCCGCTGCCCCCCGGGATCGCGGAGCACCTGCGCCTGCAGGGCGAGAAGGTTCCCGCGGTGTTCGGCGCGCAGGCCGACACGGCCCACACGCCGGAGCGGAAGGCCGAGTAGTTGGAGAAGGACGCCGCCGCCCTCCTGCTGCTGCTGTTCGTGCTCGTGCTGGCGATGCTCGGCGTCGTGTTGTTCGTCACGGGCTCCTCGCGGCGGGCGGCGCTGGCCGAGCGCGGGCGCGGCGGCAACGACGACGCGGCGGTCACGCGCCTGCGCCAGTCCTTCGACGCCTGGCTGCGGCGCCGCCCCGCCGGGCGCAAGCTCGGCAACTGGCTGCAGGGCGCCGGCTCGCCGCTGTCGCCGGCCGACCTGCTCCTGCTCGGCTTCTCGGGCGCGCTGTTCCTCACGATCGCGCTGGGCACCTTCATGCCGCGCGGCGTCGCGTTCGCGATCTCCGTCGTGACCGTGATCGGCGTCGCGCGCGCCCTCGTGGAGCGCAAGCGCGGCCAGCGCCGCGACGAGTTCATCAACCAGCTCCCGGACGTCGCGCGCGTGCTCTCCAACGGGACCTCGGCCGGCCTCTCGATGGCCGGCGCGATGGAGCTCGCGGCGCGCGAGCTCTCCCAGCCCGCGGCGACCGAGATGGGCGTCGTGGTGCAGGAGACGCGGCTCGGCATGCCGCTGGAGGCCTCGCTGGAGCGCCTGCGCGACCGGCTCCCGTCGCGCGAGGTGGCGGTGCTGATGACCACGCTGATCATCCAGCAGCGCGCCGGCGGCGACACCGTGCGGGCGCTGTCGGAGCTCGGCCAGACGCTCGAGGCCCGCAAGGACCTGCTGCGCGAGATCCGCACGATGCTCTCCGGCGCCGTCTTCACGTCCTACCTGGTGGCGGGCATGGGCGCCGGCACGATCCTGATGATCAACGCGATCTCGCCGGGCATCATGCGCCAGCTGACCACCACGCTCGCCGGGCTGCTCGCGCTCACGGTGTCCGTGACGCTCTACGTGATCGCGTTCGTGCTGATCAAGCGGATCACGAAGGTGGAGACGTGACGCCCGGCCTCGCCGGACTGCTCGCGGCCGTCGCGGTCGGCATCGGCATCGCCGGGATCCCGATGCTGCGCGACCGCGGCCCGGAGGAGCGGCTCGGCCTGCGCATCGACAGCGACAGCGGCCGGCGCGTGCCGTTCCTGCGCCGGATCTTCGAGCGGGTGGCGTCGTTCATGGGCCCGCGCGTGGTGCCCGCGATCCGCGCCTCGCGGCGCGAGTCGGTCGACCGCCGGCTCGACCTCGCCGGGCGCCCCGGCGGCATCACGGTGCAGCGCTTCTACGGCTACAAGGCCGCAGGGCTGATCCTGCTCGGCGGCCCGTTCGCGCTGCTGCTGGCGGGCGGCGGCTCGCCCGTTGCGGTGATCCTCGCGGCCGGCATCGGCTGGTTCTTCCCCGACATGTGGATCTCGCGCGCCGGCCGCGTGCGCCAGGAGCGGATCGAGCGCGAGCTGCCGGACTTCCTCGACATCCTCGCCGTGACCGTGCGCGCCGGCCTCGGCTACCGGCTCGCGCTGTCGCGCGTCGCGGACGCGCTCGAAGGGCCGGTCGGCGAGGAGATGATGGTCGCGCTGCGCCAGATGGAGCTCGGCGCCAGCCGCCGCGCCGCGTTCGAGGCGCTGCGCGACCGCAACGGCTCCGAGCAGCTGCAGAGCTTCGTCGCCGCCCAGCTGCAGGCCGAGGAGCTCGGCGTGCCGCTGTCGGAGGCGCTCAACGACATCGCGGCCGACATGCGCCGCGCCGCCCACCAGGCCGCCCGCCGGCGCGCCGCCCGCGCCACCCCGCGCGTCAGCCTGATCGTCACGTCGCTCATCCTTCCGGGCACGATGATCCTGATCGCGGTCTCGATCCTGCTCGGCTCCGGACTCCAGGACTCCGGTCTGTTCCAGTGACCCTGGATCAACCGATGACCCGTGAGTGTCTCGGCGCCGTGGGCCGAGTCAGAGCCGATCGGCCGCGATCTCATGTGGTTACCCACCTGGTTTGCGGCCGATCGGCTCTGGCGAACGGCCACGGTGGCGAGGCGCCGCGGGGATCGGTGGATTCAGGGTGAACGAGCGCGGCATCCGCGAACGCGGGCAGAGCGGCTCCGGCGGCTGGCTGGAGTCCGCCTGCAAGCTGATCGTCGCGATCCGCGCCGGCCTGCTGCTCGTCACGCTCGTCTCGCTGGTCGGCAGCGAGAACGACACGCAGCTGCGCCTGACGGCGCTCGCGATCGTCGCCGCCGGCCTGACCTCGCTGGTCCCGCTGCTCTACTGGCACCGCGTCGGCCCGGTGCTCGTCCGCCACCCGGGCTACTTCGCCGCCGAGCTGGTGCTGTCGACCGTGATCCTCGTGCTGACCGGCACGGAGAGCCCGTTCTTCTACTACACGCTCGCGACCGCCCTGCTCGGCGGCCTGCTCTACGGCTGGGCGGGCGCCGCGCTGTTCTCGCCGATGCTCGTCGCCGTCTACTACTGGGTGATCTCGGTGCGCTCCGGGGTCGACGAGGTCGCGTCCTCCTTCCAGACCGACCTCGGCCAGCCGGCGCTGTACCTGCTCGTCGCGGCGGCCGGCGCGGGCGCCCGCGGGCTGTTGGACCGCCAGGCGGCCGCGGAGGCCCAGCTCAACGCCCAGGAGCGCCAGATGGCCGCCGAGGCCGAGCGCTCCCGGCTCGCCCGCGACATGCACGACTCGCTGGCCAAGACCGTCTCGGGGATCGGCTTCGCGGCGCTCGCGCTGTCGCGGCAGATCGAGCGCGACCCGGCCGGCGCGGCCGAGGAGGCGCGCCGCCTCGCCGAGGACGCGCGCCAGGCCACGCGCGAGGCGCGCGAGATCATCACGGGACTGCGCGTCGACGAGGGCGACGGGCCGCTGCCGCTGCCGATCGCGCTGAAGGCCGAGGCCGAGCGCTGGGCGGCCGCGAACCACGTGCGGCTGGAGCTCGCGATCGAGGACGTGGGCGAGCTCGACGCGGTCGCCGCGCGCGAGCTCGAGTGGATCCTGCGCGAGGCGCTGAGCAACGCGGCGCGCCACGCGAAGGCGGGCGCGGTCTCCGTGCGGCTGCGGATGCTCGGCGGCCGCGCCGTGCTGACGATCGCCGACGACGGCCAGGGCTTCGAGGTCCCCGACACCCTGGAGGAGCTCTCGCGCGGGCGGCACTTCGGCGTCACCGGCATGCGCGAGCGCGCGCAGCTCGCGGGCGGGGACCTGATGGTCGAGTCGGCGCCGGGGGAGGGCTGCGTGCTGTCGGTCTGGGTCCCGGCGCCCGAGGCCCGCCGCGACGCGCCCGAGCGCCCGCCGCAGCCGCCCGCGTCGCCCGCGTCCGACGCCGATCCGTCCGATACCGTCCCGCGCGCTGTGCCGGGGTACACATGGCAGTGATCAGGGTCCTGCTCGTCGACGACAACGCGATCGTCCGGCGCGGCATCGCGAGCCTGCTCGCGGAGGCCGACGGGATCGAGGTGGTCGGCGAGGCCGGCGACGGCCGCGAGGCGATCGCCGTCGCGAAGGAGGCGCGCCCCGACGTCGTCTGCCTGGACGTGCGCATGCCGGTCATGGACGGCGTCGCCGCCGCCAAGCCGCTGTCCGAGCACGCGAAGGTCCTGATGCTCTCCTACTCCGAGGACGAGCCGCTCGTGACCGGGGCGATCTCCAACGGCGCGTCCGGCTACCTCGTGCACGGGCGCTTCGACCCGGACGAGCTCGAGTCGCGCATCAAGGCGATCGCGCGCGGGGAGATGGTGCTCTCGCCCGCGGTCACGCCGGCGGTCTTCGACGCCCTGCGGCGCGCCCCCGGGCCCGCCAACGACGAGCGCGAGGAGGGCCTGGGCTCGCTCACGGCGCGCGAGCGCGAGGTCCTGAACCTGCTCGCCCGCGGCCTGTCCAACCGGGACATCGCCGAGGAGCTGGTGATCACCAACAAGACCGTCAAGAACCACCTGAGCCGCATCTACGAGAAGATCGGCGTGCACTCGCGCGCCGAGGCGATCGCGCTCTGGCTGGGCGTCGGCGGGCGCTGAAGGTCCCAGGGGGTCCCAGGCCCAAGTTGAGACCTGGGCCTCTGGTGGGTCCCACCGGGCGACCGTAGATTGGCTGCCAGTCAACCGGCCAAACGATCTGCTCAGGGGGTCAACACCATGCAGGACATCACGCTCCGCACCACCGTCGCCGTCCAGAACTTCCTCGCCCGTCTCAAGGACGACGAGGAGGGCCAGGCGGCCGTCGAGTACGGCGGCATCCTCGCCGTCATCGCGCTGATCTTCGTCGCGCTCTTCGCGCTCAACCTCGACACCACCATCTCGAACGCCGTCAAGGACGCGGTCAACTCGATCCTGGGCAAGGGCGACTAGTCGCCCCGCACCCGGCCATCTTCGATCTCAGGAAAAGGGGTACACCGATGCACGACATGACGCTCCGCACCACCGTCGCCGTCCAGAACTTCCTCGCCCGCCTGAAGGACGATGAGGAGGGCCAGGCGGCCGTCGAGTACGGCGGCATCCTCGCCGTGATCGCGCTGA
>Ga0207675_100004857_pt1 | contig 12955 bp, 9 predicted proteins | sample KBSSwiS42_FD_184305 | JGI IMG/M metagenome (GOLD analysis project Ga0207675, IMG submission 184305) | Switchgrass rhizosphere microbial communities from Kellogg Biological Station, Michigan, USA - KBS Switchgrass S4-2 (SPAdes) (version 2) | ecosystem: Host-associated > Plants > Roots >... | reverse complement strand
CCGGCATGGCTACGCGGTGCCTGGGCGGCGGTAACGCGGTCGCAATGGCAGTTGAAGCCATTTAGGGGGAAACATGCGGGCGGATGATGTGAAGCGGGTGGCGGTGGTCGGCGCCGGCACGATGGGAAACGGGATCGCGCACGTATTCGCGCAGAGCGGCTACGCGGTGACGCTGGTGGATGTGGCGCGGGATTTCCTCGATCGGGCCATTCGCACGATCGAGCAGAACCTGCGCCGGCAGGTGGAGAAGGGCAAGATTCCCGAGGAAGCGATCCAGGGGACGTTGTCTCGCATTGCCATCGCGGCCGAGTTGGAAACTGCTGCCGAAGCGCATTTGGTGATCGAGGCGATTACCGAAGATCCCGAGATCAAGTTCTCGCTCATGCGGAAGCTTGATGAGATCTGTCCGCCCGAAACCGTGGTTGGCTCTAACACCTCGTCGATCTCCATCACCGAAATTGCCGCCTGTACGCAGAGGCCAGATCGCGTGATAGGCATGCACTTCATGAACCCCGTGCCAGTCATGCAGCTCGTGGAAGTGGTGCGCGGAATCGGCACGAGCGATGAAACGCTGAACCTCGTGATGGAGACGGCCAAGCGGCTTGGCAAGACGCCGGTGGAAGTGAACGACTATCCCGGGTTCGTCTCCAACCGTGTGCTCATGCCGATGATCAACGAGGCGGTCTACTGCGTCATGGAGGGGGTGGCCACTCCCGAATCCATCGACACGGTCATGAAACTGGGGATGAACCATCCCATGGGGCCATTGGCGTTGGCCGATCTGATTGGACTCGACACTTGTCTCAGCATCATGGAAGTGCTGCACGACGGGTTCGGCGACGACAAGTACCGTCCGTGTCCGCTCCTGCGCAAGAAGGTGCGCGCGGGTCATCTCGGCCGCAAGACGGGCCAGGGTTTTTATACGTACAAGGGGAAGTGAGGCCCATGCATTTCGAGCTGACCGAAGACGAACGCATGATCCGCGAGACCGCGCGCGAGCTGGCCGAAAAGGAGTTCGCGCCCAAGGCGAGTAAGTACGACGAGAGCTGTGAATTTCCGCAGGATAACGTGCAGAAACTCGCGGAACTGGGTTTCATGGGCATGTGCGTGGAAGAACGCTGGGGCGGCGCCGGATTATCCGCGCTGGCCTATGCGGTGGCCATGGAAGAGATCTCGCGCGCTTGCGCATCCACGGGTGTCATCATGTCGGTGCAGAACTCCCTGGTATGCGATCCGATTCAGAAGTTCGGTAACGATGTTCAGAAAGAAACGTATCTGCGTCCACTCGCGCAAGGCGCAAAAATCGGCGCGTATTGCCTCACCGAACCGGAAGCGGGTTCGGACGCGCAGAACCAGCGTACGAGCGCCATCCTTGACGGCGACCATTACGTCCTGAACGGCACCAAGAACTTCATCACCAACGGCCGCGTCGCCGATGTGTACATCGTCTACTGTAAGACCGATCCCAACGCGGGCCATAAAGGTATCAGCGCACTCATCGTGGATGGAAACTCGGAAGGGCTCACCCGCGGACAAAAAGAAAACACAATGGGGATTCGCGCGTCCTCGACGTGCAGCTTGTTCTTTTCCAACGTCCGTGTTCCGGCAGAGAACCTGCTGGGTCCCTTAGGTAAGGGATTCTCGATTGCATTGGCCACGCTGGACGGCGGCCGCATCGGCATCGCCTCCCAGGCGCTCGGCATCGCCCAAGCAGCGTTGAGCGCGGCGACTCGCTATGCCCAGGAGCGAAAGACCTTCGGCCGGCCGATCGCGGAGCTTCAAGCCGTCCAGTGGATGCTTGCCGATTCGGTGACGCAGCTCGAGGCGGCGCGCCTCCTGACCTATCGCGCGGCCCGCAAGAAGGACTCCGGCGAGCGCTACAGTTTGGAGGCGTCGATGGCCAAGCTCGCGGCGTCACGAGCCGCGGTCGAAGTTGCGGATCGCGCCGTCCAAGTGCACGGCGGTTACGGCTACATCCGCGAATATCCCGTGGAGCGTTACTATCGCGACGCGAAGATCACCGAGCTCTACGAGGGCACGAGCGAAATCCAGCGCCTTGTCATCGCCCGCAATCTCCTGGCGCAAGCCTCCTGATGGATTTTTCACTCAGCGAAGAACAAATTCTTCTGCGCCAAACGGTGCGGGAATTCGCCCAATTGGAAATCGCTCCCGAGGTCGAGGCGCACGAGCGCGAGGCGCGCTTTCCCCGGCCGTTGGTAAACCGGCTCTGGAAAGAGCTGGGTCTGGGCGGCATGAGCTGTTCCGAAGAGTTCGGCGGGATTGGTCTCGATCCCATTTCGTACGTGGTCGTGATCGAGGAGCTGGCCCGCGTGTGGCCTGCGCTCAGCATTGCTGTCTCGGTCCACAACTCGGTGGGCGTGCAGCTCATCGACCGCTTTGGGAACAACGAACAACGGCGGCATTACCTGCCCAAGCTCACGTCGGAATGGCTGGCGGCATTCAGCCTCTCCGAGCCGGGCGCGGGAAGCGATGTGGCGGCGATTCGCGCGGTAGCTCGGCGCGACGGCGACAGCTACGTGCTGGACGGCGAGAAGAACTGGGTCACCAATGGCTCGAGCGCCGACCTCTACATCGTGTTCTTGAAGACGGACCCCGCGGCGGGAAGCCGCGGTATCACTGTCTTCATTGTCGAACGAGGCATACAGGGACTTTCCGTGTCCCGCCCCGAACGAAAGATGGGGATCAAAGCCAGCGAGGCGGTTGTGCTTTCGTTTGATCACGCGCGCATTCCGGCCAGCTGCCGCCTTGGCGAAGAAGGACAGGGCTTCAAGATCGCGATGCAGCAGCTGGACGGCGGCCGCATTGGCGTTGGCGCCCAGGCGCTTGGCATCGCCGAAGCGGCGCTGGATCGATCCATTCGCTACTCGAAAGAGCGCACCGCGTTTGGAAAGCCCATCTCCGACTTCCAAGCCATCGAGTGGATGCTGGCGGACATGAAGGTGCGCGTGGAGGGGGCGCGTCTTCTCATTTACAACGCAGCTTGGTTGCGTCTCAGCGGAAGGCCATTCAGCCGCGCCGCCTCGATGGCGAAGCTTTACGCCTCGGAGGCGGCCACGTTCGTCACCCACCGCGCGATCCAGATCCATGGTGGCTACGGGTATACTGAGGACTACCAAGTCGAGCGGTATTACCGCGACGCCCGTGTCACCGAGATTTACGAAGGCACGAGCGAGATCCAACGGCTGGTCATCGCCCGGAACTGGCTCAAGGAAAACGGATTCGAAGGTTAAATTACATGTCGAAAAGCATTGTTGCCGTTGTTAAGAGCACTCCCGCTACTGTTCTCGAGGATGTAGCGGATGCGATGCGAAAAGCGGAATACCGTCGGTTCCTGGATCCGGGGGCGGATACCTGCCTCAAGATCAACGTGACCTGGCATTTGTACATGCCCGGCACCTCCACCACGCCCTGGCAGCTGGAGGGGGTGATCCGCACCCTGCTCGAAGATGGCGCCAAAGCCGAGTCCTTGTGGGGCGTGCACAACGACACCGTGGTCGTGGATTCGCGGATCGGGGAAGTGAACAACAAGCAGAAGCCGGTGTGCGACAAGTACGGCGTGCGCCGCACGTTCCTGAACGATCCGGGCCAGGAGTGGATTTTGTATCAACCCAAAGCGCCGATGCTTGCCTTGACCGAGGTCTATCACAAGGACGGCATTCGCATCCCCAAGTTCCTGGTCGGGAAGAACATCATTCACTTGCCCACGGTGAAGACGCACGTGTTCACTACCATCACCGGCGCCATGAAGAACGCATTCGGAGGATTGCTCCACTTCCAGCGACACTGGACCCACGCCAAGATTCATGAAACGTTGGTGGATCTGCTGCGCATCCAGAAGGACATTCATCCGGGTGTGTTTGCCGTCACCGACGGCATTTTCTGCGGCGATGGTCCGGGCCCCCGCGCGATTCGTCCCCACATCAAGGGCTACTTCCTGGCCAGTGCGGACCAAGTGGCCATCGACGCGGTGAGTGCCAAGCTCATGGGCTTCGACCCGCTCTCGATAAAATTCATTCGCCTAGCCCATGACGCCGGTTTGGGCACGGGCGACGTGCGGGACATTAACGTGGTGGGGGAGGACATCAGCGGGATCAACTTCGGCTTCCGAGGCAACGAGGAGACATTCGCCTCGCGCGGACAGAAGGCGATTTATCACGGTCCTCTAAAGCCGCTCGAAAAAGCCCTGCTGCAGAGCCCGATCGTGCCCTGGTCCTACGCCGCGTCTCGCCTGTATCACGACGTGTATTGGTACCCCGCTCATGGTAAGAAGCGAGTCGACGAGATCCTCGAGAACACGGACTGGGGACGGCTGTTCAGGGATTACGAAAAGGGATTAGTGACCCGCGACGTTCCAGGCTCGAACTGATCATGCAAAGTGTTTACGAGGCGGCGGGAGGTTTCGACGGCTTGCTCCGCCTGGCCGGCGCGTGGCACGCCAGAGTAATAAGCGACGAAGTGGTCGGCCACGCCTTCAGCCATGGCTTTCACCCGCAACACCGGGAACGCCTCGCCGCCTACTGGGCGGAAGCCCTCGGCGGACCAAGTTTCTACTCCGATGGCTACGGAAGCGAGACATCCGTAGTTCGGATGCACAGCGGTAACGGCCAGCACGACGAAATGGACCGGCGAGCGATCGTCTGCTTTGACCAGGCGCTGGAAGATGTCGGATTCACTGCGGAGCCTCTCCGCCACGTGCTGCACGACTACTTCGCCTGGGCCACCAAGAACACCATGTTTCGTTATCACGCTTCCAAAGATGCGGTGCCCGAAGGAATGATCATCCCGAAGTGGTCCTGGGACGGATTGCGGCGCTGATCGGGAAACCCCTCAGGAAGGCCCCCTAGTACCCATTTCGCTGTAATCCCGATTTCTGAAAACGAATACCAAGTATCCGGTCGAAACGCTTTCACCCTCCAGAGCACCACACTTCATTAACATTCGCTTTGCGTGTTGTTGACGGATTCGCGAATGCCTGCCGAATTCAACGTCTAATCGGGAAATCTGATTCTCGGCCCTTGTCGCTTTGCAAAGTCATACATATGTTGCATGCACCAGACCCTCAGCCCGGGAGAAAGAGCAACATGAAATTCCCCCAATTGGCTGAGCGTAAACTGACCCCGATGAGCATCGCCCTGGTGCTCGTGTTCGCGCTCTCAACTTCCGCCTTCGCAAGACCGGCGGACCTGACGCGCGATTCCAACAAGCTCAAACAACTGAATGCGGCGGAGATGGAAAAGGACTTCGCCCGCGCTCCAAATGCCGCGTTCAGGACCGCGGTGGCCGGCACCGTCTTTTATGGCGGTACGGTTTGGGCGGCGGATTCGGCTCGGTGGGAAGCGCTTCAGAATCAAGTCTGGACCTTCGACACCGGCGTCGGATCATCGATCACCCGCGGTCCCGGTTACGTAAACCCGTTCAAAACGCCTGGGCTGCACAAGCAGATGAATGGCTGGGTGGGTTTCGACAACACTTTCAGCCTCATTCCGTACTTCCGTCGCGTCTCTTCGGCGGATGCCCGTTTCACCACCGCCAACAAGTGCACCGGCTCCGCAGCGGGCCTTGGCGGATCGTTCTCATTCTGGGCGGGCGTGTTCCCGGCTGAAGCAGCCGCGCTGTGCTACGCGGCGGGACAAGGGTATGGCAACTCCTGGAATGTCTGCATTCAGCGCGGCTTCACCTACCCGGGTGGAGCGGTAACACTGGCCTTCCGGTACAAGAACGATACGGAAGATGGATTCGATTACACCCATGTCTATGTCGATACGTCGGGTTCCGGTGACCTCGTGGAAGCGGTGTCGTACACGGGTGCGGTGAGCGGTTCGGCAAGCGTGCCGCTTACCCCAGGCATCGAGCTTCCCACCGTTCCCAAGCCGATCAAGATCGTGTTCTGCGTGTCGTCCGACGCGGGATGGTCGGATCAGGACGGCTTGAACCCCACCGCGTGCGGCGCGTTCGCCGTGGACAACATCGCAATCACCGGAGCGATCACGTACTCCACCGACTTCGAAGCGAATGACGGTGGTTGGACGCTGGCGCCTCCATCGGTGGGGCCAGGCGGGGAATGGTCGAACCTGTATAGCCTGAACGACCTGCCCGCCCCGCTCTCGCTGTGCGCATGCGCGCTCCAGGACACGGTGCTGGCCCTATTCGACTCGAACAACCAGCACAACCAATTCCAGGACAACTTGGCCGCGTCACCCTGGATCGACCTCAAGGCGTTCGGTTCGGTGGGCGCCACCGGCAAGATCGTGAAGACCAATCTCTACGTTGAATTGCCGCTCCGCAATTACGTGTTCGTGCAGTTCAACGCACAGTGGTATCCGGAGAAGTGCCTGCAAACCGGAAAGCTGATCACCAGCGATTGGGCATCCGACGGGTTCATCTACTACTTCGGCGGAGAACCGCAATGCACGCCGACGGTTCCAGGAACCATCGGCACCCAGGTCGACTTCAGCGGGGTGATTCCTGCCGGAGCGCAGCAGGTTCGCATCGCTCTGGGAGTTCTCTCATTGTGCAGTTTCTTTGCCGATTGCACACAGGTCTCCAACACGACTCCCTGGTTCGATTATGCCGGCCTTGGGGTGTACGGCAACCCAGGCGTTCCATTCATCGTCTCGCAGGATATCGATCGGGGACAGGATAACTTCCCATCCAGCGGGACCCTGAGCGCGAACGCTCCGGGACGGATCGACAGCAACAACATCAAGGGCGCTGCGTCCCCGGAAGTGGGAACAACGATGGGAGATACCCTCATCGTGGACGGGGCGGTTGGCAACGCCGAAGTGTATGTGCACTTCAAGGTCACTCCCGGACCCGGAACGAACATCGCGACGTTCAACGCGTGGTACAACAGCCATGCCGCGTCTCCGATCAATGCCACGTTCCGGCGGGCTCGCATGGACACGGCGGAAGTCGGGGAGAGCGGCCCCCTGAACGGCAGTTGGATGACGTGCTATCACGAGTCGGATCCAAACTTTGCCGCACATGGGGCCAACGATCAGACCAAGGATCCCAACGACATCACGCCCACGGGTGGGACTTGGCGACTATCTCACGATATCTTCCCGGACAACCTGTTCACGGCGGGAAGTCGCATCGACTACTTCTTCTCCGCGAACAACGTAGGCTCCGGGACGTCACTGGTGGATCCGCCGACGGCGCCGGCTCAACCCTACGAGCTGGAGATCCTGCCCTCGTCATTTGGTGCGGACAACACGTTCAACTGCGTGTTGTACGTGGATCACTACAACCGAGGTGCCCAGGCCTACATCGAAAACTCGCTGGGTACGATCCTCGGTTTCGGATCCGAAAACAACGAGAACACGAAGTGGGATCGTTATGACGTGAACGCCGAATCCAGCCAGCAGGGCTCGTTCGGTCGTCCGCTCCAGACGGATTACGGCGCAACGATCGTCCAGGCTCTGGGCTATCGCGTGATCCTCTGGAACAGCGGTGACCTAGACGCGTTCAACCTGACCAAAGAGGACGCCGACGTCTTGAACCCGTGGCTCACCTTGCTGAGTTTCGGGGACAACAACCTCTACCTTTCGGGAGATGGGGTTGTGTACAGCCCGATCACCGAAGGCGAGTCCGAGCCAAGCGCGCGTCATCTAGTCGAGGACCTGGCCGGAGTGACCATCAGAGCCAACTGCTCTACGGGTACGTATCGCAATGCGAACTGCCCGAACCCGGGATCCCCTCAGGATCTCACTGCCTGCGTGAACCTCGATCCGGTGTCCGGTGCGTTCCTGGCGAACACTCCGGTTCGTACCGAGGGTCACCGGGCTCAAGGAAACGGTTGTCCTCAACTTCGCTCGTTCGACGTCTACAGCCTCCTCCCTCCATCGAACGGAGCGACGAACCACGGGGATGAACGTTATTCGAGCGCGGTCAAATCCGCGGACTTCGCCTCCATGGCGACCAAGGCGGAAGCGCCTGGATTCCCGCACTACCGGATTGTGGCGGACGGCGTGTCGGTGCATTACCGGCGCGATCTCGATGCCGCGACCTGCACCTTCGGGGATCCGGCGGCCAACTCGGTCACCGAGCGGCTGCACGAAGTGCTGAAGTACTTTGGCTATTCGTCGAAGCCGATCATCGGCGATCTGTCGGCCACAGTCAGCGGAGGATGCTCGGATCGCGCCGGCGCGGTAGGTCTGCCGCCCGAAGAACGACAGCCCAAGTTCCGAACCACCCTGGCGGACTTTGCTCCGAACCCACTAGCTACTGGTGCAATTGGCCATCTTCAATTCACCATGGCACGCCAGGGTAAGGCAACGCTCGAGGTCTTCGACATCGAGGGTCGTCGGGTGAAGTCGGTCGTAGATGGGGTCGCTCTCGAAGGCCTGAATGATGCCTTCTGGAACGGGACCGACGAATCCGGCCGTCTGGTCGCGAGTGGCGTGTACTTCTACCGCCTCCGCGCACTAGGAGAGGATCTCTCGAAGAAGATGATCGTCGTTCGTAGTCACGGAAACTAACGCTGCCGCTGTCGGCAGACCGGCGATGGGGTCCCCATCCACACCAGCATGGACGGGGACCTCGTCCTTTGCCCATCTGAATCATAAGGTTCATAGTTCATGGAATGGCAGCAGAAAAGCGTGAGAATCCGATCAAGAACATCAAGACCGCAGCAGAAGAGGCGGCGCATGCCGCAATCGCGCCGCCCCACGTCCGGCGAATACGCGCGGTGCTGCTTCAGTGGATCCTCATCGCGCTCGCGGCGGCGTTTGCGATCCTGACCGTCTTAGTAAAACTGACGCGCTCTCTCCCGATTGATCTTCGTATCACCCATGCTATTCAAGCGTCGAATGCGCCGCTCTTCGGGGCGGTCATGAGCGGGGTGAGCTGGGCGGGCAACTTTCCTCAAGTACTGTTGCTGATGGGGGCGATTGCACTGTTGCTCTACGCTCTGGGGTTGCACTGGGAGTGCCTGATGTCTCTCCTTGCCGGCGCCGGTGGAGACGTGATCAACGTGGGAGTAAAGTTTGCAATTCAGCGCTCGCGCCCCACTCCGGACCTCGTGCACGTGGTGTCCCACCTGAAGAGCTACAGCTTTCCAAGCGGCCACGTGATGTTCTTCCTGTGTTACTTCGGTTTTCTTTGGTTCCTCTCCTACAGCTTGCTCAAGGTGTCCCCGAAGCGAACTGTGCTCTTGGTTGTGTTGGGCCTTCTGATTGTTCTCATTGGTCCCTCGCGCATCTACCTGGGCGCGCACTGGGCAAGCGATGTGCTGGGAGCTTATTTGCTGGGCATCCTCGTCCTGGGGGGCATCATTCATGCCTATCGCTGGGGGAAGACCCGTTTCTTCGTCGAGCAGCCGGTCGCGCCGGCGCCCAATAAGGCATAATATTCGGCGGACTATATTGGACAGGAAGGCAGGGCATGAAGAAGAACACCCACAAGAAAGCGAGCGGAACGTCTCCCTCGAAGCTCATTGATGAAAGAATTGACGAGTTAGAAGGCTGGCGGGGGACCACTCTCTCTAAGCTTCGCGGCTTGATCAAGGCGGCGGATCCGAAGGTAGTGGAGGAATGGAAGTGGGAGGTTCCCGTCTGGTCCCACGACGGGATCATTTGTACGGGCGAGGCTTACAAGAGCGTGGTGAAGCTGACCTTTGCCAAGGGCGCCAGCCTGGAAGATCCCAAGAAGCTCTTCAACTCGAGTCTCGAGGGCAACACACGCCGGGCGATCGATTTTCGCGAAGGGGAAAAGATCCCCGAGACCGCGTTCAAGGCGTTGATTCGCGAAGCGGTGGCGCTCAACACTAGAGCCAAAACCGGTAAGTGAGCTTCAACGCCAAGAAGTTGTCAGCCTTGTGATGCAGTAATTCGCTCAAGTCGTGTCCGAAATGGAAATCCCCGATCGGCTCAAAATCGGTGCGATGCTGCTGCCAGACCAAAAAGATGGTTGATCCGGGGCGATACTCCCATCGCAACACGGCGCTCCCGATCAAGGAACGGAAGTTGAAGTTGGGGTCGGGGACGAATAAGCTTTGCGAGGGCCCACCGCCATCCGGATCGATTTGGTAACCGCCTGACACCTGAGTGATCGTCCCCACGCTGGACCCGTACACCGCGTAGTCGCTCGTCTTCGGAGTCCGAAGCTCCTTCAAGGCCGTGTAATCCCCCGAAGCCACGAAGGGCTGCATATATAACTGAAAGCTCAAGTGGGGGGAAAACGTCCAGTCGACACGGGTATCGAGACTCAGCTGCTTCTGGTCGAGATCCGCGAATACGTACCGGCTGCCATAGGTGGCGGTGGCATTCGGATCCTTCCGGGTCGTGACGTACTGAGCGTGATCGATGTTGTAGAAGTAGCTGGGGCCGAATTGGATATGGAGCGATGTCGACGGATTCCAGGTGAGAGAGGGAGATAAAGACCACGAGTGTGTACCGGCATCATTCCAGTTGTTTTCGACGTACACGTTCAAGGAATAGCTTTTCCTGGAGTCGGTGTTCACGCTCAGGAACCACCGTCCAGCGTTGGGATTCGCAACCAATGGCCCCCCCCGGGTGACGTGATCATCATAGGCCTGGGGGTAGGCGGACGCTCTGCCCGCGGCCGACCAATAGTTGAGAAACGTCACGTCCCAAAGCCATTCATAACCTTGGTACGTCTGGTCTCCGCCATAGTTCAGCTGGTTGTTGCTGAATACGGCCGTATCCCAATTGCGCAGAAGCTTGCCCGGCTGGTCTTCCTTGTACATGAGAAGCGTCGAGAAGCCGCGCTTGTCCACCGTCCCCGCGTAGCCCAAGTCGTTGTTTTCGAACCCTGGGTTCATTTCCTGGTAGGTCAAGGAGCCCAGCCAATGTTCGCCGCCAATTTTGTTGAAGGATAGAAACGAGGCGAAACCATCGAGGTGGGTGCGGGTCGGATCGAAGTGTTTGTAATCCGCATCCGGACGTTGATAGTAGCGAACGCTGGAAAGCTGAGTGAGGGCAATCGACTGGGCCGATCCGCTTACCGTGCTCCCGGCGAGATTGGCGTCCAGTGACCAGAGACGCTTCTTCCCGAAATAGTGACTAAAGTCGAGACCACCGACGAATGCCTGTGATCGTAAAAGCGCGTTCAAACTCGAATGGGATTGATCCCGGACCACCGCGGTTCCAATCGCGCCAATGGTGGTTCCGCCCTCGTTGAAGTCTCGGCGGGCGCGCGCCACGGCGTAATTCGTCAGCGGCTCGAGGGCGATATCCCGCTGTGCACCCAGGGTGTCTATGACTTGGGCATTCTCTTCCACCGTGACCGCATCGAGCACCCCGATCGACCAGTTCGCGCTTGGCTTTCCGGTGAGCTTGACCGCGCCCGCGATGTCCGTCTGCTCCGGGATATCGACCGGCTGGTAGATCGAATCGTCGATGAGTCCTTCCGGGGCCCGCCCGATCCGTCGCGCATGAAAAATAATCGGCGTACCAAAATAGTTGTGGCTCGTCGTCTGTCCAAATTTGAAGAGCTCTGAACGCTCCACGAAAAAGGGACGCTTCTCGGGAAAGAATGTCTCCGTGGTGGTGAGGTTCACCACCGCGGGGTCAACTTCCACCTGCCCGAAATCGGGATGCACGGTTGCATCGAGGGTCATGCCGCTCCCGAAACGGTATTTGAGATCGGTTCCAACCGCCCCTGAGAAATTGTTGTTGGGATTATCGATCTCGCTCTCGTACTTGGTGGTGACGTAGGGCAGGAACTCGAAATGCTGGCGCCGTTCAAGATCTCCCAACCCAACCAGCTCCCCGTACCGGCTCACGTCGAAGTGTTCACTTTTGGGAACGAAGGCGAACTGATCTAGTTCCTGCTTGCGATCGATCCACCGTTCCAGTTGGAGACCCCAGACGGCGTCATTTGCCCGGCGGAACCGGAGCTGGGATAGCGGAACCTCGATCTCCGCAACCCAGCCGCTCGAATCCGTGCTGGTCTTGACGTTCCAAACCGGGTCCCAAGAACCGTCCGATCGTCCCTGGGCATCGATGGCGGCGTCGGCGTAAGACCCCGCGGGATTAACGTCGAAGCGGTAGGCGGTCAAACGGTCGTGGTCGGAATCCAGGTAGACCGTGAATCGATCGGAAGCAAGGTTCTCGTCTCGGCGCACGAGTCTCTGCCGGATGCGGCTGGGCTCCCGATCGTGAAGATGGGCGCCAATGTAGATCGCGTCGGTCCCGATCAGGACCCCCGGCTTCGCCGCGCTCCTCATGCCTGCTGTTACCACCGTGACCGTCCGATCGGTGAGCTCGCCCCGATGAAGACGCACACTGCGCTGCTGCTTACCGCGATGCTCCTCCTTTCGAGCGTCCCCGCGTCTGCCCGCGAACCGGTGGAGGACGAAGGGCACCCAATTCCTGCCCCACCAGTTCCCGATCCGGTCGCGTTCGTTGTGCCGGCTGGCTTGTATTACGTAACGGACACGTACGTCGCTGACGTGGTCGCCACGAGCGAGGCGACGACCATCTACTCGACAACGACGGCGCACGAGTCGACCGGTAGCTATGCGCGGGTGATCGACACCGTTGACACCGGCGCGTCCAGTCCCTTCGACGGGATGGCCTTCAACGGGCGCGGCGCGCTTACGAATGGTCAGGCGCTGGCCGGAACGTACTACGAGAACTTTGTTCTGACCGCGAGCGGCTACGTTCCAGTGAGCGTTGTGTTCTTTCAAGACGACTCGGAGACCACGCATCTGCGTGGCAAGCCGACCCCGACCGCCGTCCCGAACGCCAGCGCCTCGCCCGCGCCTGTCGCGACGACTGCGCAGCGACGTGACGAGAGCGCAGCGCCGCCCGCGAAACAGCAGCAAGTCCCGATCGAGCCGGCCCGTCCAAGGATGCGCGCGGGGATCTCTCTTGCGCCCGATGGTCCGACGCTCGCGTCAGCCGAGGTGCTTCGCGGGCGCCTCGTCCAATTCTGGCCTCGCGTGTTCGCCGATGACGTCGCGGTGCCG
>Ga0207675_100004856_pt1 | contig 12955 bp, 14 predicted proteins | sample KBSSwiS42_FD_184305 | JGI IMG/M metagenome (GOLD analysis project Ga0207675, IMG submission 184305) | Switchgrass rhizosphere microbial communities from Kellogg Biological Station, Michigan, USA - KBS Switchgrass S4-2 (SPAdes) (version 2) | ecosystem: Host-associated > Plants > Roots >... | reverse complement strand
CCTCGACGCGGGGCGGCCCGGTTAGAGAGATGCAGCAGCCTCGGTACCGCTGATGGCCGCTGGGCGCCAATGAAGTGGAGGGACTCGTGCCGGGATTTGAGTTTGACCGACGATCGTCGGCTGCATGTTCACGGATCGATATTCGCCAGGGGCGCGCCGGTGTTCGGGAACACGTCTAGGTAGAACCCAAGACGCTGAACATCCGTTACGCGCGCTGGAAAGGAAGTCATGGGCAGCCAACTCCCCGGAGCTCCGTCGTTAAACGCCTTCGGCTGACCAGCGAATGGAACCGGGGCGTCTGCCCCGCCCGCGTCAGCGACAACTGCGACCAGCGAGTGCGATTTGGGGCAGCCGCCTCATGTGACATCGATGTCCCGGCGGAACCATTGGGTCACGTCGATACCGGCGCACCCTTCACAGAGGTCACCATGTTCACTACCCCCATCGCAACCGCAGCCCAGCGCCTCGCGCTCGAGCTGCGCTTTCACGTTCTGCAGCATCGCATCCGCCCGACGGCCCGGGCCGCCACGAGCCGTCCATTTGCACTCAGCGGCACGTGGTCCGCGCTTCCCGCCAGCGCGCGCCGGTTCGCAGCGTGGATCGCCCGCATGCAGGCGCAGGCGATTCGACAGCGGGAGCTTGTCGCGCTAGACGCACGCACGTTAGCCGACCTTGGCATCGATCGCTCGGAGATCGACTCGGTGTTGGGCGAGCACGTCGGCGCGCTCGTTGCAACCCGTCGCCGCATCGTGGCGCCGGCATGAATTTCACCCGTGGACGAGGACATGCCATGCCCAACTACCTGTTCATCGAGTCGCGTGGCAGCCCGCGCGACACCTTCGGCTGCACGACAGCCAGCGCGCTGGCACGCGGCGGTGCCAGCGTCGTGCTGCTGCTCGTCCAGAACGCCGCGTTGGCGGCGCGGCACGGCGCCCACGCGCCGCAGCTCGACGAGGCGGCCGCCGCCGGCGTCGCGCTGTTGGCTGACGAGTTCGCGCTGCGCGAGCGCGGCATTGCGCGCGAGCGGCTGCGCCCCGGCGTCGAGCCGGCGCCCATCGACGTCGTGATCGACCGGCTGGTCGACGGCTGGCACGTGATCTGGCACTGACCCGAGGGAGATCGACATGACATCCACAAGACCTCAACTCGCATTCGCGCTGATGGACCCACCGTTCGAGAGCGCCCGCACGACCACCGCGTTTCGCCTGCTCGCCGCTGCGGCACAGCGCGGCTGCGACCTCAAGGTGTTCGCCTACGAGGGCGCCGTGTTGCTGCCGTTCGCGAAGCAGCAGGCGCACCCGAACGCCGTGCACGGTCGCTCACTGGAGGAGGAGAACCACCCGCTGCCGAAGGACATCGTGGCCGCGCTGATCGCCGAGGCAGCGCGCCACGGCGGCAGCCTCGACTGGATCAACTGCGGGCTGTGTGTCGACGAGCGCGGTGCCGGCGAGGCGATCGTCGGCGTGCGCCGCGGCTCACCCAGCGACTTCTGGCAGATGGCCCAGAACGCATGCAACACCCTCGTCATTCCGACGCGCGGCTGACCGCCGCGGGAGCAAGACCATGAAGGTACTCAACATCATCGAGAGCGCGTATCGCGCGACCATCGAGGAGCAGGACGACACCATCCTCTGGCTGATGCACACGCTGAAAGGCGCAGGCGCGACGCTCGACGTCGTCCTGCGTGGCGACGCGGTGGGATACGCGGCATGCGGACAGGACGCCAGCGGTCTGGTATTCGGCAGCTGGCAGCAGACCGAGCCGCCGCGCATCGAGCAGCAGCTTGGCAACCTGGTGGCCAAGGGCGCGACCGTGTACGCGCTGGCAGACGACCTGACCGCGCGCGGCCTCGCGCCGGGCGAACTGCTGCCCGGGGTCCAGGCGCTGCATCAGCCGGCGCTAACTGGCCTGCTGCCGCAGTACGACTGCATCTGGCACTGGTGAGCTCGGCCCCCTAGGCACGACTCGACACGAGAGGTTCTCCATGTACGACATCCCCACTCATAACAGCACCGAGCGCTACGCGAAGTGCATCGAAGTCTCCAAGCGCATCCGCTGGGACATAGACCGCGACGTGATCCGCGGCCGCCGGTTCGAACTGGCGCACAAGTTCCTGCCCGACACGCTGTCACTCATCGACGAGCTGGCGTTTCTCGATGCCGACCGCCAGCGTTACCTCAGCCAAATACAGGGACGTACCTACGCCAGCATGTTCGGCCTCGTCGAGCGCTTCATCGGCGCCAAGATGCTCGAGGTCAGCCGCGACCACTGGCTCGGCGACCAGATAGCGCTCGAAGCGTTGGTGCGGTTCACCGACGAGGAGATGAAGCACCAGGAGCTGTTCCGCCGCATCGAGCGCCTGGCGTCGGTCAGCATGCCCACCGGCTACCGGTTCGACATCGACCCCAACGACGTGGCGACCTTTGTGCTCGGCAAGTGCACATGGGCGGTACTCGCGCTCACCTGCCACATCGAGCTATTCACGCAGGCCCACTACCGCGCGAGCATCGGCATCGACGAGGGCCTGTCCGACCTGTACCGCGACGTGTTTCTCTACCACTGGAAGGAGGAGTCGCAGCATGCGATCCTCGACGAACTGGAGTGGTGCCGAGAAGACGCAAAGCTCGACGCGGCGGCACGCGACGGCGCGGTCGACGACCTGATTGCGCTGGTGCAGGGAGTCGACGACATCCTGCAGGCGCAGGCGCAGGCCGATTCCGACCACTTCATGCGCACATGCGGTGCCGATCTCGACATGGCGCAGCAGAACGACGTGCGCGCGACCGTGCTGAAGGCGTACCGCTGGCAGTACATCGTGTCGGGCGTGAAGGAGCCGCGGTTTCAGAAGCTGCTTGCGTCGATGATCACTGCGGCACAACTACAACGCATCCAGCAGGCGCTGGCGCCACTGATGGGTGCAGTGCCGGGTCGCGCCGGACAAGCGCGCTCGGGGCAGCTGCAATAACACAGCGTGCGCGGCTCGTCGCTTCGCAAGGGCGCGACGCCGCCGCCGCCGTCACCGGCTGGGCACTCCAAGAACAAGGCCTGGCCGCGTTGCGGCCAGGCTTTACATCGTCACTGCGGCGTGCCGATGAAGTAGAGGATGCCCCCGCACTTGAGCGCCAGCACCCTGGCATGCCGCTGCACGCCGTGCGCACCGCGAGGGCGCTGGCTGAGAACAGATCGACGGGCACCGACAACTCGAGCTCGATCGGTGGCTGGGCCTAGGTCACAGTGACGAACGGCTCCGCAACGAACGCCGTGGGACGTCAGCACTGACCGGCACACGACCTGCGGCTGTGCGACCGGCGGCACGCTGACCACCGGACCGGGTTTGCCGTGTGTTGACGATGCGAGCATCGATGCCGCTGGCTGCATATGCGGGCGACGCGCAGGCCGCGACGGTGACCGCAACGAACAGGCGCCACGGCACGCCAGGCGGCCCGCGATGGTCACGAAGAAAAACCGAAGGGGACTAAGAAGACCTTCAGGGAAGAAGAGTGAGTTGAGGCTTCGACCGTCATGGCCTCTCAATGGGCCACGCGATCGGGATCGATGCGCTGGTGGCCTCAGCGCCGGCGCTTGAGGTGGTAGCCCCTGTGAGCGACGCGGTCGCGGCGTCTAGCCCGTTGCGACGGCGGCAACATTCCTGGATGCAAGCCCCTTACCATGTCCGCCTGTTCAAGGCAGATGGCATGGCGATCAAGCAGAGGATCCGGCTTTGCACGGCGCACGACGGGGTCCGTCTCGCCTACGCGACCACCGGCCAGGGCCCACCGCTGGTGAAGGTGGGCAACTGGCTCACGCATCTTGAGTTCGACCTTCAAAGCCCCGTGTGGGGCTACCTGTTCCAAGCCCTGTCGCAAGACTACACGCTGCTGCGCTACGACCAGCGCGGCACGGGGCTGTCGGACCAGAACGTTAACAGTTTTGAGTTCGAGGACCAGGTGCGCGACCTGGAAGCGGTGATCGACGCGGCGCGGGTGCAGCGCTTTCCGCTGCTGTGCATTTCGCAGGGCACGCCGGTGGGCATTGCGTACGCGGTGCGCCACCCCGGGCGCGTCACGCACCTGGTGCTGCACGGCGGCTATGCGCGCGGCCGCCGAAAACGCAGCGACGACCCCAAAGCGGTCGAGGAAGCCGACGCCATGCTCAAGCTGATGGAGCTCGGTTGGGGCCGCAACGATCCGGCTTGGCGTCAGTTCTTCACCACCCAGTTCATCCCCGGCGGCACGCCGGAGCAGCACGACTGGTTCAACGAACTGCAAAGGGTCTCCACCTCGCCGGCCAACGCGGTCAAGATGCTGCGCCGCTTCGAAGAGGTGGATGTAACCCACCTGCTGCCGCAGGTGCTCTGTCCGACGCTGGTGTTGCACGCGACTCGGGACACACGCGTGCCGTTTGCCGAGGGGCGCCTGATCGCCGGCGGCATCGAGCAGGCGCGGCTCGTCCCGCTGGACAGCGCCAGTCACCTGATGATCGAGAGTGACGCCACTTGGCCGCGCTGGCGCGAGGAAGTGCGCGACTTTCTCGGCACACGCAGCGCGCCGGCGGACGCCCGCTTCGAACAATTGACGCGGCGTGAGCGCGAGCTGGTCGAGTTGGTGGCGCAGGGCCGCGACAACGCGCAGATCGCCGCCGCGATGGGGCTGACCGACAAGACGGTGCGCAACCACATTACCAGCGTGTTCGCCAAGCTCGAGGTCGAGAACCGGGCGCAGGCGATCGTGCTGGCGCGCAACGCCGGCTACGGAGGGTGATCCAGGTGACCGCGTCAGGGGGCGAGACTGCTGCGCAAGCCTATGAGCGCCTGCTCGTGCAGCCGCTGTTCGCGCCCACGGCCGCACGCGCCGCCCGGCTTGCAGCCGTCGCACGCGATGAACGGGTGATCGACATTGCATGCGGCACCGGCATCGGGCTGCGCGCCGCGGCAGCACACGCCGGTTTTCTTTCCGAGGCCACTGGCATCGACAGCGACGCCGACATGGCAGCCACGGCCCGCGAGCTGCTGGCGGCGCAGCAAGTCCCGTCCCGAGTCATGGTGGCCCGTGCCGATGCCGTGCCACTGCCCGCCGCGTCTTTCGACGTCTGTCTGTGCCTGCAAGGTTTGCAGTTCTTCGACGACCGGTTGGGTGCTCTGCGCGAAATGCGGCGGGTGCTCGCGCCGCAAGGGCGGCTCGTGATCAGCGCGTGGGCGGCAATCGAGCATGTGCCCGGGCACATGGCGGTGTACCAGGCTTTGGAGGCGCACGGCGTCGACACCGCCGCGCCGCGCCGCGGCTTTGAGCTGCGAGAGCCAAGTGCATTGCTCGAGCTGGCCGAGCATGAGTTCTCGCGGGCGACGGTTGAAGTGGAAGAACGCAGCGCGCGGTTTGCCTCATCCTTGCGTTTCGTCGAGGCTCTTTTTTCTGGCGCGCCGTACACGCGGCGCGTGATCGCGTCACTGAGCGAGACGCAACGCAGTCGCTGCATCGAGGATGCCTGCCGCCGCCTGCGGCCGTTTGAGTCGTCAGCCGGGCTGATGCTGCCGCTTCGCAGCCACATTCTGGTGGCGCACAGAGATATGGCCAGCTGACAGTCAGCCGATCGTGACCGAGGTCAAGTTCGTGACGGAGTTCGATGATGGGCGCCGGACCACCCAGCTGGGAGCGACCCAGCACCCCAGGCAAGGGATCCTCACGACATGCGACGACATCCTGTACCGAAATGCCGGCAGCCTCCCCGGCGCGCCGGCGAATGCCGTCTACAGCACTTGCGGCAATCAGATCCAGGGCATGTCGATTGGCTGGGGCGACACTTACGGCGCGCACCTGCCAGGCCAAGAGATCGATTTCACCAGCAACGCGGACGGCATTTACCAGCTCGTCATCCCGGTGGATCCGAAAACCCTGCTGATCGAGGGCACCAAGGACGACAACCGTTCATGTGTTCTGCTCGACATCCGCAAGCCGAGCACCGTGACCGTGCTCGACGCGACCGGCAGCTGCTCGACGGTAACCTCGATCACGCCGAACAGCGCGGCGGCGGGCACCACGGTGCAGGTGACCATCAAGGGTTACGGCTTCACGGCCGGCATGCCGGTCAATTTCGACAGCGGCAATGGGCCCCGACCCGTGGCAAGCAACGTACAGCTGGCCGCCGACACATCGATTGAAGACATCATCACCGCCACGGTGACTGTGCCGTTTAGGAAGATCGTTGGGAAAGATCCGGTCTGGGATCTGCACGTGGGCAACGGCGGCGTGCTGCGCAACGCCTTCACGGTGACGCGTTAGGCCTTTCGCGGCCAGATTATTGAATCAGGCCGTCCGCGTGCGCCAGCATCGACTGGGGATCTTGAGTCCCTGCAGCCCACCACAATGCCCTGCTGGACGCCCACTGCGTCCCTACCCGAGCGTAGTCACGAAGTCATCCATCTGTCGCTCGATGGCGTCTCGCTTGCTACGCGCGTTTTCAAGCCGCTCCAACTCTTCTGCAGTCGGCTGCTCATCCGAGCGACCCGCACCCAGCGCTTCTATCCTGGCCAGCACAACGGCGAAGGCGGCTTCAACCTCTCTTTTCGCCGCGTCGTGCAAGTCGCACAGCTCAGCCCACCGGCGGCTACCTTTATGGTCGAGTGGCATGGATCAGAATCTTCCTAGACTCCGACTATGCGCCCTCTTGAAGTGGAACGCAAAGTAGTGCAGGCGCGATCGTTCTCCTTCGTGCTGTCCCGGGACGAGCTTTGGCCAGCTGGACCGCGAACGCCAGAAGCCTGGACAGGTCACCGTCGGACGAAAGGCGCTCGACAACGATGGTCTTGCGTTCCACGTACCCGATCTCGCGCATGCCCTAAGGGAGACTCCATTGGTCAACGAAAGGCCGAGGAAGACGCTCTGCTGCCGCACGCCGGCTGAGGTGTTCCGCCATGCCGTTGCATCGACCGGTTGAATCCACCGTCGATAGCGGAAGTTCGGACTGTCCGCTTCTGCCGGGTTGAAGTCTTCAGATTGTCTGCGTCGGCTTGGCCGACTGCATGTGCGTGCCCAACAGTTCTTCGATCTTGAGCTTCAGCAGGCGCGTCTTCTCGTCGTTCGGAAAACCAACCCCCACTCCCTGCGTACGTCCGCCCGGCGCATTGGCTGGCGTCATCCAGGCGACCTTGCCTGCGACCGGATAACGCTGCGGGTCATCGGGCAACGACAGCAGCAAGTACACATCGTCGCCGAGTTCGTACCTGCGCACCGTGGGCACGAAGATGCCACCGTTGGCCAGGATCGGCATGTAGGCCGCATAAAGCGCGCCAACTTCGCGAAACCTAAGCTGGAGCACACTCGGCCGCGAGGCCGGGGTGGCGGGGCCGGCAATTGCGTCATGGAGTTCGTTCGCCATGCCGCCCAATGTCGGCCTTCCATGCGCCCGAAGCGATTCATCAACCGAACACCAGCGCGTTCAATAGTGAACAGACCGCTTCCCATTTTCGGGACCGCGGGCTCGCGGTTGCGCGCAGGTCCTCCTGCCGCGTTGCGTGACGTCAGCCAAGCAACCTTGCCCGCCCTTGATAGCGCTATGGACCATCGGGCAGCGTCAGCAGCAGATCACCAACCCTTGTAGTAGCGCGTCGTGGGGCCCGCCGCCAGGATCGCTGGCGCAGCGGCGAAGACCGAAGCAGAAAGGAAGATGACCACGCCAATCGAAGTCTTCGAATACGGGTGGCAGCAAATAGGCAAGGACGCGCTTGGCCATGCGGACCGAAATCGTTTGTGTCTTAGAGCCAAGTCGCCTACGGTAAAAGGTGAGATTTGCGTGATCGCTGACTTCACCGCCCTAGAGTTGCGAGCAGAGGGTCAACATTGCTATAAGAAGCTCGACACACGTTGGCAGTGCAAGAAATTTCAAAAACGTATTGCAGGGTGGTGAGAACGCGTCGATTCGCGCGCGGCGGAGCCAGTAACTAGCCAATGAGCTATGCCGCACGATGGGTGGTCGAAGCCAGCGATTTCGGGCGTCGCTGGCCGACCCGTGCACCGTCCCCAAGCGGAGGGCACACACTCGGCAGGCAGCGCTCAAGGCGATCAGGGCGCGGCGCGACCCCGCTCGCATGGGCTATGGCTTCGAAGTCCCCGCGCGCGGCGGCGGCGGGGGCGGGATCAGCACCTCGCTCGTGCCCATCTGGTTCAGCTCGGTCGAGCGACGGATCGAGTCGGTGGGCTGCGGGCTGGAGCCTGGCAGGTTGGTGGTGACCGCAGCCGCGAACCTGAAGTCGCTCAGGTCCGCCTCGCCCCTCAAGCCCGGCTCCACGTGATAGAGCTCGGCAGTCATCAGGCGCAGCGTGTAATCGAGCTGGGCCTGCGTGACGACGCCGTTGTCGGCCACGGCAGGCTTGACCTGCCTGAATTCCTCGTTCGAGGTGACCCAGATGGTGCCATCGGGCGCCTTGAACACGCCGAACATGTGGCCGCTGTCCTTGCCGTGCTGCACATCCACGCTGCCAAGCGGCGTAAAGCCGGCGGCGGTCAGCAGGCGCGTCTGCACGAACACCTTGCTCTCGCAGTCGCCCACGTTGGCTCCGGCGCGCGAGCCGTGCGTGGAGATGTCGCTCCAGTCGTCGGGCGAACGGGCGATCAGCGGCCTGATCTTCTCGCCGTTGCCGATCGGCGGCTTGCCGGCCTTCGCCGCGTTCAGCGCGTCAGCTTGCGAGGCGAAGTCGTGCGGCACGTTACCGGCGTCCTTGTAGTAATAGCGGGGGTTCGGGTTTAGGCCGTACACCGGATCGGGCTGGCCCGCTGAGCTGTAGTGGATGATCAGGCCGCTGGTGATCTCGCTAGCCGCCTGCAGGGTCTCCTGCGGAGTGCGCGGTGCGGCGCCCTTAGGCACTTGAACGAAGTCGCGCATGTACTGCGTGACCTGCGCCTCCGTCGGAGGGTTCGACATACCGCTCTTCAGAGCGCTCAGGCGATCGATCATGATCGCGTTGGCGGCAAAGCTGTTCAGGTCGTTCAGCGGCTGAAAGCCGCGGGCGCCCCATTTCACGCCGTCGGCCAGCCTGACTCCGTGGTTGCCGTCGGCGACCACGCGCGCGCCCAGCACAATGACGGTGGCCGCCTGCCGCGGTGTCAGGCCCCAGTCGCTGGGGTTCGGCGGCAGCGGCATGCCGAGGTACCTGAACTGGTTCGCGGCCTGCTTGTAGTCGCCGGCTTTCAACGCGTCGAGCGCCGCCTGGAAGTGGCGCTTGGCGTCCTTAAGGTCATCGAGCATTTTGTCGTCCTTGATAGGCGACGAGCGGACATCGAATGCCTTGGCCGTGGCGGCGAGCTTCTCCATCTGTTGCAGGTCCATCGGCAAGCCCGGCTTGACCGCCGCCAGCTCCGTCTTGCCTTGCGAACCTGGGCCTTGCTTGTCGTCGTACAGCACCGGGCCCGCGGCAGGCCGCCGCTCGCCCGCCGGCGGTTGAAAGGGCGCGAGCATCTGGGTCGCTTCGCCCGGCAGTGCGAACGGATGCAGACCGCCAAGGCCGAGCTTGGCCAACGGGTGCTCGCCGGACGGCGCATCGATGGCTGTATCGGAGAGTGGTTGAGCCCCGGGGTCGGGGGCCCACGGGTGGGCCGGCGCCGTGATGCCGCCTGCGGCCGATGGGTTGGAGCCAATCGAGGTGGTGGTCATACTGCTCTCCCGCCAAACGCGATGGGACACACCTGGGTTGCGCGTGCGGCCGGATCGGTTCAATCGACGAGGCGTTGATTGGCAGAGCGCGTCCAGTCGGCTTATGGCCGAACGCAGCCGCTCGCGGCCGACCGCTAACGGACCCATAGCGACCAAGAAAGGTGCGGGGTTCGGCCATATTCAACCCACGCAGCACCTTGGCCGCTTCGAGCGATCCTGCGCAATGTTCGATGCCGGCATTCGCATCGCACTGCACGCCCGCGTCCTCATCCACAAGAGTCGAAGCAGCGTTCCCTTGCTTGCCCACCTTCAGGAGGACCGCAGCATACTCATCGGGCACGGCACACGGCGCCGGCTGGCTATCCAGGAAGCTGGGTGTCAACCCAGTTCAACGTCGGCGCCAGTCTAGTGTTTGAATCGTTCCGCTGGCGCCGCGCCCGGTCGCTTGATTTTGAGCCAGTCGCGTGATCGAACGCCTGGCTGGTAGACCGAGACATCGGAGCATGGGACCCCCCTACTTCGGGAACAGGAACTGCATCTGCTTCGGCGTAGGTCGAAGGAATCGTTAAACGCAAGTTGTTACCGCGTCATTCTTAAACGCGAACACCCGGTAGACAACCGCGCCGCTGCGCAAGCCATCGTAGAGCATCGTTCCGCGCAACCCGGCGAAGTGGCCGAATGCTCGCACCAGCGGACGATCGATGTTGGACGCTATCAAACTCCTCTTCGACTCGTCGTCTGCATCCAGCGCAGCCAGCACGCCGCGCGTGATGTCTCGGTCGAGGACCAGCCGCAAGCCGGTGGCCAGCAGTTCTTCATACCAGGCGTCGAGCTCGGTGCGCGAGCGGAAATCAGCGTATAGAAAATAGCCGTTCGGGCGCAATACCCGCCGTACCTCGCGCAGGAATGCACTTAGGTCTCCGTAACAGTGTGACGACTCGACATTGAGGACCGTATCGAAAGAAGCGGCCGCGAGATTGAGTCGCTCGGCATCCCCGATCTCGAAGGAAAGCCCCGGGACAGCATGTCGAGCACGGCTGAAGGCCACTGCTAGGGGCGATACGTCGATGCCCACCACTCTGCGAGGCCGAAGGTAGCGAAACACGAAAGACGCACCGCCACCGCGCCCACTGCTCAATTCCAGGACGTCTCGCCCGGTCAGATCCACTGCTCCCGCGACCAGACGATAGAGTTGGATGCAGGATCGATCCGCCTCGTCTTCCGGATGCAGCGCCAGCGGCGCCATGCCGTGCGGCGGGTGATAACCGTAGTTCATGAACGTCCATCGCCGGTCCCGGTATCGGCGGGCCAGGAACTGGTACCAGGAACGCCAGAGCAGCCGCTTCACAGGCGGCATGCGGTAGGCGATCGAGAAGGCACGCATCAGCATCGTCCGCACGGTAGCATCTTCTTTGCAGCGGATTAGTTGAGCCGTCGGGGTTGCGTTTGAACTTGCGCACCGATATTAAGTCGCTGCGCCGCCACCGACTGCTTGACTCCCCCTCGCCGACTCCCCAAACCACCACCAGCCAGTGCGCGATTCTGGAATCGTTCATGTCGGCGCTGAAAAGCACGCTTGCGCGTGCCATTCATCGAGCAGAAGCCGCGGGTTCTGACCGTTCTGGCTTAGGCTCACCGCGGTCGATGGGCGTTCGCGTGTGCTCGTGTCCAGCGACCGCAATGGGTCGAAAGCGGACAGCGGGGAAGGTCAGTGTCTCTAGACATCAGTGAAGCCGCCGTGCCCTCATGTCGCGTCGCGGCCATAGGGGCGTCTTCAATGCGAACGCTCCGCAAGCGCGGCGTTACCCCGCTCATTCAACATCTGTATGCGTTCGAGAAGTCGCTTCGGAGACTGGCACCAAAAGCGGCCAAGGTCAGTCGGAATCGGATCGATGAGCCAATGCGGAAAGCGGACGATGACGTCTGCTGGAGGTACAAGGAAGAAGTCCTTTGGCCGCGACAGGTCCTCCATTCGCACAAGGAGATCGAAGTCCACGCTTCGGCTGATCCGCTCGACGCGAATCCGCCACACTCGGCCGACCTCGCCGCACGTTGGCCACAGAAGCCGAAGCCGGATCCGCAGTTTCTTGAAGTCCAAAACATTCAGCCGCCCATCAAATGCCACCAAGTGACCGACTTCCCTGAGCTTCGCCGCGAGCGCGACCCCAATTCACGCCCATTCGCTTTGCGAAGCTTCATCCGCTCGAAGACAGCCTTGCGCAGTGCGGTCGAATCCCGCCCGGCTTGCTCTAGGGATTCCGTCCAAGGTCCAAGACGACGACGTAGCGTGTGCCGGCTCGGAAGGGCCCTGGGCGCGCAAATCACGAGTGGTGAGCAGTGGGCTTCTTTGGAGCGCCTTGCTCAGGTTCGCCACGACCTGTTCGTCGGTCTGCCTTTTGCTGATCTCGAGCGCGGTCCGACGCTGTATCTGAGCCCATGTGTCGTCGTCGATCAGGCGCGGGATGCAGCCGTCTCGGCGAGAAGGGCTGCAAGTGATGAGGTTGTTGGCATGCTTGCCGCGTCCCCACACGAAGTTGCCAATCAGAGCTTCATTTCTGACCAGCGTTGCAAGGCTGCGGCCCGTCATGCGCCGCCCCTGATGATCACGCCACCCCTGCGCCGTTCCAATTCTGGCGATGTCGTTGAAGCTCAGGCGCGTGCGCGTATACAGGTGGCAGATCCGTTTGACCAGCTCGATCTCTTCTTGAGCTGCCTGCACCCACTCGACCCGATCGGTGGGGGCGATTTTTCGCTGCCCGTTGTCAAGGATCACCCGCCGCTGCCCGTTCGCGGAGACTGAACACCTCCGATACCCCAGGGGCGGCAGCGGTCCGATCTGAAAGCCGCGGGAGACGACCTGGTGCTGGCCAGCCCAGGACTTGTTGGCGAGGTCACGGCTGTACTCGGCTGCCATCGCTCGCTTCATGCTCTTGAGCATGGCGGTGATGGGGTTGACCTCGGCACCGAACATCTCAGCCACATAGACGACCTCGACTCCGTGCAGTCTGCAGTGGTACTCGTGGTATGCCGCCGCGTCGGTGTCCTGGAATCGTCCCCACCTGCTCACGTCGTACACCAGCACGGTGGTGAACGAATGAGACTCCGTAACGTCGTGCAGCAGTCTCAGTAACCCGGGCCGATTCTTCAGGTGAACTCCGCTGCGCCCCTCGTCTTCGTAGGTCGCTACGACTTGCATCCCGCGTGCAGAGGCATACGCGGTGATGGCCTCCTTCTGCCGGCGCCGCACTGGTCGCTCGAGCGCACGCGCAAGGCCTCGCCGTCGAGCCACTGCCCGGGGCGAGCGCGCTCATGC
>Ga0207675_100004855_pt1 | contig 12956 bp, 10 predicted proteins | sample KBSSwiS42_FD_184305 | JGI IMG/M metagenome (GOLD analysis project Ga0207675, IMG submission 184305) | Switchgrass rhizosphere microbial communities from Kellogg Biological Station, Michigan, USA - KBS Switchgrass S4-2 (SPAdes) (version 2) | ecosystem: Host-associated > Plants > Roots >... | reverse complement strand
GGTCGCCGCCGCGCGCGCGACCGCGGAGCAGAACACGCGTCAGGCCACGCTCGACAGCGCGGCGCGGGTTGGCGACAGCCGCCAGCTCGCCGACGCGCGGTCCGGAAAATCGCTGGCGCTTGAAACCGAGCGCGCGCGCGCCGCGCATTCCGCGACCGCGGCCAGTGCCGATATCGCCACGCAAATGGCCGATCGCGCCCTGATCGTGCTCGATCCGCGCCAGACCGAAACGGCGCGCGCCGCGGCCGAGGCCAAGCTGAAAGTGGCGCGTGCCGCGCAGCGCAAGGCGAAGCTGGAAGCCGATCTGGCGATACAGACCGCGGCGCGCGAGGCCGGTCTGGCAGAGGAACGGATCCGTGTCGCCGAGGGAGCCGTGAAGGCGGCCCGCCTGGAAGGCGAGCGCAGCGTACGCGCGGCGCAGGAACAGCAGTCGCTCGCTGAATTTGACGTCAAGGTCGCAACCGAGCGCGCAGAACGGCTCGCCAGCGAACTTGCAGCGGCACGCGCCAAGCTCGGCGTGCAGGTGCCTGCGGACGAGGTCGTGTTCATCCCGTCGCTCCCAATCCGTGTCCACGAGGTGACTGCCTCGGTTGCCGCCAATGCTTCCGGGCCGGTGATGAGTGTCACCGACAATCAGCTCAGCATCGACTCGCAACTGCCGCTTGAAGCCGCGCCATTAGTGAAGCCCGGGATGAAAGTTGCGATCGACGAGCAGGCGATTGGGATCAAGGCGACCGGCGTCGTCGAGACAGTGGCGAACACACCCGGCACACGCGGCGTGGACGGCTACCACTTCTATCTCGGGGTCAGGGTGGAGACCACGCCGGTGCTGCTGGCAGGATTTTCGGTCCGTCTGACAATCCCGATCGAAACGTCGAAGGGCGAGGTCACTGCGGTGCCGACCAGCGCGGTGTCGCTTGCCGCCGACGGAACCTCGCGCGTGCTGGTCGATCGCGGCGGCAAGCAGGAATACGTCACCGTGCAACCGGGGCTTTCGACGGGCGGCTATGTCGAGGTAAACACCCCCGACGGGCGACTGGCCCCGGGCCAATTCGTAGTGGTCGGCTATAAGACAGCCGAGCCGGCGGCGCCGCCGGCCTCGGTCAAATGAAGCCCATGGAGGACATACGGTCGGCGGTGCCGATCAAAGCGGCTGCTGCCGATGCCGACCATGTCCTCGATCTGCGTAAAGTGTGCAAGCAATTCGGGACCGATCCAGCGGTCGACGCATTGGTCGATGTCGACCTCGTGTTGCGGCGCGGCGAATGGCTGTCGATAACCGGTCCGTCCGGCTCGGGGAAATCCACGCTGCTGAATATCCTCGGTTGCCTGGACCGCCCAACCGGCGGGCAGTACGTTTTTGACGGTATCGAGACGACGAAGCTGAGCGAGAATGAGCGGGCCGGACTGCGCAGCCGCCGTGTTGGATTCATCTTTCAGTCGTTCCACCTGCTGCCCTATCGTACCGTTCTCGAGAACGTCATGCTGGCGGAAGTATACCGCCGGCAGGCCGGACGCGGGCGGCGCGACCGGGCGATGGACGAAATTCGCCGCGTCGGCCTCGAGCATCGTGCGAATTTCCTGCCCTCGAAATTGTCCGGCGGCGAACGTCAGCGGGTGGCGATCGCCCGCGCCCTGATGGGTTCACCGAGCCTGCTGCTGTGCGACGAGCCGACCGGAAATCTCGATTCCAAGAACACCGAGTCGATCCTGGATTTCTTCACCGAGCTCAACAAGGAGGGCATGACGATCGTCGTCGTCACGCACGACGAAAACGTCGCGCGCCGGGGCTCGCGCCGGGTCAACATGAAGGATGGCCGGCTCTTTGGTGGAAGCGAGACGGCGTTGCCGCCTCCATCCAGGGCGCGCATTGCGCCGTCGGGGATCACGATGCGCGACCTCGTCTCCGAGGCGATCGCCGGAGCGATCGCGCGTCCGGCCCGTATGGCGCTGACGGTGCTCGGCATCGTGATCGGCATGTCGGCGCTGGTCGCCACCATCGGTCTGACGCGAACTGCCGGTAACCGCATCATCAGTCAGTTCGATCAACTCGCGGCCACGGAATTGTTCATCACGGCGCGGCCGGGAATGGCGACCGGCACGATTGATCCGCGCGCCATTCCATGGGACGCGCCGGAACGGCTGGTCCGGCTGAACGGTGTCGTGGCCGCGGGCCTGCTCAGCGACGTCAACGTCCACGACATGCTCGTCAGCGCCTCGCCGGTGGTGGATCCGTCCAATCAGACCGCATTCAAACTGGCGGTGCGCGCCGCCTCGCCGGACCTGTTCCGCGCAGTGCGCGCCGACCTCGCCTCGGGACGGTTTATCGACGGCGGGCATTCTGCGCGCGCCGAGCGCGTTGCGATCCTCGGCCCCGATGCCGCACGCCGCCTGGGTATCGCTGGAGTCGAGCGGCTGCCCGCGATCTATGTCGGCGACGAACTCTATCTCGTGATCGGAATCCTCCGTGATGTGGTGCGAAAGCCGGAACTGCTTGGTTCGGTCATCATTCCCGAGGGCACGGCGCGACGGCATTTCAGTCTGTTCGGACCCGGCATGGTGGTCGTGGAGACGAAGATCGGCGCCGCTTCCCTGATCGCGCTGCAGGCGCGGACGGCGCTGCGGCCGGACGATCCGCGCACGCTTCGCGTGCAACTGCCGCAGGAACCACGGCGCGTACGCGATGACGTGCAAACCGATCTCAATATGATGTTTCTGCTGCTGGGCGGTCTGTCGCTCGTGGTCGGCGCGCTCGGGATCGCCAATATCACGCTGGTGGGCGTGATGGAGCGAACGGCGGAGATCGGATTGCGCCGTGCCATTGGCGCCACTCGCCGCCACATCGCAGCACAGTTCCTCATTGAGAGTGCGTCGATGGGTGTCGTGGGGGGATTGCTCGGATCCAGCGTCGGCGTGCTGATCGTGGTGGGTGTCTCGGCGTATCAGGTCTGGACTCCGGTGCTCGACCCGCTCGCTCCCTTGCTCGCGCCAGCTGTCGGCGGTGTGATCGGCCTGCTGTCCGGAGTCTATCCCGCCTCGCGCGCCGCCGCGCTCGAACCGGCCGAAGCGTTCCGACATTAGTCCGGACATCAAACCCAATTTGGTTGGCAAGGGAGGTCGCGGGTGGCCCTTTTGCTTACGAGGGCAATCCTCTCGCTGCTTTCGGTTATCCTGCTGCCCTGAGCAGAACTGCAGGCCGATGCGGCCCACGAGGCGCATGTGAGTGCATCGCGCGGCCCCCGGCCATAGGTGCAAGAGCCGGACGAGGGATTGCTTCGTTCGCCTCGGTGACCTTTGCGCGCGCTTTTTCACGGTCGTTTCCCCAACAACCGAGATGCCAACGCTTCAACAGTAGATCGTGGACAAAGCCCGTGATCGTGAGGCTGGCGGTGCAATTTCATCAGCCCGTCACGTTGCTCGATTAGTTCCGCCTGCATGAAGCATGATCGAGCTATTGGGGCATCCATGGCCGCTAGTTTGGAAGCGCCGATCCTCGGCGCTGCGTTGACAAAAGAGACACTCGCCATTCAACGCGACTGGATTCTAGAGAAGCAGCGCGATCTGGAAATTCAGGACTTTTTCAGCAGTGAGACGCTCGATGGGGATTGGCGTTCAGTGGGTGCGGAGATCCGCCGGCTGCTCGACGGTTACACGGGCCGGCTTGGGATTCATGGCCCGTTCTGGGGATTCAAGATCGACAGCCAGGATCCGCTCATCCGCGCCGTCGTCACCAAGCGGCTTTTGCAGGGCCTTGAGGCGTGCGAGTTTGTCGGCGCGACCCAGATGGTTATCCACTCGCCGTTCACGACATGGGATTACAACAATCTGGATATCAATCCGGGGTCCCGGCATGCACTTACCGAACGGGTCCACATGACGCTCAAGGACGTCGTGCAGCGTGCCGAAAACGTCGGGTGCGAACTCGTCATCGAAAACATAGAGGACAAAGATCCGACTGCGCGCGTCCTGCTTGCCAGGAGCTTTAACAGCGCCGCGGTTCGGGTTTCGATCGATACCGGACATGCGCATTACGCGCATGTTTCCACCGGTGCGCCACCGGTCGACTATTACGTCGATGCCGCCGGCGACGACCTCGCGCACGTCCACATTCAGGATGCCGACGGCTACTCGGACCGTCATTGGCTGCCGGGTGACGGCTCCGTGCGCTGGGCTGCTGTGTTCAGGGCGCTCGGCCGTTTGTCGAGCAAGCCCCGTCTTCTGATCGAGGTCAAGGATCAGACGAACATTCGTCGTGGTGCCGCGCATCTCGAGGCGCTCGGCCTCGCGATGTGAGAGTCAGGCAGGCGTCGCCTCGCGCCTGTTCGGGAGAATGATAGGTCGACGATACACGCGACAACCGCGGCGCCGATCTCCGTACATTGTTGTTGTCCCATGAAAAGGAACGATTCATGATCCGCCCCACCCGCCGTTCCCTGCTGAGCCTCGGCGCCGGCGCTGCCGGTGTGTTTGTCTTGCCGCGTATTTCGATCGCGCAGGCCGACAATCGCCCGTCGATCAATATCGCGGTCCAGAAGGTGACGAACTCCAACACGCTCGACGTGTTGCGCGAGCAATCCAATGTCGGCGAGCGCGTGTTTTTCTCCTCCTTGTGGGAGGCTCTGATCAGCAAGAACTGGCGCGGCGACCTCAGCGTGAGGCCGGGCCTCGCCACCGAATGGCGTCGTGTCGACGATCAGGTCGTCGAACTGAAGCTTCGCCAGGGCGTAAAATTCCACAACGGCGATGAGATGACGGCCGAGGACGTCATCTTCAGCTTCAGTCGCGAGCGCATGTTCGCAAATACGGAAGCCAAGAACCGGAGCACCATCAAGGCGTTTGAGCAGATCCCGACGCCGCGCCCCGGCAAGGAACTGCCGGCGGAAGTGCCGGCGGCGGCGCGCCGCGCGTGGCCCGACCTCATCCGCGTCGAGGCCGTGGACAAATATACGGTGCGCTTCGTCAATGCCACGCCCGATGTAACGCTGGAAGGCCGGTTGTCGCGTTACGGATCTGACATCATGAGCCGCCGCGGCTGGGAGGAGGCGGGAAGCTATCTCGACTGGGCACGCAGGCCGATTACGACCGGTCCTTATAAGGTCGTCGAGTTCAGGCCGGACGTGTCGCTCACGCTTGAGGCGCATGATGAATATTGGGGCGGCCGTCCGCCGATCAAACGCATTCGTTTCGTCGAGGTTCCGGAAGTATCAAGCCGCGTGAATGGGCTTGTGTCCGGCCAGTACCAGTTCGCCTGCGACATTCCACCAGATCAAATTGCCGGCATCGAGAAGAACGTGGCCTTCGAGGTTCAGGGTGGCACAATCATGAACCACCGGCTTACGGTGTTCGACAAGAACCATCCGCAGCTTGCCAATCCGCTGATGCGTCGTGCGTTCACGCATGCGATTGATCGGCAGGCGATCGTCGACAGCCTCTGGGCCGGACGCACGCGCGTTCCGCGCGGGCTGCAATGGGAGTTCTACGCCGACATGTTCCAGGCCGACTGGACCGTGCCGGAATACAACCCCAAGATTGCGCAGGATCTCCTGAAGCAGGCCAATTACAAGGGCGATCCGATCCCCTACCGGATGCTCAACAACTACTACACCAACCAGGTCGCAACGGCGCAGGTGCTGGTGGAGATGTGGAAGGCTGTGGGCATCAACGTCCAGATCGAGACGAAGGAGAACTGGACCCAGATCATGGAGCGGACGCCGACGCGCGCCGTGCGCGACTGGTCGAATTCCGCGCCATTCAACGATCCGGTCTCCTCGCTCGTCGCCCAGCACGGACCGAATGGACAGCAGCAGCAGATCGGGGAATTCACAAACGCGGAAGCCAACAAGCTCTCCGAATTCCTGGAGACTTCGACCGATCGTGCGGCGCGCCGTACGGCGTTCCGCCGCATGCTCGAGATTTGTGAACGCGAGGACCCGGCCTATACCGTGCTGCACCAGAACGCGACCTTCACCGCGAAGCCCAAGTCCATCAAGTGGAAGGCTGCTCCGGCCTTTGCCATGGATTTCCGCGCCGGAAATTTCGAGGTCTGAGACATGCAGCCGCTGGTTTCGCTCGACGGCCTGACCGTCGCCTTTAACGGCGTAAAGGTGCTGGATGGTATAAGTCTCAGTGTCGGTCGCGGCGAGGCGGTCGGGCTCGTCGGCGAATCCGGCTCTGGCAAATCGGTGACGTGGCTGGCGGCGCTCGGTCTCCTTCCGAAGACCGCGGCCGTGAGCGGCAGCGTGAAACTTGAAGGCACTGAGATTCTCGGCGCCTCGCCTTCCACCATGGACAGGGTACGCGGCGGCCGCGTTGCGATGATATTTCAGGACCCGGCGAGCGCATTGAATCCGGTGCTCACGATTCGCAGGCAGGTTGGCGAAAGCCTGGCGCTGCATCGGGGGCTTTCGGGGGCAGCGATCCACGCCGAAGCCAGGCGCCTGCTGGACCTCGTCGGTATCCCAGATGCGGAACGCCGGCTTTCCGCGTATCCGCACGAATTTTCCGGTGGACAGAACCAGCGCATCATGATCGCGATGGCCTTGGCTGGAAACCCGGATCTGCTGATCGCGGACGAGCCGACGACGGCGCTCGATGCGACAATTCAGGCGCAAATTCTCGAACTCATCCGGCGCGTGCGCCGGGAGACCGGCATGGCAATTGTGCTCATCAGCCATGATCTCGGTGTGGTCGCGGAAAACTGCGACCGCGTCGCGGTGATGTATGCGGGCCGCGTGGTGGAGGAGGCGCCATCGGCGGAGTTGTTCGATGATCCGCGTCATCCCTATGCACATGGACTTATCGGATCGCTGCCGCCGATCGATGGCCCGCGCCGCCGGCTCACCGCCATCGCCGGCACCGTGCCGGATCCGAAGGCCATGCCGCAAGGCTGCGCCTTTGCGCCGCGCTGCGTCCATGCCGCCGCGCTGTGCGGAACGAAACCGCCACGGCTTCGCGCCGTCGGTGAAAATCGACGTGTTGCCTGCGTAATTGATCAGCCTGTGCGCGCGACAGATATCATCGGCCAGGCCGCTGAATGACCGCGCCATTACTGAGCGTTGACCGGCTGGTCCGCACTTACCGGATGCGGGCGGGTATGTTCGGCCGTCCACGCGAGGTTTGTGCCGTCGATGGGGTGACCCTCAAAATCGACCGTGGCGAGACGCTTGGTCTTGTCGGCGAATCCGGGTCGGGAAAATCGACCACAGGCCGGCTCGTGCTGGGTCTGGAAAATCCGGACGCAGGGTCGGTCGCCTTCAACGGCAGGCGACTTCCGGCGATGGACACGACGGAATGGCGGGCCTCGCGTGCCCGTATGCAAATGATTTTTCAGGACCCGCTCGGTGCGCTCGACCGTCGCCTGCCGATTGCAGCGCAGGTGCGAGAGCCGCTCGATATTCACGCCGTCGGAGATGAGGCACTCCGCACGGCGCGCGTCGAGGAGCTGATGCGCAGCGTCAGGCTTTCCGACGACGTTGGACAGCGATATCCGCATGAGCTGTCGGGTGGCCAACGGCAGCGCGCGGTGCTTGCACGTGCTCTGGCGACAAAGCCCGATTTTCTGGTTTGCGACGAGCCGGTCAGTGCGCTCGACGTTTCGATCCAGGCGCAGGTGGTCAACCTTCTGATTGATCTTCAGGCGGAACTGGATTTGACGATGCTGTTCATCAGCCACGATCTGCGCGTGGTGCGCCAGATCAGCCAGCGCGTCGCGGTGATGTATCTCGGGCGTGTGGTCGAACTGGGGAGCGCCGACGATCTGTTTGTCTCGCCGCAGCATCCCTACACCCGGGCGCTGGTTTCGGCATCGCCCACCCCCGGGGCGCGCAGAGGTGAGCGGATCGTGCTTTCCGGCGATCCGCCAAATCCAGCCGCGAAACCGGCTGGATGCGCCTTTCACCCGCGATGCCCGAGCGCCTTTGCGCGCTGCCGCACCGAAGCGCCGGCGCTTGTCGAGGTTGCTCCCGATCGAAGCGTGGCCTGCCATCTGACCGGGCCTGAATCGCATGCGACTGTGGCGTTGGGAGCGGTTGCCTGATGGCGCGCTATTTCGCGATCCGCATTGGACGGGCGATGATCACAATCGCGCTGGTCGTCACCTTTGCGTTTGTCGTGCTTCGGCTGTCCGGCGATCCGGCACTGATCATTATGGGCCCGGAGGCGCCTCCTGAAGTGATCGCCGCCTTCCGCAAGGCATGGGGGCTCGACGATCCGCTCTGGATGCAATATTTCGATTATTTTGGTGCCATCGCCAAGGGTGAACTCGGACGCTCGATGCGAGACGGGCGCCCGGCGATCGCTCTTGTCCTCGAGCGAATCCCCGCAACCCTGGCGCTGACGATCCCGGCGCTCTTGCTCAAGCTTGCGATTGGCATCCCCGGCGGCATTTTCGCGGCCCTGCATCGCGGCAGCCTGATCGATCGCGCGGTGATGATCGGGGCCGTGGCCGGGTTTACGGTTCCGAGTTTCGTGCTTGGCCTCGTGCTGGTGCTGATTTTCGCCGTCCAACTCGGCTGGCTGCCGTCCGGCGGGCAGGAAACCTGGCGGCATGCGATCCTTCCGATTGTCACGCTCGGCATCGGAGGGGCGGCGGTGCTTGCGCGCTTCACGCGCAGCGCGATGCTGGAAGTGCTGGGCCAGCCCTATATCCGCACGGCGTCGGCCAAGGGCGTTTCATGGCGCGCGGTGGTCCTGGCGCACGCCTTACCCAATGCCGCGATCCCAACGGTGACGATCATCGGCTTTATGGTCGGCACCCTGATCGCCGGTGCCGTCGTCGTCGAAAGCGTGTTCTCCTGGCCCGGGGTCGGGCGGCTGCTTGTCGTCGCCGTTGCGAACCGCGATCTTGCTGTGGTGCAATGCATCCTGCTTCTCGTCGCGGCGACGATGGTGACATCGAATCTGATCGTCGATTTCCTCTATGGTTTCCTCGATCCGCGCCTGAGGAACCGGGAAGCGGCGGGGGCGCACTGACATGGCGGATCTGTCGTTACAACGATCGAGCGTGGCGAAACGAGCGATTTCATGGCCGAGGATTCCGCCCGCCGTCGCCGTTGCCATCCTGTGGGTCGTTGCCATGCTGGCGGTGGCAATCCTGGCTGAAACGATCGCTCCCTATAGCGTCACAAAAATGGATCTGCGCAATCGTCTTTCGGCGCCCGGCGATGCCGCGCATTGGCTCGGAACCGACGAGCTCGGCCGCGACGTGCTCTCACGGCTCATTTTTTCGATCCGCATTTCCTTGCTGATCGCTTTCGGCGCCACAGCGATCTCGGCCATCGTTGGCACGCTTCTCGGATTTTTCGCGGCGCATTTTCGCGGTCTCGCCGAACAGGCCGTGCTGATGTTGGCTGATTTTCAAGCCAGCATGCCGTTTCTCATCCTGGCGCTTGCTGTGCTGGCTTTTTTTGGAAGTTCGCTGCCACTGCTGATCGGGCTCATGGGCTTCTATGGCTGGGAACGCTACGCGCGTATCGCCCGGGGGTTGGCGATCTCCGCAACAGGGCAGGGGTATGCCTCAGCCGTCAGGCAGCTCGGGGCGGTGCCGTCGCGCATCTATCTGCGCCATATTCTTCCCAACATTGCGTCCACGTTGATCATCTCGATGACTCTGGTATTTCCCGAAGTCATCCTGCTCGAATCCGGGCTATCCTTTCTCGGTCTCGGTGTGCAGCCGCCGATGACCAGCCTTGGCAACATGGTGGGATATGGCCGCGAGTATATCGGCAGCGCGCCGTGGATCATGCTGACGCCGGCAGCGGTCATCACGCTGACGACGCTGGCGGTCTCACTGATCGGCGACTGGCTGCGCGACAAGCTCGATCCTACTCTGGCCTAGTATTTTTGCGATGGAATCACCGATGTCACACCCGATCGTCGTCACCGTCATCTGCGATGGACACCGGCCGGACTTCGTGTCCGAAGAGATGACGCCGCACATGGCGCGGCTTCGGCAGGCTGGAACCTGGTTCGCGGACCATCGCGGGATTTTTCCGTCGGCGACGCGGGCGTCGTCTGCATCCATCGCCACCGGTTGCTGGCCGATATCGCATGGACTGAGGGGCAATACGGTCGCATTGCCGATTGAGAACGGTCATGAAGTTCATGATGCGGGAAGGCCGGAGTTCTACGAGACGTACCGCAATCATTTTGGGCGATTGTTGACGCGCCCTTCCTTGTCGCAGCGGGCAGCGCCGCTGCACGGCGCGGTGCTCTGCTCCAACGTCTCGCCGGGCGCGGCCTTCTTTCACGATGCGGAGGGGCACGGCGAACTGTACCACCGCGAATTGAGTTATGGCCGGGGCCGCGTGCCGCTGATGCCCGCAATTGTCGCCCCTCCTGGTGCGGTTGGCGATGCGGTGCTGACGGACAAGTTCATATCGATTCTGATGGAGCGACCGCCCTCGGTTGCAACGCTCTGGTTGTCCGAGCCCGACAAGACCATGCACGCCTTTCCGCTCGGTTCACCGGAACATCTCATGGCGCTGCGCGAGGTCGATACACATGTCGGTGCGGTCGCGGAAGCCGTGGAACGGTTGCGGGACCGCGGTCATGACGTGCTTTTACTTGTCGGGTCAGACCATGGCCACGAATCCGTCACCCAGACGGTGCCGGTCGAACGGCGGCTGCACGAAGCAGGATTCAAGGCCGGCCTGGAGAGCCCGGAAATTGTCGTAGCGCCTCAGGGATCATCGGCCTTCATCCATTTTGGTGGCGACGCCCTGTCGCGGCGTAACGAAGTCGCCGACTGGCTCGGCCAACAGTCCTGGGCTGGACGCATCATCAAAGGCGAAGACCTCGCCGGGCTGGGTCAAATTCCAGCCGCCGACGTTCTCGCGGTTGATATGGCGAAGTCGCAAGGCAGCAATTGCTACGGCATACCGGGGCTCACGGCGATGGCGGTTCGCTTCTCAGAGAACGAGGATGCCATACGGCGCGATTGCGGAATGCACGGCGGGCTTGGCCCGCATGAAACGCAGCCAACGTTGATAGCCGTCGGCAACGGTTTTTCAGCCGGCAGCGTCGTCACGACGGCGAGCCGTATCATCGATCTCGCGCCGACTGCGCTGCACCACCTCGGCCTGCCACTGGAGGGTCTCGACGGCCTTCCGCTCGGCGGCCGGGCGTCAGGCTGACGCGAACGGGTCTGGTCGATCCGGATGGTCGCAGAACTCATGCCGTGGGCCAAATGGGGGACCCGTTCGGAAATGCATTCCGCCCGTAGTCGCCGCTATTCCGTGTCGGTTGTCTTCAGAAGTTGCGCGACTTCCATCAATTTTCGGCGCAGCCGCTCATCTGCAATGCCGAAGTAGAGTTCGAGGAGCTGACGCGACTCGCGCTTCGTAACGAGTTCACTCCAATCCTGCGCTTCGGAGGCTTGCTTCGACTCGGCGGACGGTCGTTTCTTGCCTTCCAGCTCGTCGAAGAACCATGTGATCGGGACGGCGAGTTGCACGGCAATGCCGTAGAGTCTCGATGCGCTGATCCGGGTTTCGCCGGCCTCATATTTTTGGATGAGCTGAGACGTCAGGCCAAGACGCCTTGCCAGCTCGTCCTGACTCAAGCCGAGGAGGTTGCGCCTGAGACGCAACCGCTTCCCCACGTGTTCGTCGACATGAGTCGGCTTCTTCGACGAAACCCTGTTTTTGCCGCCGCGTTTGCTCGGCGTGCGGGATTTCGATTTCTTCTCGGAAGGTTCAGAAGGCATCACGCACCGCGGTTGTATTCCTGTTCGGTACAATCAACTGGAACGGTGGAAATGGCATATCAACTCCTAGGTGGTACTATCAACTAGAATTATGTCATGCGGGTTACAAATGCACGGATTATTAGGCCTCAACCACACGATGTGAGAATGGCGGGACCTAATCCATGCAAGAGTCTCTTCCGATATCAGGGCGCCTACCCGCTCATCTCAAGATCAAACACGGGCCGGTGGGCCTGCTTGGGCGGTTCTTCCTTTGGGCCGACAGCGCTGTAAGGGATCGCGGAGTAACGCTGTCTTTTGGCAGTCTCCAGGATCTCATCGAAGCCAACAAGGCCAACTCCGATACCTGGCGCCCGCTTGTTCCGGTTTTTGACGAGGCTTTGGGCGGCGCTACGCCGAAGACAGCGTTTGTCTTGATCGGGCGGAACAAGGATGGGGAGGTCGTCGCAACCCAGGCGGCGCGCATCTACGATTGGCCGGAAACGTCTCTGAAGGATGAAGCCACGTCGCTGCGAATGTTCTACGCCGATCCTGTTGCTGCTTTCGCGCGCGAAGATCGCTGCGAGATCACCGCGCCGATCGCCGAGAAAATCACCGGGCGCGTCGTGTTTTCCGGTGGCATCTGGTATCGGCGCGATTTCAGGGGCAAGGACCTGGGAACCATCCTGCCGCGCATTTCGCGGGCATACGCCTTCACGCGCTGGCATAGCGATTTCACGATCGGCATGATGGGCGATGCCGTCATCGCCGGCGGCCTGGCAGAGCGTGCCGGATACACGAAGATCGAGCCCGGCTGCATTAAACTTGTGGCGTCGCCGCTTGGCGAGATGCGTTGCGGGCTGATCTGGATGCAGTCCGACGAACTCCTCGCCGATCTCGCAGCAATCATGGATCGGGTGGGTGCCCCTGTCGTCGAGCCCCGCATTGCCGAGGACGCGAATCACTGATGTCGCAAGGTGAGGCGGGCATGAACATCCAAACCTTTCGTCCCGAGGATTCAGAAGGGCTTGTTAAAGGGCTGTTCGGTTGCATCGACGGCCGGGACTGGGCAGGGCTTTGCGAATTTCTCCACGACGAGGCGATCTACGAACGACCGGGTTACGAGCCGTTCGTCGGAAAGTCGGCTATTCTGGACTTCTACCTGACGAAACGGATCATTTCGCTCGGCCAGCACTGCGTCGAGAGGGTGCTGAGCGACGGCGCAAACATTGCGTGCTGGGGCAGCTTTTCCGGCGTTGCCAAGAACGGGGGC
>Ga0207675_100004854_pt1 | contig 12958 bp, 7 predicted proteins | sample KBSSwiS42_FD_184305 | JGI IMG/M metagenome (GOLD analysis project Ga0207675, IMG submission 184305) | Switchgrass rhizosphere microbial communities from Kellogg Biological Station, Michigan, USA - KBS Switchgrass S4-2 (SPAdes) (version 2) | ecosystem: Host-associated > Plants > Roots >... | reverse complement strand
AACTCGGTCCTCAGCAACGCAGTCGCAGCCAATGCTTCCTGTGTTGGAATGTCACCGGCGCACCCGATCACAACGTCAGGCTCCTGTCCCTGGTCGTTGCTTGCTTGCGCCCAAATACTTATGCCTTTCGTACAATGCGTGATTGCCGTGTCCATATCGAGATACTGCAAATGCATCTGTTTGTCGCTCACGATTACGTTGATGTAGTTCTCGCTGCGCAGGCAATGATCGACTACCGACAGTAGACTGTTGACGTCGGGCGGCAGATAGATGCGAGTTACTTCGGCACGTTTGTTTACAACTACATCAAGAAAACCCGGATCCTGGTGAGTAAAGCCGTTGTGGTCCTGCCGCCAAACAGTTGAGGTGATCAGGATATTCAACGAGGCGATCTTTCGCCGCCATGAGAGTTCATTACAGATCGACAACCATTTCGCGTGCTGGTTGAACATTGAATCGATGACGTGTGCAAATGCTTCGTACGTAGAAAAGAATCCGTGGCGGCCGGTTAGCAAGTAACCTTCAAGCATTCCTTCCAGCGTGTGTTCGCTGAGCATCTCGATGACGCGGCCATCAGTCGCTAACTCACCACCATCGCTGTCTTCAGGAAAGAATTCTGCAATCCAGAACTTCTTGCTGGCCTCGTAAACTGCGTCGAGCTTGTTAGACGTGTTTTCATCCGGACTGAAAACTCTAAACGTGTGAGGGTTGAGTTTCAGCACATCGCGCAGGAACTTGCCGAGAGGTTTCGTGTTCTCCGCTTCCAGTCGACCAGGCGTTTCAAACCTGGCTGCGTACGCTCGGAAGTCAGGTAAACGAAGGTTCGTCTTCACGGCGCCACCGTTAGCGTGCGGGTTAGAGCCCATGCGCCGGTTGCCTACCGGCGTCAACTCACGTAGCTCGGTAACAAGCCGGCCCTCCTCGTCGAAAAGTTCTTCAGGCTTATAACTGCGCATCCACTCTTCGAGCATTTTCAGATGCGCGGGATTCTTCTTGACGCCCGCGAGCGGTACCTGATGGGAGCGCCAGAAGCCCTCAACCTTTCGCCCATCGACATCCTGAGGCGCCGTCCAACCTTTTGGCGAACGAAGCACGATCATGGGCCAACGCGGACGCGTCGCTTTACCGGAAGTTCGTGCTTCGTCCTGAAAACCGCGAATCAGTTTGACGCCATGATCCATAGTCGCAGCCATCGCCTGGTGCATCGTGGCCGCATCGGATCCTTCAACAAACAGCGGTGTGTAACCGTAGCCTTTAAATAGATCTTCCAGCTCTTGGTGACTGATCCGCGCGAGCAGGGTGGGGTTGTTGATCTTGTATCCGTTGAGATTGAGGATCGGCAGAACAGCACCGTCTCGAATCGGATTTAGAAACTTATTGATGTGCCACGAAGTTGCGAGTGGACCAGTTTCCGCCTCACCGTCGCCAACCACGGCCGCAACGATTAGATCCGGACTATCGAATGCCGCGCCACAAGCATGCGAAAGAACATAACCGAGTTCGCCACCTTCGTGAATTGATCCAGGCGTCTCCGGTGTGCAATGGCTGCCGATTCCACCCGGAAATGAGAAGTCCTTGAAAAATCGTAGCAGGCCGTCCTGGTCCAAACTCTTTTCCGGGTAGACTTCAGAATAAGAACCTTCAAGATAGACCGGTGCGAGAACGCCCGGCGCTCCGTGTCCAGGCCCGGCCATGTAAATCATATCCAGGTCAAACGACCTGATGACGCGGTTCAGGTGGGTATATATAAAGGACAGCGCCGGGCTGGCGCCCCAGTGTCCTAACATCCGATTCTTGATGTGTTCAGCTTTCAGCGGTTCGCGGAGCAGAGGGTTTTCCTGCAAGTAGATCATGCCCAGCGCGAGGTAATTGCACGCGCGCCAAAAGGCGTGAGTTTTCTGGGCCTCAGCGTCACTCAGCGGCGCGCCTGTGATCGTGGATCGCGCAACTCCATAGGCGCTAAGGTCGCTCAGCGTAGCTTTGGTGGCAACCATATTTCCCCTGAAAAACAGAAGTATTGTTGAGCAATTATTCTCTTTTGCGGGACGTGAGATACCTGTCAGAAGTTACAGGGGGAACAAGGGGTGAGGCCTTGACTTGAACGATCGTTCAATGAATGACGATACCGATGCCCAACCGCAGATTGTCTTGCCGCGTGCCGGGAATCACGAACGGCGTTCCTACTACTTGATTGGGAGTCGGAGCGAGCACTATGCCCGTCTGCTGATCGCCCCGATTGATGATGTTCCAATCGATTTGGACCACCCGGAGATCGAACCTTTCATTAAGCTTTATGTCCAACCCGCCGCCAAACGCCATCGCGAAGCTGGTCTCGTTGGTGTGAAAGTCGCTAATACCGAACAGCGCCGGCAATTGTGGACTGTCGACATCAACTTTCTGAACGGCGACGCCAAACAGAGCATGCCCAAAAGGCTTAAATGTTGGGCCATCCTCTTTATTGTTTTTTACTTGTATGCCGCCGAGGATGTTCTGGATAGTGCTGTCTACGGTTCCGCTGCCCAGGGGACGGCTGAAATTGTCTTCCCGCAAATGCAGCGAATAGTCAAATTTGGCGCCGACGTACTTGTGAAAGTTCCAACCGGCCGCCACGTTAAAGCCCCGCAGTGTTTGCTTTTCCCCAAGCACGTCATTGACTGCCGCGTTCGATGTATCGCCGGCAAGATTGTCAACGAATAGCGCGGAATACCCGCCGAAGAATTCGTATCGCTTGTAATCGTCCTGCGCCAAAGCAGCAGTGGTGGAAAGCAGAATCAGAGTTGCCACTGTCACCAATCGCTTCATAAATATCTCCCTCCTGAGTCTATAGCTTGAGTTCAATTTATTGGCGGACCGGCAGGCACATAACTGTCAGTATTGACAGGGTGGTCCAATGTAACGGGATTGCAACAGTTGTCGTGATCAGTTCGTCAGCTGCGGCATGAGGTAGAACATCATCGCGATGATCGCGTAGACCGTGATGAGTTGCACTCCCTTATACCAGTTCGACTCTCCGTCGCCGCTTACGAAAGCGCCAATCACCACAGCGATGAACAACGATCCAATTTCCGCACGACCAAAAGCAAGTTCCAACGGTTGCGGCGCCACGAAATAACTCGCGAGAACAAGGAGCGGCGCCACAAACAGGGCGATCTGAATACAACTGCCCGCAGCAATCCCGACGGATAAGTCCATCTTGTTTTTTCGTGCCATTGCTATTGCAGATCCGCTTTCAGCAGCGCCTCCGACAATCGCCACGAATACGATGCCGATGAACAACTGCGACATGCCGAGCGCCTTGCCTGTTTCTTCGGCAGCACCGACGAGAATCTCGCTCATCCATGCCGCAAGCACCGATGCCGCGAGCAAAGTGATCACCGCGCGCGCTACCGACCAGAGTTGTTCGTGATGAGCGTGGCCTTCGGATTCGACGCTGGCAAAAGCTGCGGTGTGCGTTCGTAGTGAAAACAAGATGTAGAGCCCGTAAGTGATCAATAACAGTACCGCAATTCCGATATTGAGCAGCTGCTCCTCCCTAATTACCTGGTTTGGTCCAAACACACGGCTAAAGGCGCTGGGTACAGTCATGCTCACAGCGGCCAAAAACATCATGCTGCTGTAAGCGCGCGCGGCCGTCGGATTAAAACGTTGCTGGTGAAAACGAAGACCGCCAACCAGAAATGAAACACCGAGCGCGAGCATCAAGTTCGCTAGTATCGCGCCGATAAGCGACGCCCGGACCATCTCGAGGTAACCTGCCCTCAAAGCAACAAACGCAATGATCAGTTCAGGAGCATTGCCAAACGTCGCATTCAACAATCCGCCCACCGCATCGCCGGTCCGAACTGCTAGTTGTTCTGTTGCATTTACGATCTGTGCCGCAACCGGAACAATCGCCACTGCGGCCATAAAAAAGAGCACCGGAGCCGATACATGCGCCAAATGTTCGAGCGCGACGGTGAGCGGAATGAACAACAACATCCAGTTCATCGGACTCCGCAGGAAACTACTGAGCGGAGTTCGCGGTGAACCAACGTCAGTCAATTCGGAAACGGCCTGGCCAACTGTAGACATAACATTTCCCTTTCACCTAAAAACCGTAAACAATCGGCGCCAGCAACAGCGCCACGGCTCCAACGATCAGTGTCAGCGGAGTGCCGACCTTTGCGTAATCAGAAAAGACGTAGCCGCCGGGTTTTTGGACCATCATGTTGGTTTGAAATCCCGTTGGACTCATGAAGGCGCATGAGGCCCCGAACATGAGAATGATCGCAAATGGAAGAAAACTGACGTTGAGAGTGTTTGCCAGGGATACCGCTACGGAAAACATGAGCACGGCCGCCGCAACGTTCGTGATTACATTTGTGAGCAAAACTGTTCCGACGAATACAGCAGCGAGCGCCATCATCGGATCTCCACCACCCACAGCCGCAAACAGATTCGCCGCTGCTTTGGCTAAACCGCTTCCGGTGATCGCCGACTCGAGTCCGACGGCCGAACCAAGGACCACGATCGTTTGCCAGTCGATGCTTTCCCACATCCGCTGGATGGTCAAACACCCGCTTACTAACATCGCCATCGCCGCCAACAACGCGGCGTTAAGCATGCCTGTCAGTCCGGTCGCCACGAGGAACACCATTCCGGCGGTGATCAGAAGCGCAATCACTGCGCGATCAATTCGCTGCACGCGAAAGCCATCGAGAGTTTTAGTAAGGATGAAGTCCGACTCACGGCGATTTTCATAAAAAAATGCGTCATCGACTTCGACCACGCCCGCATCACCCGCTTCAAGGCGTAAGTCTGAAAGCGGTTCATTCGGGGCACGACCATGACGCGATACACCAACCAGCATCAATCGATACGGACTGTCGGGAATCGGTAGATCCTGAACGCGGTGGCCAATCGCGGGAGAGCGTGGAGATAGGACCACCTCTACAAGCTGGTGTTCGTGTCGCCGGTTCCCTGCGAGAGTCGCATAAGCAGGAACAAGCCCAATCGTGGTCCATAAAGTTGGCACCACATCGGCAGCGGCGGAAAACGCGAGTAGGTCCCCGGACAGTAGCTTTGTATCGCCTGAGGGTTTTATCGTCGCGCCATTACGCGTCAGCGATTCAAGCGTGAAACCGATTGAGTGTGCGAGTCCGGCTTGCTCGAGTGTCTTTCCCGTAAGTTTCGAATCATTGACCAGAAACTCAGTGCGATAACTGCGCTTTTCGAAACCTGCTTGGCTGCTCGTTCGATCGCGGAGCAAACGGGCTCCGATCAAGATCATGTATGTCAGGCCGGCGACCGTTGCAGGTATCCCGATCCACGCGGGATCGAACAGAGTAATCGGCCGGACTGCGGCTAATTCGCCTTTACTCACCGCGTCTGAAACCATTCCGGCAATGATCAAATTCACCGACGTTCCAATGAGAGTAATGGTTCCGCCGAGCAGCGCGATGTAACTAAGACCCATGAAGAGTTTTGCGCCGCTCAAACCAGTTCGACGCGTAAGGTCCCGTATCGCCGGAATCATCATCGCTACCAACGGCGTGTTGTAGAGAAACGCGCTCACGATTCCGACCGGAACAAAGATCTTGAGTTGAGCCGCGGTAATCGATCTCGGGCGTCCAATCACACGCTCAGACAGCAGCGAGATCGCCCCGGTCGCGTACATACCGGCAGCGACGGGATAGAGTGCTGCAACAGTGATTACGCCTGTGTTGCTAAACCCTTTGAGGAGCGCTGCGGGAGCCGCGAGTTGTAGCGTCATCGCGACCGTTAACGTGCCGATGAAGACCAGCCAGATCGGAAGCTTGTTCCAGATCAGCAACACAAACATCGCGACCAGAAGTCCGAGTGTTGCCCACGCCGCAATGGTCACTTAACACCTCCAAAGCATGTGGTTTCTTTTCATGGTCCGGATCCAGTGGCGGAGTCTGCGATTGCCGTGTGGCAGAGTTCACAGTCATTACTGATCACTTTGCCGGTGTTACTGATGTGTTCGCCGTCGTGACAACGAAAGCAGCCGGTGAAGTAGAAGTGCCCGATGTTGTTCGGATGAGTTTGCCAATCGGTTTTCATTTCCGGAAAGGTGTAGGTTTGGAAGATCCGCTGGACTTCTCCGATTGCGGCCTTGATCGCTGAGTTTTTGCCTGCGTACACCTCTGCGTAGTTGGTCCGGTAAAACTGATCGAGTTGCGAAGCGATCGCATTAACCGCTTCACCCGTAGTGTTGTATTGCTTGCTGAGTACCTCGACCGCCTGCCGCTTCAAATATGGTAGTGAGGGATCGAGCCGCCCGGCTGCCAGAGACTGATCGACTGCGAAATCCGGTGGCTGGTAGATGTGTGTTGGTCGATTGTGACAATCAACACAATCCATGCGGCGCCTGGTAGAGCTTTGGATCTGTTCTGCTGTGAGAGGACGAGTGCGATCGTAGTATTCGGTGACGTTTCCCTGATGGTCCTTAACGCGAATCCAGGGAATAAGCTGGCGCTGTTCGTCGGTGGAAATGAAGGTGACCTCGTTGGCAAGGTTCATGTGCCAGTGAATACCATCCACAACGCCGACCTCAGGATTTCCACCACCGACTCTGAGCAGCATTTTTTGTTGTCGAAGGGAGTTCTTCTCGTCGTAGCCGTAGTGGTTGAAACTTTTGAGCCTGCTGCCGTGAGACTTATCCGCCCAGTGACATTGGCCGCAGGTTTGATCGGCAGGGCGCAGATTGTGGACCGGAGTCGGAATCGGCCTGGAGAAGTTACCGAGAACGAGCGCGACCAGCTGACGTGTGCCCGCGAGTTTTGAACGCGCGTACCATGCTGCTCCGGAACCTACGTGACAATTGACGCACTTTAGCCGCGCGTGCGGCGCGACGTTAAAGGCGACGAATTCCGGTTTCATCACGGTGTGACATGTCTGTCCGCAAAACGCGACGGATTCCGTGTATTCGTACGCCTTGTAACTTCCAAACCCGCTTGCAAAGACAAAGAGAAGAGTGAGTCCAATAAGAGTTGCCGCGATACGCCTTTGCCGCGGCTGATTGAAATCTATTTGAGGGAACTCGGGAATTTTTGAATCAGGATCACGGCGACGTCTGCGACGCTCGCGGATCATTCCGAACCCCACGATGATCAGGCCCAGAATCAGAAATGACGGGAGAATTATGTAAGTAACAACGCCAAAGTAAGGGTTTTCCGCTTCCCGTGTGAGGTCGACAAGAAACAGCAGCAGTATGCAGACGAGGCTGATCAGCGCGATAGTAGCGCCGGCGAGACTGATGTAACTGCGGATCACGGTTATTACGGCGTCGCTTTCAATTGCTTCATGTAATCGACCAGCGCCTTTGCTTGTTCAGCCGTCACGCCCTTTTCCCCGTAAGCGGGCATGTGCGGTGGCTTTTCGACTTTCTTACCTTTCAGCACGGCTTCAACAAGCTGGTCGTCTGAGAGAGACGTATCAAACTTCTTTTCAGCTTTCTTACCGTGGCAGGCCACGCATTTCGACTTATAGACGGCAGCGGGTTCGGCAGGCGGAACTTCGCTTCGCGCAGTTACTACAATCAGCGCTCCGAGGAGCAGCGCGACAGCAGTCACGCCAATTCCGACAGTTTTTAGTTCTCTCATGTATGCACCTCTTTCATTCCTGACGTCCGAAGTAGAAACGCAATGATGTATAAGGCAAGTGCGCGTGGTAGTTTTGTGGTCTTGGACCAACGAGCGTACTTTCGTTGTAGTTGTAGTACTGATAACCGACGTTCCAATCCAATCGCCGGTGTAGCTTGATCGCGAGGCGGCCTTCCGGTGACTGGTAAGTCATCGGGTAAGACGTTACGAGAAAGCCTGGATTGGCGGTCGGATCTGACAAGCGGGTCCCCTGCCCGTTGTCTTTGTTTATTCGATAGCCAATGTAGAGTGTCGCGCGCGGGACAAGCTGGCCGACGGCGGAAACGTAGAAGAAATTATTTCTCATGTAATACAGGCTGCGGCCTTGCGGATGATTGACGCCATTGAAGAAGTAATTCACCACGGCGTTGCTGTTTACCCAGTTGTAGTTGTAACTCGCATTGATGGAGAACCTGGGAGTTGCGATCCAATCGACCGCGGAAGTGAACACTCTTGATTTGATACTGACGCCAAAGTCCTCGAGCGACACGCCCGCAATTTCCGAAGGATTCGCGTTGTCTCTGGTGATTACGGCGAGGTTGAAAATCAGGTTGTTGCTGACGGCATATCCACTCTTGGCGCGAATGTTCGTATAGTCGTAATTTCCCAGCCGGCTAAAAACATTGTCGGCGGTCCCGTGCTCGGCGTCGAAATAGATGGTCCATTCTTTGAGCGGGCGTGCTTTGAATCCGCCAAGGATTGCGTGCGTTTTGTTCTCCTGATCTGATTGGGTCGTCGAAAGGGGCGGCGCAGGCAGCGTGCCGTTCGAACCGAAATCAAACCCGCTAAAGAACTGATCACTGCGACGATGTCCGTAACGATAACCGAGGTGAATTGAGTAGCGTGGATTGAACTGATAGTCACCTTCGAACGTGTTTTGGTATTTGCGGTAGTTTGTAATTACGCTCGCCGGCAGGTTGTTGAAACCAACTGTGTCCGTCCTCGTGCCGCCTGTGATGGGTCGCGTGAGCGAGAAGAAGTCGCTGAACGAGCCCAGGCCATTGATCTCAAAGTCTTCGACGCGGAAAGTGTTCGAGATTCTGAGCTTATTGGTAGCCAGCCACGTTACGCCGACATCGCCGATGGTGTTTGGACGTTCGACGTCCTGCGAGATGTTATACGTCCCGAGATTCAGCGTGTTGGGTGTCGAGTTGGGTGGACTCGGCGGAAAGCCTGAAACACGCGCATTCCAGTTGAGGCCGGTAAAACCTTCGCTAAAAACCGAGTTGGAAGTTGCCTTGCTGTAAATGTATCTGGCGGTTATATCGAGCCGGCCGGCGATCAAGCTGTGCAGACTCAAACGTGTGTAGTTGACCTTGCCGCGAGTCGGCTCGTTGCGATGAAAACTATTAAGGCTGGCCGTTGTGGGATTGACGTTGATGCCTGGTGTGCGACCGAGATCGATGAAACTGTCGTCGCGGAAACGGCGAAAACCTTGTAGAAAGGAATAATCGATTGGCCCAAGCTTGCCGTCTGCCCCGAAGCGAAAGTCGTTTGCACGCGAACGCAATTCCGACAACAACATGAAATCGTTTCCGCCGACGTGATAATTCGTGAACGCAGGCCCGCTATAACGTTCCGGCGAAAATCCAACGTTGAACCTCACGAGCTCGTTCTTTGGCAGGATCGTGAGATCAAAGTCACCCAACTGCTGTCTCGTATCGAAGCCGTGTTCACCGGTAAGCGGCTTGGGAGGAACACTGAACTCCGGCGGACTAAAGACCCAATTGGGATTTGCGAGCGTGTTCAAAAAACGGAAGTATTTGAACCGCCGGTAGGAACCATCAAAGCGATACCATTTCGGGTTCTCCACACTGATTCGCATTTGTCCATATGGATCTGCACCCCAGCCGGTTGAAGTAACAAGCAAGCTGTCGAAGAGTCCTTCCCGGCGACCGTCTTTCGCCTTCAACAAGAAACTCGCATCGAACAACCTTGGTCCCGCGCTGTAGTTGAGATCACTTCGATACTTGTTGTGATCACCATCGACGCTCAGACCGCGATAGCCGAATTCAATACTGGACACGACTGCGTAGTTGCCCAGCGAGTCTGCATTTCCATTGGTGGCAGTCTGATTGTGTGTGCCGGAGGCTCCCGGACTTGGCGCCGGTTGCTGCGCTCGGACAGTCACCAGGACGATTAGCGCCAGCACATATGCCGCGAGCAGCCGCCACAGATCTTTTCGTTTACCGCTCTTCATCTGAAAAACACCGGACTAGTACGGGAACCGTGAATTTTTATGTGACAGTTAGTGCAACTCGCGTATTGCGCATTCTGGTTGTGCGTTGGGCCGGCGGGCTCGTCTGCACCGACGCCGTGATCCACGCTATGACAAGTCAGGCAGAGGTGATTGACGGCGCTGAATTTCAGCATTCGCGGGTTGGCAGAGCCGTGCGGCACGTGACATATCGCGCATCCGTCCGTCTTGACTGGAGCGTGTTCGAACGTGAATGGTCCCTGCTTGTCCGCATGACACTTCAGACATGCCGCGTCAGCTCCAACTGCAAGCCTTGTTTGCTTTAGTTCGAACCCACCATGCGGATTGTGGCAGTCACTGCATCGCATGGCCCCTTCGAGGACCTTGTGATGTGACGGCATAGTGAACTGGTGTTTGACTTCACTATGACAATTCAGGCACAGCTTCGGTTCGTTTACCCTCAGTAACTTGATCGTCGAGAAATCAGGCTTCTCTGCGTTCGCCGGCGCTATGAACGTGTTTGATGAGGCAAGATTTCTTCCGGTGACGACGCCGTGTGAGGAGTGGCAGTCGGTGCAACCGATGTCGTTGCGCCAATGTTCTCCACGTCGGAAGTTGTTGTGCTCCTCTCTTCCGGCGTGGCAGGTGAGACAAGTTTCCGAAATCTGTTTCGACGACTTGTTTTTAAACGAAATAATCTTCGCCGGGTCCCCTTCCTCGATATGCGCTTTACCTGGTCCATGACACGACTCGCAACCAGTGACTTTGTTTTTCCAGCTTGCCAAACTTCCAAGCCTGGCGTGCGACGTCGGGACGAAGTTTTTGAACTGTTCCTCATGACAGTCTTTGCACGAGTCACTGCCGGCGTACTGACTGTCCTGGGATGCCGTTCCGGGAGAGAAGTAGTGGGGAATACCCCACGCGGTGAGCGGGAGTAAAGCTGAAATCAACAGAACTTTGTAAGCTTTGCTGATGAGCATAATTCTTCCACTGTGGCGGCCATATTAGCCATCCATTTAGGCTGGTGTTACTGGCAATTCTGACAGTATTGGACTCGCGGAGAACGCCATACGATGAGGCGGCAAAAAAAGAAAAACAGAGGGAAAACTATGGCCAGGGACCTCATCACAGTTGATGGAAACGAGGCGGCTGCTTCCGTGGCTTTCAGACTCAGTGAGGTCATCGCCATTTTTCCGATCACACCGAGTTCACCAATGGCGGAGCTCTGTGATGAATGGGCCAGCCGCGGAAAGACAAATCTTTGGGGCGTCACGCCGGAGATAGCAGAGATGCAATCGGAGGGCGGCGCTGCGGGAGCATTGCACGGCGCGTTACAAGCCGGCGCGCAGGCGACAACCTTCACTGCGTCTCAGGGTCTGCTCCTGATGATCCCCAACATGTACAAGATCGCCGGTGAGTTGTCGCCGTTCACGATGCACGTGACAGCCAGGACACTCGCGACGCATGCGCTATCCATATTCGGCGATCATTCGGATGTAATGGCCTGCCGGCAGACTGGCTTTGCACTTCTATGTTCAAACTCCGTGCAGGAAGCGCACGATATGGCCGCGATCGCCCATGCCGCAACACTCGAATCTCGTATTCCGTTCCTTCATTTCTTTGACGGGTTTCGCACTTCGCACGAAATCGCAAAGATCGAAGCACTCAGCGATGACGATCTACGCAGTCTGATCTCAGAAGAAGCCATTCACGCCCATCGCCAACGGGCTCTGACTCCCGACCGTCCGGTCTTGCGGGGCACTGCTCAGAATCCTGATGTTTTCTTTCAGGCTCGTGAAGCTGCAAACAATTATTACGATGCTACTCCGGGCATCGTCGTTCGTCTGATGGCGGAATTTGCTGAACTAACGGGACGCAACTACGGTTTATTTGAGTATGCAGGTCCGGCCGAAGCTGAGCGAATCATTGTGATCATGGGTTCAGGCGCGGAAACGGTGCACGAGACTGTTGAGTACCTGGGCGAGCGCGGAGAAAAAGTCGGTTTGGTCAAGGTGCGTTTGTATAGGCCTTTCGACCGCAAGGCATTCATCGCGGCCCTGCCGACCACGACAAAAAGTATAGCCGTGCTCGACAGGACCAAGGAGCCAGGCGCACCGGGAGATCCACTCTATCTCGACGTCGTTACGGCTCTTGCGGAAGCGCGGGCGGAAAAAGAAACAAGCCTCGACCCCGTCATAATCGCAGGGCGCTACGGACTGTCGTCGAAGGAGTTTACTCCGGCGATGGTAAAGGCAGTCTTCGACCAACTGAAACTTGCGAAGCCGCGCCGGCATTTCACAATTGGAATCATCGACGATGTGACGAACACATCACTCACCTGGGATCTTTCATTTCGCACTGAAGGGGATGATGTGTCGACGTCGCTGTTCTACGGCTTGGGCGCTGACGGCACAGTCGGTGCGAACAAAAACTCCATCAAGATCATTGGTCACGAAACAGATCGATTCGTTCAGGGTTACTTTGTTTACGATTCAAAGAAATCGGGAGCTATTACCGTCTCGCATCTGCGCACGAGCCCGCGGTTCATTCGCTCGGCGTATCTTCTCGACAGAGCGAGTTTCGTCGCTTGTCATCAGTTTGAATTCATCGACAAGATCGACGTGCTCGAGTACGCGGCAGACGGTGCCGTCTTTCTCTTGAACGCGCCGGGTGATAGCAGCGGAGTTTGGGATCGACTTCCGCGCGAGATGCAGCAGCAGATCATCGAGAAGAAGCTTCGTTTCTTCGCGATCGACGCGTATGCGCTCGCCAGGCAGGTCGGAATGGGCGGCCGCATCAACACGATCATGCAGACCTGCTTCTTCGGCATCAGCGGCATCCTGCCGCGCGACGAAGCGATCGCACATATCAAGAAGTCAATCGAAAAGACTTACGGCAAGCGTGGCCCGGAGGTTGTGAGACGACACTGTGAAGTGGTGGACCATGCGCTGGCCCACCTGCACGAGATTGCGGTGCCCGCTGCCGTCAGTGCGACACGAACACGACCGCCGATCGTCTCTGAGCGCGCGCCAGACTTCGTGCAAAAAGTCACGGCCGTCATGCTCGCCGGCAAAGGCGATTTGCTTCCCGTCAGCGCGTTCACGGTGGACGGTACATG
>Ga0207675_100004853_pt1 | contig 12958 bp, 7 predicted proteins | sample KBSSwiS42_FD_184305 | JGI IMG/M metagenome (GOLD analysis project Ga0207675, IMG submission 184305) | Switchgrass rhizosphere microbial communities from Kellogg Biological Station, Michigan, USA - KBS Switchgrass S4-2 (SPAdes) (version 2) | ecosystem: Host-associated > Plants > Roots >... | reverse complement strand
ACTACGTTTCGCGAGAGAGATAGGGTCCTCCCGCGCCCCCCTGCAGGGCCGTCATCAGTCGACGAGCCTGAACGGCCCAGCGGGAGCGGCCGTGGCAACTTTGCGCTCCGCGTACCCAGCTCAGCCATGCCGGAGCTCAGCCGCGCCCGAGCTCAGACGCGCCCGAGCTCGGCCCTGCTGGAGCGCGGCCCGCGTTCGTCCCAGCGCGGCAAGGTGACGCGCGCCACGCAACCGGAAGCACGCTGACGGTTGTCGAGGCGCAGCTGGCCGCCGTGCGCCTCCACGATGTTGCGGGCCAAGACGAGACCGATGCCGCTGCCGCCCGGCTTGGTGGAGAACAGCGGCACGAATAGATTGTCGGGATTGGCGACGCCGCTGCCCTCGTCCACGATCGACAGCACCACGCTGCTCGCGTCCACGCTCCAGTCGATGGTCACCTCGCCCCGACGCGGCTCCGAGGCGTCGACGGCGTTGCGGATCAGGTTGACGAGCGCTTGCTCCAGCATGGGCCCGTCGGCGAGCACCTGCACGGGGCCCTTGCCGATCACGCGCACCGGGCAGCGCACATCGAGCGACGCCACACGACGCAGCTGGGCGGCGAGCTCCAGCGGCTCGAGGCGCGGCTCGGGCAGCCGCGCGAGCCGCGCGAACTCGGAGATGAAGCGGCCGAGCGACGCCGCGCGGTGCTCCATCACCTCCAGGGCCGCGCAAACCTGCGGCACCGCGGCTTGGGCCTCATCGCCGAGCATGCTGCGACAGGTCGTGGCGAGCGACTGGATCGGGGCGAGCGTGTTGTTTACCTCGTGTCCGAGCACGCGCACCAGCCGCTGCCAGGCCGCACGCTCCTCCTCGCGGCGCACACGCTGCGCGGAGGCGAGCAGCAAGAACTGATAGCGCTGGCCTGCGCGATGAAACACGCCCCGGCGCAGCTCCCAGACGGAGGTCGCGTCATGGCCGGGCAGACCGACGCTGCGCTCGGAGGGGCCGGTGAGCAGCTCTTCCGCGCCCAGATCGCCCGCGCTGACTTGCGCGCGCAGCTTGGGGAAGAGCCGCTCCGCCGCCGGGTTCCACCAGCGCAGCAAGCGCTGCTCGTCGAAGGCCAGCAGCGCCACATCCACGCGCTCCACCAGCGCTTGCAAGAGCGCCGCCGTCTCTTCCGCGCGCACCCGCTCACCCTGCAGGTGCTGGGCGAGGTGGTTGATCTCGCCCAGCAGGTCTGCCACGGAGCCAGACACCACGTCGGTGCGAGCGCGGTGCGTGTAGTCACCGCGGCGCAGCGCGTCGAGCACGTTGGCCGCCGTGCGCAGCGGATGCGAAGCCTGCTGGCGCAGGTACAATCCGACGAGCGCTCCGCTCGCGGCCGCCAGCGCGGCGCCCGCGCACTGCAGCGCGGAGTGCGGCGCGGCGGCGACGCCGAGCCCGAAGGCAGCCGCACTCAGCGAGGCGAGCCACGAGGGCGCTCGCAGCTGCGCTGCAAGAGCTCGCCAGCTGCGCCGTTGCTGCACCTCTGCCCTCACTTCGCCGGACGGATGCCATACTGAGACAGCCGCCGATAGAACGCGCTGCGGCTGAGACCGAGGCTCTCGGCGGCCGCGCGGCGATCGTCGGGATAGCGCTCCAGCGCCCGCAGGATGGCAGCCTTCTCGGCGTCGCGCAGCGTCTCGGGCACGCTCGCTGCCGACAGCGCAGCGAGCGGCTGCGCGCGCGGCAACGGCGAGCTGGCGCCGTTCGAAACCGGCAGATCCAGGTGCTCCAGCGTGAGTCGGCCGCTGCGCGCCGAGAGCAGCACCGCGCGCTGGATCACGTGCTCCAGCTCGCGCACGTTGCCGGGCCAGCCGTGCGCGCCGAGGCGCTCCAGCACGCCCGGCCCGAGCTCGGGTGCGCTGAGGCCGTAGCGTTCGATCTCCCGTTGCAGGAAGTATTGCACCAGCGCCGCTAGCTCGCCCAGCCGCTCACGCAGCGGCGGCACGTGCAGGCGGATCGTGTTCAGCCGATACAAGAGGTCGGCACGGAACTGCCCGTCGCGCGCCAGCGCCTCGATGTCGACGTTGGTCGCCGAGACGAGGCGTGCCGTCGAGGCGCTCAACGCCGCCGCGCCGAGCGGCTGATACTGCCGCTCCTGCACGACGCGCAGCAGCTTGGCCTGCTGCGACAGCGGCATGTTGGCGATCTCGTCGAGGAACAGCGTGCCGCCGGCGGCGCGCGCAAAAGCTCCTTCGCGCGCGGACTTTGCGTCCGTGAAGGCGCCGCGCACGTGGCCGAACAGCTCGCTCTCGAAGGTGCCTTCCGCCAGCGCACCGGCGTTGAGCGCCACGAACTTGCCGCGCCGCCCGCTGCGTTCGTGAATGGCGCGCGCCACCAGCTCCTTGCCCGTGCCGTGCTCGCCCGTGACCAGGATGGGCACCTCCGAGAACGCCACCTGCTCGATGGTGGCGCGCAGCGCCTGCATCGCTCGGGACTCGTGCGCCGAGGGCGCCGTAGCTCCCTGCCAGGCTGGGCCGCGGGCGCCTCCCGGCGTCAGGCCACGGATCAGCTCCACCAGCTTGGCGTTGTTCCAGGGCTTCGGCACGTAGTCCACGGCGCCGCGTCGCATGGCTTCCACCGCGCCCTCGATGCTGGCCCAGCCGGTCATGACCACCACCGGCAGCGTCGGCTGCTCGCGACGCAAGCGCTCGAGCAGCGCGAAGCCTTCTTGACCGGAGGTGGTGTCGCGCTCGTAGTTGAGGTCGAGCAGCAAGGCAGCAAACGGCGGCTGCGCCTGCAGCGCCAGCTCGGCTGCGACCTGCCCGGTTGCCCCGTGCCCGGCGGCGCTGCTCGCCGGGGCTGCCGTGCCGAGCAGCTCGAGCACCTGCTCGGGCGACGTGGCCCGCTGCACGTCGATCCCCTCACGGCGCAGGAGCAGCTCCAACGCCAGGAGCACCGCCTCGTCGTCATCGGCCACCAGCACTCGCATCGCGCGTACGATGACACGACCTCGAGCGGCATGAAACGGTGCTCCGCAATCTGCTCGTGCCCCGGCTCGGAGGTCCCAGCAATGGGACCTGGGTGTGTCCCGTTTCTGGGACTCGGGCTCGGGCGGTCCAGCGCTGCCCGGCGCAACTTCGCGATCCGAGGCCGCAACCGCTCGCAGCGCGGCCTGGCACGCGACATGCTCAGCTCATGAGGCCGTGCTGATGCAGCGCTGATACAGTGCTGCACGAGCTCGAGCGAGGCCGGAAACAGTCATGCAGCAAGCGCCCGTGATTCAAATCAAAGCACTGACCAAGATCTTCCAGACGGAAGACATCGAGACGCACGCGCTCGCGGGCATCGACCTGCACATCGACAGCGGTGAATTTCTGGCCATCATCGGGCCTTCGGGGTCGGGCAAGACGACCCTGCTGGCCATCCTGGGGTTGATGGATCGCCCGACCAGTGGCGAGCTCTCCTGGCGCGGCGAACGCATGGGCGAGCTCGATGACGGCGCGCTCTCGCTGCTGCGCAACCAGGAGGTAGGCTTCATCTTTCAGACCTTCAATCTGATCGGTGACCTGAGCGTGGAGCAAAACGTCGAGCTGCCGCTGGTGTACCGGCGACTGCCGCGCCTCGAGCGGCGGCAGCGCGTGGCGGCGGCGCTCGAGCGAGTGGGGATGGCGCACCGCGCGCGCCATCGCCCGGGGCAGCTCTCCGGTGGGCAGCAGCAGCGTGTGGCGGTGGCGCGCGCGCTGGTGGGTGAGCCCGCGATCCTGCTCGCGGACGAGCCCACGGGCAACCTCGACTCCGTGAACGGAGAGGGCATCATGGAGCTGATCGACGAGCTACACCAGGCCGGCTCGACCATCTGCATGGTGACACACAACCTCGAATTTGCGCGCCGCGCGCGCCGCACCGTACGCCTCGCCGACGGGCGCATCGTGGACGAGCACAGCTGAGGCGGACCGTGGACGTCCCCCTCCCGCGCGCCCGGCGGCGTGAGCTCGCGCGCCGGCGCTACGCCTGGCTGCTGGCGGGCGCCGTGGCAGTGGCAGCGGCAGCGTGGTTCGTGCTGCGGCTCGAGCCGCGGCTCGAGCGCCTGCAGCGCTCCGCCATCTGGACCGGCGCGGTCGAGCGCAGCCCGTTCGTGCTGCGAGTGCGCGGCCCGGGCACGCTGCGGCCCGAATCCATCCGCTGGCTCACGGCGGAGTCCTCCGGGCGCGTCGAGGAAGTGCTGATCAAGCCGGGCGCCGTCGTCGAGCCACTCACGCCCGTGGTGCGGCTCGAGAATCTCGATCTCGAGCTGCAGGCAGTGCAAGCCCAGCGCGAGGTGCACGACGCCCACGCCCGAGCGCTGGCGCTCGAGCGTCAGACCGAGCGCGAGCGCCTCGACCTCGCTGCCGAGCTGGCGAGCTTGAACGCCGCTGGCGGCGACGCCGAGCGCCGCGCGCAGGCCTACGCCGACGGCGTAGGCACGGTCTCGCGGCTCGACAGCGATCAGGCGCTCGGGAAAGCCGAGGAGCTGCGGCAGCGCCGGGCGCTGGCAGAACAGCGCGCGCGCCTCCTGGAGCAGCTCGCGCCGCGCGAGCTCGAGACCTTGCGCCAGCAGAGCGGCGAGCTCGTACGGGTGCGTGAAGTGCGGCGCCAGCTCGTCGATCGGCTGCTCGTGCGCGCCGCGGCTTCCGGTGTCCTGCAAGACGTGCTGGTGGAGCTCGGGCAATGGGTCGTGCCGGGCACGGCCGTGGCCAAGGTGATCGTCGACCGGCAGCTCGAGGCGGAGCTGCGCGTGCCGGCCGAGCAAGCCGGCGCGATCGCCGTCGGGCAACCCGCCAGCATCAGCACGGGCTTCGGCGAGGCGCGCAGCTCGAGCATCGCCGGCCACGTGCGCCGGGTCGCGCCGGCAGCGAGCCAGGGCAGCGTGCTGGTCGAGATCGCGCTCGAGGGCGCGCTGCCCGAGAACGCGCGCCCCGATCAGAACGTAGACGGCAGCATCGAGACCGAGCACACCGACACCACGCTGCACGTGGCGCGCCCGGTGGGTCTCGCGACGGGCGATACCTCGAGCCTGTTCCGGCTCGACCCGAACACGCACGTCGCGACTCGGGTTGCGGTACGCACCGGGCGCATCTCGGTCGACCGCATCGAAGTGCTCTCCGGCCTGCAGGCGGGCGACGAGGTCATCCTCTCGGACATGAGCCGCTACGCGAGCGCAAAAGCCGTACGCGTAGAGTGAGGGTCTCAAAAACGGATCGAGACCGTGCGTTCCTTGCCGGCGGGCACGAACTTCTGGGCGCGGCGGCGGCCCATCTTCGGGTGCACGAAGACGATCGTCTGCAGGCTGTCGCCCGGCACCACGACGGCGGTCTTCGGCGTGCTGCCGAGTGGTCTGCCGTTCAGGATGATCTGGGACGGTGGCACGGAGCTGATGTTGAGCAAGCCTTGCGTCGGGTCGACGGCGACGCTGCTCGGCACCGGTCTGCTCGCGGCCGGCTTGCGCACGACGGGCGGCGCCAGCGCAGAGGTGGCGGAGGCGGCAGCCCGCGGCCGTGCGCGGCGCGCGCTGCCTTCGAGGGGCGTGAGCGATACTTCGATCTGCTTCTCGGTCTCTTCTTCCAGATTGAGGTGCAGCGCGAAATCTTCGTAGCCGGGCTTGGTCGCGGACAGCGTGTGCGTCGAGTGCGGATCGAGCTCGAGCTCCGCGGGGAAATCGAGCAAGAAGGCGTCATCAAACGTGACGGAAGCGCCCTCGCTGTCGGGGCTGAGCCGGATCGTCACCACGACCTTGTCGCGCTTGCTGGGCTTCGCGTCCACGTCGACGATCTCGCCCGGCAGCACGTTCACGGATTTTTCGAGCGGCGGCGAGCCGTCTTCTGCCACCAGCTTGATCGAGTGGCTGCCGCTCGCCAGCCCCGAGACCGTCTGCGGCAACTTGCCGACGCGCCGATCGTCCACGAACAGCGTGAGCTCTTTCTCGCCGGCCGCGACGCGCAGCCCACCCGCTCGCGCCTCGGGCTCGACCGCGCTGAGCTCGATGTTCGCGGCGGCCTCTTCGCCGGCCGTGATCTCCACCAGCTGCTCGCCCCTCGACGACAGACCGGGCGCGCTGGCGCGCAGCTGGTGGTTGCCCGCCGCGAGCCCGGAGATGCGGCAGGGCGAGCTGTCGCAGAGCGGCGCGCCGTCCACGAAGATCTGCACGCTCTCCACCGCGCGATGCCCGGCGCCGAGCGCCGTGACCACGAGCGAGCCGGAGCGCGGCCGCAGCACCAGCACCAGACACAGCGCCAGTAGCAACCCGCCCGCCAGCGCCCACGGCAAGAAGCGCTTCAGCGGCAGACCGCGCAAGCTGGGCAGCGCTATTTCTTGCAGCGGCAGCGCCGTGGCCGCACGCGGTGTCGGCGCGGGCAAGAGCGGGCTGCCCGGTCTGCCGAAACCTTCCGGCAGCTCGATGCGCACCGTCTGACGTGCCGCGCGCTGAGCACGGCGCAGCGCCATGGGGTCCGGCTCGGCCTCGACATCCTGCCCCAGCATCACCGATGGCAAGGCGAGCTGACCCGTGCGGGTCGAGGGTAGCGACGCCAGCACCGACTGCGGCGGATTGGAGGACGTACGACGCTCTGCCGGCGGCGCAGACGAGCGCGCGCGCGCGCCCGGGCTCGCCTTGCTCTCGGACGGCTGCGCGCTGTCCGGCGGCAGCTCCCCGAGCAGCACGTCTGGTGGACGGCTCGTTGGCACTTCGGAGGGAAAGCGCGCGATCTCGTCGGCGCCTGGCCGCTCACGCGCCGCGCGCCCCGCTTTCGCGCCCGAGCTGCGCTTGGCCCGCGCGGCAGAGTTGCCAGCGCTCTGCAGCGTGGGCACGCTGCGGCGCTGCCCGGCAGGGCGGGCCGGGCTCGACTCCGGGCCGGCGCTGGCTGCTGGCTCGCCGGACACCGACTCAGCCGCCGCGCCGATCGGCTGCGCGCTGATCGGCTCGGCTTCGTCGCTGGACGGCGAATCCGCCGGCACTTTTGCCGCCCCCGACGCCGCGGCGCCGAGCTGGCCGCCAGCCACGTCCCCCGCAGCGACGTCCGTGGCAGCGTCCGCAGCGATGAGGTCGGCAGAGACGATGCTCGCCGGTACTTCCGCGGCCTTCACTGGGACGACGGGCGTCACTTCTTCGCGCGCTGGCTGCTCGGGCGCGCGCGCCCGCTCGCTCCGCGGATAGACGGAGTCCGGCCACGGAAACGGCGTCTCCGCGAGCACGTTGATGCTCGGCAGCGCCACGACGCCACCCGACGTGTTGGGCTCGGAGCTGCGCGCGGACGCGGCTGGCTGCGCCGGGGCTGCAGCCGGCGGCGCCTCCGCGTCACCGGGAAAATCCGAACGGGTGGGCGCCCCCGCGGGATACGGCCGGGACGGCGACACTGCCGGCGCACTCGAGCGGGCCGGCGTCGGGCGCACGGCGTCGACGCGCTCGGGTGACACGCGCTCCGGTGAAACAGAAGGCCGCGCCGCGGGCGAGCTCGAAAAATACTCGAGGTCGGCGCTCGGCCGCGCCTTCCCCCACGAGCCTGCCCCTGGAGGCTCGCTCTCTGGAACCTCGCGACCCTTGCGGCGCAGCGCCTGCAGGCCCTTTGCCGGCGCTGGCCGACTCTTGGAGAACGCGGCGGGATCCGGCGGCGCCAGCGACGAGCCAGGAGGAGGCGGCGTGGAATCGAACAGGTCCGAAAGCACCAGCTGAGCCACCGGGGCCTTCAGCTCGGTATCGCGGTGGGTATCGGAGGGCGTGCGCGGCGCGCTCGGGCGGCGCGGCGTCACCATCGCCGGGGTGACGACCGGCGGGGTCAGCACGTCCTCGCCGCTGAAGGGCATGTCGAGCGCGATCGGCTCGATCTCTTCGGTGTGGTCGTTACCCCCGTACGGGACACCGACTCCGTAGACGGGCTTCTCCTCGTCCTTGGACGAGGCAGCGGCGAGCGTTTCAAACCCTGCCTCCGCGGGCTCGACGGCCCCGGAGGATTCCCAGCTCGAATCGATCGCTTGCTCGTCGACGGGTGGCTTACCTGAGGATGTGGTCACGGGGCAGCCTCTGCCAGGAATACGCATACTCCATCGAGGCTGCAGCCGCGACCGCCGAATTCGGTCATCAGGGCAACTCCCAACAAAAATCCAGCATTGCTGCCAAGCGTCTCTCCGACTGCTACGGGGACCAGCGCAATTGGTCAACCCTCTCGATGGGCCTCTAGGGCCATTCCACGCCCACGCGGCGCAGCAGCCCGTGTTGCTGGCGGCGGTCCGCGTAGAAGATCTGGCCACCGGCCAGCGCAAACGCCGCGGCATCGGACGCGGCGCTGGCGCGCCAGACGAGCTCGCGCGCGGACAGCTCCGGCGCCGCGCCCGGCGACGCCGGAGAGCCCTTCTGATCAGCGGCCGGCGCGCCGCCGTTGGCGCTCCAGACGAAGCCCTCGAGCAACGCTCCGTTCGGCGGCCGGCAATCGAGGCTGCCGAGGCAGCGATTGGCTTCGCACGTCAGGCGCACTGCCCGCGGGTCGCCGCTGCTGGAGCGCACCACACGTGGCTCAGCGCGCAGATTGGCCTCCGCATCGAGCTCGGCGAGCCAGGCGCGACCGCCGCCGTTGCCCACGACGGGCTGTTCGATCCAGGCGAGCAGCGCGCCGTCGCCCTGCGCGGCCAGGACAGGTGACACGAGCATGCCCGCGTCGCTGCGTTGCACGAGCCGTGCTTCGCCGAGCCGCGCGCCATTCTTGGGGTCGAGCCGCGCCAGGAGCAGACGCTGTTCGTGATCGTTGCCCTGCACCCAGGCGAGCCAGGCCGTGTCGGCGCGCCGCACGAGGCTCAACCCGCTCGCGGCGCCCGAGCCCTGAACGATCGGAGTGGACGGCGAGAGCGGCGCCAGATCGGGGCCGAGCCGCGCCGTGAACACCTGCGCTTCCCCCTTCGGATCGGCGATCCACGCCGCCATGAAGCCCTGCGGCAGCAGCGCGGCCGCGAGCTGGCTCACCTGACCCGCCGCCTGCGTGAGCATGCGTTGCAAGGGCGGCTTGCCCGCCTTGCCGAGCAGTGTCGCAAAGACCTCCGGACGCATCTTGTCGAGCGCGGTCCACAACAAGAGCGCGCGCCCGTCGCTCGCGCCGGCGAGTGCAATGCCACCTGGAGCACGCGCCCGATACGAGATCACTTGCACGGGCCCCGGGGACTTCTGACCGCGCGCGATCGGGCGCACGGCGAGCAGCGCGCGCAGCGGCCCCGTGCGCCCGTCCGGAGCGGGCGTCTTGCGCTGCACGTAGGGCGTGCTCTCGTCGAACTGCGTGAGCGACGCCACGAGCCAGCCGTCCGCCGTGGGCGCTGCCGCCACGTCCGCGAGCGGATCGCTGTCGCCGACGCTGCGCATGTCGAGCGCGCGCGGCGCCTCGCGCCCGAGCGAGCTGGCGGGTGGCAGCCAGGAGCGCGAGCGGGCACGCAACTCCAGCGCGTATACGGGCACGGGCGCCGCGGGCAACGCTGCGAGCGCCGCGCAGCTCTCGGCGCTGCAGTGCAGACCCCAGGCCAGATCCGCTGCCTGGCCCGCTGCCGCCTCGAGCCGCAGCGGCTCCGCCGCGAGCACGTCGAACTCGGCGCCCAGCTCCACGTACGCGGGCACCGGCTCCTGCGCGCTGCACTCACCCTCGCGCGGGCACGGAAGCGCGCGCGTGAGCAGCCCCAGCCCGCTGCCCTTGCGCGCGAACTCGGGGCGATCGCGCGCTTCGCCCAGAAACGTGAGCTCGGCGCGCCGCGCATCGAGCTTGGCGTCGCGCGAGATGCGGGCGATGCGGAAACGGCGCTGACCGCGCGGGGCCTGACCCAGGTCTTCCCAGACCAGCACGGCGTCGTCGGCGCGCTCGGAGGCGGGCACGAAGCCGAACAGCCGCTGACTGCCGAGCGCCGGCAGTTGCTCGGGTGCCACGGCGCGCTTGCTATCGGCGCCGAGCGCCGCGGTCGCCAGCCGCTGCTCGAGCCCATCTTGCTCGACCCACGCCACCAGCAGCCGCTCGCCAGCGCGCGCCACGTCGATCTCCGGCAACAGTCGCTTGCCGCTCGTGACCTCGGTCTGCCCGATCAGCGTCGCGTCCGAGCCGAGGAAGAACACGCGCACCAGATCGCTGCTCTCACCTGCCCCCGCGATCACGGCCGCGACCGCTATGCCGTCGCTGAACTCGACGGCTTGCCAGGCCTTGGCGCCGTCGAGCACGCGCAGCGGCGTCGCGCCCGGCTGGCTCTGGAAGTCGATGGCAGCGGCGTACACCGCTGCCGAGGCGTTGCTCGTGCTCGCCCAGACAGCGATCGGCTTGGGCCCGCCGCCGAGCGCTTCGATCCAGACCACCTCCCCGGGGCTCTGTTCGATGGCCGCGGGTCCAGCCAGCAACGCGCCGCTGTCGCTCAGCGAGAGCGCCTCGATGCGCGTGCCCGAGCTCAGCGCGCGGGTGATCAGCGCGATGAACCCAGCACGGCTCGGCACCACGCGCGCGAGCGCCAGATCCGCCGGCGCATCGCCGAGCATGCGCGGCGCCGCGAGCAGCGCGCCTTTGGCGTCGAGCCCCACCGAGAACCAGCGGCGCCTGCCTTGTTCATTCGCCGCTGCCCAGAGCGCGACGGCGTGTCCGTCCTGCCCGGCGCCCAGGTACGGACCGAAGGTGCCCTCCGACACCTGCCCGATCAACGCCGCTGTGAGCGCTGCGGGTCCGTCGGGCGCCGACTCGGGTGTCGCCTCGGAAGCGGCCGGTACGCGCCGCACGGCGAGCGGGGTCGCCGGCGCGCCGCCAGCGGGCGGCGCGCCGCAAGCGAGGCACAGCGCACCGGAAAGAAAGAGAGCCTCAAACCAGCGCGCGAGCCTGCCGGCCGCGGAGCCGCGGAGTTTTGGGGGGTGGCGCACCGTGCGAGTCTTAGCAAACCCTCCGCGGGGAAATCGCCGCTCACTCGTCGCCGTTGTCGCAGAGGTTCTATATGTGATCTCTCTCCGAGCTCTCTATCCGGCAGCCCGCGCGCGACCGCGCTCTCACCCCCGGCGAGGAAACTCCAAAGTCGCAGGGGACTTCGGCCGTTGTGGCGATTGATGTTCGTTTGCGCATCTGCCTATCGTCGCGGAAACGTTCGCTCGAGACTCGGGGGGCGGAACGGAACAGGGGCGGACTTCGACTGGGCCAGAGAGCCATCCGAGAAGAGATGATATCGATTCATCCACGTACGCTCGCGGGCGGTGCGATCGTCATCGCCGCCGCTGGGCTGATCTATTTTCTTTCGCAGAGCGGACCTGCCGCACTCATTTCGATCGTAGCGGGCCTCTTGGCCCTGTTCGCGGCCAGCATGTCCACGGCCAGCAGCCCGTACGCCCCGCTCCTGCCCGCGCTGCGAGCGACGCGCCAGGGTCAGACGGTGGATCCGCCCGAGGGCGTGTCCCACGAGCTCGGCCGCGTCTACGACGAGCTATCGCGAGTGGCCGAGGCGATCGGCTCGGCGCAGCGCGAGCGCGACGAGGTCGAGCGGCTCCGGCAGCGCGCCAGCAGCGATGAAGCCAAGCTGCGAGACCTGAAGGCCGAGCTCGATGCGCGCGCGGCCATGCCCCAGTTCACCGATGCCCTGCGCGAGGCGCGGCGGCTGATCGTAGAGGGCATCGACGCGCTCGGCGAGGGCGCTGCCGCGCAGGCCGAGCTCGGCACGCAAGCCAGCCAGTACCTGACCACGATGACGGCGGCGCTCAAGGAGATCAACGAGCACATCGAGGTGCTGGCGGCGCGCGCCGAGGAGAGCAGCGCCTCTATCCAGGGCATGACGCAGACCACGGATCAGGTCGCGGAGAACATGGGCGAGCTGGGGGTCTCGGTACGTGAGTCGGTGGCGTCGATAGAAGAGATGACGTTCTCGATCAAAGAGGTCGCCAAGAACGTCGACGCGCTCTCGCTGACCGCAGAAGAGACCAGCGCCAGCATGAACCAGATGGACGTGTCCATCGACCAGGTGCAATCGAACGCCAACGAGACGGCGCGCCTGTCGGAAGAAGTGACGCGCGACGCCGAGCATGGCGCGGAGTCGATCCTGAAGACGATCGGGGAAATCTACCGCATCAAGGAGAGCAGCCAGGAAGCCGTGGCGGTGATCTCGAACCTGGGTTCACGCATCGACGCCATCGGCCAGATCCTGAACGTGATCGACGAGGTCGCCGAGCAGACCAACTTGCTGGCCTTGAACGCCGCCATCATCGCCGCGCAGGCCGGCGAGCACGGCAAGGGCTTCGCGGTGGTGGCCGAGCAGATCAAGGATCTGGCCGAGCGCTCCGGCGCCAGCACCAAGGAGATCGCGGACCTGATCAAGACCATCCAGTCGGAGAGCCGCAACGCCATCCAGGCCGTGGAACGCGGCGCCCAGAACGTCGACCGCGGCGTGCAGGTGTCGAACGAGGCCGAGCGCGCGTTGAAGAAGATCCTGGAGAGCTCGGAGAAGAGCACGGACATGGTGCGCGCCATCGCGCGCGCCACGGTCGAGCAAGCCAAGGGCAGCAAGCAGGTGACCGACTCGATCGGTCGCATCGCCGAGACCGTGCAGCAGATCGCCGCCGCCACGGCAGAGCAGGCGCGCGGCTCGGAGCTGATCATGACCACGGGCGAGCGCATGCGCGGCATCTCCCAGCAGGTCGAGCGCTCCAGCCAGGAGCAAGCGCGCGGTGGCCGCCAGGTCTCGCAAGCGATCGAGAGCATCCGCGCCATGGCCGAACGCCTGACCACGATGCACCAGGAGAAAGGTCGTGAGGCGCAGAACGCGCTACGCGTCACCGAACGCATCGCGGCCCACGCCAAAGAGCAGCGCGAGGCGCTGCGCATCATCGCCGAGCGCACGCGCCGCTTCGGCGAAAACAACTGACGATCTGCGCGTAGCTGCTACTCGCCTCGCGGCTCAGTGGATCTCGTCGGCGGCGGCGAGCGCGGCTTCGAGCACCTGGAGCGAGAAGCCCGGGCTGCGCGCGGCCTTCAGGATCGGC
>Ga0207675_100004852_pt1 | contig 12959 bp, 8 predicted proteins | sample KBSSwiS42_FD_184305 | JGI IMG/M metagenome (GOLD analysis project Ga0207675, IMG submission 184305) | Switchgrass rhizosphere microbial communities from Kellogg Biological Station, Michigan, USA - KBS Switchgrass S4-2 (SPAdes) (version 2) | ecosystem: Host-associated > Plants > Roots >... | reverse complement strand
CCAGCCGATGTGCGGCGTGTGCGCGAAGTAGTCGGTCTTTGCATCGGCCGCCATGACGGCATCCACGACCGCCGTGTTGTGCGTGATCATGCGGAGCCCGCGCTTGTGCGCCTCGTCGGAGATGGCGCGCAGCGTCGCGAGATCGCAGCCCTTCGGGCTCGCCACGAGAATGATCTTGATGTTGTCCGCGCCTTGGTCGGCAGCACGGTTCACCATCGCGCGCGCCTGGTCCGGCGGCGTGCAGTCGACGGGCGGCCGCTGATTGAACGGGATACGCGCCGGGTCGCGCCGCGCGGGGTCCATACCGCCCGGCAACGCCGTCTGGTTCAGCGGCACCAGGCCCGAGATCTTGAGGCGAGGTCCTACGATCTCGCCGGCGTCGATCTTCTTGCGCACCGTGACGAGCGCCGGGACGTCGCTCAGCGCATCGAGCACGGTCGTGAACCCGGCATCGATGAACGACTTCATCAGCGCCGGCTCGGCAGCGCCGACGTGCCGATGCGCGTCGATGAACCCCGGCATCACCGTGCGGCCGCCGGCATCGACGACGTTGGCGGAACCGCGCGGCGCAGCGCCCGCACTGACGGAGCGAATCACTCCGCCTTCGACCACGATCGTGCCCTTCGCGATCTCGCCGCCGGCTCCGTCGAGGATGCGCGCATTCGTGACGACCAAGTTCTGCGCACATGCCGCGGTCGCAACCACAGAGCCACAGACGACCGCGAACAGACCTGCCAACAGACGCTTCATGATTTCTTATCTCCGAGCTAGGACAAACTACTTGTGCGCGCGCGCAGCATCCGCTTCTTGTTTGCGGGCGCCGGCGAGAATTCCGAACATGCCTAGATTCCCTTCGTGGCATGCGTACTCGATCAGCGGCTCGTCGATCTGCTTCATCGGGATCCGCACGGTCCACGGCTGCGTCCACGTCGAGGAATCGCTCATCGTCACGTCGTACTGCAAGACGTCGGGCGCGATGCGCGTAAAGCGCTCGATGAGGTGAAGACCCGTCGACGATCCCATCATGTCGCTCTTCGGCGAAAAGCCGATCGTGTCCACGACGAGCGTGTCGCCTTCCCAGTGCCCGCGCGAGCTACCGTCCCATTGCGGAATGCCGGACGAAAGGTGCGGCCGCCCGTCGAGCGGGATCACGCGGGCGTTGTGAATCGTCTCCATGACGAACACCACTTCGTGCGGCGACTGCACGACCTCGAACACGCTGCTGTACGCGGCCGTGAGTCGCGGCACGCCGAACGTGATGCAGCGCTCCCCCAAGCCGCGGCTCCACGGTCCGTCGGTTGCGTGCAGACGCCGCTGCTCCGCGGCCGCCGCCCGCCGCGCCTGCGCTTCGGGCGTGTACGGCGGAATCCGCCCGTTCGGCGGATCGATGATCAGCGACGTCCGGCGCTCGAAGTCGCGCGGCGGCAGCCAGAACCCGTTGTAGTTGCCGGTCTCGGTATCGTGCGACTCGGACTCTGCGTCTCCGGCGATCGCGTCGAGAATCAGCTCATCGCCGAACAACGCGTCGCCGTCCGCCTCGAGCTGGCGCGCCGCGTTCTTGACGGCTGCAAGCTCGACGTCCGAGAGGAGCTCTTTGTCGGCCCATTGCGCGGGACGCTGCAGCGGCGTCGCATTGTTGTTCGTCCAAGTTCCCGAGAGATCGGGATGGCCGAACGAAGTACGCGGCGCCGTGAACGCACCCTCCTCCGCCGACGCGGCGGAAGTCCCGACCCAAGCGGTGAGAATGAAGGCGGCCATCGCGAAGCGGCTCATTCATCCCTCCTAATCTAGGCGCACCGTTTGGTTGAGCTGTGACTCAACGGGCGGAACCGCGAACGATCCGCAGTCGAGGTCGCAACCGGCCTTCGGATCGCAGTCGGCGTCCTGTCGACAAAGCTGTTCGAGCAGCGCCACCGTTTCCACGAGCGGATCCGGCTGCGCCTCTGTGATCGCGAGCTCGTAGTTTCCCATGGCCATGTTGCGAGGCGTCCTGCCGCTCGCGTCCACGGGCTGCACATGCGCGCCACTCTCCACTAGCAAACGAACCATCTCGTTCCAGCCCTTCTGCGCCGCACCGTGCAGCGCCGTTCGGCCACTCGGCGGAAGGTAGGCGTAATCGAACGCCATCTGGAAGATGAATCCGTACATGGCTTCGCGGACCAGCGGATCCGTGCGAATCCGGCGCGGGTCGTGCGTGACTCGGTTGACGTCGGCTCCGGCCGCGAGCAGTAGCCGTGCCACCTCGATGGACGCGGCTTCGGTTTTCTTCTTGGCCCGACTCGTATTCTGGCTCACACCCACACCTGCGGCGGCCATCAACGGAGTGATGCCCGAAGCGTTCGGCAAGTCCACCAACGCTTTGTGCCCGAGCAGCAGTTTCACCGCGGCTACATCACTCGCGTGCGCAGCACGCAGTAGCGGCGTCGCGCCAGTCGCAAGCGTATTGTCTTGCCCGCGCGCCAACCGTACGAACGGCGGGCGCCACTGTTTCAGTTGAGCGTTTGGATTAGCGCCGCGGTCGAGGAGAAACTCGGCGAGCTGCAAGCCCGTCATCGGCTCTTCCGCGCCACCGGGCACCTTCGGAGGCGGATAATCCATCATGTCGATCGCCACGTAGAGCGGCGTGCGGCCGTAGAGGTCCCACTGATTGATGTCCGCGCCCTTCTCCACTAGATACGCGGCAAAATCATTTTGCAGATTCAGTGTCGCAACGACCAACGGTGTGACGCCGTAAGGATCGGTGAGATTGATGTCGGCGCCGGCATCGAGCAGCAGCTGCGCGCATTCGATGCAGCCGGTTCGCGCCGCGAACATGAGCGGCGTGAGGCCGCCCTGTGCCAACTCCTTGGGCCGGGGCTCGCTACTGACCTTACGTGTCCACTCGCGCACGGTCGAACGTGCGTCGACCTCCGCGCCATTAGCCAGCAACAGTTTCACCATCTGCGGCTGCAACTGCGCGCCGGCCCACATCAGGGCCGTTTGACCGGCCCAGCGTTCTCTCGCATTGACGTCGGCGCCGGCATTTATGAGCACTTCGGCCGCGTCGATGTGCCCCGTGCGCACCACGAGCATCAATGCCGTTTCGCCTTCCGGGTTCGGTGAATCCGGACCCACGCCTGCCGCCAACAACTCGCGGATCACGGGCCGCGAGCCGATCAGTGCGGCCTCCGACATCGGCGTCACGCCCAAGACACTCTCGGCCGCAGCGTCGGCTCCCGCCCGGATCAGGCGCTCGACGAGCGCGGCGTCGCCATAGCGTGACGCCCACATCAACGGCGTGGTCCCGAGGGAATCGGCCGCGTTCACATCGGCGCCGCCGTCGATGAGGCGGACGGCCTCTTGACCGTTGCCGGCGCGAACGGCATCGATGAGCGCGTTTGCCGAGGCACCGGTGCTGGCTCCGGCCAGTAGCACCGCGACGAGCACGACCGACGTCTTCATCCCTATACCTCTGCGAGATCGCCCGTGCTGTTGCCGACCGACTCGGCTGGAACGGCCGCTCGCTCGAGCAGGGTCAATAGGAAATTGTTATAGGGAGTCTCTTCAGCGTAGACGAGGTGCTGGTTTCCCCGGAGGCGACCGCCGGCGCGCCCGAATACCGCAAGCGGCAACGGGCTCGAGTTATGCAGATCACTGTCACTCATGCCGCTGCCGTAGAGCAGCACGGAGTTATCCAACACCGACGAGCCGTCGGCTTCCGTGTACGTGTCGAGCTTCGCGAGAAAGCGGCTGACGACCTGGCTGTGATAAGTCTGAATCTTGATCAGCTTCGCGTAGTTTTCGTGCCTGTGGCCGTGATGAGAAATCGGATGGAACGCGTCCGAGATGCCGAGATTGGTGTACGTCCTCACGGTTTGCTCGGCTGCGATTCGGAGCGTTGCGACGCGCGTGAGATCGGCCTGAAATGCCAAAGCGAGCAGGTCGAACATGATGGTGATTTGCTCGTCGACGTCGGGCGGAATTCCCACGGGTGCATCGGGCACGGCGACGCCGGAGAAGTCTTTCGCGACCATGTTCTGAATCTGCCGCTCGACGTCGCGCACCGAGGTCAGGTAGTCGTCCATCCGACTTCGGTCCGCTGGACCGAGAGTCTGTTGAAACCGCTGCGCCTCCGCCTGAATGCGGTCGAGAACGCTGCCAGTGCCTTCGAGAATGGTGGCGCGCTCGCGAAGCGAATCCCCCGGCCCGAACAATCGGTCGAAGAGCTTGCGCGGGTTGTACTCCATCGGCAGCACCTGATTGGGCGCTCGAAACGAGTGCCCGCCGACATACAAGTCGGGTTCCGTCGCAAGCTCTAGGCTCGCGAACGACGTGTCGCGGCCGATCTCGCGCGCCGCGATCTGATCGATCGACATCCCCGCGTTCGGTCCGTCACGAACCTCGACGCCTTTCAACCAGGCTTGCTCGGAAGATTTGTGGACGCCGCCGGCACGATCTTCCTGGCCGCGATTGCGCAACCCCGAAATCACCGTCATTCGATCGCGGAATGGCTCGAGCGGCTTCAGCACTTGTGAAATGACGAAGTTGCGCCCCTCGCCTGCCGGCGTCCATGCATTGATGTCGGTCCACTTACCCGTGAATGCGCCATGCGGAAAGTAGAAGAAGCCCATGCGCGTGCGGGGCTTCACGGCGGTCTGCGCCAATGCGACTCCGGACGGGACCATGGCGTCGAGCAGCGGTAGCGCGATCGACACACCGGCGCCGCGCAGAACCGCTCGCCTGGAAATTCGTTTTTTGCGGAACTCCGCCACCGCGTCTCCCTCCGATCAGTCTTCGCTGCGAGCCGATAGCGGGGTTGTCTCGCCCGCGCCGCCGTCGCGCGTCGTGAACGGAACGCTCTGAACGATGCCCATCACGATCGCGGAAAAAGAGTAATCGTCGGCCGCACTCTGGCGCACCACTTGCCGAACCGCCGGCATGTCGTACCACTCGGTCGAGCGCCCCAGAGAGTACGAGAGCAGCTTCTCGACGAACGTCTGCACGAACTGCTCGGGACGCGCCAACAGCGCCTCACGCAACTCCTCGGGGCCGCCGATCTTGGATCCATCCGGCAACGTTCCGGAGGCATCGATCGGCTTGCCCGACTCGCGATCCACGTCGCGCCACGTGCCATCGACGTCGAAATTCTCGAGAGCGAACCCCAATGGATCCATGAGCCCATGACAGCCGTTGCAGGTCGGATTCTCTCTGTGAATTGCGAGCCGCTCGCGCACCGTCAGGTTCTCCTTCGGGGCCACGTTATCGAGATCCGTCTCCACCTCCGGCGGCGGCGGTTCCGGTGGAACACCAATGATGTTGCGCATGACGTATTCGCCGCGCAGAACGGGCGACGTGCGATTGGGATAGGACGAGGCCAGCAGCACTGCGCCCTTGCCGAGCAGTCCCCAGCGCGTCGAATCTTCGAGCTCGACTCGGCGGAATTGATCGCCCTTGACGCCGTCGATACCGTAACGCCAAGCCAGAGTCTCGTTGACGAACGTGTGCTTCGCGCGCAGCAAGTCGAGCACGCTCCGATCCTCGCGGAAGATACTGTCGACGAACAGTCCGATCTCCCGCAAAAACTCTGGCCGCGGATCGAGTCGGCCAGAAGCCTGAGGAAACTTGGCCGGATCGGGCCGGATCGCGTCCATCCGGTTGAGGTGCAGCCACTGATACGCGAAGTCCACTGCGAGCGTTTCGGAGCGTGCGTCGACGAGCATGCGCCGGACCTGCTGCTCCAGCACCTTGGGCTCGGACAGGCGTCCTTCCTCAGCCGACGCCAGGAGCTCTTCGTCGGGCAGGCTGCTCCAGAGGAAGAATGCGAGCTTGGAGGCGAGCTCGACATCCGTCAGACGATGAATGGATTCGGCGGTCGCCGCTGAGGTAGTCGAAGAAGTGTTGGCCGCTGTCGAATCCGCGGCTACGTCGTCGGTGCGGAACAAGAAATGGGGACTCGCGAGGATGCCCACGATCGCCATACGAATGCCGTTGTCGAAACCATCCTTCTTGGCGGCGTGATAATAGGCGAGACGTTCCGTGAGCTCGCTCGGAGAGAGCAAGCGCCGGTACGCGCGAGTCGCGAGCGTCCCGATGATCTCGTTCGCGCAGGCGTCCTGCTCTTCGACCGTTTCTGGATAGCAGGTGAACACGCGGTCACGGCTCGCTGTGTGGAGCAACGGAGTGATCTCGAACGGCCCTCTGATCTCGAAGCCCCGCGTTCGCAGCACCTCCATCCGAGCGCTCGCGCCCACGCCGTCCGCGAACGACGCGACTAGATCTTCGGATTCAGCGTGCGTCCGACGCGCGAACAGCACCGCCACCTCGTGCTGGCCGGCCGCGACCTGGAAACGAATGTCCTTCAGCCGACTGTTGATGGCGTCGACGCCGGCCGTCTGTCGCTGATCGATCGTGCGCAGGTCGTCGTCGCCGCCGATGCTCGTCTCGTAGACGATCGAGCCGTCGAGGGTGACGACGATTCGGTTGGCGTACTGAACGCCCGTCGTACTGATGGTCTTGACCATGTCCTCGATCGACACCGCATACTCACCGGAAACGGGAAACGCATGCGTGACCACGAGGCCGTCGCGCGCGCCGAGCGGTAATGCCGCAGCCTCATACGGGTAGCCTAAGCGCGTGCCGCGCGACCTTCCGGCGCTCCCGGAATAGACCTCGCTGCCGAGCGCAGCCGTATCGACGCCCACCGCCAGGTTCGCAACGAGGCGCGCAGCATCGACAAATTGACTGACGAACAATGGCGAAGCCGTCAGCGTGCTCGCGTTGTTGTCGAACCCGGCACTGGCGTCGTCCTGCGGTAGAAAGGCGGCTGGATCGATCTCCACTCCTAAGAGGTCTCGGACGGCGTTCGCATACTCTCTTCGGTTGAGGCGCTGCAGTCCGACGCGCCCTGCCCTCGGCCGCTCCGCGGCAGCCTCGTCGAGGTAGTCTTCCAACCAAGCGACGAACGACTGCACACGCGCAGGATCGGGTTGTTTGTTGCCGGGCGGCGGCATGAGCCCGCCGCGCAGCTTGCGAACGACGTGCTCGAAGATCTCTGCCTCGTTCGGCACGTCCTCGGCCGACATGGCATCGAATGCGATGTTGGCGGTGAAGTCGGCGGTGTTGTGGCAGTCGACGCAGTAGCTCTTGAAGAAGCCCCAGTATTCGCCGGCGCGCTCGGCGGCAGGACGAGGCCAGTGCTCGGCCCCGAGCCAAACGCCGACAGCGGCTATGCCGAGAACGGCGCCGCCTGCTGCAACTCTCATGCTAGGACTCCCTCGACCAGGCCAAGAGTGCCCCCCACTCCTAGTGAAGCCGTGCCGCTCGATTCTAGCGCGACACGATCATGCGTCGGGCCCAAAGTGCAGCCCGAACCCTCGAAAAGCCAGTCTCAAGAAGAATTCAGGGTCCCCGAACCGGTCGTCGAACTCTTTCGTCGGCTTGGCCGCCAACATGTCTTCGGGCTCCAAACCGGCGAAGAAGAGCTTGGCCAATCGGTCGAAGACCGTGACATACACCTGACGCAGCTCGACGAGGTCGGCGCGCATCAACAGTCGGCCATCGCCAGGAACTACGCGCGTGTTCCCGTCGGTGATCTCGAGCAGCGCGTCAAACGCATCGACCAGACCGCCAATCCACCCTCCAGTCCACCAATCGAGCAGCGGCCAGGTGCTCGCGGAAATCGCCGCTCCCGTCGCCAGAACATTTTCCGTCGGGAAGCGGACGTAGATATCACCGTCGGTGTGGGCCTGTAGCAAATAGCCGTAGCGCACTTCCCGACCGCTCACCTCGACGCTACCCGGCTCGTAAAACGTGGCACTTGGGCACGCCTCCGGCGGCAGGCGTTTGATGGTGCGGTTGTCCCACGGCCGCGTGACGTCACGGCCGAGCCACAGTCGGGTGTTCTCGTGAGCCATGATCCGCGTGCCCGCAACGCCGAGCGCCTCGTTCGCGCCTGTGCGGTCGGGATGCCAGCAGCTGTTGAACAGCGTGTCGATCCGCGGCACCGACAGCTCGCTCCGCACTAGAGACAAGAGCTCGGCAGAGCGCTCTTTCAACCCACCGTCGACCATGGTGGCGCCCCCCTCGCGGCCTTGAGCCACGACGACGTTGCAACCGGCACCGCTCACGACGAATAGGGCATCACCGAGACGTGTGACCTCGAGAGCCGTCGCCGGCGGCTGGCTCAACAGCGATGCATGGGGAAGACACAGCGCGCCGCCTCCGATCACGGCAGCGCGAAGGATTGTTCTACGGTCGAATCGGTCGTTCATGCCTGCTCGTTCTTCATTGACGACGGAATCGTAGCCCTCTTCTGCGCACAACGAGAACAGGTACACTCGCGCTCCATGGGTCGTTGAAGTGGGGTGTGATACATGAGTCTTCGGACGACCGCCGCCGCAGCGGCAGCCCTCGCACTCGCCGCCGTCGGCTTCGGGCCTACCGCACACGCCGACGAGGTCAAAGTGTTCTCGTCGGTAGCCATGCGCGCGGTGCTCGAGGAGCTCGCGCCGCACTTCGAACACGAAACGCAGCATCACATCGTCGCGACATTCGGGCTCGCGGCCCAGTTGAAGGCGCGCATCGAGAGCGGTGAGACCTACGACGTCGCGATCCTGACGCCCGCGCAAATCGACGATCTCGTTGCAAAGGGCAAAGCCGCCGGCGCGTCGCGCGCGGTCATCGCACGCACCGGCCTCGGCCTCATGGTCAAGTCGGGCGCGCCGAAACTCGACATCGCAACCGTCGAAGCATTCAAGCAGACGCTGCTCTCCGCGCAATCGTTGACGTACGTGCTGGCCGGCGCGAGCGGCGTCGCGTTCAAGGCCACTGCGGAAAAGCTTGGGCTAGCGGCCGCGCTCGAGGCAAAAACAAGAGCCGCGGCGTCGGGCGAAGAAGTCAACGCCAACGTCCTTGGCGGTGTGGCCGCGATTGCCGTGTTACCCGTCAGTGAAATCCTGCCGGTGCAAGGAGCCGCGCTCGGCGGAACGTTTCCGGCCGACGTGCAGACTTACATCGTGTTGGCGGGAGCTACGTCGAGCACGGCGCCGCAAGCGGCGCGCGATTTCCTCGCGCTGCTCGTCGCGCGCTCGAGCGACTCCGTCATCAAGGCCAAGGGGATGGAGCGCGTTCAGCCGTAGCGCTCGGTGCAGCGCGCCTGCGCCGTGGATCCGTTGGCCAGATCGCGAACATCTCTTCGAGCGGGCACGTTGCATTGGCGAAGCGACGTGACGGCGACTACTCGGCCTCTTGCCGCAAACGTGAACCGTCCCCACCGAGACGCGGCAGTGGGCTGCTAGATTGCCCGCATGCATGCGTGGCTCGAGCATTCGGTCGCCGCACTGCGGCGCTGGCGCCGTCGCTTGCCCGGCGCGGACGTGCTTGGCTGGCTGCGGGCCGTCTTGCGAAGGGTGGTCCTATGGGCGCGAGCGGCGTGGCCGAAAATGCACGATGCCGGCCGCCGCCGCTTGGCCGCCGCCGTCGCTTTGCTGAGCCGCGTCCTGTCGCAGCGCCGGCTGCCTATTTGGATCGAAGGAGTGCACCGGCGCCGCCGGCGATTGGCGCGCCCGGCGGTGGCACTCCGATACAGACTCTATGTCCCGGCCGCAGGCGCGCAAGCGCCGCTGCCGCTGCTCGTGATGCTGCACGGCTGTAACCAGGACGCTGCGACCTTCGCGGCCGGAACGCGCATGAATCAATTGGCGGAGCGCCGAGGCTTCGCGGTGCTCTATCCCGAGCAAAGCAACCGCTTGAACACGCTGCGCTGCTGGAATTGGTTTCGCGTGCGCGGCGAACCGAACGAAAGCGAATCCGAGCTGATCGCCGAAATGATCGAAAACGTGTGCGCGGAGCACGCGATCGAGCCGCGGCGCATTTATGTGGCGGGTATGTCTGCGGGCGCCGCGATGGCGCGCGTGCTCACCGCGCGCCACGGCGCATTGTTCGCCGCCTGCGGGCTACACTCCGGCGTCATGTACGGAGCCGCGACGAGCGTCGCGCAGGTGGCGAGCACGATGAAGCACGGCTCCGCGGCCTCGCCCGAGGCGACGGCGCGCGCGCTCGCGGCCGCCTTTCCCGGAGAGGGCGTCGTGCCGACGATCGCGATTCACGGCACGGCTGACAAAGTCGTGAACCCTTTGAATCATGCTCAGCTGACCCAGCAGTTGCTGGCGTTCGCGGATCTCGGGAACGATCGAGCGAGCGAATCGCGGCACATCGAAAATATCGAGCGCATCGGCGGCCGGGTCTGCACCGTTCGTGAATATGAGCGCGGCGGACGCCTCTATCTTCGCAGCTGCCTGATCGAGGGGCTTGGCCATGCCTGGAGCGGCGGAGATGCCGAGTATCCGTTCAACGACGAAGCCGGGCCATGCGCGAGCGAGCTGATCTGGGACTTCGTCTCGCAGCATCGGCGCGACGAACGAACGGCTCACACGCGTGCGTCCGCCGCCGTGCCGCGAGCGCTCCAGGCCTAGGGCCCGGAGTCCCAGGGATGCCCGAACGCCTCCGGCTCGATGCCGTCGAGCAACGAGCACTGCTCCGCTTCGAGGCTCGCGCCGACGGCCGCGACGGCGCGGCGCGTGCGCTGCATCGCCTTGAGGCCCGAGAAGACACGGATCGCGCGGTACTTGTCGCGCAGCAATTGCGTCTGCAAGACGGCAATTTGCTGCATGCTCCCGTCGCCGCCGCTCGCGTGGTGGCAGATAGCGAGCGTCGACACGAGATGCTCGACGCACTTGCCGACGCGCTGCAGCGGAATTTGCGCGCGCGTGAGCTCGAGCTGATAGAACGCGCTCAAGCCGAGATACGTCCAGCGCAACAGCCGGAGCTTGCGCTCCGCGTAGCGCGCGTGCGCCCGCAGCGCGGGCGCGAGTGTGCGATAGCGCGCGAACGCTGCGGCTGGAAGTAGCCGCAGCGGCAGGCGCACGAAATCCAACGCGGCGTTCGCGGCGACCCAGCCCGCCAGCGCCCACAGCTTCGGCTGCACGGCGAGCTTCAGCAGCGCGATGCCGCAGCGCGCCGGCTGCCGCAGCAGTGTGCCAAGGCCGATGCGCACGATGCGCTCGCGGCCCGCCACGACGTTCGCCGACTCGATAACGCGGAGCAGCGCGCTCAAGTAACGCTCGACGAACCGCTGCGTGACGTCGCGCACCATGCCGAGCAAGATCAGGTCGTCCTCGCCCTCGACGACGCCGAAGAGATGCAGGTTCACGCGCGCGTCGTTGACGCGACTGCCGCCGTGGAACGCGCGCCCGCCGAGCACGTGCTCGGCCGCAAGCATCGACTCGATGCACGCACCGGCAGCGGCTGACTTCGTGAGGTCGCGCAGCCCCGCTAGATCGACCCCGTCGGCGTCTTGAGCGAGCGCCAAATAGGCGAGCGAGCGCGCCTGCAAGGCGCCGCCGAGAATGCGCCCGAGATTCAAGCGCGGCAACTCATGGCGAATGACCGGCCCACCGACGCCGTGACGCCGCTGCGCGTAGTAGCTCGCGTCGCGCGCGAGCATGCGCTGATAGCCCGCGGCCATCGCTGCCAACATGCAGCGACCCATGCGCAAGCAGTAGAACAGCACCTCGACGCCGTCGGCCGGGATGCGGCTGCCGCGCGGCAGCGGAAAGTTGCTGAAGTGCAGCCGCGAGTTGAAGTTCGCGACGAACGCCGCGACGCGCGAGGGCTCGCAGCGAAACTCGTAGTCGTGCGTCGCGTCGGGCGCGACGTCCGCCGCAGGCAGCTCGATCACGAACAGGCCTATCCCTAAGCCCTCGCGACCGAGCCGTGCGACGATACCCATGAGCCCGCCGTGCACGGCGTTCGTGATCCACAGCTTGTTCGCGGCGCCTTCAGCGAACAGGCGATAGCTGCCGTCGGCTTGATCCTCGACGTAAGCGCGGATCTTTTTGGCATTGACGCCGACGCCGACCTCCGTGAGACCGAACGCCATCGGCTTGCCCTGAGCCACGAGTGGCAGGAACGTGCGCTGCTGATGCTCGTCGCCGTACGCGAGCAGCGATCCGGCGCCGATCGTGAGCTGCCCCGAGATCTCGACGGCCAGCGGACCCAAGCCGTTCGCCGCGAGCGCTTCCTCGACAGCCGCGAGCTGGCCATACGAGGCGCCCGCGCCGCCGAACTGCGCGGGCACCGTGTAGCCGAACGCTTTCTCGGCTGCGACGGTGCGGCGCAGCGCGGCCGCGAGCCGCGCATCGGCCGTAAACGCTTCGCCGCGCGCCAGCGAGCCGAGTGCCGCAGCCACGACACCCTCCTCGGAGCCCGCAACGTCGTGCGCGAGCGTGCGACCGCACTGCAGCTCCGCGATGGACGGCGCCGGACCGTAGATCAGGCGCTCGACCAAACCCGAGCGCGTCGGCGCGAGCTTGCGGTCGACCCCGCGCGCCGCGGCCTCGAGCGCGCCGATATCACGCGCAGAAGCGTGATCGCCTGCGGCCGCGAGAGCCCGCGCGGTGGTGGAGTCGTCGCTCGAGGTGCGCATGCGGAGTGCATGATAGCGCGGAGGCTCGGGGTCTCGACGCGGAACTACCGCGACCGAGGTATTCTTCGCACGCTCGACCAATCCAAACGGAGACAGCACGAATGCTCGACACGCCGATTGCGCGCCTCGCGGCCGTCTCGATCTTGGCCGCCCTCGCATCTGCCTGCACACCCGATAACCCCCCGATTGCCGCCAAAGCGCCGGTCGGAGAGTGGCGAGCCTACGGTGCCGACAAAGCCGGCACGAAGTACTCGCCGCTCGACGAGATCAATCGGGACACGATCGGCAACCTGCGTATCGCCTGGCGGCGGTCCGGCATGCCCGAGGAGCTTCTCGCGGACTTCCCGAACACCGCAGGGCCGCGCAACTTGCAGAACACGCCGCTCATGGTGGACGGCTTGCTCTATATGAGCTCGGTTGTCGGCGCCGTCGTGGCACTCGATCCCGCGACGGGCAAAACCGTGTGGTACGACCATCTTCCGCCGCGCGCCGACGG
>Ga0207675_100004851_pt1 | contig 12960 bp, 11 predicted proteins | sample KBSSwiS42_FD_184305 | JGI IMG/M metagenome (GOLD analysis project Ga0207675, IMG submission 184305) | Switchgrass rhizosphere microbial communities from Kellogg Biological Station, Michigan, USA - KBS Switchgrass S4-2 (SPAdes) (version 2) | ecosystem: Host-associated > Plants > Roots >... | reverse complement strand
ACTCTTACAGCCTGGTGCTGGCGGCCGCGATGCTGCCCGCGGGCCTGCTCGGCGACCGGCTGGGACGCAAGAAGGTGCTGCTGGTCGCGCTCGTCCTGTTCGGGGCCAGTTCGGCGGTGTGCGCGTACGCGTCCGGCACCGGCGAGCTGATCGCGGGGCGGGCGGTACTCGGGATCGGCGCCGCGGCCATCTTCCCGCTGTCGCTCTCGGTGATCCCGGTGCTGTTCGCCCCGGAGGAGCGGCAGCGGGCGATCGCGCTGATGGCGTCGGCCACCTTCATCAGCTTCCCGATCGGCCCGATCGTCGGCGGCTACCTGCTCGACCACTTCTGGTGGGGCTCGGTCTTCCTGATCAACGTGCCGGTGGTCGTGCTGGCCGTCATCGCCGTCGCGGTCTTGCTGCCGGAATCGCGCAGCGCGGAGCGGCCACGGATCGACGCTGTCGGCGTGATCCTGTCCAGCGGCGGGCTGGCCGCGCTGACGTACGGGTTCATCAAAGCGGGCCAGGACGGCTGGTCCGACTCCATCGCGGTCGGCACCATCGCCGCGGGGGTAGCGGTGCTCGCCATTCTGGTGGCCTGGGAGCGCTGGCTGACCGGACGCAACCGCGCCGGTAACGGCGGATCACTCCGCGGGGGCGTGATCCGCCCGCTGATCGAGCTGCGGTTGTTCCGGTCGGCCGGGTTCACCTGGGGCACCACGCTGTCCACGCTGGTCTCGTTCGCGATGTTCGGCATCTTCTTCGCGATGCCCCTGTACTTCCAGGAGGTCCGCGGCGTGAACGCCATGGGCAGCGGGCTGCGGCTGCTGCCCATGATCGGCGGCATGGTGATCGGCATGATCGGCAGCACCCGGCTGGCCTCGCCGCGGCAGGCCGCCGACGGTTCGGCCAGCCCGCCACGGGCCAGCGTGAAGGGCCTGGTCACGGTGGGGTTCGCGATCATGGCCGTCACCCTTGGGGTCGGCGCCACCACCACGGTCAGCAGCGGGACCGGGTTCGCGGCGGCCTGGTTCGCGGTGTTCGGTCTCGGGCTGGGGCTGGCCATGCCGCAGACGATGAACGCGGCGCTGTCCGCGCTGTCCGCCGAGACCAGCGGCGCGGGCTCGGCCCTGATCTCGGCCATGCGCCAGGTGGGCGCCACGATCGGGGTCGCGGTTCTCGGCACCGTGCTCAGCTCGGTGTACCGCAGCCACCTGGTCGTGACCGGCCTGCCCGACTCGGTCGCGGCGGCCGCCAAGAGCAGCGTCGTGGCCGGTGTCGCGATCGCGGAGAAAGCCGGCTCGGCGCCGCTGCTCGAGTCGGTGCGGCACGCCTTCGTCTCCGGGATGGACGCCCTGCTCTGGGTCTGCGCCGGGATCGCGCTGGTCAGCGCCATACTCGCGGTCATCTTCCTGCCGCGGCGGACCGACGGCGGCGAGGCCAGGACCGCGGGCGCCGGCGTGGCGGACGACGTTGCTGATGAAAAGGGCCCGCAGCGGGCAGAATTGGAAGCGTGACCGAATTGCCCGCGGTGAGCCAGGGCCTGCGCGAGCGGAAGAAGGCCAGGACGCGTGCTTCCCTCCGGGAGCACGCGCTCCGGCTCTTCCGCGAGCAGGGCTACCAGCGCACCACCGTGGAGCAGATCGCGGCGGCGGCCGAGGTGTCACCGAGCACGTTCTTCCGGTACTTCCCCACCAAGGAAGACCTCGTCCTGCAGGACGACATGGATACCCGGCTGGTCGAGGCGTTCGAGCGCCAGCCGCCGGGGCTGAGCCCGATCGCCGCCCTCCGGGGCGCGATCCGGGAGGGACTCGAGTCCTACAACCAGGCCGACCTCGAGATGATCTGGGAGACCACGAATCTCACCATGACCGTGCCGGAGGTCCGGGCACGCGCCATGGACGAGTTCGCTCGCACGATCGCGGTGATCAGCGAGGCCCTGGCCAAGCGGGCCGGGCGCCCGGCGGACGACCTGGCCGTCCGCACGCTGGCCGGCGCGATCATCGGCGTCATCATGTCCATCACCATGCCGTGGGAGGGCTGGTCCGACCCGCAGGCCTTTGTGGACATGTTCGAACGCGTCGACCAGGCCCTGAACCTGCTGGAGGCCGGGCTCCCGCTCTGACCCGTCGGGGGTCGGTGGGGTCGGTGGCGTTGCAGCGCCGCGTCAGCGGGGCTGCAGGGCGATGGCCGACAGTGGATGGACCGCGCACGGACATCCACGAAAGGGACCTGATGAGAATGCGCCGGATGGCGGGCTTGCTGTTCGCGGGCGGGCTGACGGCCGGCCTCGGCGCCGGCATGACCGCGATCGCGCACGCCTCCGACCCCGTGCGACCCGCGCAAGCCTGGCACGAGATCTTCCTGCCATTCGACAACGGCCAGGGCAACACCATGTGCGTTGACGTGGCGGACGGCGGCGGCACCGCGGCGGGCGCCCGGCTGTGGCTCTCCCGCTGCCACGGGTACGCGAGCAACGGCGAGCCGCAACGGTGGCAGTTCTCCGGGGGGCGGTTCTCCGAGGTGTCGAACACGAACAGCGGCCTGTGCATCGGCTTCCCTGACGGCGGCCTCCCGTCACCGGCGCCCGGCTGGTGCAGGAACGATGCGAGCAGGTCCCGCCCTGGCAGCGGGTCCGGCAGAGCAGGGACGGCACCGATCCGTACTTCCGGCTGGAGACCAGCGGCCCGGGCGGGCCCGCGCTGTGCATGGCGGCGGGCAACCTCGGCGACAACGACCAGACACCGCTCGTGGCCGCGAGCTGCCAGGGCTTCGGCAACGCCGCCGAGATCCTGGAACTCGGCTAGGCCGAACGACCGGCGCCGGGGCAGTGTGCAGCGCGGCCGCTGCCCCGGCGCTCCCATCCCCCGGACACGCGCTAGCCGCTGACGTTCGCGATCAGCCGGTCGCGCAGCCGGTCCAGGTCAACGTCGTGCACGCTGCCCCGGCCCGCCAGGTCCAGCGCGTGCGCGGCGCCCGCGCCCATGGCGGCGCACGGGCCCATCACCCGCACGCTGGACAGCGCGGCGGCGTCGCCGTCCACGCACCGGCCGGCCGCCACCAGGTTGTGCGCGCCCGGCGGAGTCATGGCACGCAGCGGCACGTAGTGCACGTGATCCGGGCCGAACATCTCCCACACGTAACCGTCCGAGCGGTCGTGGAGCTCGATCGGCCAGGCCGTTCGGGCCACCGCGTCGTCGAACCACGTCCCGTGCCGCACCTGGTCGGTGGTCAGCTGGTGACGGCCCTTGATCCAGCGAGTCTGGCGCCGGCCCGGATAGCCGTAGGCACGGACCCTGGCCTCGCCGAACGCCTTGGGGAACTCGGACCGCAGCAGCGCGATCACCGTGTCGGCCTGGTCGCGCCCGTCGAACTGGGCCCGCGAGGCGGCCACCGGATCCAGCGGCGCCTCGATGTGAGTCACGTTCAGCACCGCGGTGCCCCGGCCGGGGAAGAAGAAGGCCAGCCCGCCGCGGCGCAGCAGCCCGTGCTCCTCTCCGCGGGCGGCCAGCAAGGCGTCGATCTCGCCCCAGTCCGGCTTGTGGCTCTCGTCCACGTTCTCGACGATGACCTGCTGGGAGCCGTAGATGGGGCGCTCAGGAACCCAGCACGGCAGCCCGGCCTGCCAGGTCAGGGCGGCGTCGCCGCTGGCGTCGACGAAGCCGCGGGCCGCGATCGTGACGTGGCCGTAACGGGACGCCAGCTCGATCCCGGTGATGCGGGCGTCCTTGACGTCGGCTCGCAGCAGCACCGTGCCGAGGATCGTCCTGACGCCGAGGCTCCGTATGGTCCGCTCGAGCCAGCGGCCGAGGGCCACCTCGTTGTAATAGACGGTCTTGGTGTGGCCGGGCTGGAAATGCAGGTCACCGGCTGGTCCCAGGTCGCGGAAAATGTCGTCGAAGATCCCGTGCGTGAGCTGGCGGTATTCCGGGCCGTTGCCGAATACGCCGCAGAACAGCCCGATCAGCGAATGCACCATCTGCCCGCCGATGAGCGGCAGCGAGTCGACCAGCACCACGTCGCGGTGCAGCCGGGCCGACTCGATGGCCGCCGACAGGCCCGCGATCCCGGCGCCGACCACGCACACGTCGGCGCGGATCTCGTGCGCGGGTTCGGCGGCCGGCTTGGTCACCTCGGCCAGGTTGAGCTCGGTCAGGGCGTGCGGCATTAACGCTCCCGGTTTGCACGAATGCGTCACACGCTAGGTTCGCCGGGCCCGGGTGGCAAACAAACTGCCTGCCCGGCATGAACGCGGTTCATACCTGGCCGTTCCAGCGCCCCTTCAGCAGGGCTCCAGGCCGGCCGTCGACAGTAGAGTCATGCAACCCCGGACGATAGTCATCCTGGTCCTCGTCGGCGTGATCGGGGTGTTCCTCGTCGTCGGCTTGGCCGGAGCTTTCCTGGCCGCCTGAAGACTGCTCCCCCAACCGCGTTCGCCGGACCGGGGCGCCACCACGCGCTCACGGCACGGCCGGGGCGTGACAAGATTCCGAACATGTACCGTGGCGTTCTGTCATCGGGGCTGGGCTCGCACTGGCGCCGGGAGGTGCTCCGTACCAGCCTGTGGTTCGTGCCCGCCCTGGAGGTCGTGGCCGCGATCGTGCTGTTCGCCGGCACGCTGGCCGTGGACCGGGCCGCCTACCACGGTGACTTCACCTTGCCCGGCTGGGTGATCAGCGGCAGCGCGGACGCGGCCCGGCAGATCCTCACGACCATCGCCGCCGCCATCATCACCGTGGTCGGCGTGGTCTTCTCCATCATCCTGCTCACCCTGACGCTGGCCTCGAACCAGTTCGGGCCGCGGATGCTGCGCAACTTCATCCGCGACCGGGGCACCCAGCTCACCCTGGGAACATTCGTAGCCACGTTCGTTTACGCGGTGCTGCTGCTGGCCTCGATCGGGATCGGGTCGCACGGCGAGTTCGTGCCGCACCTCGGCGTGACGGTCACGCTCGGGCTGATGGTCGCCGACCTGGCCGTGCTCATCTACTTCATCCACCACACGGCCGTCTCGATCCAGCTTCCCCAGGTGATCGCCAGCATCGCCGCCGACCTGGCGGAGGCGATCAGGGAGCAGGGCAGCGGCAACACCGGTCCGCACCCGAAGGCCGGCCCGACCGCGGCCGAGCTGATGGGCCAGGCCGGCGAGGGGGGCGCCGTGCTGCTCGCCCCGGTCAGCGGGTACGTGCAGTTCATCAGGCACCAGAGCCTGGTCCGGCTGGCCACGGAGGCGGACGCGGTGATCAACCTGGAGCACCGGCCGGGCCACTTCGTGGTGCGCGGGCACCGGTTCGCGACGGTCTGGCCGCCGGAGGCGGCCCCGCACATCCGGCAGGCGCTGGGCCGGGCGCACGTCGTCGGCCCGCACCGGACCCTCAGCCAGGACGTGTCGTTCGGCATCGACCAGCTGGTGGAGATCGCGCTGCGCGCCCTGTCCGCCGCGGTCAACGACACCTTCACGGCCCTGACCTGTATCGACTGGCTCGGCGAGAACCTCTGCAAGATCGTGGTCCAGTGGCATCCGGCCCGGGTGCACCGGGACGACCGCGGGTTCATCAGGGTCATCGCGCCCGAGCCCTCCTATGACCGGCTGGTGCAGCGCTCCTTCGAGAAGATCAGGCAGTCGAGCCTCGGCCAGCCGGCCGTGATGATCCGCCTGCTCGACGCGCTGGCCCGGATCATGGCCGAGACCACCAGCCAGAGCCAGCGCCGGGTGCTGCTCGAGCAGGCTGAAATGATCAACCGGGCGTGCGAGCGCTCGGTGCCCGAGGCCGCCGACCGCGCCGATATCCAGCGGCGTTACGAGGCCGTCCTCACCGTGGAGTCGAGGCTGACCGCCTCCGGGCGGAACACCTGAAACTTTTTCCCGGCGCTGTCGGAATCGGCGGCGCCCCGTTCGTGGAACTGATGCCGGGACCCCATCGGGGGCGTCCCGGCGGAACTGACCGGAGAAACCTGGAGGCAACCGTGAAGTACGTGATTCTGCTGCTGGACACCGAAGTGGCCAGGAACATGACCGAGGCGGAAGGCCAGGCCTGGTACGCCGAGATCGGGGCCTGGTACGAGAAGGGCGGCGGCGGCTCCGGCAAGCTCGTCGAGGGCGGGCACCAGCTGGCCCCGCCGGCCACGGCCAAGACGGTGCGCGTCAGCGGCGTCACCGACGGCCCGTTCATGGAGACCAAGGAGGCGCTCGGCGGGTACTCGGTCCTGGAGACCGACACCATCGACGAGGCCGTCGAGATCGCCAAGACCTGGCCCGGGGTGGACCGGGGCTGGATGACGGTCGAGGTCCGCCCCGTCGTGGAGATGTGACCAGGCCACTCGGATAGGGGGCGGTCAGAAGGACAGGCGGCGGGCGAGCAGCTCGCGCTCGGCCGGGTTTCCGGTCAGCGCGAGCGCTCGCTCGCTGGCCTCGCGGGCCTCGTCGTCGCGGCCAAGCCCGGTCAGCAGGCCCGCCCGCAGCGCGTGGAACAGTCGGTACCCGTCGAGCTCGGCGCCCAGCGGCGTGATCTCGGCCAGCGCGGCCTCGGGGCCGACGACGTAGCGGGTGGCCACGGCCCGGTTGAGCAGCACCACCGGCGAGGGGGTCAGCTCCTGCAGCCGGTCGTACAGGATACGGATCTGCCGCCAGTCGGTGTGCTCGTAGTCGGGCGCCTCGGCGTGCAGCGCGGCGATGGCCGCCTGGACCTGGTAGGGACCTGACGCGCGGTGGGTCAGCGCGCGGTCGAGCAGCCCGGTGGCCTCGGCGATCAGCGCCCGGTTCCACCGGGTGCGGTCCTGGTCGGCGAGCCTGACCAGGCGGCCCCATCCGTCGAACCGGGTCGCGGCCCGGGACTCGTGCAGCAAGAGCAGCGCGAGCAGGCCGAGGACCTCGGGCTCGCGCGGCATCAGCCGGTGCAGCAGCCTGGTCAGCGTCACCGCCTGGGCGGCCAGGTCACGGCGGGCGGGCTGCCGGCCCGCGCTGGCCAGGTAGCCCTCGTTGAAGACCAGGTACACCACGGCCAGTACCTCGGCCAGCCGGTCAGCAAGCTGGTCGGGGTCGGGAATGCGCATGTCCGCATCGGCGGCGCGGAGCGTCTTGCGCGCCCGCAGCAGCCGCTGGGTCATGGCGGGCTCGGCGGCCAGGAAGGCGGCCGCGATCTCGGCCGTGGTCAGGCCGCAGACGGCGCGCAGGGTGAGCGCGATCTGCGACTCGCGCGGCAGCGCGGGATGGCAGCAGGCGAAGACCATGCCGAGCAGCTCGTCGTCGGCCGTCTCGGTCTCGGCGCAGGCATCGGTGGCGGTCGCCGCCAGCAGGGCCAGCTTCTCCTGGCCGGCCCGGGCCCGGCGCAGCCGGTCGATCGCCTTGCGCCTGGCGGTGGTGGCCAGCCAGCCGCCCGGGTTGGGCGGCGGCGCGTCCCGCCAGTGCTCGAGGGCCTCGACGAACGCGTCCTGGACGGCGTCCGCGGCCAGCCCGACGTCGCCGATCCGCGCGGCCAGCGCGGCGGTGATGCGGGGCGCTTCGGCCCGGTAGACGCGCTCGAGCTGAGCCTTGTCCACGATCGCTGAGGCCGGCGGGCTCAGGCCCCGCTGAACCGCGGCGGCCGCTTCTCGGCGAAGGCCGCCAGTCCCTCGGCGAAGTCACCGGAGGCGGCCATCTCCCTCTGGATGCCCGCCTCGAACTCGAGCTGGGCCTCCATGTGCTCGTACAGCCACTTGTTGAGCTGGCGCTTGGTCCCGGCGTAGGACCTGGTGGCGCCCGCCGCCATCCGGTCGAGCAGCGCCAGCGCCTGCGCCTGGTACTCCTCGTCCGGCCAGACCCGGTTGATCAGGCCCCAGTCGAGAGCCGTGCGGGCGCCCAGCCGCTCCCCCAGCATGGCCAGCTCGGCGGCCCGGGCGAAGCCCACCCGGGACGGCACGAACAGCGAGGAGCCGCCGTCGGGCACAAGACCGATGTTGACGAAGGCGAGCGAGAAGTACGCGGACTCGGCCGCCACCACCAGGTCGCAGGCCAGCGCGAGGGACAGCCCGATCCCGGCCGCCGGTCCGTTGACCCCGGCGATGACCGGCTTGGGCATCCGCCGGATGCCGGTGATCAGCGGGTGGTATCGCTCGGTCAGGATCTTGTACACGTCAACGGTGCCGTCGCCGGCGTCCTCGGTGGCTTCCTTCAGGTCGGCGCCGCTGGAAAAGGCCCGCCCGGCGCCGGTGATGAGAACGGCCCGGACCTCGGGGTTCTCGGTGACCTCCGTGATCACGTCGAGCAAATCGGCGGAGAACTGCCGGTTCCACGCGTTCATCCGCTCGGGCCGGTTCAGCTCGACCTTTGCCCCCGGGCCGCGACGGTACAGGTTGATGGTCTCATACTGGCGGTAAAGCTCATCGTCGCTCACGCCGGTCATCCTACGGGGGTTTCCGTGGGCACCGGCGAGAGAGCCCGGACAAGGAAGGACGCTGGGATGGCAGGCAAGGTCAAGGACGCCGGAAACGGGCACGGCAAGAAGGCGGCGCACGTGAAGGGGCATGGGGAGGCGGACGGGAGTCCGCGGAAGCTGCCCCGGGAGCTGTACGAGACCGAGTTGCTCCGGCTGCAGGGCGAGCTGGTGAAGATGCAGGAGTGGGTGCGCAGCGAGGGCGCCAGGATCGTGATCATCTTCGAGGGCCGCGACGCGGCCGGCAAGGGCGGCGCGATCAAGCGGGTGACCGAGTTCCTCAACCCGCGCGTGGCCGGGATCACGGCGCTGCCCGCCCCGACCGAGCGGGAGCGCACCCAGTGGTACTTCCAGCGCTACATCGAGCACCTGCCCGCAGCGGGCCAGCTGGTCCTGTTCGACCGCAGCTGGTACAACCGGGCCGGCGTGGAGCACGTGATGGGGTTCTGCACCAAGGAGGAGTACAGCCGGTTCATGCACCAGTGCCCGATCTTCGAGCGGCTGCTCGTCGAGGACGGCATCTTGCTGCGCAAGTACTGGTTCTCGGTCAGCGACGAAGAACAGCAGCACCGCTTCAAGTCCCGGCTGCACGACCCGTTGCGCCGGTGGAAGCTGTCGCCCATGGACCTGCAGTCGATCACCCACTGGGAGGATTACTCTCGGGCCAAGGACGAGATGTTTATCCACACCGACATCCCCGAGGCGCCCTGGCACGTGGTGGAGAGCGAGGACAAGCGGAACGCCCGCATCAACATGATCGCCCACCTGCTCAGCAGCATCCCCTACCACAAGGTGCGGGAGCCGGCTCTGAAGCTGCCGCCGCGGCCGCCGTCCCAGGGGTACATCCGCGCGCCCAGGGACATGCAGGCCTACGTACCCGACCACGCCGCCGAGCTGCTGGCCGGTAACGGGACCCGCTAAATGACGGCGGCCTAGATGACGGCGGCCTAGATAACGGCGGGCAGCCTGGCGCCCGGCACGCTGATCTTGGCCCGGACCCGGTCGCCGTCGGGGTGCCCCAGCTCATCCAGCGTGCGCAGCGCCTGGGCCCACGCCCAGCGGGCCGCGCGCAGGTCGCCCACGCTGTGGTGGACGTCGCCGAGCCGGTCGAGCGTGCCCGCCTCGTTGTACCGGTCGGCGAGCTCGCGGCACAGGTCCAGGGACCGCTCGTAGCAGGTGACGGCGCGATGGTGGTCGCCGAGCTTGTGGTGGATGTAGCCGAGGCTGTCCCACGCGGCGGACTCCCAGTTGCGCTCCCCGGCGGCCCGGCTGCCGGCCAGCGCCTGCCCGCAGCAGGCGATGGCCTGGCCATAGTTCCCGAGCCGCGCGTGGCTGTAGCCGACGTCGTTCAGGCTCATGATCTCCATGGTCTCGTCCCCGGCGGCCTGGGACAGCCGGAGCGCCCGGACGGCGTGACCCAGCATGTCGCCGTAGCGCTCCTGCTGCTCGGCGATCCAGATCAGGCTGCTGTGCGCGGTCACCTGGCTGCGGTGATAGCCGTCCACCGTCTCGAACAGGCGCAGCGATTCGCGGAACACGGGTGCGGCGTCGCGGCGCCCGGACCGGGCATCGCCGAGCGCGAGCAGGAGCAGCGCGTGGGCTTCCCCGGCCACGTCGCCGTCCCGGCGGGAGGCGTCCAGGCTGGCCCGGCACGCCCTGGTGTGGTCGTCCCAGCATCCGCGGCGGAGCAGGAAGGTGCTCAGCGCCCAGGTGAGCCGCCAGGCGTGGCCGACCCGGCCGGACCAGGCGGCCAGCGGCACGGCCGCCAGCAGCGTGGCCTGTTCGGCGGTGAACCAGCGCAGGGCCTCCTCGGCGGTGGCGGGCGCGCCGACGACGGCCCCTGGCAGCGGCGGGCCCTGGGGCTCCGGGGCGAAGAACGGGTCGAGCAGCGCCGCCGCGGCGCACGCGGCGTGCAGCCAGTGGTCGAGGAGCCGGCCCAGCGCGGCGCGCCGGGCAGCGTCGTCGTCGCATTCCCGCGCCTGTTCGGTGGCGTAGGCCCGGAGCAGGTCGTGGAAGGCGTAGCGGCCGGGACGGTCCTCGCTGAGCAGGTGCCCGCGGGTCAGCTCGGTCAGCAGGACGCGGGCCCGGTCCGGGGCGATCCCGGCCAGGCTGGCCGCGGCGGCGGCCGTCATGTCCGGGCCGGGGTGCAAGCCCAGCAGCCGGAACATCCGCGCCGTGTCCGGGCTCAGCGCGCGGTAGGACCAGGAGAACACGGCCCTGATGTCGGTGGCCTCGTCATCGCCGTCGAACTGGTCGAGCGCGTGGCCCGCCTCACGCAGGTCGGCCGCGAAGACGGCGAGCGGGAACCCCGGACTGGTGGCGGCGCGGGCCGCGGCGATGGTCAGCGCCAGGGGAAGGCGTGCGCAGCCGTCGATGATCTCGTCGATCGCGTCGGGTTCACGCCCGGCCCGGCCGGCGCCCACCCGCCCGGCCAGCAGCTCGCGCGCGCCGTCCGGGGTCAGCAGGTCCAGGCCCAGCGGGTACGCGCCGTGCCCGGCGATCAGGCCGGTGAGGTGGTTGCGGCTGGTCACGATGGCCAGGCACCCGGGCGAGCCGGGCAGCAGCGGGCGCACCTGCGCGGCGTCGCGCGCGTTGTCGAGCAGCACGAGCACCCGCTGGCCGGCCAGCAGGCTGCGGTAGAGCGCCACCTGGTCGTCCAGGGCTTGCGGGATCCGCTCCGGCGGCACCGCGAGCGCCTCGAAGAAGCCGCGCAGCGCCTGGCCAGGATCGAGCGCGGGCCCGGCCGGGTCGAAGCCGCGCAGGTCGACGTACAGCTGCCCGCCGGGGAACCGGGTGGCGACCCGGTGCGCCCAGGTCACCGCCAGGGCGGTCTTGCCCACTCCGGCGGTGCCGGTGATCGCCGCGATCGTGACGGCGGAAGCCTCGTCCGTCTGGTCGCCTCCGATCGCGTCGAGGCGGGCCAGCTCCGCGGCCCGTCCGGCGAACCCGGCCACCGGCGGCGGCAGCTGTGCCGGGACCGGAACACCGGACGCGGGCGGCGCGGCCGGCCGCAGGCTGGCGACCGGGCAGGACGCGTCCAGCGACGCGTCCTGCCGCAGGATGGCGGTCTCGAGATCGCGCAGCGCCGGGCCGGGCGCCAGCCCCAATTCCTCGGCCAGGGTGGATCGCAGCCGCTGGTAGACGGCCAGCGCGTCGGCCTGCCGTCCGCTGCGGTACAGCGCGGTCATCAGCTGGGCGTGGACCTGCTCGTCGAGCGGATGGTCGGCCGCCGCCTGCTCCAGCTCGGGTACCAGCTGCCGGTGTTCCCCGGCGGCCAGCCTCGCGTCGGACAACGCGTGCCTGATCTGCTCGCGGAGCAGTTCCAGCCGCCCCGCCTGCTGTTCCAGCCAGGCCAGCCCGGCCAGGTCGGCCAGCGGCCGCCCGCGCCACAGGGCCAGCGCCTCCCGCAGGTCCGCGGCCGCGCGGGCCGGGTCCGCGGACTGCGCGCCCTGGCGGAGCAGCCGCTCGGCCAGCAGCACGTCGGTGCCGTCGTCGCCGAGGTCCAGCTGGTAACCGGGCGCCCGGGCCACGATGGCGGCCTTGCCGAGCACGGTACGCAGGTACGAGACGTGGCTTTGCAGCGTGTTCAGCGCGGCCGGCGCGGTCTCGCCCCAGACCGCGTCGACCAGGCGGCCGGTTCCGACGACCTGGCCGGCGTGCAGGGCCAAGGTGGCCAGGACGGCCTTCCGCCGCAGCCCGCTGACCGGCAGCATCTCGCCGCCGTCCATGACATCGACCGGTCCCAGTAGCCGAACTCGCATGACGCTCCCCGTTCCCATGCGGGCAAATGCTCCCCGTTTAGGCACGTTCGGCGGTGGCCTGCGGTTCAACGAGTCTCAGCATTTCTACAGCTGCGTCTCAGATACTGATAAGGTTCCACGCCGTTCCGTGCCGTTCCACCATGGTCCGGCGCGGGCCTCCGGCGAGGCAGGAACCAGGGCCGTTCGGCCCCCATGACGTGCGGCGCACGGGACGGGACCTGGCTCGCGGCTGCCGGTGTTCACCGGCCCGTTCGGCCTGCGGGACGCGACGGACGTATGCGGGGGCGACGAGCTGCCCGCCGAGGCGGTCGCGGCCGGCCTGAGCCTGCTCGCCGAGCGCTCGGTGCTGCTGGCCGACCGGCCTGCCGGGCACGAGGCGCGCTTCGTGCTCCCGGTCACGTTGCGTGCGTACGGCGGCCAGATGCTGCGCCGGCTGGGCCAGGACCAGGAGTACGCCGCACGGCATAAGCGATGGCAGGACGACCGCCAGCCGCACCAGGGCAGCCCGGCGGGGAAGCAAACGCTACGACGTAGCCGCGCGACCGGGGGCAGCGCGGATCGGCCTTCTGGCCGCCCTGGCGAGAACACATGCATCCCGTCTGCCTCTCCAGGGTCTTTATTCGCTTACCGATTCGATGCTCTTAAATTTTATGTGGTGGATTCGGGCTTCGTGGTGGATTAGGGGGCCTATAGTGCACCAAATCAACCCTGTAGCCCGAATCAACCACGGTAATTTCGCGGCCCACCGATTCAATAAGCACTCGTTCACCAAGCGCCCCTGCCATCGCGGAACTGCACCCGGTTAGGGC
>Ga0207675_100004847_pt1 | contig 12963 bp, 9 predicted proteins | sample KBSSwiS42_FD_184305 | JGI IMG/M metagenome (GOLD analysis project Ga0207675, IMG submission 184305) | Switchgrass rhizosphere microbial communities from Kellogg Biological Station, Michigan, USA - KBS Switchgrass S4-2 (SPAdes) (version 2) | ecosystem: Host-associated > Plants > Roots >... | reverse complement strand
TTCAATGGACGTGGCGCGCCTCTACCGTGACGTGAAGATCGAGCTCGGCGCGGTCTTGATCTGGCTGACGGGGCTCGCCGTACTGGTCGCCATCGGGCAATACACGGGCGCCGTCGCGTGGTTCGTGGTCGGTTTCATGATCTTCGCGATCTGGCGCGTGGGGCACACTCACGTCGACTGACGCCGAGGCCAGCTCGGCGTCACGTCGACAACCCGATCGCAGGCGTGGTGGCTAGGGCCGCTCGCGCCTCGCCTCGCGGTTGGCGCCTGGCTGCTCACCTCGTCCAGGCCGAACCCGCTCGGCCTCGGGCGCTCCCCGATAGTGCCGGAACTGCTCGTGGGGCAGGCTCGCCAGGTGCCCGGGTACCTGCTCGCGAGGATAGCGCGCGAACTCGTGATCCCAGTAGCGGGAGCGGTACCAGACGCCGCCGTCGACATACCAGTAGAAACCGTCGGAGAAATAGACCGGATAGTCGTAGTCCTCGACGACCCAAACGCCGGGGGAGACCAATACCATCGTCGGTGGACCCGGTATCCTGACGGCAGCGCCGACGCTCACGCTCGCCGGAGCACACCCGAGTGGTGGCGCCGCCGCGAGCGCCAGGAATGAGAGAACGAGACCGACGCGAGCTGCTGCTGCACCTTGCCCATGCTGAATGGTTTTCATTGCCGATCCTTTCGAAAGGGGGAGTCCGAACGGCGGTGCGAGGCCACCTCAGGGCATACCCGCGTCGGCGGCAGTGCCGGCGTCGGCCTCGAGCGCGGCATCCGGCAACGCTCCCGCGTCCAGGGCCAAGCCTCCATCCGCCGGCGCACCGGCATCCGGCAGCGATATGCCGCCATCGACGGCGGTGCCCGCGTCCGACGGCACGGCTCCGGGAAAGTCGACGTTGATCGACGTCACTTCACCGCGCGCGATCCGGATGGGATCGAGGACGATACGCCGGGTGACGGGCTTACCTCGAGCGTCGAACAGCGTCATTCGCGCCGCGTAGTCACCGGCGTACAAGTCGAGACTCGCGTTCAACTCCCGGCAGTCGCGCGAGAGCTCTGTCACGAGCCAACCTCGACGGTAGATCGCGGCATAGAGACGCGCCGCTCCCAGCGATTCACAGGCGGCGCTGGTCTGAACGGAATCGATACTCCAGCTCAGCTCCAACCTGCCGGTGCCGGTGCCGAAGCGCCACGGGTGACCATCATCTCCGCATCCGAGCGTCAAGATACCGGCTGCCATGAACCCGATGACCGGGACGTTGATCCGGGTCAGCGCGCCCCAAAGCAGGCTCACGCGAAAGAAGCCGCGGCGCCGTGCGCCGTCGTTCGGCCTCGAGCCAGTCATCTCGGGACGCAGTCCCGGCTGGAGGCGAGCCTGCTGCGAAACTTTCTGGTCCATGCACATACCCTCGCTGTAGGAAACGTGAGAACCCACCCATCGGCCTGGTGAGCTCTGCCGAGCTTCACCCTGTGAGCTCCCCAAGCACGATGCGTGCCGCGGTCGCGCGCGATGCCGTCGATGCTGTGTTCTGGCACGAAGGCTGCTTCTCTTCGTGCCGATGACACGAACTGCACTCTCGTCTTGGGGTCTGACCGTATCCGCCAACGACTCGGAGAATGCCGCTCGCCGGCAGCAGCTGGGACGATTCTTCGATGCCATCGCCCAATGGCGTGGGCAGGCGCCGTTGCCGGCCTCAACGACGAGCTCCGCAGCAACGCCGCTGAGCTTGGTTACACGACAGACCTGAAGCAGATCGTGCGAGAGGTCGTGCAGCGCCTCGACGCCGAGTACGGAGCCTCCCTGGCCGAGGTCCTGCGTGAACCCATGGGCTCGCAGGCTGCGAAAGCGCCCCGCTGACTCCGGGAGCCCGGAAGCCGAGTGAACGGCACGCGGGTTGCTCCTGTCATGTGCGTGCCTCACTGCCGAACGAACAACGTCGGCAACGAGTGCCGAGAGGAGCCAACATGAAAACACCATTCGAACGAGCGCTGCGCTGCGCTCCGCCGGCCGCGTCGATCGCCCTGGTCGTCGCCTGCGCGGCCTGTTCCACCACCGGTACTGCCGTCGGCGAGCTGGAGCAGCCGGGCAGCAAACGAGAGGAAGCCGTCACCTTTGTCTGGAAGTCTGATGCGTCGGATCCCGATCGCGGAAAGATTTCGGGCACGCTGCCCGATGGCACTCACTACTCCGGACGTTACTTCGAGGTCGTCAAGACGGCCGAAGCCGATATCTACGGAGCTGCCTGGGACGGCTGGCGACCGTACTGGTCCGGATGGCATCCGGGTTGGTACAGCGGGCCAAGAGCCGATTTCGACTGGCCCACGTTCGTCGAGATCTACACCGGGCGAGTGATCGCCAACCTGAAATCGGATGATCAGAAGGTGCAACTCCGGTGTCGATTTGCCATCGACAACCCGCGGGCTGGGCTCATTGGAGGAGGTACCGGGGACTGCCAGTTGTCAAATGGTGCAGCGATCGATCATGTGATCGTCGCGGCCAATTGACGCCCGCTCGCGCGGATCGCGCGCCGTTGCCGGGTGCGGCGCCGCATGGGGCGCACCTCCCTATCGCTGGGGCGCCCCTGCACCCCGCGAGAGCCTGTTTCGGGCGCCTCCCAGCCCCGGCATCGCGTTCTCCGACGCGTGGTGAAAACCGACGACGCGAGCGTTCTACCGGGCGGGACGCTCGGGCGAGGCAGCGACGTTCAGGGACCGCCGGGGGCAGATTGACTACTGGCACGACTCCTGCGTGCGGGACCGCCGGGGCAGCGGATCATCGCCCAGCCCTGGGACACCACTTTGACCTCCCGTATGAGCACCCGCTACACGAGGGTCAGGATGCGCCTGACCTACAAGTTGAGCCTGGGGATGGCGACCGCACTCACCATCGCGCTCGGAATCGACGATCTCGTCGGAGTACGCCGCTCGATGTCGGACTACGAGGCGGACGTCCTGGAGGACGCCGCGCGCCACGCACGGACCCTGGCGGGGTTGGTCCCCACACTCGACGGCAGCCCCGGCGAAGCGGGTGCCATTCGCGAAGTCGAGACGAGCAACCGCGTCAACGCTGACGTGCAGGCGCGCTGGATTTCGCTCTCCGGTCTGCACACCGACCCGTCTCTTCCCTTGAGCGGCAGCGAGTGCGAAGTCCTCCGTCGCGGCAAGCCCGTCGTGCGCTTCGTGGACGGGGCGGGCGCGGCTCGGTTGGCTACTGCTTTCAGCCCCGCGCTCGCCGACGACCGGGTCGTGGGCGTGATCCAGGTCACCAGACCAGCAAAGCTCCGCTCCGACCTGGTGGTGCGCCGGGCGTCGCGGGCGCTCACCACGTCACTGTTCGTCTTCATCGGCCTCTGGGGGGCGACCGCCTGGTTCGCCTTCCGGGGCATCGTGCGGCCGATCCTGCAACTCGCTGCCAAGGCGGAGCGGGCCGGCCAGGGCGACTTCGACACACCGCTCGTGCTGAACACTCACGACGAGCTGACCCCGCTCGCCGAGGCGCTCAATGCCATGTGCTCGAAGCTCGCCGCGGCGCGCGACCGAGAGAGAGAAGAAGCGCAAGTCCGCCTGGCGACCATGAATCAGCTGCGCAAGACCGATCGCCTGGCGACGGTCGGACGGCTCGCGGCCGATCTCGCGCACGAGCTCGGGACCCCGCTGAACGTGATCACGGAACGGACGAAGATGGCGCGAGCGGACAACCTCAATCCGAGCAACTCGAGCCGGACCTACGACATCATTCTCGATCAGACAGCGAGGATCACGGCCATCGTCCGCCAGCTGTTGAACTATTCTCGCCAGCGCCCCTTCCGCAGAGTCCGCACCAATCTGCGGCAGCTGCTCGAATCCACACTGGAGCTGCTCGAGCCCATCGCGGACAAGAAGGGGATCGCGTTCGAGCTAGCAGGACCTTCCGTTGCAGCCGCGAGCGTGGATGAGAGCCAGATCGGTCAAGTGTTCGTCAACATCATCATGAATGGGATTCAAGCCATGGATCGGCCCGGTACCATCTCGCTCAACCTGCAGCGCCGGCGCGGCGCCGTCACGCCGCCGCAGCAGCTCCCGACCATCATCGCCATCGGCCCCCGCCCGGGAGGGAACGTGAGCGCAGAGCCGCCATTGGCCAAAACAAGCCCCGCCCAGCTCGCGCCGAATTCGGAAGCGCCACTGGATCGCGAATACTGGACCATGGCCGTGAACGACCAGGGCGCCGGCATCTCGCAGAGCAACCTGTCTCACCTGTTCGAACCCTTTTTCAGCACCAAGCCCGAGGGACAAGGCACCGGCCTGGGGCTTTCCATCGTGCAAGGCATCGTCTTCGAGCATGGGGGTTGGGTTGCCGTCTCGTCTCAGCAGGGGCACGGCTCGACGTTTACCGTGGCCTTACCCGTAGCGGAGAGCACATGAAGGGCCAACTGTTGCTGGTCGATGACGAGAAGGCCCTGACGGACGTGTTCGCCGAGCGACTGCAGCTGCTGGGGTTCCAGGTAGTCGTCGCCAACAGCGCGGCCTCCGCCTGCGCTCAATTCGATCAGGCCGCGCCGGACGTGGTCGTCACGGATCTCAACATGCCCGGTCAATCCGGTATTGCGCTCTGTGAATGGGTGGTGAGCCACCACCCGGACACGCCCGTGATCGTGATCACCGCTTTCGGCAGCATGGAGACGGCAATCGCGGCGATACGCGCCGGCGCGTACGATTTCGTCACCAAACCCCTGGAGGTCGAGGTGCTGGCCATCGCCCTCGAGCGTGCGCTCCGGCACCGGCTCTTGCGCCACGAGGTCAAGCGCTTGCGGCACGTCGTCGACTCGATGAAGGGCTTCTCGGAGCTGGTGGGCGAGAGTCCGGTCATGCACGAGCTGAAGGAGCTGCTCGGGCGTGTCACGGCCTCGAACGCTTCGGTGCTGATCACGGGCGAGAGCGGCACCGGCAAGGAGGTGGTGGCGCGCCTGCTCCATGAGCAAGGGGCTCGACGCGACGGCCCTTTCATCGCGCAGAATTGCGCGGCCATGCCCGAGCACCTGCTGGAGAGCGAGCTGTTCGGGCATGTGCGAGGCGCCTTCACGGATGCCAAAGCCGACAGGCCCGGCTTGCTCGTACAGGCCAACGGAGGGACGCTGTTTCTGGACGAGATTGGCGACATGCCGGTAGCGCTGCAGCCCAAGCTGCTGCGGGTGCTGGAAGAACGCAAAGTGCGGCCCGTCGGAGGCACGAAGCAGATCCCTTTCGACGTGCGCCTGATCTGCGCGACGCACCGGGATCTGGAGGACGCCGCCACGAACGGCCAATTTCGCAGCGACCTGTACTTCCGCATCAACGTGATTCAGGTGCCGCTGCCCCGTCTGCGCGCGCGCGGCAACGACATCTCGTTGCTCGCTCAATACTTCATCGACCGGCTAGCCCCCGAAGCGGGCAAGCAGGTGCTGGGCCTGTCTCCCGGCGCCACAGAACGGCTGCTCTCGTACCGCTGGCCCGGCAACGTGCGTGAGCTACGCAACGCCATGGAACGAGCCGTCGCGCTGACACAGCACGAGCACATCGTGGTCAGCGACTTGCCGGAGCGCATCCAGGCGGACAAGGCCTCGCCCGCGCTGGTGATGAGCCAGGATCCACACGAGCTCGTGAGCCTGGTCGAAGTGGAAGCCCAGTACATCACGCGCGTCTTGCAAGCCGTGGCCGGCAACCGCACGACGGCGGCGCGCATCCTCGGGATCGATCGCTCCACGCTGTACAAGAAGGTGCGCCAATACGGCATCGAGGGCGTCGGGCGTGACGCCGTAGAAGCCAGCAGCTGAGCCGTGCGCATGGCATGCGCTATGCAGCCAGGCGAAAGCGACGTCCCATGCGCGTCCGTCAGCTTGCTAGCCGCTCCCGCCAGGTTTGCCTCCTGCTCGCAGCGCTGGGGATGCGCGTGGCTCATGCACAAGGCCTCAACCCATACGGGCCGATGACTCCGGCCCAGCCCCCTGCCCCGCTCGGCAGCGCGCGCGAACCCGAAGAGAGCGCCGAGCAAGCCAGTCCAACCGCGCCCGAGAAGTACCCGTCGGTGTCGACGCCCGATCCCGTGCCCATCGGCGCTGATCAGAAACGGGCGCTCCCCAGCTACGATCCCAACCCTCGTCGCAACAGCGGCCCAGCGCCGTTCCTGTGGCTGCCACGCATCCTGCTCGCGCCGCTCTATCTCACGAGTGAGTTCGTGCTGCGGCGGCCGCTGGCGGCCGGCGCGAGCTACGCCGAGACTCAGCTCTGGCCCGCCCGGTTGATCGATTTCTTCACCTGGAATGATCGAAAGGCTGGGCTCGTGCCGGTGGTGCTCGACGACTGGGGCTTTCGTCCGAATTTCGGACTCTACCTCTTCTGGCAGGATGCCTTCGCCCCCGGCAACGATCTGCACCTGCTGACCGGCTTCGCCGGGACCGACTGGCTGCGCGCGCAGTTCACCGATCGCCTTGCCCTCACTGCCAGCCAGGGGCTGGAGCTGCGCGCCTACGCCAGCACACGCGGGGATCACCTCTTCTGGGGGTTGGGCCCTGAATCGCCGTCCGACCCCGTGCGCTTTGGTGCCACCGATCTCGAGAGCAGGCTCCGCTATCGGGTGCTCGGCTGGAGAAACAGCCGCCTGGACGGGGCCGTACGCCTGCGCCGCGTGAGCTTCGACGACCGGCCCGACGAGTATGCCGACTCGAGCCTGGCAGCTGCCGTAGCTTCGGCCCGCCTCCAGGCCCTGCCCGCTGGGCTACCCGGCTATGCGGTTGCGTCCGCGAGCATCCAGACGGTGTTCGACACGCGTCCCGCGCGCAGTCTCGCGCCCGCGCGATCGGCGAGCGACTTCGAGCCGCTACCAGGCTCGGGAGTGCGACTCACGCTGGCCGCAGACTATGCGAGCGAGCTGGAGTCGGCAGCGCAGACGGGTAACGGCGCGCACGATTGGCTCACGTATGGCGGCAGTCTGGGCGGCTACGTGGACCTCACCGGACAACAGCGCACGCTGGGGCTGACCGTGAGCTCTCGATTTGCCGACCCCGTCGGCAGCACACTGCCCATCCCGTTCACGGAGCTGCCGTCTCTGGGCGGGAACGATCTGCTGCGCGGGTTCCGACCGCTGCGCCTGATCGATCGAAGCGCCATCGCAGCCGAGCTCGACTATCGCTGGCCCGTTTGGGCCTACCTCGATGGCCACCTCGACCTCGGCCTCGGTAACGTCTTCGCCGAACACCTCGCCGGCTTCGACTGGCAGCGTTTGCGGCTGTCGGCGGTTCTCGGCGTTCGCACGCTGGGTTCGCTCGACTATCCGTTCGAAGTCCTGATCGGCCTGGGAACCCAGACTCTGGCGAGCGGGGCTCGCCCCGAGGAAGTTCGCTTCATCTTCGGCACCTCCAGTGAGTTTTGACGCCCAATGACTCGCGCACACTTCGGGGCCGTGTCTTTCTCCCTGCTGCTCGCCTGCGGAGGTGCGCTGCCCGCGCCATACCCCTTGACCGAGCCGCTCACGCAGGATCCAGACCGGCATCCGTTCCCGGCCAAACCCGAGCGCTACGAATCCCCGCTGATCTGGGACGGGGCCGACCAGCTCTTCTTTCGGCCCCTCTCGCGCCTCCTGGCGGTGGACCCCGGAGGGGAAGCCACGAACGTGAACGCGCTCGACGAGGTCGCCGACTCTAGCTGGTTCACCAACCGCATCGGGCAGCGGCCGCTGTCACCCGAGGACGTCGCGAGCGGCCCCTGTACGACGGCGCCCCTCGATCCGTCGCGGCACTGGCAGGTGACTGCCTCCAAAGACGAAGGCGCGACTCCCGGCTTCATCGTCCGGGGCGCGGATGGCCTTCGCTATCTGATCAAGTTTGACGACGCCGTGCAGGGTCCGCGTCCTACCGCAGCGGACGTGATCGGCTCTCGCTTCTACTATGCCGCGGGTTTCGCAGCCCCCTGCAATCGCATCGTATTCTTCGATCGCAGCGTGCTCGAGATCGCCCCGGGCGCCCGTTACACGACCTGGACGGGGCAAAAATTGCCGCTGACGCAGGCCCAGCTCGATCTCGTTCTGACACATGGGACACGCCTCGCCGACGGGCGCTACCGAGCCTCGAGCAGCCTGTGGCTGCCCGGAGAGGCGCTCGGGCCCTGGCGCTACGAAGGAACGCGGAGCGACGACCCCAATGACATCGTCGCTCATGAGGATCGCCGGGAGCTCAGAGGCGCGCGCCTGCTGGCTGCCTGGCTCGATCACCTGGATTCGAGGGAAGAAAACACGCTCGCGACCTGGCTGCCGGTGGGCCACGGCAGCGGCTGGGTGCAGCATGCCTTCATCGACTTCAGCGACTGCTTCGGCAACGTCTGGGACCCACCGGCGCTGGGCCGCGCCGTCGGGCATGAATACCTGTTCGATCCTCTCACCATCGCAGAAAACCTCGTGACGTTCGGCATCCCCCATCCGGCCTGGCAAGCCGCGCACTTTGGTCCGAGCGGCGCGGTCTTCGGCTACTACGACATCGCCCGGTTTGAGCCGGAAGCCTGGCGCCCGTATTACCCGGTGCCGGCCTTCGATCGCATGACGGAGCGGGACGGCGCCTGGATGGCCAGAATCATTGCCCACTTCAGTCGTGAGCAGTTCGAGCAGGCGATCCGCACCGGCCTGATGGGCAGCGCCCTGAACGCCGAGCTGCTGCGCACCCTGGAGGGGCGGCGAGAGAAGATCTTGCGTCGCTACTTGACGCGCTGGTCGCCCTTGAGCGAACCGCGGTTGATCGCCAGCAGCGGCCGCACGAGGCTGTGCGTGAAAGACCTCGCGGTCCTGGCCGGGCTTCGCCCGAGTGGCCAGAGCGCCTATACCGGCACGATCTCCAGTGCCGGAGGCGCGGAGTCCAGCCTGCAGGTGACGCTCTCGGGAGACCAGGAGCCCTGTGTCGAGCTCCCGCACGCGCCGGCCAGCTCGCGGCAACCGGTGTACTTGCAGCTGGACCTGCAGACCAACCGAGCGGGCGACGGCCGCCTGCGCCTGTACGCCTACGAACGCGCCGCTCGCAGCTACACACTCGTCGGACTCGAGCGCTTGCCCGAGTAGGGAGTGCCGAATCATGACTGGCGCTTCGCCGCCTGCGTCGACTGCTCAGAAGACTCCGAGGAGGCCGAGCTGCAGCGAATGCTCGCCGATGATCGGCAGCGCAGCGACGACGGGCCTGCCCACTTCATCTTCATGCGGCGAGCTGCGGAATTCCTTGTAGTAGAGCAACGTCGGAAGCAGGTACCCGGACAGGTATCCCATCAGGTGCCCGACGAGCACATCGGACGCCCAGTGATTGTCCGCGGCGAGCCGCATCACCCCCGTGACGGCCGTCCCGAGGACTGCTGCCACACAGGTACCCGTGTCGAGCGCGGCGTTCTGATACAGGCTGAGCTGAGTATGGTGGGCGCAGATGAGGCCGGCTCCGGTCGCCGTCACCGCGGTATGTCCACTGTAAAACGACTGATAGCGCGAACCGCTGCCACAGCTGGCACCCGTCGGGTCGCGGTCGCACTGGTCGACATACGGCCGCTTGCGCGAGGTGAGGCGCTTGGCCGCCTGGTTGAGCACCAGTGTCAAGCCATACGCCTGGGCGTTGATCACCGACATTTGCCAGGCGACGGAGGGCGACTTGCGCACAGCCCAGGCCATCAGCAACGGGTCGACGAGCACCGGATAGCCAACCTCCGCAACGAACAGGACATTGCTCACGCTCTCGGCGGTCTTGCGCGCGGACGCGCTGTGCAAGCGCAGGAGCTTGCGCGCAGCACTGTCGAACAGGATGGGAGAATCCCAGCGCGCTGACTTGGCCGGCGGCGCGAACTGCAGCGCGACGGCGGTCGCGCCCAGAAGCGGAGTCAGCACGTACTCGGGCAACCCCACGGAGCGCCAGTGATCGTGCCAGTGCAGCCCGGTGTGCCCGCGAGGGAACGCCGTGCTCGGCTCACAGAACGGGCAGCTGACGCCGGGCCCGAACTGGTAGCCGTGTCGGGCCGCGTCCAGGTCCGCCGCGTTCGGAGCGGAGTGCACGTCCTGCGCGGGCGGCGAGTCATCGCGGCCTGTCGACGGCGGCGCCGCCGCCTGCGCCGACGGCGCCGGCAACGCTGTCGGATCGGATGGCTGCGTGCTCGCTGCTGCGTCGGGGGCGTCGGCCCGAGCGGACGCCGACCAGGCCAGAACGACCAGCGTGCAGAACAGTCCAGTCTTCATCCGTGGCCGCACCCAGGCCTTGCACGGCAAGTGCCAGGCTCGGGTGGCCCGCGCGTAGGCGACGCTCCGACTCGACGCTGCCCCTTACTTTTCTGAGCGCCGAAGCGCGGGCAGGCTCACGCCAGGCCTAGCGAGCCGACACGACCTTCCTGCGCGTCGTGTTTCCCACCAGTGTTGGAAAAACCAACGGGGACGAGGCCAGCCCGCAGCGCACGAGGACCTTTGCTTCGGAAATGGACGGGGGACCGTCAGCGACTCGGCGTTGACTCCGAGCTCTCTTCCGGCCCGAAAGCGAACAGGCGAGCGCTTTCCGTCGAGATATCCTTCCGCGCCGGCCTCGCGAGGCCGCGGCCTGCCACTCTGGCCAGCTGCGCCAAGCGTTCCGTGGTCGCCCCATCGGCGGCCAGCTCGTCGACGGTCATTGCCATGCGATAGCCCCAGTTGGCGCTGTCGACAGTGCCCGGCGTGTTGATCCGATCGCGCGTCCCGAGGGCGTCCTGAAGCGTCACGAGAGCGAGCGTCGAAGGGGCGTCATAGATGGCACGCAAGAACAGGTCCCGCGTGCGAGAGTCGAATGGCTCGTCGGGGTCGAGCGCGGCGAGAGCCGGGATCGCTTGCAGTCTCTCCCTTTCGTCGCGCGAGAGCGCGTCGTACCACTCCGCCGTGCTGTCGGTGTCATGGGTGGAATTGGTGCTGACAGAAACTGCGGGCCAGGAGGCGGGGTTCCGATAGTCGTCTTCGTCCTTCTCCCAGCGCAGGACGCGATAACCGGCCACGCACAGCTTCTCGAGCGATGGCCTCAAGAAGGCTGGGACCGAGCCCAGATCCTCGGCGATCACCTCGGCCCAACGAGTCATGAGCCGCAACACTCGCTCGCCAAGCAGACGCTGCGCGGCTTCGTCCGCGGGCATGAAGCCGCTGGATTTACCGTCGAGCGAGCGAAAATACGTGCGATAAAAGCCGATGGCATGGTCGACTCGATAGATGCTGAAGAGCTCGCCAGCACGCGTGGCCCGCGCCTTGATCCAGGCGAAATCGTTCTGCTCCAGCACGTGCCAGTCGTACACCGGCAGTCCCCAGTCTTGGCCCGTTTCACAGGCTGGGTCGGGAGGCGTGCCGACGTGCAGGTCGGTGCGAAAGAGTTGCCGGTTGGACCAGACGTCCGCCGAGTCCATGCCGACCGTGAACGGCAAGTCGCCCATCAGGTCGACGCCCAGGGCACTGGCGGCACGGCGCGCACGCCGCCATTGCAAGTTGAGCTGCCACTGCAGCCAGTTTGCCCGCAGCAGCGCTGCGCCGTGTTCATCGCGTGCGCGCGCGAGAGCGCCGGGATCGCGCTCGCGCAGAGCGGCAGGCCAATCCAACCAGCTCTTCTGGAGCTCGTCGTGCAGCACGATGAACAGGGCGTAGTCGTCGAGCCAGGAGCGGTTGGTCCGGATGAACGCCGTGAGCTGTTCGGCGCGCGCGGTCTTCCAGCGCCATTCGTCACGAACAAAACGCTCGAATGCCAGCGTAGAAGCCTCGCGCTTCAACGCGCGCACGCTGCCCCAATCGACCAGCGGCGCGCTGTCCGCCGCCTGGAGCTGGGCGCGCAGCTCCGGCGACAGCGCGTCACGTCCCCCGGCGCTCTGGAAGTCTTCGCAATCGTCCAGTGATAGATAAACCGGGTCGAGCGCAAACGCCGACAGCGCTGCGTAGGGGCTGGGATCGGCGCCCGACACCTCGTTGACCGGCAGCAGCTGCACCACCGAGAAGCCCGCGGCCTGCGCCCAGGCTGCGAAGCGCGGAATATCCGAGATTTCACCGAGCCCCCAGCCGGATTGCGAGCGGATCGAAAATAGGGGGATCACGACGCCCGCACGGCGGCGGCGGCGCTGCGTCTCGCGGCGCAACACGCGGGCTGGCGCGGCCTTCGCCTCGCGCGCGACCGCGGCGGGCAGCGGCTGGCGAAATAGCGCCATGGCCCGGGCACCGACCTGGTATTCACCTGAGCAGACCGTGTCGACGGGCTTGGCCGGCTCGACCGTGTCCAGCGCCAGCAGCCAGCTGCCGCCACTGTCCTCGGGCAGGCTGAACTTCACCGGCTCGTGGTGCGCGTTCAGGAGCAGCAGCAGTCCATCGCCGACCACACGCTGTCCCTTCTCGTCGAGCGTGCGAATCGCGTCGCCACCGAGCATCAAACCGAGCGACGCGATCCAGGCCCGCTGCCAGTCCTCGGGATCCATCTCCTCGCCGTCCGGGCGGATCCATGCCAGATCCTTGAGCTCCGAGTGCCAGATGAAATCGCCCGTCAAGAAGCGCGTATGCTGCAACACCGGATGGCTGCGCCGTAGCGCGATCAATCGACAGGTCTGCTCGAGCAGGCTCCTGCGCCGGTCGTCGAGCTGCCAATCGAACCACGAGAGCTCGTTGTCCTGACAGTAAGCATTGTTGTTCCCGCGTTGCGTGCGCCCTATCTCGTCGCCACCCAGCAGCATGGGGACACCCTGCGACAGCAGCAGGGTAGCGAGCATGTTCAACTTCTGTCGTTCGCGCAGGGCGACGATGCCCGGGTCATCGGTCTCGCCTTCGACGCCGTGGTTCCAGGACTGGTTGTCATCGGCACCATCTTGATTGCGCTCCCCGTTTGCTTCGTTGTGCTTGCGGCCATAGGTGACCAGATCGTGGAGCGTGAAGCCGTCATGGGCGGTGATGAAGTTGACGCTGGCCTGCGGCTGGCGGCCGCCCCCGTAGTACAGATCCGGCGACCCGCTCAGACGATA
>Ga0207675_100004844_pt1 | contig 12966 bp, 7 predicted proteins | sample KBSSwiS42_FD_184305 | JGI IMG/M metagenome (GOLD analysis project Ga0207675, IMG submission 184305) | Switchgrass rhizosphere microbial communities from Kellogg Biological Station, Michigan, USA - KBS Switchgrass S4-2 (SPAdes) (version 2) | ecosystem: Host-associated > Plants > Roots >... | reverse complement strand
CAGCGACGACACCAGGTCGGTCGTCTCCGCGAACGCCTCGTACGTCCGGCCCCAGCGTTCGTCGCGCGCGACCGCCACGACGGGCGCGAACGGAAAATCGGCGCCCACGCCCGCCGATTCGTCGGCGATGACGCGCGCGATCTCCTCGACGAACGCGGGGTCGCCGATCGCGCCCAGCCCGATGTTGTGCGGAAACACCGTCGCGCCGGCGACAGGACCCAGGCCGTGAACGGTGTCGAGTCCATAGATGATGGGGATCTTGAGGCGGCTCGCACGCGACGCGGCCCGAAGGCTGTTGATCATCGCCGCCCAGCCCGCGGGCGTGTTGGTGGCGGGCGCCGAGCCGCCCTGGCTGTAGATGGAACCGACCGCGTACCCGGTCACCTGCGAGGGCGTGATCTGGGCGCGCTCCGCCTGGATGGTCTGGCCCGCCTTCTCGTCCAGCGTCATCATCGCGAGCAGCTCGTTCGCCTTGTCGATGCACGCCTGGGTCGGGAATCCGGCGCCCGGCGCACCGCCGGTGCCGGTGCTGCCGCCGCTGCCCGCGGCGCCGCCGCTGCCGGTCCCCACGCCGTCCGTGCTGCAACCGGTGGGTGTCGGCGTGGGCGTGCCCGATCCCGAACCTCCGCAAGAGAAGCCGATCGTCGTCGCGAGGACCGCGAACGCCGTGGCCATGGAAAAGGAAAGAAAGGTCAAGCGCATGGGCGGAGGATAGGCCAGATCGGTTCGGTCAGCGACGGTAGTTCAACCGCGCGGCGGCGCGGCGGTACAATGCGCGCGGGAGGTACCTCATGCGGCGTTTCGGTTTGCCCCTTTTGTTCGCGGCGCCCCTGATCGCCTGCTCGTCGTCGGGCGGCGAGAGCGGACCGCCGCCTGACAGCTGCAGCAACGTCCCCGCGAGCGCGCAGATCACGGCGTGGACCGCCGATTCGCACTACTGCATGATCCGCTTCGCCAGCGGTCTGCAGGGCGCCCGCCAGCTGGCGATCGCGCCCAACGGCGACATCTTCGTCGCGCCCAGCGGCCAGATCGTCGCCCTCTTCGACAGCAATGGCGACGGCGTCTCCGACATGACCGAGCGCTCGACGTTCGCCAGCGTGCCGTCGGGCAACCACGGCCTCGCGATCACCAGCACGCACGTCTACGCGTCATCCACGTCGACCGTCTACCGCTGGCCGTACAAGTCGGGCGACCGGATGGCGAGCGGCGCGATGGAGACCGTCGTCCATGACATCCCCACGGGCGGTCATTCGACGCGGACTGTGGTCGTCGACGCGCAGAACCGTCTCTACGTCAGCATCGGCAGCGCGGGCAACGTCGACATGGCCTCCGATCCCCCCTCCGCGCTGCGCGCGGTGATCCGGCGCTACGACCTGGCGTCGGTTCCCGCAGGCGGCTACTCGGTGAACGACGGCGAGCTGTTCGCCTCCGGACTGCGCAACGAGGTCGGCCTGTTCATCGACAGCAAGGGCCGCATGTGGGGCGTCGAGAACGGTCGCGACAACCTGATGCTCGGCGGCGACATCCACTACGACAACCCCGGCGAAGAGGTGAACCTGTTCGACACCGCTCGCCCCGGGCGCAACTACGGCTATCCGTTCTGCTGGAGCGAAGGCATCTGGATGGACACGGCGATGGCGAAAGGACCGGGCACGCAACACCTGGATCCCGATCAGCCGGGCGCGTTCACGGAAGCGAAGTGCCAGGACACCAGCGCCGTCGTCGCGCCCGCGTTCGTGCTGGGCGCGCACATGGCGCCGCTGGACATCGTCGAGTACACCGGCGCCGGCTACCCGGCGGAGATGCGCGGCAACATGTTCGTCGCGTCGCACGGGTCGTGGAACCGCGAGATCGAACAGGTCGGACGCGTGATCGTCCGGTTGAAGATGGGCGCGAATGGTCCGACCTCGGCGGAGCCGTTCCTTGGCCAGGCGGATTCGGCAGGAGAGCTCGCCCAAGGTTCGTGGAACATCCGGCCGGTCTCGGTCCGCGTCGAGAAGGCCGGTTTGCTCGTGTTCTCGGACGACGGCTCCGGCACGGTCAACAAGATCGGGTACAAGCCGTAGGTCGCGCAGACCTTCGCAGCTCGACGTGCTGCGTTTCAGGGAGTCCACGTAAGGCCGACCTGGCATTTTGCGGACGTCCGCGTTTTTCCCGTTCGTCTTGCCCTCCGTAAACGACCTACAAATGCTGACCGATCGATCGGTCCGCAAGCGCGGAGGGGACCATGTCTGATAAAGCGAGCGAACGACCGGCGCGCCGGCAGGCGCGCCGGATGCTACTGGGCCTCGGGTTCTTGGTGTTGGCGGCGGGCTGCTGGGGCGACGACACGCCTGGCAAGGCACCGTCGACGTCGTCGACGAGTTACACCGGCCAGACGCGGGAGTACTGGATCCAGGCGCAGGACGTGCTCTGGGATTACGCGCCGTCGTTCCCGACCAACCTGATCACCGGCGAGCCGTTCGACGACACGGCGAACGTCTTCGTGGCGCCGGGGCCGGATCGGATCGGACACCGCTACTGGAAGGCGCTGTATCGCGAGTGGACGCGCGACTTCGGCCGGCAGAAGGATCATCCCGCCAACCTGGGAACGCTGGGACCGGTGGTCACGGCGGCGGTGGGTGACACCATCGTCATTCACTTCCGGAACCGCGCGCAGTTCCCCGCCAGCCTGCACCCGCACGGCGTCTTCTACGACAAGGCCAACGAGGGCGCGCCGTACGCCGACGGCACCAGCGGAAACGCAAAAGGCGACGACGCCGTCGAGCCGGGCGCCACGCGCACGTACACCTGGGCGGTGCCGGAGCGCGCCGGGCCTGGCCCCAACGACGGCAGCTCGGTGTTCTGGATGTATCACTCGCACACCGACGAGGTCATGGACACGTATACGGGCCTGATGGGCCCGCTGGTGATCACCGCCGCCGGCAAGGCACGCAGCGACGGTTCGCCCGCCGACGTCGACGTGTCGCTGTACACGATGTTCCTCGTGTCCGACGAGAATCAGAGCCACTACCTGGATCGCAACATCCAGCTCGCCGGCGATCCGGCCAGCATCGACCCCGAGGACGAAGACTTCATCGAGAGCAACCTGATGCACTCGATCAACGGCTACGTGTTCGGCAACCTCCCGGGTCTGAACATGCGGCTCGGCGATCGCGTGCGCTGGAACGTGATGGGCATGGGCACCGAGGTCGACCTGCACACGCCCCACTGGCACGGCAACACCGTGCTGTTCCATGGCCTGCGCCAGGACGTCGTCGAGCTGCTGCCCGCGACGACGCTGGTGGCCGACATGAAGCCCGACGATGCCGGCACGTGGCTTTACCACTGCCACGTGAACGATCACATCCTGGCCGGCATGCTGGCCCTGTACAAGGTGCGGTAGCAAGCGCCGCGTGCGCTCGCGCCTGCGCCGGCTGCTTCCCGTCGCCGTCATCGCGGCGGCGGGGTGCGGCGCGAACCAGCCCGCACCGCCGGACACCGGCGGGACGGATCCGTGCGGCGCGCGCACGCTGGTGCTGGTCAACTGCTCCGGTTGTCACGACGGCGTCTCCGAGACCACCGGCTTCCTGGATCTCACGTCGCCGGATTCGGTCGCGAGCCTGGTCGGCAAGGCGGCGGCCGGGCCCAAATGCGCCGCTGGCGGCGCGATTCTGATCGATACTGACGGCAGCGGGCTGTTCGTCGACAAGCTGCGGTCGCCGCCTCCGTGTGGAGACCAGATGCCGCAGGGAACGTTCCCGCTGTCGTCCGAGGAGATCGCATGCGTTGCCTCATGGGTCGCGACGGTCGCTGCCGCGCATTGATCGTCGCGCTGGTCGCCGGCGTCGGCACCTGCGGCGGCGGCGCCGGCGGCGGCCCGGTTGACGCCGGCACGGACGAAGCGGTCACCGACGACGCCGGCGACGACGACGCGAACGACGACGTGAGCGCCGAAGACGTTCCGGCGGCGGTCTGTGCGCCGGCCAGCGGCGAGATCACCAACGCGACCTGCAACGACGTCGTCGCGTCCGGTCCCTGCGTCGCGCCGGTCATGGTCGACGACAACGCGCCCGGGCCCGAGGGCGGCGCGCTGGTGGCGGGAACGTACGACCTCGACGCGCAGATCGTTTACACCAGCCCGGGCGGACCGACCGGTTCGGCCGGCGATCCCGTGCAACAGACATTCGTGCTCGCCGGCGACGGCAGCAACTGGTCGCTCGACGAGGCGACGCTGCGGGCGGGCGTCGCCTCCCGCCGCGCCAGCGCGCTGACCGTGACGGGTGCGTTCATGCAGTTGCGCGCGACCGCGACCTGCCCCGATCCGGGTGCGGGCGGCGGCGGCAGCGGCGGCGCCGACGGCGGGGTGCCGGCCAGCACGCTCTACTACACGGCCGGAGACGGAATGCTGGCCGTCTACCACGTGGGGGCGAGCGGCCCGGTCGAAGCTGACATCTATCGGGTGCGTTGAAGAGGCAAACGGCAATGTCACTGTCCCGCCGCGCGGCCTTCGTTCTCTTCGCGCTGCCGCTGCTGGCCGCGGCGCCGGCCCGGCGCGCGCGGGCCGACGGCGCCTTCCCCGACGCGCAGACCGTGTTGCTGCCCGCCGATCGCCCGCAGCAGATCATCGTGGCGGCCAACTTCGGCCTGGTCATCAGCGACGACGACGGCGCCCACTGGCAGTACACCTGCGAGGCGAAGGCGACCAGCAACGGCCGCCAGTATTCGCTGGGGGCGCCGCCCGACGATCGCATCTTCTCGCTGTCGGATTTCGGGCTGGCGACGACGGCGGACGGAAGCTGCACCTGGCGGCTCGGGACCGGCCCGTTCGAAGGCGGTCTGGTGCTCGACTACTTCGCCGATCCGTCGGACCCGCGGCGTGTCCTGGCCGTGGCCGAGCCGCCGACGCTGTCCGGCTTGATGCCCGCGCAGGTCTTCGAATCGCACGACGGCGGGCTCAGCTACGACGCGGTTTTGCATCCGGGCGTCGCGGCGGGCGGAATCGCGGGCGTCGAGATCGCCCGGTCCGACCCGCGAATCGTCTATGTCGCGCTCTACGAGACGAGCGCCGCCGACGCGCTCACGCACCCGCGCCTGGCGCGCACGGGCGACGGCGGCGCCACCTGGACCACCATCGACCTCGAACCGATGCTGGGCGCCAGCCGCGTCACCATCGCGGCCGTGGACGCAAACGACGCCGACCGCATCTACCTCCGCGTCGGCGGTACGGGCGCGGACGGGCGTTCCTTCGACGCGATCGCGGTGTCCGCCGACGGCGGCCGCAGCTTCGCGACGCCGGTGAGCCTCACGGGCGGGAAGCTCACGACGTTCATCGCGCGCGCGAACGGCACGGTGCTGGCCACGGGCTTGCTGGGCGCGACGGTGGTCGGCTATCGCTCACGCGACGCGGGCGCCACGTTCGATTCCTGGTCGCCGCATCTGCACCCGCGCGGCTTCGGCGAGCGCGGCACGACGCTGTTCGTCGCGACCGACGACACCGCTGACGGCTTCGCGCTGGCGTCGTCGCAGGACGACGGCGACAGCTGGACGCCGCGCCTGCACCTCGCGAACATCGAGGCGATCCGCGGCTGCGTGCAGCAGGCGTGCGTCGACGACTGCTGGCAGAAGGTGACCATCGCGCTCTGGCCGACGGCCGTATGCGGGGAGCGCCCCTCCGCCGAACCGGGCGCCGACGGCGGCGTGCGCGGCGGCGGTGGCGGCGGCGGCTGCGTCGCGGCGGGATCGGGGGACGCGGCGCCCGCGGGAATCCTGACAGCGCTGCTCGCGATCGTGCTGGCGGGTGCGCGGCGCCCGCCGGGGCGGCACAGGCGCGCGCCGGGGCGAGGCCGGCGCGCGTTCGCGGCCGTCGCCGCCTGCCTGGCCTGCATCGTCGCGCCCGGCGCCGCGCACGCCTTCGTCCAGAAAAAGACGCCGGCCGGCGTACCCGAGCGCCTGCCGTCGAGTTGCCTCGCGCTGGAGGTCCACCTCGACGACTTTCCGGGCGTCGACCCCGACGCGGTCCGCGCCGCGGTGACCGGCGCCGCGCGGACGTGGAGCGCGGACAGCAACCCATGCACCAGCCTGACGATCGCGTTGACCTTCGCCGGCGGGCCCGGGCCGCAGAGCGGCAACGACGGCGTGAACGTCATCGGCGCGCGCACGGAGGCCTGGTGCCCCGACGGCACCGACGCCGGAACGGCGGTGAACGCCGACGCGGGCCCGACCTGCAACGCGCCGTCCGCGACCGCGGCGACGACCGTGTTCGCCACGTCGGACGGCCGCATCGTGGACGGCGACACTCAGCTCAACACGTTGACGATCGGGTGGGCGGCGCTCGCGGCGCAGGGTAGCCCGCCGGACAAGCAGGATCTGCAAAGCGTGCTCACGCACGAGATCGGCCACCTGATCGGCCTCGATCACCCGTGCTGGAGCGGCATCGGCGAGCACGCGATCGACGACGCCGGCAGCGAGGTCCCCAGCTGCTACCAGGCGCCCGCCGGGATAACCGGCGACACCATGTACCCGACGATCGATCCCGGCGACCTCTCCAAGCGCACCCTCTCGCCCGAAGCCCTCCGCGCCGTCTGCACCCTCTACCCGTCCACCCAGCCCGCGACCTGCCAACGGCCAGACACGGGCTGCACCATCGCATCCCCCGTCCCCTCGCCCGTCCTCGTCCTCGTCCTCGTAGTCGTAGTCGTCCTCGTCCTCGCCCGCCGCCGCGCGCCCCGGTAGAGCCCTCGCGGCGTCAAGATTCCCTTTCAGGGAGTGCACGTAGGACCGTGCACGAGACGCGCTCGTTCTCGCGTTTGTGCTCGTCCTCGACGGAGTTCGTCATCGTCGCAAACGTTGCGCTGTCGGCGTGCGCGACGTTGGAAACGCACAACATACAGACAGCTGTTCAATGCGCGAGGGCGCGTGCACTTCGAGCCTGGCAGTTCGTAGTGCAACGACTTACAGGACCGGTCGCGTGCGAGACGACTCCCACGCGCGGAAGGAGCGACGGTCATGACGCAGGTTCCTTGTTCGAGTCGATCCCTTTGTTCTCTGGCGGTTGGCGTGCTGGCGGCGGGGCTCGTCGGTTTCGGTTGCGACACCGGCGAAGCCACCGAAGACATCACTGTGCGGCAGGGGGCGTCGGTCACGACGCCTCAGACGCCACTCTCCGGCAACAGCGTCGCGAAGTTCGTCGATGCTTTACCCACGTTCAACGGGCGCCGTTCCGACGGCACGACGACGCAGCAGATCGTCATGCAGGAGTTCCAGCAAAAGGTGCTGCCGAACGCGTTCTACAACACGCTCAGCGGGACCAACCGGAATGGCACTTTCCTCTGGGGCTACAACATCAACGGCGCGGGGCCGTCGTTCCCGGCACGCACGATCGAGGCGCGCCGCAACATCGCCACCACGGCGATCTACACGAACAACCTCACCAACACGCGGCTGCAAAGCTTGCTCACCGTCGATCAGACGCTTCACTGGGCGGATCCGCTCGGCACCACCGCGCGCAACAACTGCGTGAACGGCCCGCCGCTGGCGGCCGCCTGCACGCAGCCGTTCAGCGGACCGATCCCGACGGTCGTCCACCTGCACGGCAACGAGGTCTTCTCGCAGTACGACGGCCACCCCGACGCGTGGTGGACGCCGAACCAGGCGCAGCGGGGACGTGCGTTCTTCACCAGCACGTACAACTACAACAACCAGCAGGAAGCGACGACGCTCTGGTTCCATGACCACGCGCTCGGAAACGTGCGCCTCAACGTCTACGCCGGGCTGGCGGGCTTCTACTTCATTCGCGACAACCGCGACACCGGCGCGGCGAACAACCCGATCACGCTTCCCGCCGGACCGTACGAGTCGGAGATGATGCTCGCCGACCGGCAGTTCGACACCAACGGACAGCTCTATTTCCCGGATTCGGACAACCCGGCGAACCTGAACGGCCCGCCCGGAAACCCCGACAAGCACCCGTTCTGGATCCCGGAGTTCTTCGGCGACGTCATCACCGTCAACGGCAAGAGCTGGCCGACGATGTCCGTCGAGCCGCGGCGCTACCGCTTCCGCTTCGTGAACGCGAGCAACGCGCGCTTCTACACCATGCAGCTGTTCAACCAGCAGGGCGTGGACATGCACGTCAACGGACCGGCCGGCCCGGCGATCTGGCAGATCGGGTCCGACGGCGGCTTCCTCAACAACCCGGTCAAGCTGGCCGATCCCGCCAACGGCAACCAGCAGTGCGCGGGCGATCCGATCGGCAACAACACCGACGTCCGGGCCGGCGCCCGCTGCCTGTTCATCGCGCCCGCCGAGCGCGTCGACGTGATCATCGACTTCGGCGGCCAGGCGGGAAAGACGTTCACGATGAAGAACTTCGCCGTCCTGCCGTTCCCCAGCGGCGGCCCGGTCGGCTTCGGCGCGCCCGACGCGACGTCGGACGGCCTGGTGATGCAGTTCCGGGTGAACCTGCCGCTGCAGGGGACGGACACCTCGTTCAACCCGGCCGGGACGCACCCGCCGCTGCGCGCGGCGCCGATCGTCAACATCAAGGGGATCACGCCGAACGAACGCCGGCAGCTGATCCTCGTCGAGGAGGAAGGCGACACCGCCAATCCCGACGGCCCCGGATCGCCGGTCGGTGACGGCGATCCCGTCGAGAGCCTGATCAACAACACGAAGTGGAACGGCAACCGCGAGGGCTCGACGATCGTCGTGCCGGGCTCGCGCTCGAACACCCTCGGCGTGTCGGCGACGGAGACGCCACGCCAGGGCGCGACCGAGCTATGGGAGGTCGCGAACATCACCGGTGACGCGCACCCGATCCACATCCACCTGATCCAGTTCCAGGTGATCTCGCGGCAGCCGTTCGACGTCGACACCTACCTGACCGACTGGATGGCGGCGTTCCCGGGCGGCACGTTCAACGGGTTCACGTTCCCGCCCGGCGTCTACATCCCCGGCTTCGGGCCGCCGCTCAATTACCTGACGAGGAACTCGGCCGGCGCGGTGGGCGGCAACCTGAACTTCAACGCGGCCAAGTACCTGCAACAGGGGGCGTGCGCGGGCGGCGCCTGTCCGTCGCGCGCGCCGGAGGCGATCGACGCCGGCTGGAAGGACACGATCAAGATGTGGCCGGGTGAGATCACGCGGCTGGCGATCCGCTGGGCGCCGCAAGGCGTGGCCGCGAACGGGGTCAGCGCGGGGCAGAACCTGTTCCCGTTCGATCCGACGAACCCGCCGGGGTACGCCGAGCACTGCCACATCCTCGACCACGAGGACAACGAGTTCATGAGGCCATACCTGGTCATCAAGTAGTCGGGAGCCGACGAGGCTCTCGTGACCGACGACGAGCGACAGGAGCGTCCGTCCGGCGGCAGCGGTGATACCGCCGCCGCCGCGACGGGCACGTCCACGCCGATCACGCCGTTCATTCTGGGCCTGCGCATCGTGCTGTTGCTCGCCGCCGCTCTGGCGGTCGTCGTGGCCGTCGGGATTGGCGCGCGCGGCCGGGCCGGCGACGCCACCGTTCGCTACGCCTGCCCGATGCACGCGGAGGTGCGTTCGGCCAATCCCGGCGAGTGTCCGATCTGCCGCATGGCGCTCGAGCGCGTCGGCTTCGTGCCAGGCGCGGTGAAGCCCTACCTGGAAGCGGCCGGGACCGTCGACCTGCGGACCGTCGACAACGTCAAGAAGCACAACATCGTCGACTTCGTTCGCAGGCACGCGCTGCTGCCCGTGCTGCGCGAGCTGCGCGGTCCCGCCTGGGTCGACGCCGACGGAACCATCGAGGCGATCTTCTACAACGACCAGATCGACGCGCTGGCGCCCGACGAGACCGGCGCATTTCGCCTGACCGCCTCACCCGCGGACACCGTCGCCGCGCGCCGGACCACGGACGCGCCGGCCGCCTGGGATCGATCGACGTCGCGCATCCGCTTCCGGCCCGTGGCGGCGCACGCCCGGCTCACGGCGGGTGAGGTCGGGTGGCTCGAGCTGGCGCCGCGCCCGCGGCAGGTGCTGGGCGTGGCGGCGTCGGCGGTGCTGCAATCGCCCGACGGGCCGTACGTCCTCGCCTGGTCGGGCCACGGCTACACGTTCGTGCGGCGGCCGATCGAGATCGGCGAGACCTTCCTGAAGCAAGGCCTGGTGTCGGTGCTGTCGGGCCTCGCGCCCAACGACCGCGTCATCGCGCGCGCCACGTTCTTCGTCGACGCGGACCGCCGGATGGGCGCGAACGCCGGCGAGGTCGGGCTGGAGGAGAAACCGTGATCGCCCGCCTCGTCGCCTGGTCGGCCCGGCACCACTGGGCGGTGATCATCGCCTCGCTGGCGATCGCGATCGCGTGCGATCTCGCGCGCCGGCATCTGTCGCGCGACGTGGTGCCAGAGCTCGCCGACCCGCAGATCGCGCTGGTCGCCGACTGGATGGGCCATCCGGCCCCGGACGTCGCGGCCGCGGTGGCCAAGCCGCTCACCGCGGCGCTGGCGGACGTCCCCGGCGCCAAGGCGATCCGCGCGTCGACGATGACGGGGATGGCGTACGTCGACGTCGTGTTCGCGTCGTCGGACGGGCTGGAGGCCGCGCACCGCGAGATCGCCGCGCGCGTCGAGCGGGCGCGGGCCCAGTTGCCGCCGAACGTCCGCATCTACCTGGGGCCGACCGCGTCGTCGACCGGCTGGGTATTCGAGTACGCGCTGACCGATCGGGCGCGCGTGTCGTCGCTGTACGAGATGCGCCGCTTCCAGGAGGACGTCCTCAAGCCCGCGCTCGGCGCCATCCCGGGCGTCGCCGAGGTGGCGTCGGTGGGCGGCGACCTGCGGCAGGTGCGCATCGATCTGAAGCCCCGCGAACTGCGCGACCGCGGCCTCGCCTTCACCGACGTGCTCGGGGCGCTGCGGCCGGTGTTCGACGCCGCGGGCCCCGGCCTCGCCAAGGGGGTCGCGCGCGTCTCGATCGCGGATCTCGAAGCCGTGCCGATCGGCGGCGAGGCACGCCTGCGCGACGTCGCGCTGGTGCGCGAGGTGCCGGACATGCAAACCGGACTCGCCGATCTGGCGGGCGTGCGCGCGGTGGGGGGCATCGTCATCGCGAAGCGCGACGCCGACATCGCCGCGCTGACGGACGCCGTCAAGCGCACCATCGCGCGCGAGGCGCGCCTGCTACCGCACCGCCCCGCCGATCCCGAGCGCCTCGACTCGGGCGTCGCGGCCGACGTGCACGTCTCGACGACGTACGATCGCTCCGACCTCGCGACGCGCGCGCGCAAGACGCTGCTGCGCGCGCTGGGCGAGGAGGTGGGCGTCGTCGTGCTGGTCATCCTGCTGTTCCTGCTGCACGTGCGCAGCGCGCTGGTCCCACTGGCGACGCTGCCGGTGGTGCTGCTGCTGACGTTCGGCGCGATGTGGGCGCTGGGCGTGCCGGCGACGATCATGAGCCTGGGCGGCATCGGCATCGCGCTCGGGATGGCGGTCGACGCGGACATCGTCGCGCTCGAGGCGTCGCACCGCCGGCTGGAGACGCTGGAGCCCGGCGCGGCCCCGGACAGCCGGCGCGCGAAAATGCTCGCGGCGGCGCAGTCGTTCGCGCCGGCGATCCTGACGTCACTGGTCATCACCGCGCTTTCGTTCCTGCCGGTGTTCGCTTTCAGCGGCGAGACCGGCCGGCTGCTGCGCCCGCTGGCGCTGACCAAGACGCTGGTCGTCGCGTCGGCGGCGCTGGTGACGTTGACGCTCGCGCCGGCGCTGCGCGATCGCCTGCTCCGCGGCCGCGTGATCCCGGAGTTCGCGAACCCGCTGACGCGCGGCCTGGTCCGCGTGTACCGCCCGTTCGTCCGCTTCGCCCTGAACCGCCCCGCCCTCACCCTGGCGACGGCAGGCCTCGCGCTCGTCTCGTGCTTGCCGATCGTCACGCGCCTCGGGGGCGAGTTCTTGCCGCGCGTCGACGAAGGCGATCTCCTGTACATGCCGACCACGCGACCCGGCGCGCCGCCCGAGCAGGCCGCGCTGCAACTGTTCTGGCAGGACTTCGCGATGAGCCAGTTCGACGAGGTCGCGACCGTCTTCGGCAAGGTCGGGCGCGCGGACACCGGGACCGATCCCGCGCCGTATTCGATGGCGGAGACGACGATCCGCCTGCGGCCGCTCGACGAGCGTCCGAAGATCCCGCGCCGGCGCTGGTACTCGGGCTGGGCGCCGGCCCCGCTGAAGAGCGCGCTGCGCATCGTCTGGCCCGACGCCACGCCGCGCACGAACGCGGAGGTGATCGAGGAGCTGGACAAGGCGGCGAGCCTGCCCGGCTGGCGCAGCGCCTGGACGGGTCCGGCCCGCGCGCGCATGGACATGATGGCGACGGGCGTGCGAACACCCGTCGGTGTTCGGGTGGTCTCGCCCGATCCCGAACGGCTCGAAGCGCTGGGCGCCAGCGTGCGCGGCGTGGTGAATGCTGTACCGGGCACGCGCAGCGCCGTGTTCGAAGCGACGGGCGGCGAGACCTGGCTGTCGTTCGCGCCCGATCAGGCGGCCCTGGCACGGCTGGGCGTCGATCCGGCGGCGGTCCGGAACGTCGTCGATCTGTTCGCGACCGGCGGCCAGCTCGGCGAGATCCAGGACGCGCAGGGCCGCCTGCTGCGCGTGCGCATCGCGCCCGACGTGCCCGATCTGCGCCCGCGCGGCCCCGCCGATCAGCTGCGCGAATTGACCGTGCGCTCGGCCGCGACGTCCGGCGCAACCGGGCAGCCGGTGCCGCTGGCGCTCGTCGGCCGGCCCGAGTACGTGCAACGCCCGGCGGCGCTGCGCACGGAACGCGGCGAGCTCTGCGCTTACGTCTACGTCGACCTCAACGACGGCACCGACGTGCAGCGGTACGTCGAGCGCGCGCGCCGTGAGGTAGACGCGGCCGTCACGGGCGGACAGATCCGGCTCGGACCGGGCGAGCGTATCGAATGGACGGGCCAGTACGGGCTGCTGATCGCCGGCCAGCAGCGCCTCGCCT
>Ga0207675_100004840_pt1 | contig 12970 bp, 7 predicted proteins | sample KBSSwiS42_FD_184305 | JGI IMG/M metagenome (GOLD analysis project Ga0207675, IMG submission 184305) | Switchgrass rhizosphere microbial communities from Kellogg Biological Station, Michigan, USA - KBS Switchgrass S4-2 (SPAdes) (version 2) | ecosystem: Host-associated > Plants > Roots >... | reverse complement strand
TTGCCGTTGGTATTTCTTAACGCGGTACCGTCGGCATTGACTGCTCCCGGAGTGAACCCGTAGGTAATTGCCGGGCCACTGGAGAGAGTCTCGATGTTGTACTTGTTCTGGTTCCACTCGAAGCCATACTTGATCGTGTGATTGCCACCAACGATGTTCTGCATGCGAACAGCGAATTCGTAGCGGTTGCGTTTCTGATCTGAAAACAGACCAAAGCCTGGGCCACGAACGAAGTTGCGCTGCAATGAACCACCGCGTCCATCAACGAAATCGATGAACCCGGTCGTGTTCGCGACACCTGCCGCTGCTGCGGCCGCGTCGAAGTTCACACCCGTCTGGACCGGAACCAAAACGGAGCTACCCTTCAGCGCTGCGAAGTTATCGGTGATGAGCGGAGCATCAACCGCACGCGGAATGGTGTTCGCTCTCTGGAAGTGGAGACCGCCAGAGAATTCACCGATGAAGGTGTTCGAGAACGTGGAGTTCAGACGGAATACGTAGTTGTGTCCGCCCGTCTCCTGGCGGCCTTCGAATGCCTGAGTGTTGTCGCCGAAGCCGCTGACGTTATTCAGGGCTGCGGTAGCCAGGAATCCATCAACCTTGGTGAAATCACCAAACGTCGAAGCCGTGAACGTGTGCTTGGGACTAACGGCCCAAGTGATGTTGCCGGCGTAGAACGGAATAGTAACGTCGTTCTGAACCGGCTGGTGGAACGTTTGCGTTAAGTAGTAGTTCTTACGTTTCTGCGGATTGAATGCACCGAAGAACGTCAACTTCTCTTTGATGATTGGACCACCAAGCGTGGCGCCAAAGTCAGCTTCCGAGAAGCCATTGAACGCCGAGCCTGTGAACGGGAAGTTCTTCACTTCGCGAACGAGGCCCTTGGTAGTACCGAAGCCATAAACCTCACCGTGGAACTCGTTCGTACCTCTCTTGGTAACGACGTTGAAAATTCCACCAGTGGCTCTACCGTATTCCGGGCCGTAAGCGCCGGTTTTGATTTCAACTTCCTGCACAAACTCGAACGGCAGGTTCGCACCCGAACCACCGAAAGCCGGGTCCGTGGTGTTGAGACCGTCGAGGATGTAGTTGTTTTCAGGACCAGACGAGCCGGCGACTGAAGGATCGCGGTCACGACCGGTTGCGTCACGCAGACCTGAACGGGTCACTGTCGGGGCGATGGTGTAAAGACCCTGCACAGTGCGCTGCGTGGGGAAGTTTGAAAACTGATCTGAAGAGACGCTGGTTCCGGTAGTCGTTTGCGTAATGTCTACAGCGGCGCCAGCCGTATCAGTGACTGTAACGCTCGCCTGCGCACCCGCAGGTTGAAGCTGAACGTCTACCGAGCTGGTTTTCGAAAGATTAACTTCAACTTCATTTCTCTCAAACTTCGCAAATCCCTTGTCAGCTTCAATTGTTACTGAATACTTTCCCGGAGGAACGTTCTGTACCTTGTACCTGCCGCTGCCGTCGGTCGTTGATGTTTGAGGTGCGATCAGGTTGGAACCTGACACCTTAACAGCAATGCCCGGAACAGCAGCACCGGCACTATCGGTCACCGTCCCTTCAATTGACCCTGTCGTTGACGTCTGCGCCAACGCACTGCCAGCAAACAGCGCGAAGGACATCAGCAACGCCGACAGGCCAAAAAACTTAAAGACATTCTTCATTTTCTGCTTTCCTTTCTTGAACTAGAAAAGGTGCTGCTCCCTCCTGTGGAATCACCCTTTTTGTGTGGCAGCACCAAAGAATTCCGAATCGAGCGGGCTTAAAGAGGCCTCGTCCGGCGGGTTTTTGGCAAATGCCATGCCCGCGTGCCGGGTTTCTGGTTTCCTCCCATATTTCCCCGTTTGAGGGCCATTGACCCCCACCACTTTTCCAAGCCAAATCCAAAAAAATGGGAAAATCCAGAAATTTCAACCGTTGCCCCGCGGTTTCGGCGACAGGCTGTTATATATTTAGGACCCAATGGCAGAACGCATCTACCGCGATCCCGTTCACAACATCATCCGGCTGCAGACTGATTCCGATGAGGGCGAGCTGATGATGCGCTTGATCGACGCAGCGGAGTTTCAACGTTTGCGTCGCATCAAACAACTTGGTCTTGGTTTGTACACTTATCAAGGCGCGGAACACTCTCGATTCACACATTCACTCGGCGCGTTTCATCTCATGACGCGCGTGCTCGATCGCTTTGCAGAAAGATATTCGATCGCTGCGGCCGATCGACTCTCAGCACGTGCCGCTGCACTGCTTCACGATGTGGGCCATGGTTCCTTCTCTCACGTGATGGAGAAGTTGATCAACTTCCATCACGAACAACGTACGGTCCAGGTGATCCTCGATGAACAAACTGAGATCGGGGCGTTGTTGAAATCCTACTCAGACGATCTGCCACGCAACGTCGCAGCGATCATCGAAGGAACTTTTCGACCTTCCGCTCTGGGCCAACTCGTGTCGTCACAACTCGACGTCGATCGCATGGACTACCTCCTGCGCGACTCGCTCATGACGGGAGCGAAGTATGGCATCTTCGATCTCGAATGGATTATCAATGCACTGGCAATCGACGAAGCAGCGGATAGAATCTACGTAGAGGCGCGAGGAGTTTACGCAGTCGAGGAGTACCTGCAAGCACGTTACTACATGTTTCGCCAGGTCTACTTTCACCGCACGTTGCGTTCGGCCGAAGCGGCGTTGCGATCGATTTTTCGACGAGCCTTACAACTTCTCGATGACGGCAACGACGTTTGGCATGCACCGGGCACGGCGTTCGAAAGAATTCTGCGTCGCGAACAGTTGTCAATCGCCGAACATCTTCAGATCGACGATTCTGATTTTGTGTTTCACGTCAAACAGTGGCAGAGCTCGAGCGATGCGATCCTGAGCGATCTCAGTCGCAGGTTCACTACTCGACGACTCTTCAAGGCGATCGATCTGGATATGCCACATGAGCGGCAGGCGGAGTTTCTTCTCGCAGCGAGAAAGATCGTGGAGCGGGCCGGTTTCGATCCTGAATACTATTTCGTTGAAGATCGTGCCAGCGATCTGCCGTACTACAACTACTACGGGGCACAGAAAGCTGAACCTAAAACACACATCTATGTCGAAAGTGGTTATGCGTCGCCGCAGATCAGGGAGATTAGTGAGGTCAGCAACGTCGTCAGAGGTTTACAACAACCCTACGAGCTACATCGGATCTGCTTCCCTCCGGAAGTGAAGACTGAAGTTTACGATCTCTATCATCGTGGCGGCGTGAAGAAGCAGACGGTCCGATGATTCGTTTAAGCTGTGCAATCGCTGGATTGTTGGCGTTTGGCCTGTTGCTGTTCGTAACGAACTCTGATGTGTACGCCGCGCGCCCGCCGACAGTGAGCGTACTCGATTTCGGCCAAACGCAGTTCGGCAAAGTGACGGCGGAAAAGATTCGAACTCAATTGCGTGCGACCGGTGAATTTCTCGTAGCTGATGCTGATTTATCCCGATCCGCCGCGATGGGAGTTGGATACAAAGGTTCGCTTAACCTGGCCGTCGGTGAAGCGCGTGATCTCGGTGCGGCGCTGGCCACCGAGTTTTATTTCGTTGGCGATGCGCAAACGCTGCGTCGCTCTTCCTTTAAGAGACCTGTATATTACGAATCCTACTGTTCGTTGTTTCTGGTCAACGCGCGAACGGGCCGCCTGTTGCTGTGGGATCGACCAAGTTTTGAAAATAACGAAGCAACCGATGCGGAAGAGTTGTTGTCTCAACATCTCGCGAGCAAAGAAGTCTTCCACCGTTTGTTAATCGCGCTCAGGCGCGCCACTGAAGATGAGCAGTTGCAGCGGATAATCGTCGCGCCGGCGGCGATACCAGTAATCGAAGAAGCACCCGACGATGACAAAACAGCGGAAGCGCAAGGGTTGCGCCTGCCTCGACCGTACCGGCGTTTGCGTCCCGAGTATCCGGACACCGCTGCTCGCGCCGAGGCTGAAGCCACGGTTGATGTGATGGTCGATGTAGGAGCTGATGGAGAAGTTGGGGAAGTTCAGGTTGTTCGTTGGGCGGGTTTCGGTCTCGACGAATCAACTGTTGCGACCGTTCGTCAGTTACATTTTTTTCCTGCAATGAGGAACGGTAGCGCGATCCCGATGCGTGTGCTGCTGCGTTATAACTTTCGTAAGCCTTCCCGGTGAATATGGTAAACACGGTGAACAAAGTACAAACCTCCGGGTACAAAGTTCTGATTCTCGTGGCGGCTCTGCTCGCGTGCTGCATTGTGCAACTCGCGCTGCCTGTTAGTTCACGAGCGATTGGCGACGACGCGTCGCTTGTTTCCACAGCTACACCGGAAGGACGCCTGGCGGTCTTCGACGACGTTTGGGAGACGATCGAAGATCACTACTACGATCCGCACTTTCACGGCATCGACTGGCAGGCTAAACGCGCTTCGTTTCGTCCGGCTGCGGCAAAAGCCGGCAACACTCACGAGTTCTACGACTTAATGCGCCAGATGATCGCGTCGCTGCGAGATGCGCACACGCGTGTGTACTCGCCCGATGAAAAGTTTGATTGGTGGAACCCGCGTTTCGTCTCGATTGGAGTGGCCGTACGCGAAGTAGAAAACGTGCCGGTAGTAGTGCAGGTTGAACCGGATTCGGCTGCTGCACGAACCGGGATCCGAGCCGGAGATGAGATTGTCAGCGTCGACAATTTGCCCATTCGCGAGTTTGTCGCGAAGCGGCTCGAGAACCTCGGCGCAGGCAATGATGAACGCGCGCGCTATCGGGCGATCGCGAGCCTCCTTGATGGTCCCGCCGGAAGTTGGGTGCGCATCGGATGGTCCAGCCGCGACAAGAAACAGAAAACCGCGGTGCTGCAACGCTACTGGAGTCAACGCCAACTCGGGTTCACGATTCAACACAAAGGAAAACTCGCGATCCTGCGAATCGACGCGTTTACTCAAAGTCTGGCGCTGGAGTTTTCAAAGGCGTTGCCGGCAGCGCTCGAGGATGCGGAAGCTGTGGTGCTCGATCTTCGTGGTAACGGCGGCGGTGATGCTGAAGCGATGGCTGACGTGGCATCGCTCTTTCTCGACGATGGAATCAATCTTGGGCGCTTCGCAGATCGATCGGGCGCGTCGTTTGAGTTGCAAACTTACTCAAAACGACTTTGGCGAGTGCCGCAGTTATCGCGCGTGAAACTCCCGCTCGTTGTGCTTACGAGTGAAAGTACTTCCAGCGCCGCAGAGATCATGGTCGCAATACTACAAGCGAAGGAACGTGCGCGTGTGATTGGCAGCAGAACGTGCGGCTGCGTGCTCGCAATCAGGACCAGGCATGCGCTGCCCGATGGTGGGTTGTTGGACGTAAGCGAGTTTGACTATCGCACCGCCAACGGCATCAGACTACAAGACCGAGGCGTTACTCCCGATCAACTGACTCCTCTCACACGCGACGATCTCTACTCCCGTCGCGATCCGGCCATCGAGGCCGCCAAAAACTTTCTCGAAAACAATAAGACGCGATTTGTAACAAGCGTTCACTAACCGTAATCAACGCTTTAAGCGTAAGATTGGCGCGTGCTCTACTTGTCGCAAGTATTAGGTCGCCCGATTCGCGATCTCGAAGGTTTACGTGTGGCCACGGTGAAGGATGTGATCGTGCGTCTCGGCGCAGGTGACCATCCACCCGTCACCGGTTTTGTCGCGCGTTACCGCCGCCGTGATTTCTTCCTTTCGCGCTGGCGCATCAGCGAGCTGAACCAAAACGGCGTGCGCCTGAATTCCGACATACTGGATCTGCGTCCGTTCGTGCGCCGTGAAAGCGAGGTCCTGCTGGCCCGCGACGTTCTCGATAAACAACTGATCGACGTCGATGGGAAGCGCGTCGTACGGGTCAACGATGTGCAGATCATCGAGGCAGCAAATGAATGGCGCGTGACCGGCGCAGATGTGAGTCTTCAGGGTCTGTGGCGTCGCCTCGCGCCGGCCGGATTTGCGGGCACGCGCAGGCCTGTGGAAGTGCTCGACTGGGCGGACGTCGGCTACCTCGCAACAGACGCAGCGACAGTTCAGTTGAAATCCTCGAGCGACAAATTAGCGCGGCTGCATCCCGTCGAGATCGCGCGTCTCGCCGAGGCGCTTTCCTATCACCACGGTTCTGAAGTCGTTGAATCGCTCGACGACGAGACGGCCGCCGAAACACTCGAAGAGATGCCGGCGGAACATCAGGTGAGAATTCTCGGCGACATGGACCAGGAACGCGCGGCCGACATTCTCGAATGGATGTCGCCGGACGAAGCAGCCGACGTGCTTGGCGATCTTCCCGAGGAAAAAGCGGAAGAGCTTCTCGGCCTCATGGAAGATGAGGAACAGGCCGATGTTGCCGAACTGCTTCCGTATGAAGACGATACTGCGGGTGGTTTGATGACCACGGAGTTTGTAACTCTGCCACGTGCTCTGACGGTTGGCGAGGCGCTCGCGCGGCTGCGAGAAATGGCCGAAACGCCGAACATGATTTACTACCTCTACGTGGTCGAGGAAGAGAACTCATGGAAACTCTGCGGCGTTATCGCGTTGCGGAGTCTGATACTCGGGGACCCATTGATGGTGTTACAAGACGTGATGCGCACCGAGTTTCAACGTGCCGATCCGCAGGAGCCCGCAAGCGAAGTGGCACAACGAATTGCAGAATATAACCTGCTCGCGCTTCCCGTCGTGGACGAGTCAGGGGATATACTCGGCATCATCACCGTAGATGATGCGATGGAGATACTGTTGCCGAAGGACTGGCGGCAGCGACTACCCCGACTCTTCGGGTGAAGCCGCGGATTAACACTGGTTTGAAGATGAAAGACGGAGAACCTCCAAGTGGCAGAACCACGAGCAGCAGTTCGAGCTGTGGGACGTCGCTTAATGCAACGCGCTCACGGTGTGCGTCGCACGGTGGCGCGACGCCGTCGTCTGCTCACTCTGATCGCCATTCTCGGTCCGGGCATGATCACGGCAAACGCGGGCAACGACGCGGGCGGCATTGCGACCTTTGCTTCAGTCGGTGCTGAGTTTGGCTACACCCTCCTCTGGATTTTGATCCCAATCACAATCAGTCTTGGCATTGTTCAGGAGATGTGCGCGCGCATGGGCGCAGTCACCGGCAAAGGACTCGCCGATCTGATTCGCGAACGTTTTGGCGTGCGTTGGACCGCGCTGGTGATGTTGTCGCTGTTGATTGCGAATGCCGGTGTCACTGTTTCTGAATTCGTCGGCATTGCGGCGGCCGCCGAGCTGTTTGGGATTTCTCGTTTTGTAGTCGTGCCCGTCGCGGCGATTATGGTGTGGTGGCTGGTGGCGAAAGGTTCGTATCAGAAAGTTGAGAAGGCGTTTCTGCTGATGTCGCTCGTGTTCCTGGGCTACATCGTTTCCGCTTTTCTTTCGCGACCGGATTGGAGCGCAGTCGGCATTGGTCTAATCAAGCCGACGTTCAAGCTCGAACACGCTTTCATTTTCACGCTCGTCGCAGTGATCGGTACTACGATCTCGCCGTACATGCAGGTTTATGTGCAGTCGTCCGTAGTGGACAAGGGGGTCACGCTCGACAGTTACCCTGAAACAAAGGCGGATGTCTGGGTCGGCAACATCTTCTCAAGCCTAATCGTCTTTTTCATCGTAGTCTCAACGGCTGCGACGCTGCACAGAGCGGGCATTCAAATCACGACTGCGGCTGAGGCCGCTCAGGCGTTGCGTCCACTCGCAGGCCGATACGCCCAAACCCTTTTCGGAGTTGGTTTGTTCGGCGCTTCCATGCTCGCCGCCGGCGTCTTGCCGCTTGCCACCGCGTACTCGATCAGTGAAGCGCTCGGGTTCGAAAAAGGTGTTTCGCGCAGCTTTAGAGAGGCGCCGATTTTTCTGGGCACATTCACTTTCCTGGTCGCATTCGGCGCGGCGATCGCCGTGATTCCGAACCTGCCTTTGATCCGCGTGCTGCTCGTAACGCAGGTCATCAACGGACTTCTCCTGCCGGTCGTTCTCTTCGCCATCCTGCGTCTGGTGAACAATCGAGAACTGATGGGCGCTCAAGTTAACGGGCCTCTGTACAACGTCGCCGCCTGGGCCACGGCAATAATCGTTACCGCCCTCTCGCTTCTGTTCATCCTGATGAGTATTTTCCCCGGGTTAGCGCGTTTGTGATAAAAATAGGCGCCGTGTCGCGCCCTCGAGTCACAAATAAGCTGGTTTTGTTCATTGCCGCCCTGGCCGCAGCGCTGTTGGCGGCATATCTGTTTTGGTCCTTTGAAGCCTCGATCAAGGCGCTCCTCGAACACCGCATGGGCGCGAATCCATCGCCCTCGGCAGATACGATCATCAGCGCCGTCAAACTGTTTCTGATTGGCATTCTCGCTTATCTATTCGTGCGAGCGCTGAACTTCCTGTTCTTCGGAGTCGCATTCCGGCTCAAACGCATTGACGCGCCAACGCTCATCCGAAACATCTTCACGATCGTTGCGTTCACGATTCTGTTTCTGATCGCGTTTACTTTCCTGTTCCCTGACGTAAACCTGGGAGCACTGTTCACTACCTCGGCGATCTTCGGTGTCATTCTCGGTCTTGCGCTCCAGGACACACTCGGCAACTTCTTCGCCGGTATTTCGCTGCAAGCGGATCGGCCGTTTCAGGTTGGCGATGTGATTACTGTGGGCGCGCAGCGGCACACGGGAGTCGTAGAAGAGATCAGTTGGCGAGCGATCAAGATTCGAACTTTCACAAACCACGTCGTGTTGATTGCGAATAGCAACGCTGCGCGCGAACCCATCGAAGTTTGCCCGCGCGATAACATAAATGCGCGTCTTGTCTTCTTTAACACCCTGTATTCCGATTCCCCTGCGAAGACGATCCACGTCGTTCGTGAAGCGGTGCGGGAGGCCGAGAACGTCTCGACCAAAGTCACGCCTGTGGTCCGGATCAGGAATCTTGGCGACAACGGTGTCGATTACGAAGTGAAGTACTGGCTCGAAGATTACGCTAAGTACAACGACACCGACGCGCTCGTGCGGCAACGAATCTGGTACGCGTTCCGCCGGGCGGGTCTGAATTTCGCTTATCCGACGCGCACGGTCATGGTTGAGCGTCGCGGCGCCGTGGCGCAACGCGATGGAGACGGCGGCGCCATTACCGAACGATTATCAGCCGTAGACATCTTTGCCCCTCTCTCGGTTGAGGAGACGGGCATGCTCGCTCAGGCCGCGGTCCGGCATGTTTTCGCGCCGGGAGAGATGGTGATTCGGGCAGGTGACCCGGGCTCGTCGATGTTTGTCGTTCATAACGGGCGCGTCAGCGTGCAAGTCAACGAAAATGGCCGCCCGCGGAAGGTGGCCACTCTTAATGAAGGCGACTTTTTTGGGGAGATGGCGTTATTTACAGGCGAGCCCCGGACTGCCAATGTCGTCGCGCTCGAGGAGACTGAAGTCCTCGAGATTGGCCATGCAGCGATGAAAAGGGTCTTCGATACGAACCCGGATCTGGTCGAGTCGCTGAGTTTTATCATCGCCGAACGCCGGCAAGGTCTCGCCTCACAGATCGATTCCTCAGCCCCGGCAAGCGACGCCTCAGCCGGTCTTTTGTCCGCTATCAAGCGGTTTTTCGGGTTGTCACAGTAACGAAAACCAATGGCGCTTAAATCTCAGGGGGATTGACGTCCTACCTATACTGAACGTCCCAAGCCAGAGTTGACAACCCTGCACTCAACCTTTATTATGACGGCACGCTCAGCTAAGGAATAGTTGAGCCACCCATACAAGGAATATAAGGAGGAGGTTTTCCGTTATGAGTATCGTTCGTTACGACCCGTTTCGGGACCTGCGGACCTTGCAGGAAGAAGTTAATCGTCTGTTCTCGACCAATCTATCCCGTAGCTTCGGCGATGAGGGCATCGGCCGCGGCGCATGGGCCCCCAGCGTAGATATTTACGAGAACAAGGATCAGATCGTGCTCGAGGCCGAACTGCCCGGCATGAAGCAGGAAGACTTTGACTTGTCGGTCGAGAACAACATCATCACTCTGCGTGGCGAGCGCAAGTTTGAGAAGACAGAGGAAACCGACAACTATCATCGAGTCGAACGCTCCTATGGTTCGTTCACTCGTTCCTTCACTCTGCCTCATACCGTCTCCGCAGAGGGCGCGACTGCCGAATACAACAACGGCGTGCTGCGTGTGACGTTGCCGAAGCGCGAGGAGACCAAGGCTCGCCGCATTGAAATCAAGGGCATGGAGGCCGGCGGCTCTCCCAAGACAATCGACACCACAGGTAAGTCAAAAGAAGCTTCCGCCGGACGGTAAGGAACTTTAACCGGGCACATAGCGAGCGGGCTCGTCGCAGTTTGGGATGCGAATTGCGAGCCCGTTCGGCTCTTTTTAGAAGTAGGTCCAAGTCAGTATGCGCTTAGATAAATTTACTTTACGCGGTCAGGAAGCAATACAGTCCGCTATCGAACTCGCTGAACGAAATCAACACCAGCAGGTCGAGCCGGAGCATCTCCTGATCGCGATGCTCGAACAACCTGAAGGCATTGTTAGACCAGTCCTCGGCAAACTTGGCGCGAATGTCGCCGTCATTCTCAACGACACACAGGCGACGGTCGCGCGTTTTCCCCGCGTTCAGGGTGGATCGCAGTATTTCAGCCCACGCCTAAGCCAGATCTTCACTGCTTCACAACAGCAAGCCGACAAGATGCAGGACGAGTTTATTTCGACCGAGCATTTGCTGCTCGCGCTGGTGGACGAAAAAGACGGCGAAGCAGGAAAGATCCTGCGCCAGCATGGAGTGAAAAAAGACGATCTGTTCAAGGTGATCGAACAGATGCGCGGCGGTTCTCGCATCACCGATCAAAACGCCGAACAAAATTACCAGGCGCTTTCGAAGTACGCGCGCGATCTAACTGAAGCGGCACGCAAAGGAAAACTCGATCCCGTAATCGGCCGCGACGACGAAATTCGCCGCACAATCCAGGTCCTTTCACGGCGCACAAAAAACAATCCCGTTCTGATTGGCGAACCCGGCGTCGGCAAAACGGCCATCGTCGAAGGCCTGGCGCAAAGAATCGTTTCCGGGGACGTGCCCGAAACGCTTCGCAACAAACGTCTGGTGGCACTTGATCTTGGGTCAATGCTGGCCGGCGCCAAGTATCGCGGTGAATTCGAAGACCGTCTCAAAGCGGTCTTGAAAGAGATCGAAAACGCGCAAGGTCAAATCATTCTGTTTATCGACGAGCTGCACACACTCGTCGGCGCCGGTGCTGCCGAGGGCGCCATCGATGCTTCCAACATGTTGAAGCCGGCGCTCGCACGTGGCGAACTGCGCTGCGTCGGCGCGACCACACTCAACGAATACAAGAAACACATCGAAAAAGACGCAGCTCTCGAACGCCGTTTCCAGGTCGTGTATGTCGGCGAACCGACTGTGGAAGACACGATTGCGATTCTGCGTGGTTTGAAAGAACGCTACGAGGTACATCATGGCGTGCGTATTAAAGACTCCGCAATCGTCGCGGCGGCTACGCTTTCAAACCGCTACATCACCGATCGGTTCCTGCCTGATAAGGCAATCGACCTGATCGACGAAGCGGCATCGCGTCTACGAATCGAAATCGACTCGCTGCCGCAGGAGATCGATCAGTTGGAACGCGAGATCATTCAGCTCGAGATCGAGCGGCAAGCGTTGCAACGCGAAGAAGACGAGAAATCGAAGGCGCGTTTGAAGGAGATCGAACAACGCATCGCGGATCTGAAAGAGACTTCGTCGGGCATGAAAGCGAAGTGGCAGTCAGAAAAAGAAGCCATCGAGCACATGCGAACGTCGAAGGCCGAACTCGAACAGCTCAAACTGCAACTCGATCAAGCTCGCAATGCCGGCGATCTCGCGCGTGCCTCTGAAATTCAGTACGGCACGATTCCCGAGTTGGAACGACGACTCAAAGCCGAGCAGGACAAGCTTGCCAATCTTCAGCAGGAAAAAGTGATGCTGAAGGAAGAGGTTGATGAAGAAGACGTTGCCGAAGTCGTCGCCAAGTGGACCGGCATTCCAGTCTCGCGAATGCTCGAAGGCGAGATGCAGAAGCTGGTCACGATGGAAGATCGCTTGAGTCACCGCGTCATCGGTCAGGAAGAAGCGTTGAGCGCAGTTGCAAACGCAGTGAGACGCGCGCGCGCTGGATTGCAGGATCCCAATCGACCAATCGGCTCGTTTATTTTTCTTGGTCCAACTGGTGTCGGTAAAACCGAAACCGCGCGGGCTTTGGCTGAGTTTCTGTTTGATGACGAGCGCGCGATGATCCGGCTCGACATGTCTGAGTACATGGAGAAGCACGCAGTGGCTCGCATGATCGGCGCGCCTCCGGGATACGTCGGTTACGAAGAAGGCGGCCAGCTTACTGAAGCAGTCCGACGGCGTCCGTATTCGGTGGTGCTGTTCGATGAGATTGAAAAAGCGCACACCGACGTCTTCAACGTGCTGTTGCAGATTCTCGACGACGGGCGTTTGACGGATTCCAAAGGACGCACGGTTGATTTCAAAAACACCGTGCTGATCATGACGTCGAACCTTGGCTCGCGTGAGATTCAGGCGGCTGAAGGCGACGAGAAGCAGGTACACGAAGCGGTGCAGCAGGAGTTGCGCCTGCATTTCAAACCCGAGTTTTTGAATCGCATCGACGACATCGTCATATTCCACCAGCTCTCGCGAGAGCAGGTGGCGAAGATCATCGACGTACAACTCGAACGTCTGCGGGCCATGCTGGCGGAGAGAAACGTGACGCTCGAACTTGACGACTCCGCGAAGCAGTTGTTGATGCGCGAAGGTTACGATCCAGCGTACGGCGCGCGCCCATTGAAACGAGCGATCCAGTCGCACATCCAGAATCCGCTGGCAGTGAAACTGCTGCAAGGCGAGATTCTGCCGGGGCAAACCGTGAAAGTGTCGGCGAAAGGCGACCAGATGGA
>Ga0207675_100004839_pt1 | contig 12970 bp, 11 predicted proteins | sample KBSSwiS42_FD_184305 | JGI IMG/M metagenome (GOLD analysis project Ga0207675, IMG submission 184305) | Switchgrass rhizosphere microbial communities from Kellogg Biological Station, Michigan, USA - KBS Switchgrass S4-2 (SPAdes) (version 2) | ecosystem: Host-associated > Plants > Roots >... | reverse complement strand
GCCCCGCGTGGGAGCGCTCGGACACTCGGCCGGCGGCTACACGGTGCTGGCGTTGGCGGGAGCCAGGCCGGACTTGTCCCGGACGAGGAAGCACTGCCAGACCGAAGCATCCGAAGACCCGATCTTCTGCGGCTTGGGGCGCTCGGGGGGTGCAATGCCGCCGCTACCGATGGCCACGCCCTCGCTCAAGGACGAGCGCGTTCGGGCGATCGTGGCGATGGCTCCGGCGGGTGTGCCGCTCACCGCCGAATCGCTCGCCACGGTTCGGTCGGCGACCATGATCTACGAGGCAGAGCTCGATCGTTTCCTGGTGCCGCGATTCCATGCCGAATGGGTCGCCAGCAACCTGCCCGCACCGAACCTGCATCGGGTGCCTAACGCCTGGCACTTCGCCTTCATGGATTCGCCCAGCATGTCTCTCCATAGCCCGGACGGCGACGTCGCCGCGAATCCGCCGGGGTTCGATCGCCATGCGTTCCTGCAGCAGCTCGCCGACGAAGTTACGGCCTTCTTCAACAAGACGCTCCTCTAGCCGATTCATTCCCTTGGAGCTACCGCGCAGCGAGGTAGCGCTTCGCGCGGGCAATCTCGGGCAGAGGCGTATCCGCGTCTCGCGTCAGCTCGATGAGCTTGGCATGGTGCTGGCGCGCCTTCTCACGTTCGCCGGCCGCCTCGGCGGCTGCGGCCGCCCCGGCGTACCCGCGCAACCGATTGGGTTCGCGCACTTGTGATTGCTCGAACTCCTTCAGCGCCGCGGCCGGCTCCTTCAGCTCGAACAGCAGCTCGCCCAGCAACTCGCGCGCCGGCACGACCCGGCCGGGCGTGACGATGTGCTTTTCGTTTCTATCCTCGAGGTCGGCCGCTGCCCGCATCAGTCGTATTGCCTCGTCACGCCGGCCCTGCGCATGCGCGACCCACGCCGCGGCGGCGAGCCGCTGAACTTCGACCTCGGTGGCCCAGTAGCTGTTCCTGGCATCGACGAGCGTCTTGTGCTGAGCCTCCAGGCGCTGGACTTCCTGCTCTGCGGCGGCTACGTCACCCGAGCGTGCCGCTCCGAGCGAACGCGAGAACGTCGTGATGGCTTCACAGAACGCGAACTGCGTGTTCTGCGGCTCCAGTCGCGCGGCCGCGGACCAGTCGCCGCGCTCGAGGGCCAGCCGGGCGGGGATCGCGACCGCCGCGTAGGGGCCGACGAACACTGCCGGGTTCGTCTTGACCTCCCGCCTGAACTCCTCGAGGACTTGGCGCGCAGCCTGATCTCGACCGAGCTGCAAATGCGCGTACACCATGTAGTCGGCAGCGTGGAACGCCTCGTTGCCGTTTCCGTCCTTCTTGGCCACGTCGGCCGAGCGGCGATTGGTGACGACCGAATCCTGCCAAGCGCCCACGCGCGTGAAGATATGGGAGGGCATGTGCAGAGCATGCGGGGAGTCTGGGGCGATGTTCGCGTAGCGCCGCGCCGCGGTCAGCCCCTTTGCCGCGATCGGCGGTGCGTCGTAGCTGTGGATCAGGTAATGCGCGACGCCGGGGTGGTCGGGGTACTTCACGAACAGCTTCTCAAGGACCGCGGCTGCCTTCAGGTAGGCCGCGTAGGTCTGATCCGCCTGCGATTGGGTCGAAGCGGTGTACAGCGCCGCGAAGATCTGCGCCTCATCATCGTCGGGGTAGCGGGCGGCGAGCGCCTCGAACGCTTGCGCTCGCGCCGCCTGCCGGGCTCGCTCGGGTTGGTTGGCGAAATCGGCGTAGTAGGCGGCCACGGCCTCGATGTAGTCCCGTTCGCGCTGCGTCCCGCCCTCGATTCGGCGGCCTTGCTCGATGGCTGCCTGGGCGCTCGCAGCCGCTTGCGGCGATGCTCCCTGTCCCGCCAGCGGGTTGTTCATGAGGAGGGCCGCGATACCGAAAGTTGCGATGCGGCAGCGCGGGTCGTTCTCGAGGACATTGCGAAAGGTCTTCTCGCCGGCGGTAAACCAGAACGAGTGCAGCATCGCCATGGCGCGCTGCAACTCCGGCTGCACTTGGGCATCACAGGAATTGGCAAAGGCGACCTTGCCGAGTTGCCCATGCTCTTCGTGGACGTGCTGCGCCAGAGCGCCGGCGGCAAACGTGCACGCGAGAGCGGCCGCGACCGCTGAAGAGAGGAATCGCATACTGCTTCCTTGCAAAGCCCAGTGCGGCTCGTGAGCAGATTCCCGAACCGACGGGCGCACGAGAATTCTGAGCGGCGAACCGAGCCCGCGCAACACAGTGACAGCGTCGGTAGGAGGGCAAATGGTCTGTGGAGCATCGATCGTGCGAATCCCGCCGAAGCGCGGCACTGGCAGTCGTGTACAAAGCGAGCAGTCGCCGAGGATCCCGATGAAGCAGTCCGCCGCCGAGCGTCCCGACCCAACGACCCAACGCAAGGCCGCCATCGCCCGTGGCGCCGCCCTTGAGCACACCGGCAAGGTCCGGGTCGAGCCGATCCCGAACTTCGACCTCGATCGCACGATCTTCAAGACCCTCGAGGGCCGTGCCGCCCGCTTCGTGGTGACCACCCGGGTGGGCAAGGAGGCCCTCTGGGACGCCGCTGCCGCCCGGGCAGTGCAGGCCGAGTACGCGGCCGCCCGGGCTGAGCACCCGCTCCCCGAGGTGAGCCCGGAGCTGATGCAGTTCCTGGTGAGCGAGTGCGACTTCGATGTGGAGCACGCCGACGGCTCGTTCCTCGACCACCTGTACTTCTGCTTCGAGTACAGCGTGCAGCATTACCCCCGGCAGTCCCCCCTGGTGATGCTGCTGCACTCGATCCTCGGCACCGGCACCAACACCTTTGCGATGCCCGCTGAAAAGATCCCGGCGCTGCGCGAGCTGATGACGCACTCGGAGTGGGTGCAGACCGAGGCCTTTCCCTCCGTGCTGCGGCTGCTCTACGCCGGCTCGCTGCGTCGGGAGCTCCGGGAAAACCTCCACCGCGCCGATGCCATCGCCTCGATCACGTTTCACCGGGTGATCGACAACGAGCCGATCACGATGAGCGGCGAGGATCTCTGGATCGCGCTGAACTACCAGCTCATCCACCTGGTGGACTTCCTCCCGGTGGCGAACTGGTCGGTGCACCAGAACGACACCTCGTTCATCCTGTTCCGCGATCTTTACGATCTGCTCGAGGGGGCCGGCAAGCGAGAGGCGACCGTGGCCTATACGCCAACCTTACGCCCTCGCAAGTTGGAGGGCGAGCCCCAGGGCGTGGGCGCCTGGCTGACCACGCTGATCCCGGTGAGTGCCAGCGAGCGAATGGCGGCCAAGTCGGTCACCCGCTTCTCGGAGCGCATCGGGCACTCCCTTGACTACCGGATCGCCTGGGCCTGATCCGTCCGCGCCGATCTGCGGCGCTGAAGGCCGACGTTTCCGGCCGCGGATCGACAACGGTGGACCCTGGTCGTAAAGTACCGACCCCGACCACCATGGCGGAAGGAGACTAGCATGACGAAGAAGACGCTTCTCATGATCGCCGGCGTCGTTGCCGCCGCCCTCTTTGCTGCCGGTCCGGCAGCGGCGCAGCAGAAGAAGACGCTGGCGGTCGTCGTCAAGGGACTCGACAACCCGTTCTTCACCGTGCTCGGCGACGGCTGCGCGCTGTGGAACAAGGAGAACCCGAAATCGGAGTACACCTGCCTCTACACCGGCCCCGCATCGAGCGCCGACGAGGCCGGCGAGGTGCAGATCGTCGAGGATCTGATCAACAAGGGCGTCGCGGGAATAGCGATCTCGCCGTCGAACGCGCCGGCGATGGCCAACATGCTGAAGGCCAAGAAGCCGAAGATGCCGATCATGACGATCGACGCCGACCTCGCCGCCGCCGACCGTGCGCTGCGCTCCACCTACCTCGGCACCAACAACTACGACATGGGCGTGCTGATGGCCAAGCACCTGAAGGAGCTCAAGCCCAAGGGCGGCACGGTGTGCCTGCAGCTGGGCAACGTCGCGGCCGACAACATCAATGCCCGCGCCGCCGGGTTCCGCGACACGATCTCCGGCAAGAAAGGGATTGCCAAGCTCGCCGGCGATGGCGGCTGGACCGAGATCGCCGGCTGCCCGCTGTTCACGAACGACCAGATCGACCTTGCGAACCAGCAGATGGCCGACGTCTTCACCAAGAACCCGAAGCTCGATGCCTTCATCCTCGTCGGCGGCTGGGCGCAGTTCGGGCCGCAGGCGTACGCGCAGGTGACCGACCAGGTGATGGCCAAGCTCAAGTCCAAGGACCTGATCGTCATCGCCGGCGACACGCTGCCGCCGCAGCTCGACGCGCTCAAGGCCGGACGTAGCCACGCCCAGATCGGCCAGCGGCCATTCGAGATGGGACACCGCGCGCCGGCGGTGCTGATCGACCTGATCGGCGGCAAGAAGGTCGCCGACCCGCTGTACACCGGCCTCGACGAATGCACGCCCGCCAACCTCGGCAAGTGCCCGGCCAAGTAGCCGGATGGCGGCCGCGGTCCTCGAGCTCGAGGGGATCTCCAAGCACTTCGGGGCGATCCAGGCGCTGACCGACGTCTCGCTCGCGCTGCGCGCGGGCGAGGTCGTCGGCCTGATGGGCGACAACGGCGCCGGCAAGTCGACGCTGGTGAAGATCATCGCCGGCAACTACCCGCAGAGCGCGGGCACGATCACGCTCGAAGGCCGCAAGGTCGCGCTTCACAAGCCGGCCGACGCGCGCGCCGCCGGCATCGAGATCGTCTACCAGGACCTGGCCCTGTGCGACAACCTGAGCGCGGCCGAGAACGTGTACCTCGGGCGTGAGCTGGTGTTCGGTTTCGGGCCGTTGCGGGTGCTGAACTACCGCGGCATGTTCAAGCGCGCCGGCGAACTGTTCGCCGAGCTGAAATCGGAGACCCGGCCGCGCGATCTGGTGCGACGCATGTCCGGCGGACAGCGGCAGGCGGTCGCGATCGCGCGCACGCGCCTGTCGGACCCGAAAATCGTGCTCATGGACGAGCCGACGGCGGCGATCAGCGTGCGCCAGGTCACCGAGGTGCTGAGCCTGATCCGGCGCCTGCGCGAGCACGCGATCGCGGTGGTGCTGATCAGCCACCGCATGCCCGACGTCTTCGCGGTCGCCGACCGCATCGTCGTGCTCCGGCGCGGCGAGAAGGTGGCCGACAAGCCGATCGCCGCCAGCTCGCCCGAGGAGGTGACCGGCCTCATCACCGGCGCGATCGAGGCTGCCTGATGGCCGCCCCTTCGCTCGAGGAGACGATAGCCGGCCGCGTGCACGGCCACTGGCTGGCCTGGCTCGTCAACCAGCAGGTGTTCTGGGTCTCGATCGCGGCGGTCGTCGCGTTCGTCGTGCTGGCGCTCGCGAGCGACGTCTTCGCCACCCAGCAGAACCTGTTCAACGTGACGCGCAACTTCGCCTTCGTCGCCATCATCGCGATCGGGATGACGGCCGTCATCATCAGCGGCGGGATCGACCTCTCGGTCGGCGCGGTGCTCGTGCTGTCGGGCATGGTGATCGGGATGGCGATGAACGGCGGCATGTCGATCTGGCTCGCGGTGCCGCTCGCGCTGGGGGCGTCGCTCCTGGTGGGCGCGATCAACGGTGTGCTGATCGCGTACGTCGGCGTGCCGCCGTTCGTCGTCACGCTGGGCATGCTGTCGATCGCCCGCAGCCTGGCCATGGTGCTGTCGGACAACCGGATGGTCTACCAGTTCGGCCCCGACCAGCCGCAACTGCTGGCGCTGGGCGGCGGCTTCGTCGACCTGCCGCTACCGCTCGTGACGGCGGTGCGGATCCCGAACCCGGTGATCGTGCTGCTCGTGCTGCTGGTCGTCGCCGGACTCGTTTTCCGCTGGACACGCTGGGGCCGGCATCTGTTCGCGATCGGCGGCAACGAGGGCGCGGCGACGCTGACCGGGGTGCCGGTGAAGGCGACCAAGGTCAGCGTCTACATGTTCTGCAGCCTCACCGCGGGCATCGCCGGCATCCTGGAGGTCGGCTGGCTGGGCACGATCACGACCGGGCTCGGGCAGGGGATGGAGCTGACGGTGATCGCCGCCGCGGTGATCGGCGGCGCCAACCTCGCCGGAGGCGCGGGCACCGCGTTCGGCGCCGTCGTCGGCGCGGCGCTGATCGAGGTCATCCGCAACAGCCTGACGCTGCTGGGCATCAGCACCTTCTGGCAGGGCACGTTCGTCGGCAGCTTCATCGTCGTCGCCGCCCTCTTCGACCGCCTGCGCTCTCGCGGCGCCGAGTAGGCGCGCGGCCGCGGCGCGGCTGCGGGCGATGACTCCATTCCGCACGTTGCGCCGCTGCGGGCCCGCCGATTGCTAGCAGGTGCCATGGCGACCTCGGTGTGCTGTCCTTCGCGCCTGCCCGGCAATCAGACGACACCAGCGTTCATGGCATCCGCTTTGAAGCCGAGCGCCGAGAAAGTCCTCTTGCTGCTGACGTCGCTGGTGCTCGCCGGCGTGGTGCTCGAGGCGGCCGCGTTCTGGCGCGGCATCGGTCGCGCGCGTCGCTTCGCTGCGGCGGGACGCCGCTTCGAGCGGCGGCTGTCGGCCCGGCGCGCGGCGATGCTGATCCTTGGCGACAGCACCGGCGTGGGCGTGGGCGCGACGCGGCCCGAGGAGTCGATCGCGGGGCTGCTCGCTGCCGACTATCCGGACGCAGACATCGTCAACGTCGCCGTCTCCGGAACGCGAGTCGACGGCGCGATCGCCCAGGTCCAGAAGTGTCTCGAGGCCGGGCTGCACTTCGACCTGGCGCTGCTCCTCGTGGGCGGCAACGACGTCGTCGCCGACACGCCGCTGCATCAGCTCACGGACGATTGCGACACCTTGCTTCGAGCGCTTGGCCGGCTGGCGGTCCGCACGGCCTGGTTGGGTCCCCCGGACCTCGGGCTCGCGCCGCTCTTCCCGCGGCCCTATGCCTGGGTGATGGCGTCGCGCTCACGCGCCGCATCGCAGGTGTTCTCGGCCGCAGCGGCCCGCCACAACGTCGTCTTCATCGACTTTTCTGCGTCTTCGCACGCGGCGCATTTCCGCAAGCGCCGCCGCGATCACTTTGCGATCGACGGCTTCCATCCGAACAGCGCCAGCTATGGATACGGCTACGCCACCACCCGGCGAATGCTGGGGCTCCAACCGCTCCCGGGCTGAATCGATCAGCCCGACCCGGCGCCTGGCGTAAGGGTGCGTTCCGCCTGGTCCGCGGTCACGACGCTCACCGGCACGCCGAACCGCTCGATGCGGTGGGCGAGGTCGAGATGCAGCCACCGGGAGACCCGCTCCGGCAGCGTCGAGACGATGACCTCGTCGTACTTCTCGCGCTCGAGCGTCTGGCGCACGGCCTCGTACGGGTCGGTGGCGCCGACGATCCCTTGCACATGCGAACCTGCGGCCGCGTCGAGCAGCGGGATGGCGAACTCGAGCGTGATGGCCGCCTCCTCGGTGTCTGGATCCCAATACGGGCGGGGAACGAGAAGCGTGAAGCTGCACGGCCCGCGTGCGGCCCGTTCGGCAACAGCGGCGAGCAGCTTGGGCGAAGCCGCGGTCCGATGTGCCACGATGAGGATGCGCCTGTCACTCATGAGGGAGTTCCCTCCTCGACCTGCATATCTTGGTGATCTGCCGCCGATTTAAGTCTGGCGGACAGCATATCCCCAGGGCGAATTGTGGTCTCTCGAGGGTGCCTGCCGCGGCACCAGCGCCTTCGCGGTCTTCAGATGCAAATCGCCTGGCGGGCTTGACGCTATTGGCTTGCCCGAGACATATTGCAAATTGAGGAAAAGGTCGCAGGAATGCAAGCCACCCCTCTCCTGCGGTCCAGCGCCGCGCTCTAGATCATCCACGGTGCAAGGAGTCGCTTGTGTGCCGATCCGCTCGCGCCTTCCTTGCGGCATTCGCCGTGTCGGCTCTCTTGATTGGCCTGCTCTTCATGCCCCGGGCTGCTCTGGCGCAGTCGTCGGAGAAGGTGTATCGCATCGGCATCCTGACATCGGGCGAGCACAGGCGAATTCGGCAGAGCCTTCGCGATCTCGGCTATATCGAAGGGCGCAACGTCGTGTTCGAGGCGCGCGAATCGCAGGGCGAAGCCGAGCGGCTCGACCGCCTGGTGTCGGAACTCTTGCAACGCAAGGTGGATGTGATCCTGGCGACCTATCCGGGCGCCGTCATCGCCGCCAAGCGGGCGACCACGACGATTCCGATCGTCATGGTGAACACGCCAGACCCGGTTGAACTCGGGCTCGTCGCGAGTCTCGCGCGACCGGGAGGGAACATCACGGGCACCACGTCCCTTAGCGTGGATGTCAGCATCAAGCAGCTCGAGATCCTCAAGGAGGCGGTTCCGGAGGCGTCGCGAATCGCCGTGATATGGAACCAGGCCAATCCGTGGCACCCGCTCGCGGTTGCCGGTCTCCGCGGTCGAGACCGATTGGCCGGCATGCAGCTTCTGTTCGTGGGAATCCGAGGTCCTGACGAATTCCCCGGCTCCATTGCCGCATTGGTCAAGGAACATGTCGATGCTGTGTTAGTCCTCGCAGACCCGATGCTGATGGCACCCGTCAACCGCAGCAGGCTCGTGGAGCTATTGACGCAGAACCGGCTTCCTTCGATAGGCGGGCTGCGCGGCTATTCGGAGACCGGCGGTCTCATGTCGTTCTGGGCCGAGGAGAGCGAGCTGTACCGGCGCGTCGCCAGCTACGTCGACAGGATACTGAAGGGTGCCAGGCCCGATGACCTGCCGATCGAACAGCCGAACATGTACGAACTCGTGGTCAATCTCAAGACGGCCAAGGCGCTGGGACGGAGAATTCCGTCATCGGTACTCCTGCGAGCGACGGTGCTCGAGTGATCCTCATTGCGCCTCTCCGCTCACAGGGCAATGAACTTCTGCTCTCGGGTCGGTGGCCAGTTGGGGAGTTGGCGAGACTCGACCGACATCCATGAGCGAGGTGCCGATGGCGAACGTGAGCGCGATGGCCCGGCGGGCGATTGTCATTGGAGCGGGGATGGGCGGGTTGACCTCGGCCGCCGCTCTGGCGCCCCATTTCACGCAGGTCGTCGTGTTGGAGCGCGATGACCTTCCCGTGAGTCCGCTACCGCGAGCCGGGGTTCCCCAGGGCAAGCATGTCCATGGGTTGCTGGGTGGAGGCCTTGATGCGCTGGCGCAGTTGTTTCCGGGCTTCGCCGACGCACTGGTGGCTGCGGGCGCCGTTCCGATCCGAATTGGCCTGGACTCGCGACTCGAACAAGTCGGGTACGACCCGTTTCCACAGCGGGACCTTGGCCGGTGGGGCTATTCGATGTCGCGCCCGCTGCTCGAGCAGGTGGTGCGCCAATTCGTCGCACGTGACCCCCGCATCGAGATCAGGGCTGGATCACCGGCAAAGGAGATCATTGCGTCCGCGGATCGGGGTGGCGTGAGTGCCGTCCGGATCGAGAAGCGCGGCGGTACTGCCGAAACCCTGCCGGCAGACCTGGTGGTGGACGCCACGGGGCGCGCAGCCCTCACACTGGACTGCCTTCAGAGCAACGGCTACGGCGCGCCGGAGGAGTCGTCGATCGCGGTAGACATCCGATACACCTGCGGTGTGTTCGCACTGCCGGTCGACAGCACTCGCGACTGGAAGGTGTTGATGACCCGTCCGGATCCCAAGGTCTCTGGCCGGCGGGCGATCATGTTTCCGATCGAGGGCGACCGGCACTGGATCCTGGGGTTGGGTGGTGTCAATGGCGATTCGGCGCCCACCGTTCTCGAAGGCTTTCTGGAGTACGCCCGGACCCTGCGAACATCAACGGCGTTCAACGTGATCCGCAATGCCGAACTGAAAGGCGAACTGACGCGCTTTGCATTCCCGAAGAGCTTTCGCCGGCACTTCGAGCGAATGACGAAGCTCCCCCGTGGCCTGTTGCCGATCGCAGACTCGATCTGCCGGATCAACCCCTCGTTCGGCCAGGGGATGAGCATTGCCGCCAAGGAAGCCGTTCTGCTGGGTGAGGTCCTCGATGGGCTGTCGCACCTGCCGGACCCTCTGACCGACCTTGTGCGAGCATTTCTGGACCGGCTGGAGACTGTCTTGGGGGATCCTTGGGCTGTTGCCGCACAGGACTATGTCTACGAGCATCTGGCGAATGCGCGCCCACCGGAGTTTGCCGAGGCGCTCAAATTCCAGAGGGCATTGACTCACCTCGCCGCTGAAGATCCCGCTGTCCATCGATTGATGACGGAAGTGGCGCAGCTGCTGAAGCCGTCAAGCGTCTTGCGGGAGTCGACCATCGCCGCGCGACTGGCTCGAGCGATCCAGGCCGATTCGCCCTGATGACCCGATGCGCGCTCACTGGAATGGCCGGAGGACGCCAGGCGCCAGTGTTGCGACCGTGGGGCTAGAGTCACCACCTTCGCCACCCCGTCAGCATTCGTCTTCGAGAAGCTAGTGGCCCAAGAGTACGGTGGCCGACATCCTGTTGCACTCGACGAGATCGATGACCAAGCACTACCGTGTTGCGGCAACGTTTGACGTGGGCTCCTGGCCCACCGCACTGCCGCTCGTGGCCATCCTCCGCGGCGTCGAGCCGCACGAAGCCGCCGCGCACGCCGATCCTCTGTTGGAGGCCGGCTTTGATTGCATCGAGGTACCCACCAATTCGCCCGGCTGGGCCGACAGCGTACGGGCGATCGGTGCGGTCGCGGCCGGGCGCGCGCTGGTCGGCGCCGGCACGGTACTCGACGCCGATGACCTCGACATGCTCATTGCCGCCGGCGGCCGGATGGCCGTCTCGCCCCACACCGACGAAACCCTCATCGAAGACGCGGCCGGCCGTGGCTTGTTCGTACTGCCCGGCGCCATGACCGCCAGCGAAGTATTTGCCGCCCATCGAGCCGGCGCGCACGCCGTCAAGCTCTTTCCGGCGGCACAACTGGGCGCGGGCTATGTCAAGGCGCTGCGCGCCGTGCTGCCGCCGGACCTTTCGCTGCTCGCAGTGGGTGGCGTGAATCCCGACAACCTGGTCGACTTCCTCCGCGCCGGTTGCGTCGGGGCTGGCCTGGGCGGCGACCTGTACCGTCCCGGTCAGTCCGCTCGCGAGACGGCGGCACGGGCACGGGATTTCGTCGCCGCGTGGCACGCGGCCCAACCGGCCTGACCCATCCATTCCCGCGGAAACGTCGCCGAATGGAGACCTCGAACTCCGCTCCTGTGCCGCAGGACGCAGCCGCTCTGGTCGCGCTCGACTGGGGCAGTACTTCGCTGCGAGCGTTCCTCATGGATGCAGCGGGTGGCGTTATCGCCGACCGCACCAGCGACGACGGCGCCTCGCGCCTTGCCGGTGGACCCGCCGAGTTCGAGAAGGCGCTGCGACGACTGGTCGGCGATTGGCTGCAGGCTCAGCCTCGCGTGCCGCTGCTGGCCTGCGGCATGGTGGGCAGCCAGCACGGTTGGCGCGAGGCGCCCTATGCCGGGTGCCCCGTGGCGGTGGACGCGCTGGATCGCCATTCGATCGTTGCCGACGGAACCGATGGTTTGCAGGTACGGATCATCCCCGGTGTGTGCTTTACGGCGGACCACCATGTCGCCGACGTCATGCGCGGCGAGGAAACACAGATCGCCGGGCTCCTGTGCACGCACCCTGCGTTGGCCGCACGCTGCCGCGTGGTGTTGCCAGGCACCCATTCCAAGTGGGTGGAGGTTCGTGACGGATGCATCGTGTCCTTTCGCACCTGCATGACCGGCGAACTGTTCTCGCTGTTGCGAGAGCATTCCGTGTTGGGGCGGCTGATGCCGCCGGCAACGGACTTCCATGCTGAAGCCTTCGACGAAGCGCTGCAGCGCGCACGCGATGACGCAGGCCTGGGACTTTCGTGGGACCTGTTCTCGGTTCGGGCTCGTGCCCTGATGCGCCAGCTTGAAACAGCGGCACTTCCCGACTACCTTTCCGGCTTGCTGGTAGGGCACGAGGTGGCTGGCGCACTTCGGGCCGTGCCTCGAGACGAACCGCTGGCCCTGGTCGGTGACCCCGTCCTGTGCGATCGATACGTGCGGGCGTTGCGGGTTCTGGGTCACCCCGCCACCGTCATCGCCAGGAACACTGCGCCGCAAGGCTTGTGGCGTCTTGGGTGCCGCGCACGGCAGGTTGCGTCATAGCGAATGTCCGGCTAGGCAAGCAAACTCGTCGGTCCGGATACGACCCAATCGGGACAACCGCCATGCCGGTCTTCGGTGAGGCGCGCTGCTGCGGTCTCACCCCGCCCCTCTCCGAGCGTAAAGAGATCATTCGCCCTGACTCGTCTCCGACGGCGTCGGAAAGTGTTCTTGAATCCACGCTTGCCACAGCGGTGTCTCTCGGGCGGCCGTCTCGGCCGCGTCATCTCCGTAGTGGTAGAAGTTCAGCGCCACCATGCTCGGGCCGCCGCAGTTGAAGGCGCCCAGGGCGGCTACCCCCGGCCCCGGCTGGTCGAGCCGCAGGAGCGCGTCGTACGGATTCTGGGCGACGTACTCCATCACGCCGCTGCGCGCCGGGACACCCGCGGGCGTCGTCCAATGCTCACCGGCGCTCAAGCCTTTCACTCCCAAGGCCGTGGTCAGCTTTTCCCAGGCCTCCGCTTCGGCTCCCGCGACCGGAGCCACGAACTGCATGAGCGCTGAGCGTTGGCCGCGGAAGTGCGTGAGATAAATCCGCAGGGTGCGGAAGAAGCCGGGCCAGCCGGATTCGGTGGCTTCGAGCTGGTTGTCCCAATCGTCGGTGCTGGCAAAGAGGCTATGGACCACGCGGACGACGCACACACCACCCGCGCGTGCTTCGACGCTCCACTCGGTTGCGATGGGCGGCGAGCCACCCCAGCCCTCGCCCTGCGCGCTAAACATCCGCGGCGGATCCCAGGCCGTCACCGCAGACCGGGGTACCAGGCCGGGGCCGAAATTCGACCTCACCGCGACGGGCCTTCCGTCGCTCTCCTCGAACTCCGTCGGCACGAACCAGGACGAGACACCGG
>Ga0207675_100004838_pt1 | contig 12972 bp, 3 predicted proteins | sample KBSSwiS42_FD_184305 | JGI IMG/M metagenome (GOLD analysis project Ga0207675, IMG submission 184305) | Switchgrass rhizosphere microbial communities from Kellogg Biological Station, Michigan, USA - KBS Switchgrass S4-2 (SPAdes) (version 2) | ecosystem: Host-associated > Plants > Roots >... | reverse complement strand
GCTTCAAGCGTCGTTGCATTCAGCCCAAGAATTTTTGCTGCACCTTTTTCGCCACTTACTTTCCACCCTGTCTTTTTTAGGGTTTGTATGATATGTTCCTTCTCCACGTCTTCCAGCCTGCTGGCAGGCGCATTGTCATCACCGGCAGCGACATTAACCGGGATCCAGTCGCCATGATCCAAAATTCCATTCCTGCTAAGGATCAGCGCCCGCTCAATAATGTTCTCCAGTTCGCGAATATTACCGGGCCAGTTGTACGCCATCAATGCATCAATTACGCTGGACGGTATATCTGTAACCTTCTTACCAATTTTTGTTTCATGCTTTTGACAAAAATGTTTTACCAATAATGGAATGTCTTCTTTTCTTTCCCGTAACGGCGGACAAGTAATAGGGAATACATTCAATCGATAGAAAAGATCTTCCCTGAATTCTTTTTTTTCAATGGCAAGTTGCAGGTTGCGGTTGGTGGCAGCAATTACTCTGACACTTACTTTCATTGTTTTCGGGTTACCCAATCGTTCGAATTCACCTTCCTGGAGTACCCGCAAAAGTTTCGCCTGTAACTCCACCGGTAATTCTCCTATCTCATCCAGGAAAATAGTTCCGCCATCGGCCAATTCAAACCTACCGATCTTCCTTTCGAGGGCGCCGGTAAACGCTCCTTTTTCATGACCGAACAATTCACTTTCGATGAGATTCGCAGGTAATGTGGCGCAGTTCACTTTTACCAAAGGTTTTTTGCTTCGGTTGCTGATATGATGAACAGCCCTTGCGATAAGTTCCTTTCCTGTTCCAGACTCGCCTAAAATTAATACCGTGGCATCCGTAGCCGCTACCTGTTCAATCTGTTGTAATACTCTTTGAAAATTTAAGCTCTTGCTGATGATCTCTTCAAAATTGTAATTCAGTTTTATTTCTTCCTGCAAGTACTGATTTTGCGCCTGTAATCTAGCCCGCTCCTGCTCCACTAAAACTTGTTTCGTGATGTCAATAAACATTGTTCGCGTAAACTGACCACCCCGATCAGGTTTTGACCACCACTGTATCCATAATGGTTGCCCATTATCTTTTCTCCGCAATTCCAAAACAATACCGCCGGTATCGGTACCACGCCCGATTGATTCAAATGCTTCTTTTACTCTTCGTTGCGCATCAGGAGTATCAGGTATTAACGAGAATCCATACGTGCCCTGGACCTCATCTTCTTTTAAACCCAGAATTTTCAACGCCGCCCGGTTGGCGGAAATAAAACGGGAATCGAGGCCCTCGTTCACATACGCAATCGGCGCTTCTTCAAACAGGTCGCGATATCGCTGTTCGCTCTCCTTTAGCTTAAGCTGCAACTGGACATTGGCATCCATTAAAGTTTCTTTAAGCTTGTCTTCTGCCTTTATTCGCTCCAGTTCCGCGCCGGCCCTTGCCGCAAAAATTCTAAGTATCGCCGTTTGATTTTTTTCATTTGTCACCGGTTCAGGATCCAATGCCAATATGTGACCGATGATCTCTCCGCTTTTGCTGCTGAAAATGGGCACCCCAACCGCAGCTTCTATTCCTTTTTCGCGGGGAAATGTAATCTGGACCCCTGACCCCTGGAAAAAATCTTTTCCTTTGATGATGATCTCGCAGGGAATTCCGTCCGTATCATATTCGATGTTGTCCAAAACTTTTTTGCCGTCCACATAGCAAAGCGTGCGAAGCCTCGTCTTTTCTGTATTGATACATTCAGTTATCAATGCATATCGCATGTTTAGCGTCATGGTAATATGGCTGGCCAGCTCAACCAGGAAATCTTCACCCACAAACTGCGAGGTGGCTTCGGACACCGTGCGAAGCAACTCTTCTTCCATTTTTCTTTTCCGGATATCCCTTGCGGTGCTGCAGAAATATTCCTTTCCATCATGCTCCAAAAAGTTATTTGTTACTTCTACGGGATATCGTTCACCCTCTTTGGTTTTATGCTCTGTTTCAAGTACCTGGTGACCGAGCTTTTTTGTTTCGATCCAATGAGCTTCCCACTCTTCCCTGGTAAGTGAGGGATTTATGTCAAAAACCGTCATCACTTTCAGCTCGTCATCGGTATACCCGGTTTGATTTGCAACCGCTTCGTTCACCCTGATCAGCTTACCGTTCCTGTCGAGCCAATAAACCTGTTCACGAAGATTTTTCACGGTGGTATCGTACAACTCAATTTCGCTCAGGCGTCGATGCAACTCTTCATTTTTTTTCTCCAGGTCTCTTTCTGTACGCATCCGTTCCAATTCGGCTCCAATACGCGCTGCGAAAATCTTCAGAGCAGCCGTTTGATCTTTTTCATCTGTTACCGGTGTTGGATGAGTGGCAGCAATATGTCCCAGTATTTCACCGGTTACCGGGCTGATAATGGGGGCACCGACATAAGCCTCAATACCCTTTGCTCCACTAAATCGTTGCTGTGCGCCTGAGGGAAGGAAGAAAGTATCGCCATTCATCATCATCTGGCAACCCGACTCGTTGGTATTGTATTCACAATTATCGAGCACATTATCGCCATCCACGAAAACTACTGTCCGAAGCCTCGTTTTATCCTCGTTGGCGCATTCAGAGATAAAACAATATTTCATTCCTAAATTGGTCGTGATTTGTTTTGCTGTTTCAAGCAGCAGGTCACGGCCTATCAATCCTGAGGTAACTTCTGCAATGGTTTGCAAAAAATTTTTCCCGTGTGTCTTATTTGCTACTTCATTTGACATGTCGGTATATCGGAGCAGGGAAATACAGCCATTTATAAAGATAAGTAAAGTTGAAATGTAGATTAGAACGCAGGAGATCGTTGTCGGCTCCGTTACAAAATGAAACAACTTTATGATTATTCTAAAGTATTATTGACATTTTATCAAAGTATTTACTTGCAGGTAACTAACGTTCCCACATTACGACAAAAAAAAGCCCCGGTCTGATCTTCCCGGGGCTCTTGTTTGAATTAAGTAAGGCTTATCTGCTTACCATTATTTTTTCTACAAATAGTTGTCCATTGATAATTGCCTTGACAACATAAGTACCGGCAGCGAGGTATCCGCCAGAACTTGTTAACCTCACGATATTGCTACCGTTAATGAGACTTTGTTTTTGGATCAGCATTGTTCTGCCTTTGATATCCAGGAGATGCAGCTCGGCTTGTCCCTGCCTGTCGGAAGAGATGTTCAGCACTATTTCATTGTTGCGAACCGGGTTACCGATAACCGTCAAGCCCGTTTTGCTCTGTGCGCCGGTATACACCACGACTTTACTGATCATGTACTTTCCGTCGATATCAACCTGGCGGATTCTGTAGTAGACAGTATTGTTTGCGCCCAGGACCGGTCCATCACTAAATGTGTAGGTTTGCTGACCACCGCCGTTGTTGCGGTAAGCAACAGTACCCGCAGCTACAAAGTTTGTCCCGTCAACACTGCGTTCAACAATGTATTCCTTCACGCTTAATTCATCGGCAACTGTCCAGCTTACAATGTTGTTCGTTGACGTTACGGTTAACGTCACATCAATAAACCGTACAGGTAACACAAACGTATTGTTTCTCCAGTCACGGTCCGTGGCAGCTCCCGGTGTTTTAGGTGCAAGAAGACTGCTGCCTGCAGGTGTTGGACCAGGAGTAACACCGCCATTACCCATACCGGCATTGGTGACGTTATTCTGAATATCAGCTACAGCAGTTACCAGGTCGAGTATGTCAAATTGGTCAACAAGACCATCGCCATCGGTATCAGTAACATTAGTAAGCGTCACATCAGGATCTCCGGAAGCTTCACGAAGGTCATTCACAGAGTCGTTGTCGCTATTGATGTCGGTGTAATCCGGGTTATCGGCTCCGTCATGATTGTAAGGTGTGATTCCATTATCGGCAGTGCCGGCAAAAGCATTGTCATCGTTGTCATATACATCATCTATTCCGTCGGCATCATTATCCACACCAGACGGTAATTGATATCCCGCCGTGCTCTGGCCTTCGACATTATCTGTGAGACCATCGTCATCAGAATCTATGTCAAGATAGTTAGGAGGACCGGCAAGGTCAGTGTCCGGAAGTGGCAACGGTGCAGCAATTGCATCCACGGCATCACTCCATCCGTCAGTGCCCAGAGTGCCATCAACGATGCCATCATTGTTGGAATCCGAAAGCCCGGCTTCCCTTACATCCAAAATACCATCACCGTCAGCATCGAGGTCGTATGGATTAGGTAATCCCATTTTGTCAGTATTCGCTCTTGGGTAGCTGTCAGGCACTCCGTCGCTGTTTCCGTCGGTGCCGGTGACAATTAATGCTGCAGCCGCATTTTCAGCCGTGCCATCATTGTCCGAATCTCCATCTATGTCATTCGAAAATCCATCGCCATCGGAGTCAAAATAGAAATCAATGATACCGTCGTTGTTGCCATCATCGCCGCGAGCCTCAAGTACGTCGGGTATACCATCATTATCACTGTCGCGGTCATAGGCATTTGCAAGACCATCACCATCGGTATCCAGGTTAGCAATTGCATCGCCGCCGGAAGAAGCATCATAGGTATTATGCAATCCATCTCCGTCGCTATCAGCGAATACGCCATCAACCCGGCCGTCACCATTTGTATCAACACCGCCAGCCTCTACAAGGTCAGAGATACCATCGTTGTCACTGTCCAGATCCCTGGCATCGGGTCTTCCATCTCCATCCGTATCGCCTGTGCCTTCTATTGCGTCAGGAATGCCATCGTTATCATCATCGGCATCAACAGTATTTAATACACCGTCGTTATCACTATCACCACTTTGTCTCCAATCGCGGTCATCACCAGGATTATTTACGTCGGGATACGATGCCGGTGTAGTGCCGTTAGTCGGGTTTGGATTTACATCGTCGACGTCATATTCATTCAGCAATCCGTCATTGTCTGTATCGGTAGTGCCGACAAAGGCTATTTCCGCACCGTCAATTACTCCATTGCCATTTGTATCCCATCCCTCGATGCGGTCTGTTTTTCCATCACCGTCTGCGTCGAGGTCGATATAATCTGGTATGGTATCGCCATCGTCGCTATCAGCTACCGGCGTTATTCCATTGTTGGCTGCGCCGCCAAAGGCTAAATCATTATTATCGTAGGCATCGTTAATTCCATCGAAATCGGTGTCCGTGCCTGCAGGTGCGATGTATCCGGCAGTGGATTGTCCCTCTATATTATCCGGGATACCATCATCATCAGAATCTATGTCGAGGTAGTCAGGCCGTCCGAGGCCATCAGTATTTGGAATTGTCAATGAGGCAAGCCCATCTACTGTGTCGCTCCATCCGTCTGCTCCCAATGTTCCATCGGCGAATCCGTCCCCATTTGAATCCGCGATGCCAGCCTCCCGCACATCTAAAATTCCATCATTATCAGAATCGAGGTCAACAGCATTGGGAAATCCATTAGCATCAGCATTGGCTCTTGGATAAACATCGGGTACGCCATCGCTATTGAGATCCGGCCCTGTTATGATTAATGCCGCTGCAGTGTTTTCGGCGATTCCATCATTATCAGCATCACCATCAACAGCGTCAGCAAATCCATCATTGTCCGCGTCTGTAAACCCATCAATCCTTCCGTCATTATTTGCATCGGTACCGCCAGATTCTATTATATCGGGAATGCCATCGTTGTCACCGTCCAGGTCGTGGTAATTGATAATGCCGTCGCCGTCTACATCAAAATTAGCGATTGCGTCGCCGCCTGTTGAGGCATCATAAGTGTTGTGCAAGCCATCGCCGTCGGAATCTGCAAATGCACCATCCACTCTGCCGTCACCGTTGGTATCTACTCCGCCTGCTTCTACAAGGTCTGATATGCCGTCGTTGTCACTATCCAGGTCAAACAGGTTCATGATGCCATCCTGGTCGGCGTCGTAAGCGTCATTGATATTATCACCATTGGCATCGACAAAAGCCGGTGCACCAGGTCCCGGAGTTTGATCGAGGAAGTTTGGTGTTCCATCAGCGTCAGCATCTCCGCCCGGATCAAATCCTCCGGGATTTTCCAGGGTATCCGGAATTCCATCGTTGTCATCGTCCAGGTCAACGCTGTTTACAACACCGTCTGCATCGTTATCAACCGGCTCTCTCCATTTCCTTTCAGTCGTTGTAAGGTCAACGTCAGGATAAGACGCGGGAGTAGTACCGTTTGTTGGCTCCGGACTTGCATCGTTGGCATCATATTCGTTAAATAATCCGTCACCGTCTGTATCGGTAGTGCCCACAAAAGCGATCTCGCCTCCATCTACGACTCCATTGCCATTTGTATCCCATCCTTCAAATTCGTCAGGATTTCCATCATTGTCTGTATCTGAATCGATATAATCCGGTTTGGCGTCGTTTTCCTGGTTATTAGGCGTAATCCCATTACCCGGCCCCCCGGCAAAAGCAGCATCGTTATTATCATAAGCATCGTCGAGCCCATCACCGTCAGCATCAGTGCCAGCAGGTGCTACCCATCCCGAAGTGGTCTGACCTTCAATATTGTCAACAATACCATCATCGTCGGAATCGAGGTCAAGATAATTCGGCTTGCCTGTTGCAAAGCCATCAGTATCGGGCAATGTAAGAGTTACTATTGCATCAACAGTATCGCTCCATCCGTCTGCCCCTAATGTTCCGTCAACAACACCATCACTGTTTGCATCCGGAAGACCAGCTTCCCGTACGTCCATGATGCCATCATTATCCGAATCCATATCGTAAGCATTCGGCAAACCATTACCATCCTGGTTTGCTTTCGGATATGTATCCGGTATGCCATCGCTATTTCCGTCGACGCCGGTCAGGATCAAAGCTGCAGCGGCATTTTCAGCCGTGCCATCATTGTCAGAATCCCCATCTTGATCATTCGAAAATCCGTCGCCATCTGAGTCAAAATAGAAATCAATGATCCCGTTATTATCATCATCAGCACCAAAAGCTTCAACTACATCGGGAATACCATCGTTATCGCTGTCGCGATCCCTGCTGTTAGGAACGCCATCACCGTCGGTGTCACGATTGAGAATTGCATCACCACCAGCTGTTACATCATAAGTATCGTGCAATCCATCACCATCAGTGTCTGTGAATACTCCGTCAACGCGGCCATCGCCATTGGTGTCAACGCCTCCGGCTTCAACGATGTCAGGTATAGCATCGTTGTCACTGTCGAGGTCCTGGATATTGATTACACCATCAACGTCGGCATCAAAGGCATCACTAATAGCATCGCCATTTGCGTCAACATAGGCAGGAACTCCCGGCCCCGGTGTTGGGTCAATAAAGTTTGGCGATCCATCGGCATCGGCGTCAGCAAACGGGTCAACGCCGCCCGGGTTTTCAAGAGTATCCGGAATTCCATCGTTATCGTCATCTAAATCGGTTCCATCCACTACGCCGTCTTCATCATTATCAACCGGTTCTCTCCATGCTCTCTGAGTGGTCGTTATATCGATGTCGGGATAAGAAGCGGGTGTAGTACCATTGGTTGGCTCAGGATTTACATCATCAGCATCATATTCATTGAGCAATCCATCAGCGTCTGAATCGGTAGTTCCAACAAAGGCGATTTCACCGCCGTCAATTATCCCGTTGCCGTTGGTATCCCATCCCTCAAGCACATCCGCTTTGCCGTCGTTGTCTGTATCGGTGTCAATGTAATCGGGGTTCCCGTTTGACTCCTGGTTATTTGGCGTAATGCCATTGTTTGGCCCGCCACCAAAGAGGGCGTCATTATTATCATAAGCATTGTCGATACCATCATTGTCGCTGTCCGTTCCGGAAGGTGCGAGGTACCCAGCGGTAGTTTGCCCTTCAATAATATCAACAATACCATCATCGTCCGAGTCTATATCGAGGTAATTCGGTTTTCCGAGACCATCAGTATTGAGAAGAATCAACGGATCGATAACACTAATAATATCGGTCCATCCGTCTGTGCCCAATGTTCCATCCGCGTAACCATCACTATTTGTGTCGGCAAATCCGGCTTCACGAACATCCAGTACCCCGTCACCGTCCGAATCCAGGTCGTATGGATCGGCTACGCCATCAGCATCCTGGTCAGCACGAACATAAGAATCGGCCTGGCCATCGCTATCGATATCAGCTCCGGTAAGAATTAATACCCCTACGCTATTTTCCGCGGTGCCATCATTGTCTGTATCGCCATCCGAATCGTTACTATAGCCATCTAAATCTGAGTCAAAATAAGCCTCTATTGTACCGCTATTGTGATCGTCAATAATTTGGCCCCCCGCTTCCCATATATCCGAAATACCATCGTTATCACTATCTAAGTCTTTTGAGTTGGGCACGCCATCACCATCACTGTCGCGATTGGGCAAAGCATCTCCTCCTGAAGTGGGGTCATAAAGATTATGCAAGCCATCACCATCAGCATCGGCAAATGCACCATCCACCCGGCCGTCTCCATTAGTATCAACTCCCCCTGCTTCGACAATGTCGGCGATCGCGTCGTTATCACTGTCGAGATCCAGTTGGTTGATCACTCCGTCGACGTCTGCATCAAAATTGTCGTTAATGCCATCACCGTTACTATCAGTGAAACCTGCAAAAGAGGGATCAAAGAAATTTGGAAGCCCGTCAGCATCTGCGTCTGCAAAACCATCAAAACCTCCATTTTCCGAGATGTCGGTAAGGCCATCATTGTCATCATCAACATCTACGTTTGCAGACAGACCATCAAAATCGTCATCGTATATTTTGAACAAACCTGTAACACCAGCAAGGTCAAGACCTCCGGTGCCACCCGAAGGCGTTATAATGGGGAAGTTGGTAGCATTTGTAAAATCAACCATATCGGCTGCAGTGCCGGCAATAGGAAAATCGGCAGCTGCAATGGAATAACCATAAACCGTGGTATGGGTCGCGATACCAAAGTCGGCGAACTGGAAGAATACTCCCCCGATTCCCTCAGCAGCTGTAGTAGCAGAGGCTAAAAGGTTCCCTGCGCCACCATCTCTTCGGGAGATTATATAGTTAGCGTTGCTGAGCGGGTTAGCACCACCATAGTCGGCACTGACTACGCGAATTAAGCCGGTGTAACCATTGGGGTTACCCAAACCATCCAATGAAGTGATCACGGATATCACAAACCCGTCGTGGGATGCGGCTGCGCCCCTGTCAAAAACAACAAACCCCTGTCTCGAGGGTTTAACCACAAAGAAGCCGTCACCTCCATTGATCCGGACGTCTATGCGTTCGATATCGTTGTTGTTTCCATCAACATCACCTGTGTTGCCAAATACGTTAGCCGCACCAGAGCGCAGGTCATCGTTACGTGGCAACAAGGCAGTCATATCAGGGGTATGAAGCGCACTGATATTTACCTGGTCAGGGGCAGGAACTGTATTAATGGATCCTTCATTAAACACCAGGTCACGTACTCCGGTGACAGCAGCATTATTAACCCGGTTAAGTACTACCGTGACAACCGGGGAGTAGTCATATACATAACTGGCGCCGCCCGCAACAAGGTTGTTGAGGAATATCTTGTTATTAATGGATCCCGAAAGGCTACCATACCTGTAGTTAAATGCGGTGGCCGCCAGCCCGCTTCCCGCAGCCCCGTTGGCATTGTATGTACTGCCCGTTGCAAGGGTAACATTGGACGTAGTTGCAGCGGTGACAGCTACCTGGGCAAATCCAACATGGCATGTAATTGCAGAAACTAATAAAGCGATGTTGAGTTTAAGCAGTTGGTTTTTTCTATGGTTGTTCATAATGATAATGTTTGATATATCATTTGTTTTAAATATTGAATCGTATTAAAATAAGTAGGGAAAAGGGGAATAGAAGGAATTGCGGCAAGGTGCACACACTGAATAAAACGGTATGGTGGATACTGAGTGGTTTCATTACAGCTATTAGGATCCTTTGATCAAAAACAGCAAGGTTCAGATATTAAATTTCTATTGAGACAGTAACGTCCCCGATAAAGGTACAGATTAAAAAAAGTCAATAAGCCCGGGTATTTCGTCCCAAAAATCGGAATACCCGGCACAAGTAACAAATAATAATAGAAAATTGCAAATATTAACTGATACAAAACCAGCCGCTTCGAGCAATTTTGATATAAAATGGTCCCGAAAGTGCCGCGGATGGCCAACGAATGTTGCGGTCTAAAGCATTGTTTCGTCGTATTGATTATTAAAATTTGGAACCGGAATTCCCTTTAGTGGCTGAAAAATTGAATCTCTTAATTTAATAAGGAGATAGCCGGCGACAAGCAGGAACACCGGAATCTTATGGACATTTTTCATTAGCATAGAATTTAAATTGTTCGGAATAAAGTTTCACTAACCGGAACCTGCCGGCCGGCTTGATGCTAGCGATAGGGGTGTGCGAAGTAGGCCTGGTCACTATTTTTTATTTGCAGGTAGATTCAGAGCGAATTCTATTAGATCATTTGCAAAACGTTCCGGTTCTTCCCAATGATTGGCATGTCCTGTTCCTTCATAAACCAGTAATGTCGATTTGCTCAACGCGTTATTAAGCAGTACCTGGTCTTCCTTTGGACAGTAAGCGTCTTTATCGCCCCAAATGATTAGTACCGGCTTTTTAAAATTTGTTAGCGAATTGAGGTAGCCAGCCGACGCCCAGTTTGCTGCGACTCCTTTCCATACATGTGCCGGCACTTTGAGACTTTCCTCTACAATGGCCTGGAATCTTTGAGCACTTACGGGTTTTGTCAAAGTGCTTTTCTGAAACTCGACGATAAACAAGGAATCAACCGGATCATTTAAGCCGTCAATAACTTTTTTAAAATCATGTATCACCGGTTTGTCGAATGCCGCAAATGAACCGACCAGTATCAGCGCCCTCGTCAACGCGGGGAAATTGGAAGCAAAGCACTGGGCATTGGTACTTCCCATCGAATGACCGACAATGACTGCCGGACCGACGCGTTTCTGTTCTAAAAAAGCAGCAACATCTTTTGCAAAATCTTCCGGTTTATAGCTTGTCGCTTCTTTTGAAGAATTGCCATGTCCACGTTGTGAAAGAGCGAACACGTGTAGCGATGCCGGCAAATAAGGCAAAACGGGAACAAAGGATTGCCAGGAATCAGTAAATCCGTGGAGCATGATTACAGGAATACCCTGTGGATCTCCCTGCTCGGTGTATTCCAATTGCACTCCCGTTGAGAGTTTTATTTGTCTCACGATGAATTCGGGCGCGCTGCTTTGACCGAAAACCGGGTATCGCTCATCGTTGGAGTAAGGACTATTTTGCGCACGAACAGTAAGCGCGGGAATGATGAAGGCAATAGCCAAAGCCGTTAATATTTTTTTCATACTTGTGAATTATCTCTTTATGGAATCAATCTTTTAATGTATGCTTTTGATAAACGAGGTTAAATCATTTGTAAACCGGGCTGGCTCCTCCCAATGAAGAGCATGCCCCGTGTTTTCGTAAATCATAAACTTTGCATGCGGTATATCCCTGAGAAGCTGTTCTTCATCTTTAATGGAACATATATTGTCTTTATTTCCCCAAAATATCAGCGCAGGAACCTTGATGTTTTTAAGTTCATCCCTGAAATCAGCCTGCATCATCCCCGCGAAAGAAGATTTGAATACGCCAGCCGGTACTTTCATTCCTTCCGAAACCAATAAATTATAATAATCGGGATCGATAGGTTTTGCAAGCGTGGTCCTTTGAAACTCATCCATAAATTTCCTGTCAATTGGGCCATCCAGTTTCAAAGCCTGCTGAAAAAACCCGGGCATTCCGGGATTGTCGTTAAAATTTGCATCCGAGTCTATAAGTACCATTCCTTTGGTCAGTTGCGGGTGATCCAAAACAAATTGCTGCGCTACCATTCCACCCATTGAATGACCAACAACATAGACAGACTTAAGTTCCTTCACCTTTATAAATTGATCCACATCTGTGGCGAAGTGATTAATGGTATAACCTGTCGCGGGTTTCTCAGAATCCCCATGCCCTCTGAGTGAAACGGCAAAGGCGTGTATGTTTTCAGGAAGGGCTTTCAGCACGGGTTCGAATGAATGCCAGGAGTCTCCGATCCCATGAAGAAATATGACAGCTGTACCTGTAAAAATGCCCTGTTCGGCATATTGCAGGTAAACGCCATTTGGCAACCTGGCAGTTTTTATTGTGAGGTTTGTGCCGATGGGTTCGTCTGCTACCTCATCATGGTGCAGGCTTAAATTCATTTGGCCATGGGAAAAATGTCCACAAAGGGCAAACATGAGAAAAAGGCCGATAATTTTTTTCATAAAAGAGGTTTAATAGTTAAAAGTGGCGACAAACCTATTTAAGTCTTTACAAGATGAAAATTGCCATAACAGGTAAACCTTATCACTCAATCCGGTGATAGTGGAAGCGCTTAACGAATTGCGTGGGTGACAAAACGTGCTAAGTCACCTTATTAATGGTTCAAAAAAGATGCATGGAATAAAACGCCAGATTTAGAATGCGGTCATTGATCACAAGAAATTATAGGTATCGTTCTTTGATTATGTTGAGATGGTGCAGTTCGTGGCCGGCAATATGGTAAGCTAATGCCCGAACATTCACCTCGTGGTTGTTGGCAGTTCCAACCCGCACCAGGTCCTCCTTGCTCAGGCTGTTAAATAATGAGAGAGTTGCGTTCCTGACCGTCTTATATTCTTTGAAGATATTGGTTAGACTCCGCTCATTTGCCCTGGAATAAGGAACGTAATCGTCTTGCTCGAACCCGGGTAGCGGCGTTTTATCATTGCGGGCAATCCTCAAAGCCCGATACATAAATATTCGTTCGTCATCCATAATATGAACAAGGATTTCCTTGATGGTCCATTTATTTTCTGCATAGCGATACATCAGCCTTTCTTCAGGAATTGACAAAATAAAGGACATCATGCGTTTCAAGTTTTCTTTTAAATGTTTTAAGACCAGACCATCATCAGGCAATAACCTGATATACTTGATAGCAT
>Ga0207675_100004837_pt1 | contig 12972 bp, 11 predicted proteins | sample KBSSwiS42_FD_184305 | JGI IMG/M metagenome (GOLD analysis project Ga0207675, IMG submission 184305) | Switchgrass rhizosphere microbial communities from Kellogg Biological Station, Michigan, USA - KBS Switchgrass S4-2 (SPAdes) (version 2) | ecosystem: Host-associated > Plants > Roots >... | reverse complement strand
CCCCTGGCGGCGCTCGGGCGGTCAGCGCGAGCGTGCCAGAGCCCCCGCGACCTGCCGGACGGTGTTGCCGTCGATCGCGAACCCGATGCCCGGAGCCACGCTCGAGCCCATCTGCGGATCGAGCGCGGCGAGTGTGGGGATGCCGATCACTCGACCGGACAGGTCGACGAGCGCGCCGCCCGAGTTCCCGGGATTGATGGCCGCGCTGGTCTGGATGACCGACGAGAGCGTGACGCCATTGCCCTCGGGAACGCTGCGCCGCACGGCCGACACGATGCCCTCGGTGACGCTCGAGCGCAGCCCGAGCGGGTTCCCGAGGGCGAGCACGATGTCGCCGACCTCGACCTGCGACGAGTCCGCGAACGTGGCCGGGCGCGGTCGCGCGCCCGCGATGCGGATCACCGCCAGGTCGTTCGCGGGATCCCGCGCGATGGCCGTCGCGGGGTGGCTGTCGCCCGAGGCCAGCGTCACGACGAGGCGCGTCGCGTTGCCGACCACGTGCGCGTTGGTGACCACGTCGCCGCGGGCATCGAAGACCACGCCCGAGCCGAGGTCCTGCGATGTCCGGATCTGCACGACCGACGGCGAGACGGCCCGCACGACGCCCACAAGCTCCTGTTGCAGCGAAGCCGCCCCATCGGCCGATGCGAGCGGCGCGACTCGGGTGACATCATCGCCCGCCCGGCCGCCCCCGCAGGCCGCGAGGGCCGCGGCGACGCCGGCGAGCGCGGCGATGACCAGGTGCCTGGTCATGAGTCCGTGGGCCGGGCCACTAGTTCTGCAGCGCCTTGCCGGCCGGCGTGACGACCCACCACGGGGCGCCGAAGCCGTTGTTGCCCTGGCCGGTGGTCTGGCCCGCCCGGGTGTCGCCGGCGAACGTATACAGGGGGTGGCCAGCGTAGGTGGCCTCGAGCGAGCCGTCGGCGCGCTTCGTCGTCCCGAGCAGCGAGGCCTTGACCGCGCCGCCTGCCTTCGGGGTGGCGGTGATGGTCAGCGGCGGCCACGCCTGCGCGCAGGCCCCGGTGCACGCGCTCTTGGAGCCATGATCGGCGTCCCAGAGATAGAGCGCGCGGCCGTTGCCGTCGACAAGGAACGTTCCCAGCGAGCTGGTCTTGGTCGTCACGACGGACCCCGCGCCTGAGCTGGGGGCGGCGGGCTTGGGGGCGCCGTAGCCCGGCGTCGAGCCGGAGCCCGACGAACTGGATGTGCTCGACCCGCCGCAGGCGGCGAGTGCCAGCGCGCCGGCGACGGCCAGCGCGGCGAAACGGAACAGACGGGTCACGGGGGTCTCCTTGATTTCCGTGAGAGGAGGGCCTTCACGCATGACGACGTCGGCGCCGGCCCATCCTTCCCCTTGCGCCACCTCGCCAACGGAACCCGCTCGAACCCTTGATGCGTTCTTGAGACAGATTCGACCGGCCTTGCCACATCTGACGGCGCATGGCTTGTTTTCGGACGCACAGTGTCCTGCGTGGGTCGTCGACTGTCGTCGACCGCGCGGCGGCTCTTCGACGTGCGACCGTTGGGGTGGACGGGCGGGGCGAACTACTCCGTGGGGAGGTCCCGAAAGAGTCGTCTCGGAGGCGACGACAACCGTCGGCCGGTCGGCGACGATCCGCATTTGACACCTCTCCTCGCGCGAAAGGATCCCTGATGTCGCTCTTCCAACCCGCTGCCCCACGGCTGCACGGCGCGGTCGCGCTCGACGGCGTCGGCTCATAGCCATGGTCGCCGTCGCTGTGGTCATCGTCGTGGTGCTCGTCGTCGTCGCGGGCGTCGCGCTGTCGGTCCGGATCCTCAAGCAGTACGAGCGCGCGGTGGTGTTCCGGTTGGGACGCGTCCAGGGCGGCGCGCGCGGGCCGGGGCTGATCGCCGTCGTGCCGCTCGTCGATCGTGTCCACCGTGTCTCGCTGCGGATCGTCACGATGCCGATCCAGTCGCAGGGGATCATCACGCGCGACAACGTGAGCGTCGATGTGTCGGCCGTCGCCTACTACCGCGTCGCCGATGCCGTCCGGTCGGTGGTGGCGATCGAGAACGTCGCTGCCGCGATCAACCAGATCGCCCAGACGACGCTTCGAGCCGTCGTGGGGCGTCACACGCTCGACGAGACGCTGTCCGAGACCGAGGCGATCAACCAGAACATCCGCGAGATCCTCGATGTCCAGACCGAGGAGTGGGGCGTCCAGGTCACGGTCGTCGAGCTGAAGGACATCCAGCTCCCCGGCGGCATGCAGCGCGCCATGGCCCGTCAGGCGGAGGCCGAGCGCGAGAAGCGCGCCAAGATCATCGCGGCCGAAGGCGAGGCGGCCGCCGCGGGCGAGCTCGCGCACGCCTCGGACGTGATGATGGCCCATCCGCTCGCGCTTCAGCTGCGCAACCTGCAGACCCTTGTCGAGATCTCCGTCGACAAGAACTCCACCGTCGTGTTCCCGGCGCCGCTGATGAGCACCATCCAGGAGCTCGGGGCGTTCCTCGATCGCGAGAGCCGAGCGGTCGGCGCGCTGCCTGCGATGCCGGCGCCGTCGAACGGCGACAACCCGGCGGGCGGCGTCTGAACGCCGCCGACGCGCTCGCAGAGCCGGAGTCCGACGGTCCTCGTGGTGGCCTCGAGCGCTGCGGCTGCCGCGTAGAGTCCGTGCGTGGACACGGAGGACGTCCGGCTCGCCGTCTACCGCTCGTTCGCCGTCACCGGCCGGGCGCCGGAGCGTGGCTCGCTCGACGAGCGCGCGCTGCGCGAGTTGCACGCGCAGCGCCACGTGGTCCTCGGTGCGGACGACCGGATCGTGATGGCGCACCCGTTCAGCGCGGTCCCGCTCGGCTTCTCGGTCATGGGCCGCGAGACTCTTTGGTGGGGCGGCTGCGCCTGGGACTCGTTCGCGCTCGCGCACCTGTTGCCCGAGGAGCCCGACGTGCTCGTGGCGACTCGGTGCCCGGGCTGCGGCGCGGCGCTGGCCTGGGTCGTGGGGCGTGACGCGCCCCCGCCCGGCGGCGAGGTGGCGCATTTCCTGACTCCGGCCGCCCGCATGTGGGACGACGTCGTGCACACGTGCGGCAACCAACGCCTGTTCTGCCGTGAGGCGTGCGTCGCCCGGTGGCTGGCGCGCAGCGGGCACGAGCGCGGATATGTCATGGATCTCGCCACGCTCTGGCGCCTCGCCCGCGGCTGGTACGAGGGTCGGCTCGAGCGCGGCTATCAGCGCCGTGAGCCGTCGGAGGCGCGCGAGTACTTCCGATCGGCCGGGCTGTGCGGAGCGTTCTGGGGCCTCTGATCGCCCGGGAGCCGGCCGCGTGGGGGGACATGCCCCGCGCTGTCTCCGAGGTGTTCCCCGACCCGACGCCCGGCCCGAGCGCGCCGCCGAGCCCGTGCCGCCGGGCAGCGCCCGCGCGTTCGTCGCGGCTCACGCCGAGGCGTTGCTTCGTCGCCCGGCTCCGTCTGTCGGTGGCTGACGAAAGGCGCCCTCCAGCTCGCGCCGGGACCGGATTCCGAGCTTGGAATACACGTGGCGCAGGTGCCATTCGACCGTGCGCGAGCTGAGAAACAGGCGGGCGCCGATGTCCGGGTTCGACAACCCGTCGCGGGCCAGTTCGGCAATCTGGCGTTCCTGCGGGGTGAGATCGTCCCGGGTCTCGGCGATGCGCCGGCGCCGCTTCTCGCCGGTGGCGACGAGTTCGCCGGCTGCGCGTTGGGCGAACGCCTCCATGCCCATCGAGGTGAACCGCTCGTGCGCGACGTTGAGCTCGGCGCGCGCGTCGAGCCGGCGACCTTTGCGCCGCAGCCACTCGCCGTACAGCAGCTGCGTCCGGGCGAGCTCAGCGCGAATCCGGGTGCGGGCGAGATGGTCGATCGCGGTGCGGAACCAGCGATCGGCGTCAGCGTCCTCGGCGAGCAGGGCACGGGCCCGCGCCTCGATGCCGCACGCCCAGTGGGTTCGCGTGGCCTGTGCCTTGGTCGCCAGCCGGTTCAAGGCGTCGATCGCGAGATCGGGCCTGCCGCAGCGCGTGGCCGGCTCGACCAGCTCGGCCAGGCCCCAGTTCTCCGCGACGACCTCTCGATGCTCGCTGGCAGATGCGGCGGCGGCGAGCGCGTCCTCGTACCGGCCCAGGCCGTTGGAGAGGACCGCGCGCGCGTACGCGCCGATGGCGAGTCCGATCCCCTCTCCGCGAGCGCCCGCCTCGCGCTCCGTCCTCGCGATGAGATCGCTCGTCTCGTGCGGCCGGCCTCGCCACGCCGCGACCATCAACGCGCCGTAGGGCGCGGCACGGATCCCCGTCGCCTCCTCGACCGACGCTGTCTCGGAAACCGTCGCGGCGGCGGCGGCGAGGTCGCCGCAGAACACGAGCATCGGTGCGCGGGCGCTGAGCGCGAGCGCGAGCTCGCTCAGCGTCCCCGTCGCGCGCGCGGTCTCGACGCTGGAGCGCGAGAGCGAGGCCGCGTGCTCGTCGTCCCAGATCTCGAACGCGACGACGCAACCCTGCCACAGCCAGCGCAGCCGGTCCTTGGCCGACGCCTTCTCGCCGGAGAGCCGTTTCACCGCCTGCCGGCAGAGCGGGACGGCGGTGGCGTAGTCGTCGGCGAGGGCGACGAGCGCATCGAGCAGGAGGTCGGCGGTCGCGGGCTCGGCAGCCGGTGGGAGCGCGGCGGCCCGGGCGGCCTCCGCGACCGCGCGCACGTCGACGCTGCCGTTGAGCCTGGCCCCGAACAACGCCGCGGAGAAGGCGTCGACGTACGTCTCGCGCGCGACGGAGATATCCAGCGGTTCGAGCCTGCGGCCGGCCGCCAACAGGAGCGGGGTCGCCTCGGTGCCTCGGCTGGAGACGAACGCAAGCTGCGCGCGCAAGAGGTCGATCCGCGCGCGTTGGAACTCATCGAGCGGTCCGGCCTCAGCGGTGGCCAGCAGCCCGCGCGCCGCGGTGAACGCACCGGACTGGACGCTGGCCTGAGCGGCCGCGAGCGCACGTCCGCCGCGCCGGGCAGGGTCCGGGGTCAGCGCGGCGGCGCGCTGCAGGAAGGCCGCCGTCGCGGCAACCCCGCCCCGGGCCTGCGCTCGGCCGGCCGACTGCTCGAGCTCGGCGGCGACGTCCTCGGCCGGTCCCGCGGCCGCCAACGCGCGGTGCCACGCGCGGCGATCGGCGTCGTCGTCGGGACGGCTGACCTCGGCGAGGACTTCGTGCGCCCGTTGGCGGCTGACGAGTGGCGCGGCCCGGTAGACCGCCGAGCGCACCAGGGGATGGCGGAACTGGACGCGCGTTCCGATCTCCAGCAGGTCCGCGGCCTCGGCGGGCGCGAGCGCGCTGCTCCCGATGTCGAGCCTCCGGCCCGCGCGCAGGAGCAGCGCCGGGTCGCCGAGGGGCTCGGCGGCTGCGACGAGCATCAGCTGCTGCGTCGCCTCCGGCAGCTCGCGGATGCGCCGGAGGTAGTGGTCCTCGAGCTGCGTCGGAAGCCGGCGGGCGGTGGGAAGCTCGAAGCCACCGGCCAGTTCGGCAGCGGTCGTGCGCGCCGGGAGCTCGAGCAGGGCAAGCGGGTTCCCTCGGGTCTCGGCGACGATGCGGCCGGCGACACGGCTGTCGAGCCGGCCCGCGACGACGCTCGCCAGCAGCGCGCGGGCGTCCTGCTCGGGCAAGCCCTCGAGACCGAGCTCGGGCAGACCGTCGAAGTCGTGCACGGCGACCGGCGTGCGCACGGCGACCACGATCGCCACCGCCTCGGCCCGCACGCGGCGCGCGACGAGGCCGAAGACCTGAGCCGAGGCGGCATCCAGCCACTGCGCGTCCTCGACGAGGCAGAGCAGCGGCCGCTCCGCCGCCACCGCGGACAGCAGGCTGAGCAGGGCCAGTCCGACCAGGAACCGGTCCGGGACCTCCCCGGCTACGAGCCCCAGCGCGACGCCGAGGGCGTTCCGCTGCGGCGCCGGGAGCGCGTCGAGCCGGTCCGGCAGCGTTGCGCAGAACTGATGGACCGCGGCGAACGGCAGCTCCATCTCCGCCTCGGCGCCCGTGAGCTGTGCAACCTGGAAGCCGGACGCCTGGCGCGCCGTGTACCGAAGCAGCGCCGTCTTGCCGATGCCGGCTTCGCCGCGGATGACCAAGGCTGCGCTCTCGCCCTCGCGGACGCTTGACAGCAGTCCGTCGAGGACTGCGCGCTCGGTGGTCCGGCCCACGAACCCCGACCCACGGGTGCCGAGCATCGGTGACCACACTAACTCTCCACAAGCGGGCGGCGTTCGCGCTCTTGGAGAGGCAGGGCGGCGGGGAGGCCTTTGCGCGAGTCGATGCCGAGCTTGCCGAACACCTTGTGCAGGTGCCACTCGACCGTGCGCGGACTGAGGAACAACTGGGTGCCGATCTCCGGGTTGCTGAGCCCGTCGCGCGCGAGCCGGGCAATCTGCTCCTCCTGCGGCGTAAGGTCGTCGCGCGCCTCGAGGTGGTGCTGGCGGAGCTTCGCGCCGGCGGCGACCAGCTCGCCCCGGGCGCGCTCCGCGAACGCCTCCGTCCCGATCTCGGCGAACATCTCCTCGGCCGCGCGCAGCCGCTCGCGCGCCTCGGGGACACGGCCCTCGCGGCGCAGCCACTCGCCGTAGACCAGAAGCGCCCGGGCGAGCTCGGTGCGATTTCCGGTTCGATCAAGCTGCCCGATCGCCTCGCGATACGACTCCTCGGCCTCGGCGCCGTCGGCGAGGAGCGCGCGGCAACGCGCCTCGATGCCGAGCGCGAGGCCGGTACCGGCAGGCTGCGTGGTGGCCGCGAGCTTCGCCAGTGCATCCGCCGCGAGCTCCGTGTCACCGATGCGCGCCGCGGCCTCGACCAGCTCGAACAGCGCCCACATCGACAGCCAGGGCAGGATGCCGTTCGTGACGACCTCTCGGGCCGCCGCTGCCGCCTCCTCGTAGCGTCCGAGGCCGTTGTACAGCACCGCGGCGGCCCAGTACGCGACCATCACCGCGATGCCCTGCCCCTGTGTCGTGCCCTCCCGGATGACGGCCTCGATCAGCGCCGAGGCCTCGGCTTCGCGCCCCTGGAGGGCGAGGATCCGCAGCAGCGCGAACGGCGGGACCTGATTCCGCGTCGAGGTCGAGATGCTCTCGGCCTCGGCAACCAGCCGGTGCGCGCCGGACAAGTCGCCCCGCCAGGCCTGCTCCAACGCCAAGGCCTGGAGGTGGATCGGCAGCTCTGCGAGCGCGCCCGCTCCGCGGACGAGCTCCGCCTGTCGCTCGTAGACCGCGATCGCCTCGTCGTCCCATGCCGCGGACCTCACGCCGCCAACCTGCCAGCCCCACCGCAGGACATCCTCCACCGGCAGTTGCAGCACGGCCGTCGCCGCCCGCTGGAGGATGGGCGTCGCGACGACGTGTCCGTCGGTGATCAACAGGGCGAAGGCCTCGGTCACCAGATCGAGCGGATGCGGGTCCGGGGGCAGCGAGGGGAGGGCGAGCACGGCGCGGGAGACCTCCAGAAGGACGTCGGCTCCGCCGAGATGGTGCGCAGTGACAGCCGCACTCCACGCGGTCAGGTACGCCCTGCGAGCGAGGCTGAGGTCGAACGACTCGAGCTGCCTCGCGGCCTCGAGGAGCAGGGGGGCCGCATCGTTGCCGTAGCGGGACACGGCGGCAGCGTGGCCGCGCAGGAGCATGGCCTGCGCGCGCTGGAAGCCGTCGAGCGGACCGCTCTCCGCCGTCAACAGCAGCCGCTGCGCCGCTTCGAACTCGCCGGCCTGGAAGCTCGCCTCCGACGCGACCAGCGCGCGGCCGGCCTGGAGCGTCGGGTCGGGCGTGAGCGCGGTCGCCCGCTTGAGGAGGGCCGCTGCGGCCGCGAGCCCCCCGCGGCTCTGCGCTCGCCCTGCGGAGCGCACGAGGTCGGCGGCCACAGCCTCGTCCGGCCCGGCGGCGGCGAGCGCGCGGTGCCACGCGCGACGGTCGGCCGCGAGCTCGGGATCGCTCACCTCAGCCAGCACCTCGTGCACGTGCCGTCGCTCGTCCACCGATGCCGCCTCGTACACCGCCGAGCGCACCAGCGGGTGGGAGAACCGAACCTGGTCGTCGATCTCCAGCAGTCCCGCCTCAGCCGCGTGAGTCAGCGCGCTCGGGTCCGTGGAGAGTCGTTCGGCCGCCCGCCACAGCAGCGTGGCGTCCCCCAACGGATCCGCGGCCGCCAGCAGCATCAGTCGCTGCGTCGCCTCGGGCAGGCCGGCGATGCGCCGCAGGTACTCCTCGTTCAGCTGACTCGGAAGATCGCCGGCCGCCGGCGGGGCGAAGCCCCCGGCTCGCTCCGCCGGAGTCATCCGCTGCGACAGCTCCATGAGTGCCAGCGGATTGCCTCCGGTCTCGGCAATGATCCGCTCGCGGACGCGGTCGTCAAGCCGACCCGGTGCGGCTCTCGACAGCAGAGCGCGCGCGTCCGGCTCATCGAGGCCGTCGAGCGACAGCTGCGGCAGGCCGTCGAGCGCGCGTGTGGTGGCCGGCTCGCGCAGCGAGAACATCATCGCCACCGGTTCCGCAAGCAGCCGCCGCGCGACGAATCCGAGCGACTGCGCCGACGCGGCGTCGAGCCAGTGCGCGTCGTCCACCAGGCACAGCACCGGGCGGTCCTCGGCGGTCGCGGCGAGCAGGTTGAGCACGGCGACGGCGACCAGGAACCTGTCCGGGGCGTCGCCCGACGAGATGCCCAGGGTGATTCGGAGCGCGTCCCGCTGCGGTTCCGCGAGGACCTCGAGCTCGCCGAGCATCGGCGCGCACAGCCGATGGATCGCCGCGAACGGCAGCTCCATCTCCGCCTCGACGCCTTCGACCTCGGCGACGCGCAGGCCCGAAGCCTGCCGCGCGGCGTACCGCAGCAGCGAGGTCTTCCCGATCCCCGGATCGCCGCGGATCACCAGCACGGCGCTCCGACCGTCGCGGGCCTGCGCGAGCATGCCGTCGAGTCGCTCGCACTCGCGGGTTCGGCCGAGAAACCCCAACCCCCCGATTGGAGGCATCTCGCGACTCTAGAGGACGCTCTTGCCGCGGCCTCAGCCGCACGTCCGTTGGCGCCACCCGTCGAGGAGCGCGAGCACTGCGTCCGGTGGGGCCGTGCCGACGGTGATGCCGCGCTCGCGCGACTGCCGGGCGATCTCGGGCGTGACCGGTTCCGCGGCGGAGGTGCTGACGATCGCGCCTCGTGCCCGGATGTGCCGCACCGCGTGCTGGTAGAGCAACGCTGCGGTGTCGGTCGTCGTGTGGACGACGACGTCGACGCCGCCGAACGCCGCGGTCGACTCGGTGAACAGACGCTGGACGTCGAGATCGTCCGCGAGGTCGGCGCGCACGGCGACCGTCGTGCCTTCGGCGGCGATGATCTCGGCGACCGTCGCCTCGGCTCGCCGTTGATGCCGGAGGTAGACCACGACGATCGCCCACCGCCGGCTCGCGAGCCCGAGCCCGACGTCGCGGCCGGTTTTGCAGGCGCCGCCCGTGACGATCGCCACGGCACGGCGCGAGTCGGTGGGAGACACGATCACGAGTCCTACGGTCGGGGCTCACAGGACCGGTACGACACGGTCGTCCGAAGCGATGCGGCGAGCGCCCGTGGCGACCCCGGTCAGCACGCGGGTCACGGCACGGGCGGACCCCCGGGGTGGGCGAGGACGCGTTGTCCGGCGCACGTCGGGCACTCCGAGCCTCCGCCCGGACACCAGCCTCCGTGTGCGAGCCTGAGCCATGACCGCGATCGGTTCGGCCCTGCGCGGCGTCGCCGCGAGCGCGCCCGGCACCCTCGCCATGGACACGTGGCTCTATCGCGACTACCGGCGCGGAGGTGGCACCGAGGCCTTCCCGGCCTGGGAGTCCTCCGCGGACACCGACAGCTGGGAGACCGCGCCGGCGCCGGCGCTGGTGGCCAAGCGGCTGCTCGAGGCGGTGCTCCCGGGCGATCTGTCACCGAAGTACGCGCGCTTCTTCAACAACGCCACGCACTGGGGGTTCGGCCTCGGCGCCGGCGGTGCGTACGGGCTGCTCCTTGGCTCCCGGCGCGAGTCCAAGCTCTGGTACGGGCTGCCGTTCGGCGCCGCGGTCTGGGGGTTCGGGTACGTCGTCCTCCCGTTGCTCGGCGTGTACAAGCCGATCTGGGAGTACGACCTCGAGACGCTCGGCAAGGACCTCAGTGCGCACCTCGTCTTCGGGACCGCCACTGCGGCCGCGTTCCGCCTGCTTTCCCATGGTGCGGCCGACACGTGACAGGCTGCCTCATGACCATCGGCGCACCATGACCGACAGGACCGGCGACCCCTGGACGTTCGAGACGCTCACCGTGCGGGTCGATGCGGGCGCGCTCTTCGCGGCGATCTCGGCCCCGCCGATGAACCTCCTCGGGCCCGAGCTCGTCCACGACCTCGCGTCGCTGATCGGGCGCGCCGAGGCAGATCCTAAGTGCAACGTTCTCGTGTTCACGAGCGCCGACCCGGACTACTTCATCTCGCACGTCGACCTTAAGCGGGTCGCCGAGTATCGGGCCGAGGCGGCGAAGATGACCGGCGAAGCCTCCATTGCTTCCCTGTTCCGCCATCTCAGCGCCAGTCGCCTCGTCACCATCGCGCAGATCGAGGGCCGCGTCCGCGGGGCGGGCAGCGAGTTCGTCCTGGCGTGCGACATGCGCTTCGCCGCGCGAGAGAAGGCGATCTTCGGGCAGATCGAACCCGCGTTCGGCCTGATTCCGGGCGGCGGGGCCGCGCAGTACCTCGTGCGGGTCATGGGCCGCGCCCGCGCGCTCGAGGTCCTGTTGAGCGCCGACGACTACGACGCGGAGCTCGCCGAACGGTACGGCTGGATCAACCGAGCACTGCCGGCCGAGAGGCTCGAGGAGTTCGTCACGAGGCTGGCGCACCGGATCGCTGCGTTCCCCGGGGCCGGCCATGTCGCGGTCAAGGACCGGGTCAACGCGATCTCGCTCGCGCCGGCCGACGACTTCCGCCGCGACTCCGATCTGTTCGGCGCCGGCGTGCGCGACGCGGAAAGCCAGCGCCGGATCGCAGTCGCGTTCGAACGCGGCCTCCAGACTCGGGACGGAGAGATGGCCCTCGCCGCGACCCTTGCCGAGTTGGGCGATCGCTGATCCGGGTGCGGCTCGCGCTCACGGGCTCGATCGCTCCTGCAGATGGGTGACGAGTTGCGCGAGCGTCTCGGTGGCGACGGCGAGGGCCTCGACCTGCGCGTCGGGCATCTCGGTCAGGCAGGTGCCGAGGGCGGCGCTGGCCTGGGCGCGGAAGTCCTCGACGGCGGCGCGGCCCGCCTCGGTGAGGTCGACGAGGACGACTCGGCCGTCGTCGGCCTGGCGCTCGCGAGTGACGAGACCGCTCTCCTCGAGCCGCTTGACCAGCTGCGTCATGGTCGGCTGTGCGAGCCGCTCGAAGTCGGCCAACTCGGTGATTCGGCGCGGCCCGTAGCTCAGGGTGCTCAGCAGGCTGACCTCGGTGCGCGACCACTTGCCGCCGAGCTGCCGGACGAGCAGCCGCGTGAGCAACGCGGCGCCCGGGAGCAGCTGGCTCGAGACGTAGTCGATCCGCTCGGCGCGTCTTCCTGTCGTGGTTGTGGCCGAATTCATATTGACAAACTATATTCATCAGCGATACATTGCAAGCATTCACCCAGGGCGGCGCGCCAACGTCCAGCCGAACGCTCCGCCACACCCCGATGGAGGAGAGCGTCATGTTCCGCAGCATCCTTGTCGCCGTCGACGGCTCCCCGGACGCGGACGAGGCCCTTGCACAGGCGATCGACCTCGCCGAGAGCGAGCACACCCGCCTGACGCTGATAACCGCCCCCGCACAGATCCCGTCAACCGCCTACCTGACGCCGGCCATCAACGACCTCGTCGCCGACACCGCCACCGAGGCGCAGGCGATCCTGAGCCGCGCTCGCGACCGCGTGCCCGACGACCTCCCGGTCACCACCATCCTGACCGACCAGCCCATCCGCGCCGCGCTGATCCACCAGATCGAAGCCGGCCACCACGATCTCGTCGCAATGGGCTCGCGCGGGCGTGGCGCCGTCCGCTCCGCCCTGCTCGGCAGCGTGAGCCACTACCTCCTGAACCACAGCCCCGTCCCCGTCCTCATCGTCCACGCCGATCATTCGCGGCAGGACGTCGCTTCCCTCGAGACCGCGGCAGCCGCCTAGAACGGGCGCCGACTGCGGGGGGCCCACCAGCCTCGCGTTGGATTTTGCGGAGTGGGCGGATCTCTGTTTGTTGCAAGGGCGATCGAGATCGCCGAGAACGTGATGAACAGAAGGAGCTCGAAATGCACGACGCGACAGTTGCAAGCAAGGCGATTCTGGTGACAGGTGCCAATCGCGGTATCGGGCAGGCGCTGGTCGAGGAGGCGTTGAGGCGGGGAGCCGCGCGGGTGTACGCCGGCGCGCGCCGGCCGTTCATTCATCGCGATCGGCGGGTCACCCCGCTGATCCTGGACGTGACCGACGCGGCGCAGATCGAGGCCGCGGCCGACCGCGTCGAGGCGCTCGACATCCTGATCAACAACGCGGGCGTGGCGCTCTACGACGACCTGACCGATCGCGGCGCGCTCGAGCAGAGCCTCGCGGTCAACCTGTTCGGCCCGTGGGCCGTCACCAAGGCGTTTCTGCCGTTGCTCACTCGGTCTCGGGGAGCGATCGTCAACAACCTGTCGCTGATGGCGATCGCGCCGTTGGCGCTGACTCCGTCCTACGCGGTCTCCAAGGCCGCCGCGTTCAACCTCTCGCAGTCGCTTCGCGCACTGCTGGCGGCGCAGGGGGTGGGCGTCCATGCGGTCCTGACCGGTCCGACGGACACCGACATGACTCGCGGCTTCGAGATCCCGAAGGCGTCCGCCGAGTCGGTCGCGCGAGCGATCTTCGACGGAGTCGAGAGCGGGGAGGAGGACATCTTTCCCGACCCGATGTCGCAGACCGTCGCCGACAGCTGGCGCGCGAGCGCCGCCAAGGCGCTCGAGCGCGAGAACGCGGC
>Ga0207675_100004833_pt1 | contig 12978 bp, 10 predicted proteins | sample KBSSwiS42_FD_184305 | JGI IMG/M metagenome (GOLD analysis project Ga0207675, IMG submission 184305) | Switchgrass rhizosphere microbial communities from Kellogg Biological Station, Michigan, USA - KBS Switchgrass S4-2 (SPAdes) (version 2) | ecosystem: Host-associated > Plants > Roots >... | reverse complement strand
CGATCTGGTTCTGGCCGCCGTAGTTGCCGAAGCCGCGGTTTTCCGGGTTGGTCTGGGCGCTGCTGCCGTCGACCGTGATGGCGCTGCCGCCGTCGCCGATGCCGTTGACGCGAAACGCCCGGCCGCCTCCAACTGCCTGGTCGGGCGAGCTGACACCCGAGCCCAGCAGGATGACGTTCTGCAGATTCCGCCGCGACACCGGGAGCTCGGTCACCTCGGCGCCAATGGTCTGCATCTGGGAGGTCGAGGTCGTCTGCACGAGCGGCGTCGATTCGGTGACCGTGATCGTCTCTTCCAGCGCGCCCACTTCGAGCACGTAGGACTGCCGCACTTCCTGGCCCGCTCCGAGCCTCAAGCCCTCGCTGGTGTATGTCTTGAACCCCGAGAGCTCAATCTTGATCGCATAGGGGCCTGCAGGAAGCGCCGGCAGCGCGAATTCCCCACGTGCATCCGTCACCGTTTCCCTCGTCAGCGTCGTGCCCTGGTGCGTGACGGTCACGTTCACCCCGGGCAACACCGACCTGGACGTGTCCTGCACGACCCCGTAAAGGGTCGCGGTGGTCACCTGTCCCCGCGCGGCGGGCACTGCCAGGAGAAGCGATACGATGCAGACGACAACGGAAACAAAAACGCGGCGGGAAGCAACCATGAGAGACCCTCCAGTTTGTCGATGAGTCCACTGGTCGTCTGACATCGATGGTTATGACCGCGCTTTTGTAACACCGAGGCTGGCGCCGTGTCCACGGCAAAGCCCCGTTTTTTCTCTGCGTTTTTCTGCAGCTCAGTCGGTCACACCCTGAGTGCGACCGCGACACGAGTCACGACCGCCGGCGCCTCATCAGAATCCGACGCCGACGTGCACGCCCAGGCCGATTGACGTACGGGTAGACCCCGGCCGATCCGACTGGAAACGAATCGGCAGGACGCCCTCGATGAAGTAGGCGTGGCGCCCGGCGGGGAAGGAGCGGTTGATCAGCGGAGTGAAGCCCCAGGACGGCTGGTTGACGTCGAAGGCCATCCGGACGCCGGCGCCGTACCGATCCGGCAGGCTGCGGATGATGCCGGGGTGCACCGTCAGCCCGACGAACAACGGGTCGTTCTGGATCGCGGGCACCAGCTCCAGGTCGAACGCCCAGTCGTCGCTCGTCTTCACGGTAATGCCCATCGGAAAGCCGATGCTGAAGTCGTCACCGAGCGTCGTCGTTGTCCCGCCGGCGCGGGTCACCAGCGGCAGGACCGCCCCGAAGTGACCGCCCAGCCGATCCTGTGCCGACGCGCGGAGTGGAGCGAGCACCGCGATCGCCAGCACGATGAAGCGGAGCAACAGACGCGCGGAGTGCTGTGCATTCATATCCTTGTCCTCAGAAAGGGGGCCGGTCCGTCCATCCACGTCAACGTGGGGACGACGTCGGCTTGTGACCGGCCGGAAACCCGGGGGGAATCGTCGTGTCGCCTGTCCCCTCGCGGCCCGTTGCCGCGAGCGTGAAGCGCCACGTCACCGGCTTCGCCGCGCAGCTTCCGGTCAGCGCGCAGACGCCGGGATCGATGCGTGCGGTATAGGTGCGACCCGCTCGCAGGAACACCTGATCGGGGAAGAGCGCCCACGTCCCGTCGCCGACCTGTTGCACTGACGCCGGCACCAGCGCGCCCGACTCGTCGCGCAGCGTGAACGTTGTCGCGTCGACGCCGATGACCGGGACCGAAAAAGACGCCTTCGGCACGACGTCCTGGAACACATCGTGTGAATCCGGCGATGGATACGTCGCGATCACGCGCGGCGCAGGCAGGGCCGTCGCTCCGCCCTCGACCCGAATCACCCAATTGCGCACCGCCATCGGTACGGGCGGCGCTCCTTCGACCACCGCCGGTTCCACCGCCGGCCGCCGGCCGTCGCAGGCGCCGCCAAGGACGCACGGCTCCAGCACGAAATCGGTGTCGGTGTCCGCGAGATTGCCGAGGAACTTCTTCGCGACGACGGCCTCGAGCGACTGATAGTACACGGCCGCCGAAACCGCTATCGGCCCGGACGTGCCGGGCGGGATCACAATCGAATAGCGATCGAGGGTCGCCGTCGCGCCGCCGTGCGGCATCGGCCGCAGCCGCGTGTCGCGCAGGAACGCATCGTCGTAGAGATCGCCGTTGCCGTTCAGATCGCGAAAGATCGGACGCCCGCCCGGGTTGTCTTTGTCGATGATCACGCCGCGCGCGTCGATCGGCTGCCCGTTCGCGTTGGTGAGGAGATTGCGGGGCGTCGCGTAGATGAGCTCCAGCGTCGGGCAGTTGTCGCCGAGCGTCGCCACGGCCTTGAACTGATAGGCGTACGGATCGGGGGAGCCGGCCGGCGTCTTCCAGTCGCAGCCGGGAAATTCCGGATCGAGCGACTCCGCGGTCGTGAGCCTGCCGACGCCGATCGATGTGCGCTTCCACGTGGCGTCGTAAATCGGCAGCTCGTGACCCGACGGCAGGTCGTAGGCGGACACGGCGACCCAGGCGATGCGCCCTTCGGGAAAGCCGGTGGGAAAGTTGTGGCCCGCTCCCGTGTTCGACACCGTGATGGCGATCGGCGCGCTGGTGCCGGCGGCGGCGCGATCCGGCCCCGTGAGATCGAGATCGACCACGTGGCGCAGGCGATCCCACGCAAGGCGTGCGTGCTGGCTGAGTGTGCCGCGCCTGTCGGCGTTCATCCAATAGGCGTTCGCATACACGCTGCGGGGATCTGCCGATGAAAAGCTGAACGTCGACAACTCGGGGTAGGCCTGCACGCTGCCAATCTCGTCGAGCGCGGTGCCGACCAGACGCGGGATGTAGGCGTTGCCGCCGACGAAGTGGTGGCTGAAGTAGGTGCGCGACGGTCCGTCGAGCGCCAGCCGGCCCGTCAACGGCGAAACCGGACTGCCGTTCTTGTACAGCGTCTGCGCGGTTCCCGGCTGACCGTAGTCCTGCTGCATGTGGCAGGTCTGGCAGTCGCGCTTGAACGCGGGATCGAAGTTGCGGTTCCCCGGCCGTTCGGCATACCGGCTGCCCGCCCATTCGGCATACGTCCGCTCGATCGGAAAGCCTCCCACCCATTTCCCGAGCCTGTTCTTCAACGTCAGCATGTTGGTGACGTCATGGCAGGTGCTGCAGAACTCGGCCCGTGCCGTGAGCACGTGCCCGTAGCTGTCGTGTTGCGGCGATGCAATCGGCTCGAGGGTCACGGGCCGCTTGAAGACACCGGCGAGATAAATATCGGGCTGGCCATGCCGCTGCGGCGAGAGGAGCGGACCGAGCCGCGCCGACGCGACAATCGCGTTCGGCGAGAGACGGAAGGCGCCGCCGCCCACGCCGTAGCCGAGGGTGGGATCGGCCGGATCCGGCACCGACACGGTGTCCTGGTCTGACGCTGGCAGCAGGCGGCTGCGCGACTCCACGCCGAGCGCCGGCGTATACGCGCCCGCCGGCGTTCGCGCGTGGTTGTGAAACGGGGTGTTGCGGGTGTCCGCGACCGTGTGACACACCATGCAGCTCACGCCCGACTTGCCCGACTCGGTGTTGCGGTGCTGCGCGTCGAGGGTGGCAAACGCGAGCCCGGTGCCGTTGTCGGCCGCGGGATTGAAATCGGGATCGATACCGGCGTGCTCGTAACCGGTCGCCGCATCGACGGTGACGGCGTGCAGCGGCACGTTGTCGACGTAGTTGGTCGGCATGTGGCAGCGTGAGCACATGCCGTCAACCAGCGACCCCGACCGCGACATCCGGTGATAGCCGGTACCGGTGTCGAACCGGCTGACGCAGTCGCCCGGCGCCGCGAAGGGATTGTGGCGTGCTCGTTCGCTGCCGTCAGGCGGCGACGGCGTGTCGCAGTTTCCGTTGGACGAGATCTGCCGCGCGGAGAGGAGGAACGCCGCGCGCCAGGCAGGGTCGCGCCAGGCGTTGGCCATCATCGCGCCGTTCCACTCGTCGAAGATCCGCCGGTGGCAGTTCTGGCACTGGCCTGGATGGTTCCGGTTCTGCCAGTACTCCTCGAACGGCGGCGGAGCGAATTCGGCCTCGGCCACGACGTAGGGCGCCGCTTCCGGAATGCGGTTCGGCAGCTCGCTGCTCCGGCGGTCGCCATCCGGATAGACCAGCGCCACCATCGTCAACACCGTCGCCAGGCATGCGGCAACCGTTGTAGCAATCCGCAGGCGGTTTCCCCGTCGTTCGTCGGCCACGGTGTCTGTCCTCACTGGCGATGGGCGAGGCTCGCCCGCAGGTGCGGATCGTTGGCCGGCACCAGCGGCGCGCTGGCGAGGGCGTGGACGGCAACCAGAAAGAAGACCGCGACGTGTCCGGCCGCCATCAGCAGATCGGTCCAGTGCGGGGCCGGAGCCGCGGCGATTTCCGGCATCACGGTCAGATACACATCGAGCCAGCGGCCGCCCAGCACGATGACCGACACCCACTTCAGGACCGGACGGCTTCGCTTTGCCGCGCGCGGCATCAACGCGATGAACGGCACGACCCAGTTGAGGATCAGGTTGAGGATGAAGAGGGCAATCCACCGGTCGCCGGTGCGCGTCACGTAGTAGGTGATTTCCTCCGGCAGGTTGGCGTACCAGATCAGGAGGTACTGAGACACCCAGATGTAGGCCCAGAACGTCGTGAAGGCGAACAGGAGCTTGCCGAGGTCGTGAAGATGATCGTCGGTGACGAGGCCTCGCAGGTCGCCACGCTCTTCGAGCAGCACCACCGCGAGGGTAATCGCGGCGATTCCCTGCACGAGGACCCCGGCGATCGCGTAGACGCCGAAGATGGTGCTGGTCCACCCGGGGATCAACGTCATCAGCCAGTCGAAGCTGGCCAGCGAGAAGGTGATCGCGAACACCACCGCGAACACCGCCGAGTACCGGGCGAGCCGTTGATGATGGATCGGAGACGGGTCGACGTCCTGGCGCAGCGACGCGCGCCGCGCGAGGTAGGCGAGCGACAGCCACGCACCGAGAAACAACGCCATCCGGCCGAAGAAAAACGGGGCACTCAGGTAGGACACCTTTGCCGCCGACCAGCGCGTGGCGTCGGCGCCGGTGCTGAGCGGGTAGAGCCGCGCGCGGCCGAAGAACAGGCTCAGCATCACCAGCGCTGATGCCGGCAGCGCGGCCATCATCGCTTCAGGCACGCGCCGCAGGCTCGCGCACCAGGATGCGCCCGACAGGTACTGAAACGAGATGAAGACGAGCCCGCCGAGCGCCGCGCCGGTGATGTAGAAGCCATTGACGAGCACGTGAGCCCAGGCTCGCTGCGGATCGGTGCGCAGGGCGACCCACGCGGCCGCCGCGCCGAGGATGACCAATGCCGTCGCGCACGCGTTGGCCAGGAGGGGTACTCGGAATTGCCGGTGGCGGATCATTTCCCGCCTCCGCGCTGCTGCAGCGTCCGGACGTGTGCGGCGATCAGCCAGCGCTCGCGCGGCGCGATCTGCGAGGCATGCGCCGGCATGCGACCCGAACCAAACGTGATCACGTGAAAGATCTGGCCGGGCGGCATCTCCCTCACCCGCGCAGACGTGTAGGCCGGCGGGTTGGGGATCTTCGGGACGAGCGGCCCGTCGCCGTTCCCCTCCTTGCCGTGGCAGTGGGCGCAGAACGTCTCGAAGAGCGCCCGGCCCTCGGCGGCTTCGCGATCGTCGATCCAGGCCAGCGGGCTCTGAAGCTCGCGCCCGGCGCGCTCGGCATCGTCGCGCGTGCCGCGGAAATGAAGCGGCAGATGCCCGCGTGCAATCGTTCCGGGAACGGGCCGCTGGAGCGTGAGCCCGTCGCGAGTGACGGGATTCGGCGAGAACGCGTCGTAGGCGACCGAGTATTCCATGTCGGTCGTGTACTCGATGGCGCGTTTCTCCGGCGCCGTACCGCACCCCGCCGCGGCGAGGCTCGCGAGCGCCGCCAGCGCGCACCACGGCCCGATGGTCATCGCTCGGCCCCGATCTCCAGCGGACGCACGTCAATCGCTCCCCGCTGGTGCAGGATCAGCTGTGCCTCGCCGGCTTCGAATCTGGGTGATGTCCAGCGCAGGACGATCGCGAAACGGTCGTTGGTCACGCCCGGCGCCGCGAGCGCGGCGGACGCACCGGGGAACAGGCCCGCACGCAGGAAGAACGCGAGCGCAGTGGCCAGGCCGGCGGCCAGAATCGTGATCTCGAAGGTGATCGGGACGAACGCCAGCGTCGAGTTGTCCGGTTTCCCGCCGACGTTCAGCGACCAGTCGAACACGTTGGCGTAGAACTGAAACGACAGCGCGGCGACCAGTCCCACCGCGCCGGCCGCCAGCGACACGAACCCCAGGCGCGAGCGCCGCAGTCCCATTGCCTCGTCCAGTCCATGCACCGGAAACGGCGCGTAGACGTCGTACACCTTGATCCCGCGCGCCCGCACCGCCGTGACCGCCTCGACCAGGCTCTCCGGATCGGCGAACGATGCAACCAGGCCCTGCCTAGCCATGCGCACCCTCGCTCCCGATCGCGGCGTCGGCCTTGATCTCCCAGATGGCGATCATCGGCAGCGCCTGGATGAAGAGGAGAAAGCACGTGAAGAACAGACCGAAGCTGCCGATGAGCGTGCCGACCTCGATCAAGGTCGGGCGATACATCACCCAGCTCGAAGGCAGATAGCTGCGGTGCAGCGACGTGACGATGATCACGAACCGCTCGAACCACATGCCGACGTTGACCAGCACCGAGAGGATGAAGAGGACCGGCACGCTCGCGCGCACCCGCCGCGACCAGAGCAGCTGCGGCGCGGCCGCGTTGCACGCGACCATCGTCCAGAACGCCCACGCGTACGGCCCGACCGCCCGGCCGAAAATGGTCGCGAACTCGTACAGGTTGCCGCCGTACCACGCCGCGAAGAATTCCGTGCCGTAGGAAAAGCCGACCATCGACCCGGTGAGGAGCATCACCTTGGCCATCGCATCGAGATGGCGATCGGTGATGTACGCCTCGAGGTGCATCACGCTGCGGGTGACGATGAGGAGCGTCGTCACCATGCCGAACCCGGAGTACACGGCGCCGGCGACGAAGTACGGTGGAAAGAGCGTCGTATGCCACCCGGGAAGGATCGACGTGGCGAAGTCCATGCTGACGATGGTGTGGACCGAAACGACCAGCGGCGTGGCGAGCCCGGCGAGCAGCGTGCACAGCGTCTCGTAGCGCGACCACGTCCGATGCGATCCGTTCCAACCGAGGCTGAGCAGACCGTAGATCGCTTTCCTCGCGCCGGCAGCCGTACGATCGCGCAGCGTCGCGAAATCCGGAATCATGCCGACATACCAGAACACCAGCGAGATCGTCAGATAGGTGTTGATGGCGAACACGTCCCACAGCAGCGGCGACCGGAAGTTCACCCAGAGCGGGCCGCGGGAGTTCGGATACGGCAGCACCCAGAAAGCGAGCCACGGACGCCCCATGTGGATCAGCGGGAAGATCGCCGCGCAGACGACCGCGAAGATCGTCATCGCTTCCGCGGCGCGGTTGATCGACGTGCGCCATCGCTGGCGGAAGAGCAGCAGGATCGCCGAGATCAGCGTGCCGGCGTGGCCGATGCCCACCCAGAACACGAAGTTGGTGATGTCGAAGGCCCAGCCGACCGTGCGGTTCAGCCCCCAGGTGCCAATCCCGGTGGCGATCTCGTAGGTGACGCACCCGACGCCGAGCGACAGCGCGGCGAACGCGACGCCAAAGCACGCCCACCAGGCGCCGCCGGGCCAGGTCTCGAGCGGCCTGGCCACGTCGTCGGTGATCCGGCGGAGGCGCGTGCGCTCGTCGATGACGCCGGAACTGCGCGCGCCGCGGACGGCGTGGAGCCTTGCGGCGATGCCGGGCGTCACGACCGTCCTCCGTCCGGTGCGTTCCTGATCTTCGCCAGGTAGTGGACGTTCGGCCGCGTGCCCAGCTCCTCGAGCACGCGATAGCCGCGCGCGCTTTTCGCCAGCTGCGCGAGGCGGCTGGCCGGATCGTTGAGATCGCCGAACACGATGGCCTCGGCCGGGCACACCTGCTGGCACGCCGTCTGGATGTCGCCGTCCTGCGGCGTGCGTCCCTCCTGCTTCGCGGCGAGCTTCCCGGCCTGGATGCGCTGCACGCAGAGGCTGCACTTCTCCATGACCCCGCGCGATCGGACGGTGACATCCGGGTTGAGCACCATCCGGCCGAGCGGGCTGTTCATGTTGAAATCGAACCGGTCGTTGCTGGCGTACTCGAACCAGTTGAAGCGCCGCACCTTGTAGGGGCAGTTGTTCTCGCAGTACCGCGTGCCGACGCACCGGTTGTAGACCTGCTGGTTCAGCCCGTCCGAGCTGTGCACGGTGGCGAGCACCGGACAGACCGGCTCGCACGGTGCATGGCCGCAGTGCTGGCACATCATCGGCTGCACGAGCGTCGCCGGGTCGTCCTCGCTGCCGGTGTAATACCGATCGATCCGGATCCAGTGCATCTCGCGGCCACGGCGCACTTCGTCTTTGCCGACGACCGGCACGTTGTTCTCCGCCTGACAGGCGGTCACACAGGCCGAGCAGCCGGTGCACGCATTGAGGTCGACGGCCATCCCCCACGCGTGCTCGGCCGCGGGGCGCGCGCGCCACAGCGATGCGGCGTCGTCGGCCTCGCGGCGATCGCCTGCGTCGTCGACCAGCGCGGCTGGCGAGATCTGCCGGACGATGTCGCGTCCTTCCATCGAGTGGTGCGTCTGCGTTGCGGCGAGCGGCTCGTGTCGCCCCGTCCGCGTGATGGTCAGGCTGGCTTGCGACGGGCTCCTGCCATCCGCTGCCAGGAGCGGAAACGCGTTGGTTCCCAGCCCCGACCCGACACGTCCGGCGCGCGATCGTCCGTAGCCGACGGCGATCGAGACCGCATGCGGCGACTGGCCGGGCTGCACCCAGGCGGGAAGCTCGAGACGAATGTCGCCGCCGTCGAGAGACACGACGTCGCCTGCCGTAATACCGAGCCGCGTCGCCACCGACGGAGCGACGACGGCGTAGTTCCCCCAGGTGACCTTGGTGACCGGATCGGGCAGCTCCTGCAGCCAGGGGTTGTTGGCGTGCGCGCCGTCGCGGATCGCAACCGTTTCGTAGACGTGCGCTTCGAACCGGCCTTCGGGTCGCACGCTGCCGGCCCTGGCCGCGAGCCGCGCGGCGGAGCGACGCCAGTCGCCGGTGAGCGTCCTGGTCGCGCGTGCCGTCGCGCCGTCTGCGGGGGCGAACGCGCCGTCGTGCAGCGCGCGATCCCAGAACTCGTCGAAGGTCGCGAACTGCTGCTGGCGCGGGTAGAGCGTTCGCCGCCAGTGATCGCGCAGGTAGGCGTGGAAGTCGGGCGGTCGTCCGAGCCATTCGAGCAGGCTGTCCTGCGCCGCCCGCGTATCAAAGAGTGGCGCGATCGTCGGCTGCGCCAGGCTGAAGAACGAGGCAACCGGCTCGGCGTCTCCCCAGGCTTCCAGGAAGTGGTGATCGGGACAGACCGCGTCGGCGAGCGCGGCGGTTTCGTCGAGACGGTCCGACAACGAAATCGTCAGCGGCACGTGTTTCATCGCCTGCACGAACTCGTCTGCGCGCGGGTAGTCGTAGGCGGGGTTGACGCCGTACAGCAGCAGCGCGTCGACCTCGCCGCGCCGCATCTCCTCGACGAGCCCCGCCATCGCGTCGTCGTCCCCCCTGTGCTGGAGAGACGGGCGGTCGACGTCGACGGTGCGGCCGATGTTGCCGAGCAGGGCATTGATCGCGTGGACCACCATCTGCGTGTCGAAGTCGCGAGCGCCGCAGACGACCAGCGATTCGCCGCGGCAGCGCCAGAGATCATCAGCGGCGATATCGAGGGCGCGGGCCGCGGACGTGGTCTCGAGCGTCTCGACCGGATCGCCTGCGCCGAGCTTGCGCGCGATGCGGCGCAACAGACTGAGCGCGACCGCACCCTGTTCGGACGGCGCGATCGCGACGCGCAGGTCGGCATTGCTTCCGGTGAGCGACAGCGTCGACTCGAAATGAATGTGCCGCGAGATGGCGGCCGATTCTTCCGGGCGGCGGCCGGAGGCATAGTCGCGGGTGAACTCGACCGGCGACAGCCAGGTACCGAGGAAGTCCGCCTCGATCGCGACGATCGTCCTGGCCCGGCCGAACCGGAAATGCGGGATCGCGTCGACGCCGAACGCCGCCAGCGTGGCACGGCGCAGCGCTGCCAGCGAGATCGGCTCGTAAACGACATGTCTCAGGCCCCGGCCTTGCGACCACTCGGCGATCAACGCGCGTGTCGCCGGCCCGAGCAGGGTACGCGACAGCAGCACCAGACGTTTTGGCCGCGCCCCGTCCGCCGAAAGGAACGCCTCGACTTTTGCGTCGATGTCGGTCCATGACGCTGGTCGACCGTGCCAGAGCGGCCCCTCGAGCCGCTCCCCGTCGTACAGCGACAGCACGGTGGCCTGGCCGACGGCGCAGGTGCCGCCACCAAACAGCGCGGACCGGGCGTTGCCTTCGACTTTGATCGGACGGCCGTCGCGCGTCTTGACGAGCAGGCCGCAGCCGGCACGGCATCCGCCGCAGGTCGTGGCGTACCAGGTGTCGACGCCGGGAGTCATCCCTTCCGGCTGGTTGAGAAACGGAATCGCCTTCTGCTCGGCGCCGCGCGAGCACGCGCTGATTGCGGCCGCCGCGACGCTGAAGCCGGCGACGCTCAGGAAATCGCGGCGCGACGGTGACTCAGGCTGCTGACCCTGCGCGCGCAGTCCCGCGAGGCAGTCGCGGCTGACCGCGCGGTCGGCGTGCGCACGCAGTTCCTCGACGCTTCGCCAGAATGTGACCGGAGTGCTCACTTCGCGCTCCTAGAAGTGGCACTTGCCACAATCGAGTCCCGGGAACGGTGCATGAGGATCGCCTCGCCCGAGCGTGGCCTGGCGCGCCAGCTGCAGTTCCGGCCCTCGAGCCCGATGGCATGCGATGCACCAACCCATCGTCAGCGCTTTGTCCTGTCGTACACGCTCCATGGTCTGGACGGGGCCGTGACAGTCCTGACACGCGACGCCGCCGATGACGTGCTGGCTATGGTTGAAGTAGACGAAGTCGGGGAGGTTGTGGACCCGGGTCCACGCAATCGCGCGGCCCTGCTGGACCGCCTCCTTCAATCGCTCAATGTCGGTGGTCTGCCTGGTCAGCAACCCATGACAGTTCATGCAGACGTTGAGCGACGGGATGCCCGCGTGACGGCTGGTTCGAGCGCCCCAGTGACAGTACATGCAGGACACCTGATAGTCGCCGGCGTGCAGCTTGTGGGAGAAGGCGATCGGTTGAATCGGCGCGTAGCCCTGGTGGACGCCGACCCGCGACAGTTCCCATGCGGCGAGCGCCACCGCGATCGGCGCCACTGCAGCCGCGAGCGCGATGAAGACGGCGGCGGCTCGCATGCAGGTCAGTTCTCCTCGCCTCGATCGCGGATCGCGATCGGCCGCAGCCGACGGGCGCGGCTCAGGGTCGTCGATTCGACCGCCCGCCACAAGGGCACGCAGGTGCGGAGAAATGGCACCAAGGCGTGGGCGCGGATCCTGTCCCACGCGACGACGCGGGCCAGCGGTGTGTGAGGGAGGATGGCGACGGCGGCTAACCCACTCAGGAGATGCAGCCTGATGAAAGCGGGCATCCTTGCGACGAGGGTGACGTCGGGGTCGAGGTGCACGACCGACGCACAGTACGGGCCCACGGTCACCGCTGCCCACGATGACGCCCACCGATAGAAGAGGCTGCCCGCGGCGCCGGTTGCCAGCGCGAGAAACACCAGCGTGTCGCCGACGGTGTGCAGCGCCCGGCCGGCAACGGCGCCGGACAACCGGCGGCGTTGCACCACGGTCGCGGCGAGAGCGGCGAGCGCGAGCAGCGCCGCCATCGAGCCGGATGCTTCCAGGGCGTACATCCGCCACGCGGCGCGGTTCCACGCGAGTGTGTGAGCGGGAAATGCGAAGGCCAGCACATGGCCCGCGAGGACGACCGCGATTGCCCATCGCCAGATCACGGACGCTCCGGTCGATCGTTCGATGGTGCCCGCGCGCCCGTAGATGACGCGCACGAAGCCGAGGGCGACACACGACGCGGCCGCGAGATAAGGCATGACGGCGAACAGGTACTGGTCGCGCGTCATTGGTTCTTCGCTGCGTTGGTTCGAGTTGATACCGGCGGGGCGCGTGGACTCGCGCCGGCGTGGCGCAGGAATGCCCGGAGCGCGAACGACTCCGTCGCGGTCAGGTTGTGGCTGCTGTGCGGAAAACATCCGCGCGCCATCAGCGACTCGAGCCCCTGGTCGTGGTATCGCGACCAGGCGCGCGCCAGATCGGGCCCGAGGCTGCCGCCGGCCCGGGATTCCCGGCCAATCTGGTGGCACGAGCTGCAGGGCTGGAACGCGTCCACGTGCAGCTGGTGGAAGTTCGTCTGCCCCACCGTCGGGTTGCCGAGGAACGGGCTCCCGAAGAACTGCACCTGGTGGTTCGCGATCGTGTCGTCCACGTTCCGGTTCGGGTTCGGCGGCATGCGGAAGCCGAGCACGAACTGCCGCAGGTCCTCCATCTGCTCCGCCGTGAGCCCCGCCGGCTTGCCGTTCACCGGCCCGATGTCCGCCCTCCCCATCAGCCCCACGAAGGCCGGGTTGAAGATCAAGCTCACGACCATCTACGTGAACGATCAGGACAAGGCGCTTCGCTTCTACACCGACGTCCTCGGCTTCGTCAAAAAGGACGACTTCACCAACGGCCCCTACCGCTGGCTCACCGTCGCCTCGCCGGCCGACCCGGACGGCACCGCCCTTCAGCTGGCGCAGAACAACAACCCCGCGGGCAAGGCCTATCAGGAGGCTCTCTTCAGCCAGAGCCAGCCCGCCGTGATGTTCAACACCGACGACCTCGCCGGCGACTACGAGCGCATGAAGGCCCTCGGCGCCGAGTTCACGATGCCCCCCACCGACGTGACGATGTCCAAGATCGCCATGCTCAACGACACCGC
>Ga0207675_100004830_pt1 | contig 12980 bp, 14 predicted proteins | sample KBSSwiS42_FD_184305 | JGI IMG/M metagenome (GOLD analysis project Ga0207675, IMG submission 184305) | Switchgrass rhizosphere microbial communities from Kellogg Biological Station, Michigan, USA - KBS Switchgrass S4-2 (SPAdes) (version 2) | ecosystem: Host-associated > Plants > Roots >... | reverse complement strand
GCGGGCGCGGCCCTACCCCGCGCGGCCAGGCGCAGCGTCAGCGCCTTCACCCCCTGGCCGCTGGTCACGACGATCCAGCCGTAGGACGAAAGGCGCGCGAGCGCGGCGTCCCCGGGTCCGGGATCCAAGGGCTCGACCTGCGAGGTCGTGGCCCCCATCTCGATCTCGATCCCGGATCCGGCGAACCGCCGGACCAGCTCCGGCCACGAGCCCGAGGGCCGCGTGACGAGCGCCCTCACCGGGAGGCCCGCACGATCGCGTCGCCGCCGGCGGCGAGGATCGCTTGGGCGACGGCGAGGCCGATCGCGGGAGCGTCCGCGGCGAGCCCGGACGCGCTCTCGCGGACCAACCGCGCCCCGTCCGGCGTCGCGACGACGGCGTCGATCCGGAGCCGGCCCGCCGCGACGACCGCGAGCGCACCGGCGGGCGCGAGACATCCCGCGCCGAGCGCCGACAGGAACGCGCGCTCCGCGATCACCGCCTGCGCCGTGACCGCGTGATCGAGCGCCGCGACGAGCGCCCTCGTGGGCCCGTCCTCCGCGCGCGTCTCGATCGCGACCGCGCCCTGCCCCGGCGCGGGGAGGCACAGGTCGACCGGCACGGGCCGCCAGAGGGCGGGATCGATGCCCAGACGCGTCAGGCCCGCGACCGCGAGCACCAGGGCGTCGAGCTCGCCGGCGAGGAGCTTCCCCACGCGGGTGTCCACGTTTCCCCGCAGCTCGACGAACCTGAGGTCGGGGCGCGCCGCCGCGAGCTGGCCCCGGCGCCGCGGCGAGCCCGTCCCGACGGCGGCCCCCCGCGGGAGATCCTCGACGCGGGCGTGATCCTTCGACACGAGCGCGTCGCGCGGGTCGGCCCGCTCGAGGATCGCGGCGATCGCCGTACCGCCCGCGGGCTCGGTCGGGAGGTCCTTCAAGGAGTGGACGCCGGCGTCGATCTTCCCCGCGAGCAGCGCGTCCTGGATCTCCTTCACGAACACGCCGCGTCCGCCCGAAGCGGTGAGCCGCGCGTCGGAGAACCGGTCCCCTTCCGTCCTCACGACGACGAGCTCGACCGTAAGGCCCGCGTGAGCCGCCTTCAGGCGCGCCTCGGTCTCGCGCGCCTGCCAGAGCGCGAGCGCGCTCCCCCGAGTCCCCAGCCGCAGGCGCATGGTCAGTCGTCCTTCCCGCCGCGGATGAGCCGCTGCGGCCCGCTCCCCTCCTCCCGGGACGCGTCGGCGTCGAGCCCGAAGATCTCGCGGTAGAGAGCGGCGAAGCGGGCCGCCTCGCCGCGGTCGGCCGCCGCCTTGAGCGTGAGGGTGGGGCGGTGGAGGATCTTCTGCACGAGCGCGCGCAGGAGCTCCTCGACCGTGGCCCGCTCCGCCTCGCCGAAGGACGCGAGGCGCCGCGAGAACCGCGCGATCTCGTCGCGCTCCATCCCGTGCAGCCGCTCGTACAGGGCGGAGATCGTCGGGGCGAGATCCGCGACTTGCCTCCACCGGTCGAAGGCGACGACCTCGATCTCGAGCAGCCGGCGGGCCTCCTCGGCCGCGCGGCGGCGCTCGCCCAAGCCCTCGTCCACGATGTCCTGAAGATCGTCCACGTCGTAGAGGTAGACGCCCTCGAGCGTGTTCGTCTCGGGCTCGACGTCGCGCGGGACCGCGATGTCCACGATGAGCAGCGGACGCCCGCGACGCGCGGCGAGCGCGCGACGCACGGTCTCGCGCGTGAGGACGGGCACGGCTGCGGCCGTACCGGTGAGGACGATGTCGACGCGCTCGAGCGCCTGGGGAACGTCGTCCCACGAGATCGCCGTCCCCGAGAGCGAAGCGGCCAAGGTGGACGCGCGCGCGTAGGTTCGGTTGGCGATCGTGAGGGACGGGACCCCTTGGCCGACCAGGTGCCGCGCCGCGAGCTCCGTCATCTTCCCCGCGCCGAGCAGGAGCGCCTTCCGACCGGTCAGATCGTCGAAGAGGCTCCGCGCCAGCTTCGCGGCGGCGTAGGCGACCGAGACGGCGTGCCGGGAGATGCCGGTCGAGCTGCGCGTGCGCTTCGCCGCCGACAGCGCGTGCTGGACGAGCCGGTCCAGGACGGGGCCCGTCGCCTGGCACCGGCGCGCCGTCTCGTACGCGCGCTTGACCTGCCCTTGGATCTGGGGCTCGCCGAGGATCATCGAGTCGAGGCCGCACACGACGCCGAAGACGTGGCGCGCCGCCGCGGGACCGGCGTGGACGTAGGCGTGCCGCTCGAGGAGCGCCTCGTCGATCCCGCGCTCGGCGGCGAGGAAGGCGCGCACCTTCACCGCGACCCGCGCCGGATCGTCCCCGCGCGCGAGGATCTCGACGCGGTTGCACGTCGCGAGGATCATCGCCTCGGCGATGCCCTCGATGGCTCGGAGCCGCGACAGCGCGCCCTCGATCTCCCCCTCGGCGAAGCAGGCGCGCTCCCTGAGGTCGAGCGGCGCGCTCGCGTGGTTCATGCCGACGAGGGTGATCACCGGCGCGACATCCCGAAGACCGTGAGGATGCCGAGCGCGAAGCCGCAGATGGTGAGGACGGCCGAGCGGCGCCCGCTCATGCTCCCCGCGCGCCGCGCGCCGAGCAGGAACGCGAACACGAGCCACGCCGCGATCGGGAAGACCTCCTTCGCCGCCCAGCCCCACAGCGGGCGGTTCAGCTCCGCCTGCATCGCGAGGCCCGTCGCGATCCCGAGCGTGAGCAAGGAGAAGCCCCAGAGCATCGCGTGGAAGCCGACGCGGTCGATCGTCTCGAGCGAAGGCGAGCGCTCGAGGATCCGCACCGACCGCTTGAGCTTGAGCGCGCGGTCCTTCACCAGGAACAGGACCGACATCGCGAAGGCGACGGCGAGCGCCGCCATGCCGGCCGTCGCCACGACCGTGTGCGCGACGAACCATCCGCGGCGCTCGAGGGCGGCCCCGCTCGCCGGGATCGAAGGCAGGACCAGCGCGGCGAACACCATCGCCGCGGAGACCACCGGGAGGACGAGCGCGATGCCGGGAAGCCCGCGTCCGAGACCGAGCACGAGGTGGAGCCCGAGCACGAAGCAGCCGAGCGCGAGGAGGTACTCGGCACCGCTCCTCACCGGCACGGCCGCCCCCGATGCCCCGAGGAGGGCGAGAACGGACAGCTCGACCACGAACGCCGCGGCGAGGACGAGCGCCCCACCGCGCGTCCAGGTGGGGCGCTTTCCGATCTCGCCACCGAACGACGCGGCGGCACCGGCGGCGTGGAGGGCGATCGCGATCTCGAGGAGTCCGCGCGTCACCCGGGGATTCTAGCCGACCCACCCTCCCGCCCCTCGAGGACCGATCCCAGCTCCCGGAGCGCGACGTCCTGGAGCGCCGCGAGCTGCCGGTAGGCCTTCAGGTCGAGGCAGCCCAGGCGCCGCGCGAGGTAGAGGTAGTAGCGCACCTCGAGGAGGCCCCCGTGCGCGGTCTCGAGCGCGCGCCGGACCGGGGCGTCGGCGAGCGAGCCGGTCGCCGCCGCGACGAGCGCCCCTCCCGAGCGCGCCAGGGCGCGGCGCACCTCGCGCGCGAGCGACTCGCCCTCCGCGCGTGCGAACGAGCGCGCCGCCTGCCACGCGGCGAGCGCGAACTGGTCGGTCGCGCGGAAGGCGCGCACGCGCCTCGCGGACTCGGGCTCCTCGGCGATCACAGCGTCCATCGCCGCTCCTGTGGGACCCACCGCCACACCCTCAAGCGGGACGACGGGCCGAAGAGGACGACCGCGCAGAGCCCCGCCCGGCCGTCGTTCACGTAGAGCGTCCCCGACGACGTCGTCCCGTACGGTCCGAAGGAGACGAGGTCGGAGGCGCCGAAGCGGACCGGGTCGTCCCCCGCCGCCAGGAGCTGGGCCCCCGGCGGGGCTTCGGGGTACGGGCCGCCGGGGGGAATGCCGATCGCCACGTGCTCCACGAGCGCCCCGAGGCTGACGTCGGGGCCGAGCACGCGATCGACGCCGCGCGTGATCTCGGCGGTCCTCAGGCCGTTGCCGTTCCCGTCGGCAACCTCGCGGAACGCCCACCCCGACGGGAGGCGCCGGAACTGGAGCCCGCGGGTCTGATGCGTCGCGACGCTCTTGAAGCGCTGCTCGGAGAGACGCGAGGCGAGCAGCCGCGCGGCCGCCTCGGCCCGTCCCGACTCGCGGATCGCCGCCGCGGAGGGAAGCCCCACCGCGACGGCGATCCCGAGGACGGCCAGGACGACGAGGAGCTCCAGGAGGGTGAACCCCATCGAGGCCCTCATCGCCCGCTCACTTCCCCTTGGAGACCGTGACGTACGGGCGGAGCTTCTCGAGCGACTTCTCGCCGATCCCCTGGACCTTGAGGAGATCGTCCACGCTCTTGAACGCCCCGTTCTTCTCGCGGAACTGGACGATGCGCGTCGCGAGCGACTTGCCGATGCCGGGGATCGCCTCGAGGTCGTCGCTCGCGGCGGCGTTGAGGTCGATCGGCTTCGCCTCCGCGGAGGCGGCGGCCGCCGCCTCCGGAACGAGCGGCGGGGCCGTCGCCGCCACGGCGGCGAGGGCGAGGGACAAGAGGACGGCGGACGCGAGACGGGGGCGAGCGGTCATGGATGCCTCCGAGGATCGGCCCGCGCTTGATCGCGCGGCGCCGCGTCCGTCTTCCGCAACGCGGGTGCCAGCGAGGCGGCCGGAAACGCGGGCGTTTCGCCGTCCGCGGAGGGCGGCGCGGGCGGCCGCGCGACCGCCGGCGGTCAGGGCGTGCGGTGCCGCACCTGGAGGAGCTCCGCGACGATCGACACCGCGATCTCCTCGGGCGTGTCGCCCCCGAGGGGAAGGCCGATCGGGCAGCGCACCCTCTCGAGCGCGTCGTGCGAAAGGCCATCCTCCCCGTGGAGCTGCTCGAAGAGCACGGTGCGCTTGCGGCGGCTCCCGATGAGCCCCACGTAGCGCTGCGGCGGCTCGCGCAGGACGCGGGCGAGCGCTAGGCGATCGGTGCGGTGACAGCGCGTGACGACGGCGACGAAGCACGCGGGCGGGAGCGCCGGGAGCCCCGAGGCGTACGCCGCGTCGCACAGGATCGCGTGGCCGCACCCGAGCGCGCGCGCCGCGTCGATCGCCTCGGGGCGATCGTCCACGAGCTCGCAGGTGAAGCCGACGGTCGCCGCCAGGCGCGCGAGCGCCAGGCCCACGTGCCCCGCGCCGAAGATCACCAGACGCGGACCCGCGCCGCCGACCTCGATCAAGACCTCCGCAGCACCGCCGCACGCCATCCCGAGCGCGTCTTTCCCCTCCTCGGTGAACGCGTAGCGCTTCACGATCGGGGCCGGAGCCTCCCCGAGGAGCAGGTCCCTCGCGTCGGCGGACACCAGGGCCTCGAACGCGCCGCCGCCGATCGTCCCCGACGCGGTTCCGTCCGCACGGACGAGCATCCGCGCGCCGACCGTGCGCGGCGTGGATCCCGTCGCCCGCACGATCGTCGCGAGCGCGGCGCGCCGTCCGGCCGCGAGCTCCTCGAGGAACGCCTCGAGGACGGGCCTCACATGCGGGCCTTGAGGATGTCGAAGAAGATGACGATCCCGAAGAACGCGAGGAGGAACACGAACCCCGCCTGCATCACCCGCTCCTTCACCCGGTCGGACAGATCGCGGCGTAAGACGCCCTCGAGCCCGAGGATGAGGATGTGCCCGCCGTCGAGCACCGGCACCGGCAGCAGGTTGATGATGCCGAGCTGGAGCGAGATGAGCGCGAGGAAGGTCAGGAACGTCTCCCCCGCCCGCACCGCCTCGCGCGAGACCCGCGCGATCTCGATCGGACCGGAAAACGCGCGGAGCGAGATCTGCGTCGTGATGACCTTCCCGAGCGTCTGGAACACGCTCCGCGTGATCCGCACGTTCCAATCGACCGACGCGCGCAGGGCGCCTGCGAGATCGAGGTCCCGGTGGATGCGCGCGCCCTCCGCGAAGCCGACGCCGATCCTCCCCGTGCCGCCGTCGTCCATCGGGGTGACGCCCACGTCCATCGTGGACCCGTCGCGGATGAGGCGGAACGTCAGCTCGCGTCCGGCGCTCCGCTCGATGATCGCGCGGACCTCCTTCTCCCCCTGGATCTCGCGGCCGTTCACGGCGGCGACGCGGTCGCCGACCTTGAGGCCCGCCTTCTCCGCGGGCCGCCCCGGCGTCACTTGCTCGATCACCGGCGGTCCCGCGGCGGGGTTGATGAGGCGCCACCCCGGCTCGCCCAGGTGGTAGACGGGGTCGTGGCTCGTGTCGAGCTGGACCGTCATGCGCCGGCCTTCGCGCTCGATCTCGACCGGCTTCACCTGGTCGGGGGACAGCAGGATCTCGTCCGGCTGCGTCTCGGGGTCGCGCGCGTCGCGCCCCGCGATCGACACCACCAGGTCGCCGACCTTCAGCCCGGCCGCCACCGCCGACGATTGCGGCCTCAAGTCCGCGACCACGAGGGGGGCCGTCGCGCGCACCGGCTCGTCCTTCCCCCAGGTCCGGAAGACGAAGGTCATGACGAGCACGGCGAGCACGATGTTGAACGTGGCCCCGGCGACGAAGACGCAGAACCGCTGCCAACGCGGCCGGCTCAGGAACTCCTCGGGGCCCCCCGTGCGCGCCTCGTCGGCCTCGTCGCCCGCGAGCCGCACGTACCCCCCGAGCGGGATCGCGGAGATCCGGTACTCCGTCTCCCTCCGCCGGAAGCCGGCGATCCGCGGCCCGAAGCCGAGCGAGAAGGTCGGGACGGCGATCTTGAACGCCTTCGCGACGATGAAGTGTCCGAACTCGTGGACGAAGACGAGGATCCCGAGCACGAGCAGGAACGACAGCACGGTCTGGCCGATCTGGACGAGATGACTCACGGGTGGGCTCCGGCGGAGAGGAACTGGAGGGCCGACTCGCGCGCGCGGGCGTCCGCGGCGAGGAGGTCCGCGAGCGATGCCGCGGGGGCGTCGCCCAAGGCGTCGAGCGCGCGGCGGATCGCGAGGGGGATGTCGGTGAAGCGGGCGCGCCCCTCGAGGAACTGCGCCACGGCGACTTCGTTCGCGGCGTTCAGCACCGCGGGCGCCGCGCCCCCCCGCACGAGCGCCTCCGAGGCGAGCGACACGCACGGGAAGCGCTCGGGGTCCGGGGGGGCGAACGTCAGGGTCCGCGCGACCGAGAGGTCGAGCCCGGAAGGCGCCTCCCAGCGTGCCGGCCAGGAGAGCGCGTAGCGGATGGGGAGGCGCATGTCGGGCGCGGAGAGCTGCGCCTTGAAGGAGCCGTCTCTCATCTCGACGAGCGAATGGACGACGCTCTCCGGATGCACGACGACGCGGATCCGCTCCGGCGGCACGTCGAAGAGCCAGCGGGCCTCGATGATCTCGAGCCCCTTGTTCATGAGCGTCGCCGAGTCGATCGTGATCTTCCGGCCCATGGACCACGTCGGATGCTGGAGCGCCTGCTCCGGCGTCGCCGCCGCGATCGCCTCCTTGGACCACGTGCGGAAGGGGCCGCCCGATGCGGTGAGCCACAGCGCGCGGACCTCGGAGAGCTCCTCGCCCCTCAAGCACTGGTGGATCGCGTTGTGCTCGCTGTCCACGGGGAGGATCGTGGCCCGGGTCTCGCGCGCGCGGGCGACGATGAACGCTCCGCCGACGACGAGCGCCTCCTTGTTGGCCAGCGCGACGTCCTTCCCGGCGTCCACCGCCGCGTACGTCGGGAGGACGCCCGCGGCCCCGACGAGACCGTTGACCACGAGATCGGCGGAAGCCAGGCGCGCCGCCTCGATCAGGCCGTCGGTTCCGAACAGGACGCGCGTGGAGGCGGGGACGCGATCCCGAAGCGCTCGGGCCGCCGCCTCGGTGCCCACCACCGCGAGCGCCGGCGAGAACGCCGCGACCTGCTCCGCGAGGAGCTCGACGCTCGCGCGCGCCGCGAGGGCGACCACCGAGAGCTCCGAGCGGTTCTCCGCGACGACCTCGAGGGTCTGACGCCCGATCGAGCCGGTCGAGCCGAGGAGGGACAGCCGTTTCACGCGAGCGCTCCGGAGAGGAAGATCCGCCAGTAATAGTAAAGGACGGGTGCCGCGACCAACAGGCCGTCCAGCCGGTCGAGCATTCCGCCGTGCCCCGGGAGGAGGGCCGACGAGTCCTTCCTCCCCGCGGCGCGCTTGAGCATGCTCTCCGCGAGATCGCCCACGACCCCGCACAGCGAGACGAGGATACCGACCGCGACCGCATGCCCCGCGGGGAGCGCGCGGAAGAACCAGAACGTCCCGAGCAGCGCGCCGGCGACGCCCCCCGCTATACCTCCGAAGAGCCCCTCCCAGCTCTTCTTCGGCGAGATCGACGGCGCGAGGCGGCGGCGTCCCAGGGTCGATCCGACGTAGTACGCCGCGGTGTCCGAGAACGTCACGCACACGAGCAGCAGCATGAGCAGGTCGGAGCCCCGCTCTCCGGGAACGGCCCTCAGCGCGATCGAGTGCGCGAGCGTGGCCCCGACGAACACGATCGCCAGGAGCGTGGACCAGACCGCGTCGAGCATCGCGTCCGGAGCGTCCCGCCGCCACATCGAAAGAGCCGGGAGGAGGACGGCGGAGGCGACGATCGCGTCGATCGGCGCGAGGCCGGGCGTGAGTCCGGAGTACGACCAGACGACGAGGAGCGAGAAGGCGACGCCCAGGGTCGTGAACGGGCGCGAGCCCCGCGCGCGGAGGAGGCCGAGGCACTCCCACGCGCAGATCCCGATCGTCGTCATCGCGATCGCGAGGAAGACGGGGAACGGGGCCCTCTTGCAGGTCCACCACGTGATCGGGATCAGGATCGCCGCGGTGAGGAGCCGGGTCATCCCTGCACGAGGGCCGGGGAGGGGTCCGACGCCTCGCGCGGCGAGAGGCCGCCGAAGCGGCGCTCGCGCTGCTGGTACTCGAGGAGGGCCACGAAGAAGTCCCGGCGCCTGAAGTCGGGCCACAGCACGGGGCTCACCGAAAGCTCCGCGTAGGCGACCTGCCAGAGGAGGAAGTTCGAGAGGCGCATCTCGCCGCCGGTCCGCACGACGAGGTCGGGGTCGGGCTGGCCGGCGGTGTACAGGCGGCGTGCGAACGCCTCCTCGTCGAGATCCTCCGGGGCCACGCCCTCCCGCAGGAGGTCGCGGCAGGCATCGACGATCTCCGCCCGCCCGCCGTAGGAGAGCGCGATGTTGAACAGGAGTCCCGTGTTGGAGCGCGTCGCCTCGACCGCGGCCGAAAGCTCCCGCTGGACCGTCCGGGGGAGCTCGTGGGGCCGGCCGATCACCCCGACCCTCACGTTGTTGGCGCGCAGCTCGTCGAGCTCCTTGCGGATGTACTCCCTCAGGAGCTCCATGAGGAAGTCCACCTCGGCCTTCGGGCGCTTCCAGTTCTCCTTCGAGAAGGCGTAGACCGTGAGCACCGGCAGGTCGAGCCGCGCGGAGGTCTCGACGATCTCCCGTACCGACGCGATCCCCGCGCGATGCCCCGCGATGCGCGGCAGCCGCCTCTGGCGCGCCCAGCGCCCGTTCCCGTCCATGATGATCGCGACGTGGCGGGGAAGCGTCCGGAGATCGAGCTGCCGCAGCAGCCGCTCCTCGTCGCTTCCGGGGGTTGCCAGTCGGTCGAGGTCCGCCATGAGGGCCTTCATCGCCGTGAGATCAAGCGCGCGCGAATCTTAATGCCTGGCCTCCGGCCGCGGCAACCGAAGGGCTAACGGTCCCCGTATCCGTTCGGATGGTCCCGGTGCCAGTGCCAGGCGGAGGCGACGATCGTCTCGAGCGAGCGGTGCTCCGGATCCCAGCCGAGCCGCCGCCGCGCCCGCTCGGACGACGCCACGAGGACGGCGGGATCCCCGGCGCGCCGGGGCGCCCGCTCCGTGAGGGGCGGCGATCCCACGACCTTGGAGACGGTCGTGACGACCTCGCGCACCGAGAACCCCTCGCCGTTCCCCAGGTTGAACGCCCCCGCCTCGAGGGACCCGCGCTCCATCGCGTGCAGGGCGAGCCGGTGCGCTTGCGCGAGGTCGGTCACGTGCACGTAGTCGCGGACGCACGTACCGTCCGACGTCGGGTAGTCCTCCCCGAGGATCGGCGTCTTGGGGCCCCCCTTCAGCACGCTCTGGATGAGCCGCGGGATCAGGTGGGACTCGCGGCTCCCGTGGTCCTCGCCGATGTCCCCCGAGGGGTGCGCGCCGGCGGCGTTGAAGTACCGCAGCGACGCGTAGCGGAGGCCGTGCGCGCGGTGGTGCCACTCGAGCATGCGCTCGACGGCGAGCTTGGTCTCGCCGTACGGGTTCGTCGGCGCGGTCGGGTGCTCCTCGCGGATGGGAAGGTCCTTCGGCTCCCCGTACACCGCGGCGCTCGACGAGAAGACGAATGCGGAGACGGCGTGACGACGCGCCGCGTCGAGGAGAGCGACCGACTTCACGACGTTGTTGCGGAAGTAGAGTCCGGGATCGGACATCGACTCGCCGACGGCGGTGCTCCCCGCCATGTGCACGATCGCGGAGATCGCGCGGTCGCCGAGAACGCGGTCGAGGGCCGCCGCATCCCCGTAGTCCCCCTCGACGAGCGTGGCCCCCGGAACCGAGGCGCGGTGGCCCGCGGAGAGATCGTCGAGGACGACGACCTCGCGCGACGCCTCGATGAGGCAACGGACGACGTGGCTGCCGACGTACCCGGCACCGCCTGTCACCAGAACGCGGCTCATCGTCCGCGCATACTACCAGAGCGAAAGAGGCGCTCCGCTCGCTCCGCCGACCTCCTCCGGATACTCCACGCGCTCGAGGCAGAGGCCGTGCGGCGGTGCGGTCGTCCCCGCCCGCGCGCGCTCGCCCGAGAGGAGCACTTCCCCCACGCGCTCGGGGCCGAAGCGGCCGCGGCCCACGTCGAGGAGCGTCCCGACGAGGATCCGCACCATGTGCATCAGGAACCCGTCGGCGGTGAAGCGGTAGAGGTCGAGATCGTCGCGAACGCCGACACGCTCGGCCTTCGCGATCGTCCGCACGAAGTCCTCGACCGACGTCGCGGACGCGCAGAAGCCCCGGAAGTCGTGCCGCCCGGGGAGGAGGGACAGCGCCTCGTCGATCGCGGCGAGATCCGCGGGATGGGGAGAGGCGAGCGCGTACCGCGCGAGGAACGGATCTCCCGCCGGTGCGCGGCTCACGAGGTAGCCGTAGGTCTTCGCCGTCGCCGCGATCCGCGCGTGGAAGTCGGCCGGGACCGTATGGACGGCGAGGATGGCGATCTCGGCCGGAACGATCGCGCGGAGCGAGCGCGCCAGCTCGGCGTCGCCGCAGCGATCCCCGACCTCCGCGTCCGCGACCTGCCCGCGGGCGTGCACGCCCGCGTCGGTGCGGCCGGCCCCCCGCACGCGGACGCCCTCGCCGCCGTGCACCCGCGCCAGGGCGTCCTCGAGCGCGCCCTGCACCGTCTTGAGGCCGGGCTGGACCTGCCACCCCGAGAACGGCGTCCCGTCGTACGCGAGGTCGATGCGGACCCGGCGCGCTGCGCTCACGCGGGTCGGGGCGAGAAGCGAACGCGGCGGCGTCCGGTGTCGATCGACGCGGTCCCGCCGATCGGGAGCGTCCACTTGCCGTCGCCGTGCCCGGCCGGAAATCCCGTGACGACCGGGACGCCTAGCGGGAGGAGGTGGTCGCGCAGCACGTCGTGCACGGGACGATCGGGGGGAAACGCCCGCGCGGTCCGCGGGACGAAGAGCTGGCCCACGAGGACACCGGCCACGCGTGAGAGCGCTCCCGCGCGTCTCAGGTGATCGAGGAGCCGGTCGACCCGGTACGCCTCCTCGCCGGTCTCCTCGAGAAACAGGATCGCGCCGTCGAGGCGCGGCTCCTCCGGCGTGCCGAGGAGATGCGAGAGCACGGTGAGGTTCCCCCCGAGCAGGCGCCCTGAAGCGCGGCCCGGCGCGAGGACATCTCTCGCCCCGACGGCGCGGCCGATCTCGCGTCCGGCGAGCATCGCCTTGAGGGACGGCGCGTGGTAGGCGCCCTTGCGTCCCAGCTCCGCGACCATCGGCGCGTGAAAGCACACGGTGCGCGTGCGGCGGAGCACGGCCGAGAAAAGCGCGGTGAGATCGCTGTAGCCGAGGAGCGGCTTCGGCCGGCGCACGAAGGGGCGCAGGTCGATGCGGTCCAGAAGGCGCGCGGTGCCGTAGCCTCCGCGCGAGAACCACACCGCGTCGATCGCCGGATCGTCGAGGACCGCCTGAAGGTCCGCGGCGCGCGCCGCGTCGGATCCCGCGAGGTACCCCGCGCGGGACCGGACGGCGCTCCCCTCGACCGGTGTCAGTCCGAGGCGCCGCATCGCGGCGAGACCGGCGTCGAGGCTCTCGGGGCGGACCGCGAAGCCGGTGGAGACGACGCCGATGCGTCGAAAGGATCCGTTCCCACCGGAGCCGGCCACCCGGGACCGGCGGGAACGGGTGTCGTCGGAGTCGTCCATAAGCCGAATTCTGTCCCCTCCGAGGAGGGTGACGGTCATTCCTCTAGGGGCGGGGTCTCCCCCGCCCTCCGGCAACCTACCCGGGAGCTTCGGCCGGGCCAGCCTCGAACGCTCCCCTATTTGGTCTTGCTCCGCGTGGGGTTTGCCGAGCCGCCGGCGTCGCCGCCGGCGCTGGTGCGCTCTTACCGCACCGTTTCACCCTTACCGGCCGGGTCGCGAGGTGGCTCGCATCCAGCACCCGACCGGCGGTCTGCTCTCTGTTGCACTGTCCGTCCCGTTACCGGGCCTGGGCGTTACCCAGCACGCTGCCCTGTGGAGTTCGGACTTTCCTCCCCGCCCCTCGACGAGTCTTGGGGCGCGGCGACCGTCCGGATGGCTCCGACGACCCGGTCATCTTATCCTCACCGGCCGTGATCTCGCGCACCCACCCGATCGCGAAGCGCCTCAGGGCCCTCAGGTCCGACCGGGACCTCAGGGATCGCGAGGGCGTGATCGTCGGCGAGGGGCTCCACCTCGCCGACGAGGCGCTCCGGTCCGGGGCGACGGTCGAGATGGCCCTCGTCTCG